>JACKQG010002118.1_pt1 | contig 26367 bp, 28 predicted proteins | sample 8237621 | NCBI WGS metagenome assembly JACKQG01 (sample SAMN15677084, study PRJNA649215) | marine metagenome | biome: marine; feature: Black Sea; material: saline water; isolation source: suspended particulate matter (SPM) from the Black Sea western gyre | collected 2013-06-09/2013-06-10 | depth... | reverse complement strand
CTGATAATGATTTATTAGAATCACCCGATAACCATCGTGGGGCCCGAATTGAAGATGACTTTCTACACGAAGGAGAACTGCAGCCTCTGCGACTTTGCCTGCGAGATGATAATAAACCTCAGGGAAGATTCCTCAATCGAGCTTGAGACTGTAGATATCACCTAGTCCCCGGATGCCTAGGAGGCATATCGCGAGAAGATACCCGTGATTGAGGTCGGGGGGGAGATTCTCTGGGGCAGGATCGATTAAGGCGAGCTCAGAGACTTTTTGTTTGGGAATGATGAGAAAAAAGTGGGGAACATTCTACATGATCAGCTGGAACGCGCGCACAATTCATAACAATATTTAAGATACACTAATGTAAGCAATTGTAGTCATGTTCTTCAAAAAAGGAAAGTCGATGCTCTTTTTACTTTTCATATTGATGTCTATCACAGTCGTTCTGGGCGACCCGGAGAGCGCCGAGGACTACAAGGGCCCGGTCCACTGTGCGTCCTGTCATATGGACCCGATGGAGGATTGGATCTACTCCTCCCACCAGAAGGCCTTCAACGATCCTGAGTTCCAGGAGGAGTACCAGAAGCTGGGCTCCCCCGAATCTTGCCTCAGCTGCCACACAACGGGATTCGACGAGGAGGACGGCACATACATCAACGAGGGGGTGACCTGTGAGGAGTGTCACGGCCCTGGGGACACCATGAACCTCGACACTTCACCCGAGCTATGCGCAAACTGTCATTCGGGACCCTACCCCACCTACGAGGAGTGGAAGGACAGCGGCCCCAGCCACCTGGAAGCCACGTGCACCCTCTGTCACGACCAGCATACCACGGAGCTCTTAGCCGAGACCCCCACGGAGACCTGCTCAAGCTGCCACGGGACGCACCTCGAGGCCGTAGAGGAGACCAAGCACGGCGAGAGTGGTGTCGAGTGCGCCGAATGTCACATGTACATCACTCCCCCCGACTTCGAGAAGGGCATCCCCGGTAGCACGGGTCACGACTTCGTGATGACCAGCGAGGAGCTGGACTGCCAGACATGCCACAACCGGACGCTCTCGAAGCACGATGTGCTCGGGACGGACGAGTTCGCCTGCCTCTCCTGCCACGGCGAGATCCACAGCCTCGAGCTGAAGCTCATCAACGAGGATGTCCTCCCGAGGGAGGACTCCGTACGGCTCTGCGCCCAGTGCCACAACGAGCGCTACACCTCCTGGAAGCAGGGGACCCACGGGAAGCCGGAGGACCCGGAGGCCCAGTGTGTCGAGTGCCACGACCCTCACGACCCTGTGGTAGCGAACATCCCGACTCTGCCGGTCGTCCCTGAACGCAGGCCACCGGCGGGACCCTCGATCCCCTTTACTGCTGGTTTCATCGTAATCGTGGGGGTCCTAGGATTCGCAATCATACTCTTGAGGTGGAGATAAAATGTCCAAACTTAATAGAAGAGACTTCGTGAAGGCCCTGGCTGCCGTCGGCGTCGTCGCTACACTTGGTAAGATCTCGGGAAAAAGCGTCAAAGACGTCACGAGTGAGGTGAGCAGGAAGAGCGCTAAAGGGCTATACCCCTCTGCTGAGCATGGAGCTCGCTACGCGATGATGATCGACTCCGGAGCCTGCATCGGGTGCAGGACCTGCCTCCACGCGTGCAAGCTGGAGAACAACGTGCCCGATGAGCCCAGCAACATGGAGTGGATAGACCTCTTCGAGATGGAGAACACGAGGCCCGTCTCTGAGGTCCACGGTATGCCCCCAGCGGATTCCAGCGTCGACTACACTGAGTCCCCGAGGGAGGGCCACTGGTACCTCAGCTTCAACTGCTTCCACTGTGAGAACCCCCCGTGCACGAAGGTCTGCCCCACCGGAGCCACATATCAGGACGACGACGGCCTCATACTGGTAAACTATGACCTCTGCATCGGGTGCAGGTACTGCATGGCCGCCTGCCCCTACAACGCGAGGCAGTTCAACTGGTGGGATCCCGTGTACCAACCCTCAAGGGTTAGTCCCATAGATGGAGAGATAGTGCCTTTGAACCCAAAGGTCCCGCTGCGGACCAGAGGAGTCGTGGAGAAGTGCACATTCTGCGTCCACAGGATCCGCGACGGCAACCCTGTGCCGAGGTGCGTCGAGGTCTGCCCGGTCAACGCCCGACACTTCGGGGACCTCAACGACCCCGAGAGTGAGGTGTCACGCCTCCTGGAGACGGTACGCACCCACCGCATCAAGGAGGAGCTGAACACTAAGCCCATGCTGTACTACTTTACGCGTGGTGTCAAGTGGAAGGACGATGGTGAGAAGATATGACTGAACGCCAGGAGAAGATAATGAGACCCCTGCGGACCACGAGCAGGGAGTTCTGGCCATTCGTCACAGCCCTCGCACTCATCACGGTCGTGTTCATCTACGCATACACGATCCAGCTCTCCAAAGGCCTGGGGGTCACTGGCCTCAACGACATCACCATCTGGGGAGTTTACATCGTCAACTTCATCTTCTTCATTGGGCTGAGCCACGCAGGTATCGCTATCTCTGCCGCTGTACGCATCATGAGTCTCCACAAGTACGCCCCTATCGCGAGGATGGCTGAAGTTCTCACACTGGCGAGCCTGATGATGGCCGGGTCTAGCATCGTCATCGACCTGGGACGGCCTGACAGGGCGTATCTCATGGTGGTGAACTTCGCTTCCAGGATCGGCGCCTCTCCGCTTCTCTGGGACATCACCGCCGTCGCGACTTATCTAATCCTCAGCACTACCTACCTCTACCTCCCCATGCGGGAGGACCTCGCCATCTGCAGGGACCGCTTCACGGGCTGGAGGAAGAGGATGTACGAGATCACCCTCCCCGGATACGAGGTGGGGGAAGAGAAGGTGATCAAGCGCCTCGCCTGGTGGATGGCCGTGACAATACTCCCGGTGATGGTGATGGTTCACACGACGGTCTCATGGATCTTCAGTCTCCTCAGCAACAGGCCCCTCTGGTTCGGTGCGGCAGCTGGACCCTACTTCATCGCCGCCGCCGTGGCATCAGGTATCGCCTCGGTGGTCGTCATAGCCGCCATACTTAGGAAGCTCTTCCACTGGGAGGACCTGCTCCCCCCGGCGATCTTCAGGGGGCTGGGGAACTTCCTGTCTGTGATAACCCTCATCTACCTCTACCTCATGCTAGTGGAGCAGTTCACTGCGCGGTACGCCGGGCCTGCAGGGGAGTTCTTCGTCTCCGAGGCCTGGCTCTTCGGCTCCTACGCCACGCTGTTCTGGTCCCTTACGACGATTGGGCTGGTCCTTCCATGCGTGTATCTCCTCGTTCAGGCATTCAGGCCCGGGAAGATCAACATCACCTTGACCTCGATCTTCTCACTATTCATCGTCATCGCCATGTGGTTCAAACGCTACATCATCATCGTGCCCACCCTCACGGTAGGGGGTTCCCCGCTGCAAACGTACGCGCCCAGCTGGGTCGAGATAACTATACTCGGAGGCTCCTTCGCGGCTCTGGCGTTAATCTACACCATACTGCTGAAACTGATACCCATCATCGAGATGGAGGAACCCCCCCATGAGTAGGCTTCTAGCGCTGCTGATGTACGTCGCCAGCAACCAGAGTCAAGCCAACGGTTTGTCCTTGGGACAGGTAGTGCTCATTGTCATCATATCCCCGGTGATAGTCCTTCTGCTGGCGACCCTCCTGGGGAAGCCGAGGAGCATGAAGGTGACCGGCCTCTTCTTGGCCTGGCTAGCGTTTGTGTTCAGCGTCTTCATTGGCGCTGTGTACGCACTCAGTTTCATCACCGGCCTCTTCATCTGAAATCACTAAGGCGACCCGTTAAGAGACTACAACAGGTTAGCCTTTTTCCTCATAATGACACGGTTTTTGTCCTTTTTCATATGCATGGGTGACGGCCTGACTTGATTTCCGTTGGGAAATGAGCCAGGTGAAAATGCCCACCCTCTAGGCTTCAGGCAGTCACTCGCACCGCGAAAAAGATTAGGAAAATGTTAGGCCCCGAATCCATGGCAGAGGGAGCACTCCGCTGTGCCTCCATGTCCTGTCTTGTCGACGTGACATGAGAGGCATCCGTCCCTCATGGGTTCCGAGCTGTGGGGGACGTGGCAGTCATTGCAGTCATCGTGGGCAGATACGGCGTGGAGCCCCCCGCCGAGGCTCTCCGTGTGGCACGCAACGCATTCGGTGTGCTGCTCCTCGAGGTGGGGGTTGTGGCAGTCATCGCAGGCTGTGTTGCTGTGAGCGGCACTTGGGAAGGAGACTCCCATGGTCTGCTGGCCCTCGTGGCACCTCAGGCAGTCATCCCTCTGAGGGATCAGTTCGTGCTCTGTCGCCGTGAACTCATGGCAGACTATGCAGTGGACATCCATCACCTCGCACGCAGCGTCATGGTCGTGGCTGTGGCACTGGTAGCACGTCTCCTCGGGGGGTTCGAAGACGTGGAGCTGGAGCCCATGGCAGCCAATACACTCTGGCTCCTCCTCCTGCGTGTAGATGTGAACCTTGTGACCTGCAGTATTAGACACCTGCAGCCACTGGGGGTCGTTGGTCGCGTGACAGCTCTCGCAAGCCTCGTTGGCGATCACAGTCAATTTAGTGACTTCCTCCGGCTTCTCGAAAATCACCTCTCTAACGTGGTCCAGACTTTCCAAAATGTCAGACTCGTGGCATGCATGGCAGTTTAGGTCATGCATGGCGCTCGCGTCCCATGTCTCATAGGCTTCATCCATCAGATGGCAGGTGGTGCAGAACTTTGGGTTGTGCTGAGTGTAATCGTAGACGAAATACGACGGAATGGCCAGTATGACGATGACGACAATCAAGATTTTCTTGTACTTTCCGATGAACTCAGTTATTTTCATCAATCTCACCAAGGATTGACCCTCTAGACGCGCGCGCATATTGATCTTGGAGTCTCATCGTAGTGCATGCAACACTTCGACATTTAAAAATGTTCGTTTAACAGAATGCTGATTTATGATTCGTAGAAATAAACCATTACACATGCGGCTTCTTTAGATTTAATGATGAATATCTAATTATCTATTTAATTTTACATGAAATGATATGATTTTTCATAATTGTACATATTATTTTGATGTGTAAGACCCCATGAAAGCACGCTTAATTTAAGATTGCAATATAATACACAAAAAAAATTACCATTTGAAAAATGATACGATGAATTAGATACCATATTGGATAACGAATCGCCTCTTCTCATACATTTTATAATATACACTCCAGAAAATAACAAAAACCGATATATATTTCGGCCCAAAGACTAATCTTATCTTCAGAGTAACCTTTTGGGGAGAAGAACAATTGAGCATAATGGACGGTATCCGAGCTAACACAGTAGCGGACATAATGGTGGATGCGGTTACCCTGAGCGCGGACGACACCCTCGAGACAGCCATCAAACTGATGAACGCGGGAGAGCTAGACCGCCTAGTCATCACGGAGGGCGGGGACCCCGTGGGGATTCTCACCCAGAGGGATGTCATCCGGCTCGTCGCACAGGGGTTGGATCTCAAGACCGTCCAGGTCAACAGCGTGATGACCCACCCCCTCATCACCATCGAGCACGACGCCGGCATCGACGACGTGATCAAGCTCATGGAGGAAAAGAAGATCCATCACATCCCCGCATTAAAGGATGGAAAGTTGGTGGGGATCATCGACTCCCAGAGGATCAGGTCTCTGGGTCTCCTCGACGCCCTCTCGATATTCACAATTAGCGCCCACGCCCATTACACTCCCTACCTCTACACCAAGATGACCAAGGTCTACGACGAGCTCGCTGACAGGCTCGAGGGGGTCACCGATGTCGAGGAGATAGTGAACATCGTGAGCGAGGAGCTCAGGAGGCAGGAGCTAGTCGACGAGATCACCGTGGATCAGGATGGCGACGAGATCACCCTAACCGTGAAGGACTGCATGTACAGCAAGTCGGTCCACCCCTTCATCGAGGGGGATAAGGAGCTCTGCGTCATGGGGCTCATGACCGCCATGGCCATTCAGAGGTCCACGGGGAAGAGGGTCAACTTCGTCAACTTCTGCGACATCACAGAGAGGGGGTCCGTGACGAGGATCATCTCCAAGTAGAGTGTTATAGGGGATTAGCGGAGAATAACATATATGCCTGAAGACAACCTGAACGAAGAGATTGAGGGCGAAGAGGAAAGCAAATTCTCCCGCCGCATCTTCCTGAAATTCTTCATGGGGGTCTCGGCAGTTTTGACGGTGGTCCCCTTTGTACCCATGATCCAGTACTTTTTCACGAAGGAAACCCCAGGCTCAACCTCCCAGAAGCTCGTGAACATTAACGACATCCCCCCTGGCACGACCCATGTCTTCTTCTACCCCGGGGCGGAGGACAAGCATCGTTCCTTTCTGATCCACCTCACCGAGGAGGAGGTCGCCATGGCCGAGGCCCAGGGGAAAGCGGAGTATATCACCGATGGCTTCGTCGCATACAACACCATCTGCAGCCACCTCCAATGCCCCACGGAGCTCCCCGAGCACGAGTCTGTGGTATGCCCGTGCCACGGGGCAGTCTTCAGCAAGTTCGACGGATCGGTCGTCTCAGGGCCACCCCCCAGGGCGCTCCCGATTGTCACCCTCGAGTTGGATCAGTCGTCGGGGGATATTTTCGCGACGGGCATGATTGGGAATATTGGGATTGGAAGGGAAACGTAGGGAGATATGGATCGTATGCAGAAAGTTGAGAGTCTCGTTGGCCGGGTCAAGGACCTGCTGAGATGGATCGACGACAGGTTCAACGCCACGGTCCTCGCCAGCGTCAAGTTCGACATGCCCCCGACCTTCTCATACGTCTTCTCCAACCTGGGAATGGCCACAATCCTGTGCTTCGCCATAGCCTGCATGACGGGTCTGCCCCTGCTGCTCTACTACAAGCCATCGCCCTGGGACATGGCCTACGACTCCATCCGGTTCTTGACCGAGAACGTTGCCTTCGGCCACCTCCTCAGGGGGATTCACTACCACGCCTCCAACGGGATGGTGCTGTTCTCGATCATCCACGCCATCTACGTCTTCTTCAAGCGGCTCTACAAGGGGCGGTTTGACTTCCTCTGGATCACCGGGGTCCTCCTGGGGGTCGTAACGATTATTCTCGCCTTCACCGGCTACACCCTGATCTTCAACGACAGGGCCGTGGAGGCCCAGAACATCATGCTGGGGATGGCGGAGACGGTTCACCCGATCATGAAGTCCCTTCTGGCAGGGACGGGCCTCAACGACAGGGCCCTGAGGCTCTACGGCTTCCACATCGGGATCATACCCGCGATAATGCTTGTGCTGATAGGCCTCCACTTGCCCAGATCTCTGCGTATAAGCGCCCCCATGGCCATCGGTGTAGTGGGGGTCCTCTTCGTTGCCACTGGCATCTTCCCCGCGGAGCTGGGGCCAAAGTTTGACCCGCAGGTCACCCCGGAGTTCATGCCTCCCGAATGGTATTTCCTCTGGGTCTTCGCTCTCCTCAGAACCTGGGCCCCAGTCCTCTGGGTGGGGATAGCACTCCCCGGAGCCCTCGTGGTGATAATGATGGCGATCCCGTGGCTGGACCGGGGGAGGCGACCGAAGCTGACGGATCGGCCCGAGTTCGCCGTGATAGGCGTGACCTCCATCGTCTACTGGATCTACCTCACATTCCGAGCCCTGATAGGGGTGGGCCCGCCAGCCCAGCAGATACTCCCCGCGGAGGTGGTGGGCGTCTTCCTGTTGATCCTCGGGGCCTCGACCTTCGTCTTAAGGCTGCTGACCCCATGGCTCAAGAACAAGCCCAGGGCCAAGAAGAAGCCATCCACCGGGTATCTTCAGGGGAACCTACCCTTGGTGATCCTGGCGCTCGTGATCTTGGCCCAGGCCGCGCTCCTGTGGGCGTTCTCCTCTGCGTTCATCCAGGGTAACACGGAGATTGCAGCCCTCTCCATGGGTTTTGTCATCATAGGGCTGGGCGTAGCGCAGCACGTCTACGCAGCCTCATACCCTAAATAACCAAAGTTTTTGTGGGTTCAAGCCCCGGTTTTTGTCTGGTTCTTTTTCCCGTAGGCTTTTCATGAAGAGACCTTGATAAAATCTGAATAGGAGGACTCAATTTTCTAGGCGCCCTTGTATCGATAGTAGTAGATCGCCACGACTATCGAGAGGAGGACGATTATTATGGCTCCGCCGTATGCGACGTAGGTCATCAGCGAGGTTCTCTCCTCATTTTGCCCCATGCTGTTGAGCAGCACGTTGTACTCCGCCTCGAGATCTTCAAACTTTGCCTCTGCCTCGAGGGTGGCTCCCTGGAGGTCGAGGATGAGCCTCCTGTCGTGGATGTCGTCGTCGGTGTGGCACGTGGCACACGCCTTTGACTCGACCTCGAACCTGTGGTTATCACCGTACATGTGGCAGTCGACGCACGTGACGTCCGAGTTGGAGTGGATCCCCTCCTGGAACTTTTCGAATTTTTCGTTGCCCAACTCAGCGGTGTGGCAGCTCCCACAGAGCTCGGGGGCGACGTTCACCGCCATCGCCAGTCCCGCCTCGTGGCAGGACTCACAGGTCACTCCCTCGAATGCGTACTCTCCCGAGGCGGCGTCGAATCCCGTGGTGTGGCACTCGAGGCACCCGGAGGGGCGCCCCCGGGATTGCCACTCGCTCTGGAACGCCTCGTCCGTGAAGGCATTGGAGTGATCGGTTCCGTCCCACTCGTCGAAATTATCGGAGTGGCAAGTCTGGCAGGTACTGGGGCCGACGTAGTCGTCGACGCTCTGAGCCATCAACATGGTGTTCGCCCCCAGCAGAAGGATACCCGAGAGTGATACGGTGATCAGAACGGCGCTGACCATGAATCTTATGAAGATTCTCCCGTTGTGCTCAGAGATACGCATTTGAACACGTCCTCTGGAATCTAAGGAGTTATCCTGTATTAGCATTTTTGCATTTTCTTTCGTGCCTTTCTTTTTACTGAAGGGAAAGGAATATATCCTCTAGCTTTTTCACGTGCGAAATAATCCCGAGAACGGTTCACAGAATGATGGTGAATCAGCTATTGGCTCCCAAGAATCTGTATGGCGGATCTCGTATTCTCCAATGCTCCTATGTTTATGGATAGACTCAAAAACATAGGGCATGCTTCATGGTATCGATCCGGATGCGGAAAAAGGCAGACAAGCGGATGACCATGCACACACTGGTCACGAGCCTGATTGCCCTTATCGTCTTAACCGCGTCTCCGATCCCCCAAAGCCGGGCGATACCTGAATACTCGAGGGAGCTCCCCGAGGCGCTGAAGAATTTCTGCCAGGTCTGCCACGTGAGAGCCTCAGGGGGACCAATGAACAGCTACGGAGACGACTTCACATCGAATGGCAGGAGCGTTGGAGCCATCGGCGAGCTCGACTCGGACGACGACGGCTTCAGCAACGAGGATGAGCTGGCAGCGGGGTCTCTACCCGGAGACCCCAATTCCACGCCGACGAGTAAGAAGAGGGGCATCAATCCGATTTTACTGATGGGAGGGGCGAGCCTACTCCTCATAGCAGCCGGTTTGGCGTTGAGGCGAATAAGTACTCAAGCATCCTAGCAGAGCAAGCCCCTGAAAGGGTGTTTTTCTATTAGGCAATCTTATTATTCCACCTCTCCGGGCTAGGTAGTGGAATCCCACAGGAAAATAGTCCAGACGTCGGTGAGTCACGTGGTTAAAAAGAAAGGACTAGCGCTCCTCTCGGGCGGTCTCGACAGCACCCTCGCAGTCAAGGCGATGGTGGACCAGGGAGTCGATATTGAGGCGGTCCACTTCACGACCCCGTTCTGCAACTGTGACAAGTGCTCCGTGGACCAGGTGGGTGAGCAGTTCAATATCCCCGTGCACCACCTCTTCATGGGACAGGATTTCCTGGACCTGCTGGCGGATCCCCCCCACGGATACGGGAGCCAGATGAACATCTGCATCGACTGCCGGATCCACATGTTCCAGAAGGCCAAGGAGCTTGGGGACGAGATCGGGGCCGAGTTCTACGTGACCGGGGAGGTCCTGGGCCAGCGCCCATTCAGCCAGCGGCGCAAAGCGATGGAGCTCATCGAGGCCAAAGCCGGGCTTAAGGGAAGAATCCTGAGGCCCCTGTCGGCCAAGCTCATGGGGAAGACCGAGGTAGAGGAGGAGGGAGTCGTCGACAGGGAATCCCTTTACGCAATCCAGGGTCGCCGGAGGATCCCCCAGATGGAGCTCGCAGAGGAGCTCGGGGTCTACGACTACCCCTGCCCCAGCGGGGGCTGCCTCCTCACCGACCCCCAGTTCGCGAGGAAGCTCAGAGATTACATCAACCACGAGGGGAAGCCAGAGCTGGAGGACATGGTCCTCCTGCGTCTGGGCAGGCATTTCAGGCTCGGGCGGGCCAGGGCCATCGTGGGGAGGAACGAGACGGAGAACAATGTTCTCAGTGCCTTGGCCGAGAGGAAGGGATTCCCCCGTTTCGAGGTCACGGGTCACATGGGGCCCGTTTCGATTCTCATGGGGGAAGCCGAGGCGGAGGCCGTCGAGATGGTGGCCGCCCTCACCGCGAGGTACTCCGACGCGCCGAGGGATGAGGCCGTGGATGTCGAGTTCAAAGACGGTGACATCAGGGTCCTGAGGGTCTCCTCAATGGGTGACGAGGAGATCGAGAGTCTCAGGATTTGAGTCCCAACCCGCCGGTGATAACGCCTTCGAGGATAATCAACGCGAACTGAAACGACCTATTCCTTACTATGTGTACGATTTAATTCAGATTTTCTTTACACTCTGATTATTATTATGATAATTCTTATAACTAAAGACAATATACTTCGTATGGCTGTTGGGCCCTCGAAGAAAGGGAATTGAGGCGGCGCCTTTGACCGCTGGTCATTTCTCTCGCCCCGGGGGGTAACCTCATAAAACCCGCCTGCAGGGGGCCCAACCCGCTATTTCCCGTACAATAAGTCTCACTGGACTCTGGGATAGGAGCCCAGTATTTTGATGAAGTTGGTGGATTCTCTCAACTCTTCGAGGGCCTCCTGCATCAACGGCTCATCCCTGTGCGCCTCGATGTCGATGAAGAAGGTGTACTCCCAGGGCCTCCCGGGGATGGGACGGCTCTCGATCTTCTTCAGGTTGAGGCTCCTGCTGGCGAAGGCCCTTAGTGATTCGAGGAGTGTCCCCGGCCTGTGATCGACGATGTAGGCGATGGTGCTCTTGTCGTTGCCGGTAGGGCCTATATCCTCGTCTCCAATCACGAAGAACCTTGTATAGTTCTCATTGTCGGACTCCAGGCCGCGGGCGAGGACAGCCATATCGTAGACCTCTGCAGCCCTGGTGCTCGCTATGGCGGCTGCATCGCGGAGGCCCTCGTCCCTGATCATCTTGACGCTCCCCGCCGTGTCGTACCAGGACACCGCCTCGAGGCTGCGGCCATCCAGGTACGCGCGGCACTGACCCAGGGCCTGGTGGTGGGAGTAGACCCTCTTAACGTCCCCGAGGGTGACTCCCTTGTTCGCGATGAGGCAGTGGGTCACCCTGAGTACAGTCTCCCCCTGGACCTTCAGGCTCCGCTCCAGGAGGAGGTCGAATGTGCGGACTATGCTACCCTCGAGGGAGTTCTCCGCCGGGACCAGGCCCAGGTCCGCTTCCCCATTCTCCACGGCGTCGAAGACGTCCTTCAGGTACGGCCTGGGGACGGGCTGGGCTTTTTCCCCGAAGTGCATGATGATGGCCTCCTCGCTGTAGGCGCCGAACTCCCCCTGGAAAGCGACCCTCATGCCTGATCCTCCAGCTCTGCCTGTGTGCAAAGCGCTATGATCTCCCTGAACACCTTCTCCACGCTCCCGGGGTCGATCCCCGCCTCCTCCGCGAGGGCTCGGACCTGCTGGTAGACTCTCGCTTCCCGGCTTCTGTCCACGATTGGCCTGCTGTGGCGGTGCTTCATGGCTCCTATCTCCATCGCGACCCTTACCCTGTCCGCAAGCCTTTCCACGATCTCGACGTTGAGTCTGTTGATCTCGTCTCGCAGGGGACCGATCTCTTCCTCGTACGTCACTTCTCGTCCCCCCCTGATACCCTGGGGATCAGCCCCGCCCTTATCGCGTGGTCTGCGAGGGTGAACGCCACCATCCCCTCGACCACGGGGACGGCCCGGGGTACTATGCAAGGGTCGTGCCTACCCTCGACGAGCAGCTCCGTCTCCTCCATCCTTGAGAGGTCGACCGTCCTCTGGGGCTTCCTTATCGAGGGCGTGGGTTTGACCGTCACCCTGCAGGTGATGGGCATCCCGTTGCTGATGCCCCCCAGGATCCCCCCGGCGTTGTTGGTCTCCATGGTTATCTCGCCCTCCTCGAACGCGTACCCGTCGTTCGCTTCGGATCCCTTCGCCCCTGAGTAGGCTGTCCCGAGGCCGAACTCGACGGCCTTCACGGCGGGTATCGCGAAGAGGGCCTTCGATATGTCCCCCTCCAGGGTGTCGAAGACCGGCCCGCCCACCCCGGGGGGCATGTTCAGGGCGATGCACTGGATCGTCCCCCCGAGGCTGTCCCCCTCCTCGGCCGCCCTCTGGATCGCCTCTATCATCCGGGTTGCCGCCTCGGGGTCGGCGCATCTCACCGGGTTGCCCTCCGTGTTCGCCTTGATCTCATCGACGCTCGTGTCGCCCACTTTGATTCCCCCGATCTCGACGGTGTGGGCGAGGACCTCCACCCCCAGCGCCTCCCTCAGCAGGGCCTTCGCAACAGCCCCGGCCATCACGAAGCCAGCGGTGATCCTCCCGGAGAATCTCCCCCCGCCCCGGTAGTCGTTGAAGCCCCCGTATCTCACGTGGGCGGTCCAGTCGGCGTGGCCCGGCCGGGGGGTCCATCTCCTCTCCTCGTATCCCGAGGAGTCCCTGTCCCTGTTCCAGACCAGCATGCAGATGGGCGCCCCCGTGGTGCGGCCACCGTGTATCCCCGAGAGCACCTCGAGGCGGTCCGCCTCGTCCCTGCTCGTGGTCAGGCCGCTCTGGCCCGGGCGTCTCCTGTCGAGCTCTCCCTGGATCTCCTCCGGGTCGAGCCTGAGCCCCGCCGGGCATCCGTCCAGAACGACGCCCACGCATCTTCCGTGGCTCTCCCCGAAGCTGGTCATCCTGAGCGCTTTCCCTAGGCTGTTATCCATCGTTTTTCCTCCCGATTCTTGCGCCGAGGGCCTCGAGGTCCTCCCAGAAATCCGGGTAGGACTTGGAGACGCACTCGGCGTCCTTGACTGTGGTCTCTCCTCTCGCTGCGAGCCCCAGGACCCCGAAGGCCATGGCGATCCTATGGTCGTCGTGGGGGTCGATCACTGCGCCTGCAGGCGCCCCCCCGTGGATGGTTATCGTCTCACCCGAGGATTCCGTCTTCACGCCCATCCGGCTCAACCCCTCCACCATAGAGGCTATCCTGTCTGATTCTTTTAACCTGAGGCGCTTTAATCCCCGGAGCCTGCTCTCTCCCTTCGCGGCGGAGCAGAGGGCGGCCACGACGGGGAAGAGGTCGGGGCTATCCGTGAGGTCCCAGTCTATTCCCCTCAGCTCGGCGCACTCGACGCGGATTCCTTGTCCACGGAATTTGGGCTCTGCCCCCATCTCCCCTAGGACCTCAACAATCGCTGCATCGGCCTGTCTGCTCCCTCGGTGGAGGCTCTCCACGGATACTTTCCCTGCTAGAGCCCCAGCCGCTAGCGTGTAGGCCCCAGAGGACCAGTCTCCCTCCACGGCGAACGTGGTGGGCGTGTATGCCTGTCGCTTGACCGTGAATTCCCTGTATCCCTCTGACGTCTCCGCCTGGACCCCGAAGGCTCTCATCGCGTCCAGCGTCATCCCGACGTAGGGCGCAGACTCCAACCTCGTGGTGACCTTCACCCGGAGCCGCTCCCGAGAGAATGGGGCGACGAGGAGGAGGGCCGAGACGAACTGCGAGCTGATGTCCCCCCTGATAGAGACCTCGCCTCCCTCGAATCCCCCCTTCCCGTGAACCTTCACTGGGGGATTGCCGCCCCGGCTCTCGCAGTCGACGCCCAGCTGCCTCAGCGCGTCAAGGAGAGGCTCCACCGGCCTGCCGGAGAGAGAAGGCCCCCCCTTCAGGACGCTCGGCCCCTCCGCGAGGGCGCAGACCGCGGTCATGAGCCTGAGGGTAGTCCCTGACTCGCCGCAGTCGAGGTCTTCCGTCGGAGGGCTGAGCTTTCCCCCTTCGATGATCCAAGATCCTTTCAGCCTCTCGACGCCCACCCCGAGGGCCTGGACGACCCTGAGGGTCGCCTCGGTGTCGTCGGCGGAGAGGGGGGTTTCCACCCGGCTCCTGCCCTGGGCGAGAGCGGAGCAGATTACGGCTCGGTGAGTCATGCTCTTTGACGATGGAGCCGCGATCCCCCCATCGATCTCGCTCCTCCTGACGGTGACCCTCACCTTTATCGGCCCTCCCTGAGGAATTCTATGATCTCCCGAGCCACCTGCGCCTGGGTCTTCCCACTTGTCTCCACGGCTTTATCGGCGGCCTCCAGGTATCTGGGCATCCGCTCAACCAGGAGGCGGGCTATGGGCTCCACCTTCTCCTCGACGCTGAGGAGGGGCCGCGTATCCCCGTCGGCCTCCACCCTCTGTAATATGATCTCGGGGTTGGCCGTTAGGAGGATCATCCTCGAGTTCCTCCTGAGGGCTCCCAGGTTATCCTCGTCGAGGACGGTTCCCCCGCCGCATGCGATCACGACGCCGTCCCGGGCCGCTATAATCCGGGTGGCCTCCTTCTCGAGTTCCCTGAACCCCTTTTCGCCTCGTTCCTCGAAGATAGCGGGTATGTCCATCCCGGCATAGGCGACAATGGTGTCGTCGAGGTCCACGAACTCCATACCCAGGGCCTCGGCCACGAGCCTCCCCACGGAGCTCTTCCCCACCCCCATGAAGCCGAAGATCGCGACGTTCACGTCAACTCCCTCTCAGAGCCCCCACGACTGCCGCCTTCATGGTCTCCACCGGGGGGTCTTCGCCGGTCCACATCTTGAACGCAGTCGCCCCCTGGTAGACGAGCATATTGACCCCCGGGAGGGTGGCGGCCCCGGCTTCCTCCGCCTCCCTGAGTAGCCTCGTCTTGATGGGGTTGTAGACCATGTCGAAGACGAGAAGGCCCGGGTGAAGCATCTCCTTTTGGACGGGTGTATCATTTGTTCTGGGGTGCATCCCCAGGGGGGTCCCGTTGACCAGTGTATCCGCCTCCTCGATGGCGGCTCGGAGGGTCTCCCTCTCGAGGGGAATCGATCTCACGGTCGCCCGGCACTCGGGGTTCGCCGATAAGCTCGTCGCCAGCTCCTCCGCCCTCTCTAGGGTCCTGTTGGCGATGGTGAGCTCCCGCACCGCCGTGGAGAGATGATAGCCGATGGCCCTGGCGGCTCCCCCCGCACCGACCATGACGACTCTCGCCTCCTCGACCCTCCCGTAAGCCTCGGTTAATCCCATCAGGGCTCCGGTGCCATCGGTGTTGTACCCCTTCAGCCGGCCGTCCTCGTTGACGATGGTGTTCACGGCCCCTATCCTCAGGGCGGAGGGGTCGACCCCGTCGAGGTGCTCGATTATGGCGATTTTATGGGGAATCGTGACGCTACCACCGGCAAAATCGGTTCTACGAAGTTCTGTGGCCACGAGGGCACCCAGCTCATCCGGAGGCACTGATTTAAGCTCGTATCTATAATCGAGCCCCAGCTCCCGGAAAGCGGCGTTATGCATCACACCGCTCATGGAGTGGCCCACAGGGTAGCCCAGGAGATAGCAGACCCTCAACTCAGACCCCCATGAGCGCGTAGATCTCCCTCATCTCGGCGAGGGTGAGCTGCCCGGGGGCGCTCTCCCCTCCCGCGTGGGAGCTGGCATAAGTGAACTCCCCTCCCATGAGGGGTGAGAGCACCCTCGACAGGATGCCGTCCCGCCCCATGCCGAAGCACACGAGCCCGCCCTCCCGGTGAGACCCGAAAAGGCCAAGGTAGACGAGGTTGTCCCTCGCGCTCTGTGCGGTCCCTATGATCTTGCAGACGTCTGCGCCGTGCTCCACCATGCGGCTCGTGGTCTCCCGGAGTTCCTCGCCCGATGGTGTCTCCTCGAAATCGTGGTGTGAGACCACAAGACTCGCCCCGAGGGCCTTCACCCTTGATCCCAAGTCGTCCAGGTCAGGCGTGTTGAGCTCGAGATCGGCGTAATCGAACCCCGCCTCGACCGCATCGAGGATCGCGGCCACCCTGTCCGGCTCACTCAACCTCGAGTAACCCCCCTGATCCCTCCTCCTATTAGTGGCGATCAGGGGAAGGTCAGTCGAATCCCTGATACTCCCCGGGTCGCCCGGGGACTCCATGTAGTCGAACCTGACCTCGATGAGATCCGGACCCTGGGACACCGCGCCTTTGAGCCTCTGTAGTGCTTCAGCCGTGTCCTTGGCAGTGATGACGACACATATCCTGGGGCTAGCCAACTCCCTCCCTCCCGAGCTCCCGGACGATGAGAGTTTCATCGATGGGCCTGATGACCGGGGCCGTCCCGATCCCCGTGGGGAGGACGAACCTGACCGATCCCCCCTCGACCTTCTTGTCCCTCTTAATCGCGTCGAGGATTTCTACCAATTTCAGGTCGGGTATGCCGGTCTCCAGCCCGAGGCTCGCCAGGAGGTCCCGCTGCCTCTCCAGTTCCCCCTCCTTCATGAGCCCGAGCCCCACGGAGACCCTCCCTGCGAACCCCATGCCAATAGCTACGGCTTCCCCGTGCCGCATCCAGGGCGCCGAGAGGGTCTCCACGGCGTGGCCGAGGGTGTGACCGTAGTTCAGTGCGGCGCGGATCCCCTCCAGGTCCCTCTCGTCCTGCTCGACGTATCCCGCTTTGATCGTCGCGCATCTCCTCACGACCTCGGTGAGGGCGCCCGGCTCAGCGTCCTGAAGGGCGTCTCCTTTTTCCTCGACCTTCCTGAAGAGCTCCGGGTCGGCGATCACACCGTACTTGACGACCTCTGAGAGGCCGGAGCGCAGCTCCCTCCCCGGTAGGGAGGCGAGGAGCTCCGGGTCAGAGACGACCAGCCCAGGCTGCTTGAACGCCCCGATGAGGTTCTTCCCCATCGGGTGGTTCACCGCGGCCTTCCCCCCGATGGCGCTGTCCACCTGGGCGAGGAGCGTCGTGGGGACCTGGACGAGGTCAATTCCTCTGAGGTAGATCGCCGCAGCGAAGCCGGCGAGGTCTCCCACCGCCCCACCCCCGAAGGCGATGAGCGTGGACCTACGGTCGAAACCGCGGTCCAGGAGCTCCCCGATGAGGCGGGCAGTCTCACCCCATGATTTCGCTTCCTCCCCGTCGGGGACAAGCACGATATCTGCCTTGAAGCCCGCCGCCTCCAGCGAGTTTGCGAGGGCTCCCCCGTGGAGTCCCCAGATGTTCTCACTGGTGACGACCGCGCATCCCGAGGCCGATGGGAGCCTCTCCGCGATGAGGCTTCCGACCCCGGATATCAGGCCTGGTGCGACGTAGACAGGGTAGCTTCTCTCTCCGAGACGGACCGTCACCGACCAGATACCGGAATCCAGAGCCTAACACGCACCCGCTAAATCCTTCGACCCACGGCTTCGGCGACGGGTCGGATGCCCTCCATGAGGCTGACGAACCCCGCCGGCCTCAGGGACTGGGCGCCGTCGCTCTTCGCCTTCTCGGGCTCATTGTGGACCTCTATGATGAGGCCGTCTGCCCCCGCCGCGATGGCGGCCCTCGCCATGGGGGCCACTAGCTGTCTGTGCCCCGTGCCGTGGCTCGGGTCGACTACCACGGGGAGGTGGGTGACCTCCTTGAGCAGGGGGACTGCTGCGAGGTCCAGGGTGAATCTCGTGAGCTTCCCGAAGGTCCTGATCCCCCTCTCGCAAAGGATCACGTTCGCGTTTCCCCCGGCAAGGATGTACTCCGCCGCCCCAAGCCACTCCTCGATGGTGGCCGAGAGGGCCCTCTTCAGGAGCACAGGCTTTTCCGCCTCCCCGACTCGTTTCAGGAGGGGGTAGTTCTGCATGTTCCTCGCCCCGATCTGGAGGACGTCTGCGTAGGACTCCACGAGCCCCACGTCTCCCGGGGCGACCACCTCGGTCACGACGGGGAGCCCCGTCAGATCCCTGGCTTCGGCGAGGATCTTCAATCCCTCCTCCTCTAGCCCCTGGAAGCTGTAGGGGAGGGTCCTGGGTTTGAAGGCCCCGCCCCTGATCATGTGGGCTCCGGCCTCCTTCACCGCGGAGGCCACCTCAAACAACTGCTCTCGGGACTCGACCGAGCAGGGGCCGGCGATGACGACGACCCTGTCTCCGCCGATCTCGTGTGCTCCGACCCGGACTTTCGTCGCATCCAATCCCTCCCTCTTTGCTGCGAGCTTGATCCTTGGCGATATCTCTATTCCAGCCATGTTTCCTTCATCTCCTCTCGATTACCCTGTGAACGGCCTCCGCTATCGCCTCAGGGGTCAGCCCCACGTGGGCGAGGAGTTCGGGGTAGCTCCTGCTGGACTCCCCGAAGCGGTCCCTTATCCCGATCCTCTCCATGGGCGTGGGGGCCGTCTCCGCGAGGGTCTCGGCCACGGCGCTTCCCAGGCCTCCTATGATGCTGTGCTCCTCGGCCGTGACGATGGCCCCCGTCTCCTTGGCCGTCTTCTCTATGGCGCCTGTGTCCAGGGGCTTTACCGTGTGCATGTCGATCACTCTCACGTCGATTCCCTCCCCTATCAGCTTTTCCGCGGCCGTCAATGCCCGGGAGAGCATGATCCCGTTCGCGATGACCGTTGCGTCGGAGCCCTCCCGAAGGACGTTGGCCCTGCCCATCTCGAATTCGATGTCCTCGCCATAAATCGTGGGGGTCGAGCCCCGCATCAGCCTGATGTATACTGGGCCCCTGTATTCCAGGGCGGCCCTGAGGGCCTCGACGGCGGAGGGCGCGTCTCCCGGGACCACGACCCGCATGTTGGGGATGGTCCTCATGAGGGCGACGTCCCCGTACATCTGGTGGGACTCCCCGTCCGCGTGGGGCGAGAGGCCCGCGTGGGTGCCCACGATCTTTGCGTCGAGCCTCTGGCGGGCGATGCTGTTGGCGATCTGCTCCCAGCCCCTGCCGATTATGAACATGGCGAACCCGACGGCTATGGGGGTCTTCCCGGCTGCGGCGAGCCCCGAGGCGATCCCCAGCATGTCCTGCTCGCTTATCCCCACCCGGACGAATCTGGAGGGAAAGCTCTCTGCGAAATACGTGGTCTTCGTGGAGGACGCGACGTCTGGGTCCAGGACCACGATGTCCTCCCGCTCCCGGCCCAGTTCGACGAGGGCCCTCCCGAAGCTCTCGAGCTGCGACGATTGCTCCATGGGATTCACCTATGCGAGCTCAGCGAGGGCTCTGGCGAGCTCTGATGCGTCGGGGACGGCCTTGCTGAACTTGTTCCCCTCCATGAATGAGACTCCTTTCCCCTTGGTGGTGCTGGCGATGATGACGCTGGGCTTTCCCTCGGTTAAGGCGCAAACGTCGAGGGCGTCCAGGATGCTGGAGGGGTCGTTGCCGTCGGCCTCGATGACCTCCCAACCGAAGGATCGCCATTTCTCTCCGATGGGCTCGAGGGCCTTGGTCTCCTCGGTCCTCCCGGTTAGCTGGAACTGGTTCCTGTCCACGACGGCGACGAGGTTGTCGAGGCCGTGGTGCCCCGCCGTGAGGGCGGCCTCCCAGATCTGCCCCTCGTTGAGTTCCCCGTCACCGATGATAGCGTAGACTTTGTGGGTGGCCTCGTCCATCTTTGCTGCTAGAGCCATCCCCACGGCGATGGATAGCCCCTGGCCCAGGGACCCCGTGCTCGCGTCGACCCCCGGGATAGTGTTCTCGGGGTGGCCCTGGAGGAGGCCGCCGAGCTTCCTGAGGGAGTTCAACTCCCCCGGGGGGAAGTAGCCGGCCTCGGCGAGGACGGCGTAGAGGGCGGGGGCGGCGTGCCCCTTGCTGAGGACGAGGCGGTCTCTCCCCTCCCAATCGGGGTTCGAGGGGTCGTGCCTCATCCTCACGAAGTATAGGACCGTGAGGACGTCGATCACCGAGAGGCTGGCCCCGAGGTGCCCCGAGCCGGCCTCCGCCACCATCCGGAGAACCCTCTGCCTCAGGCCCTTGAGGACTGAGCCCAGGGGCTTGAGCCCGGCCGTGGTCTGGACCATGGTCCCCAGGAGGGAGGGCTCCTCCCCGGCCGTCAGGTCGGTTATGAAGCGCCCCAGCTCCGTGAGCTCCACACCGGAGAAGTCGGAGGCCTCACCGTAAGTGATGAGATTCATCTCTTTGAGGATCTCGGCGTTCCTCCTGAGGGTCGAGAGGGGAACGTTGTATCTCCTCGAGATGCCGCGGAGAACCGACGTGATAGAGGTCGGGACCCGGGGTACGTTGGAGAGGATGAGGACCTGATTCTTGTTAACGGTCTTTAGAATGATTCGACGAAGGGCCTCTAGTTGGCCGTTGGATATTGGAATTGGTGCATTTATGCCACCACCAGATAGGCAACCAATGAATCCCGAAGTTATTTAAGGTTAATGGGCAGGCGGGAATGGCTAAGGTTATTCCCAGCCCAGGGGCTCCACATCGAAGGTGAAGATGTTGGCCATCTCCTTCGCCTTCTCCCGGAGCTCCTCGAGGGTTCCCACCATGAGCTTCCCGTAGCTCGTCCAGACGCCGGCGGCCACATCGTGGTGCAGCTCGTCGATGGCGTGGAGATTCACCTGGGACCCCATCAGCGTGGCGAGCTTGTTGAGGCTGCCGGGGACGTCGCTGAGCTTGGCGGTGATCTTCACGAGCTTCTCCCCCTCGGGGTAGAAGTCGAGGAACAGGGCCTGAATCCTGGGCCAGGCCTTGAGGATGACGTGGGCTCCCGCCCCTCTGATTCCCCCGGGGAGCTCCGGTAGGCGAAGATACAGTCCCTCCTCCTCGCTCCCCTCGATCCGATATGTCTCGGTGAGCTCGAAGGCCCTGGGGAAGAGCTCCGTGATCTCCCTGGAGGTGACGAAGCCCCCCATCCCCTCGATCTCCTCGGCGATGGCGTCGGGGTCGGCGTCGACTCCCTGAAAGTCTGCGATGAACTCGGAGATCCAGATGTTCCCGAACCCGAAGGCCCCCCCGCTCAGAATGTTGACCCCCCTCTCGGAGAAGAGGGCGGTCATGGATGAAAGGGAGCCCCTCACGTCCTCGAGGAAGACCTGGTAGTAGATGACCTGCGGGGTCAGCTTGAGGGAGGAGATGAAGAGGCGCTTCGAGCCCTTCTCCTCGACGCCGAACAACGTCTGCCCGGGGAAGAAGCTGAGGGCGTCGCCGACCCTCTCGTCGATGAGAACCTTCCATCCCTCTTCAGCTGGCTCGACATTGGAATGACCGCAAACAATCATGATGATTCCTCGGCGGGATGCAAGAAGAATGAGCCTCTTGATATTTTAGAGTTCCCCGTCCATGCGGCGGTCTGGACCTCCATCTGCAAAAGAGATGGGATCCACGACCCCCCTCTATCTTTCCAGCTTCCTCACGCCATCCGGGGTGCCCACGTAGGCAAAGTCCGCATAGCCCAGAAACAACCCCGTCTCGAGGACGCCCGGGATGGATTTTAGCTCTCGCTCGAGCCCAGCAGGGTCGTCTATGGGGCCGAAATCGGCGTCCAAGATGAAGTTGCCGTTGTCCGTCGTCACCGGGCCAAGCTTTCCCCTTCTAAGGGCCACGGAGGCCCCGAGTTTCCCGACCCTATCCGCTGTGGGCGCCGCTGAGAACGGCAGGATCTCGATGGGCAGGGGGAATCCCGTGCCCAGCTTCTCCACGATCTTAGTCTCATCGGCGATGAGGATGTAGGTCTTCGAGGCGGATGCCACGATCTTCTCCCTGAGGAGGGCGCCTCCCCCGCCCTTGATGGCGTTCAGGTCTCCGTCGATCAGGTCTGCCCCGTCGATGGATAACGTGAGTTCGGGGTGGTCGTCCAGGGTCGTCAGGGGGATCCCCGCCTCTAAGGCGTCTGCGGCTGTCTGGTTGCTCGTGGGGACGCCCTGGACCTCCGTGAGCTTCCCCTCAGAAAGATAAGCCCCTATTATCTGGATCAGGTGTTTCGCCGTGCTGCCCGTCCCGAGGCCTATCACCGTCCCGCTTTTAACGTGTCGAGCCGCGGCCTCGGCTGCCCTCCGCTTCGCCCCGTCCACCCAGCTCATGAAGCCCAACCTCAGGCTTCGAGCTCGAGCCTGTCGAGCTCCTCGAGCTCCTTGATGACCTCGCCCCTGAGCTTCTCCAGCCTGGCGTCGACGTCGGATCGGGGCCTCCTGCGCCTGGGACTTTCCTCGGCCTCCTCTTCTCCGGCCTCTTCCTCTCCTTCGGGCTCCGCTTCCTCTTCTTCCTCCTCGGTCTCGACGGGTGCCCTCCGGCTCGGCCTCTCCACTCTCTCGGCTCTCGCCTCGATCTTGAGTTCCCTCATGATGGCGTCGATGCGGCTCTGGGTGTTGTCGAGGGTGGCCTCGAACTTTTTCACGATGTCTTCCTTAATCGCCTCGAGCTCGTGGAGGGAGACGACGAGCTCCGCCTGCTCCAGCTCCTCGCTGGCCCTCTTCAGCTCGGCCTCGTATCCCCTGGAGAGGCTCGTCCTCTCGTCCGCTGTGATCTCCCCGTCGTCCTCGGCCTCGAATAGGCGCTTCAGTATGAGGCTGAGGAGCTCGCTCTGGAGGGTGAGGGTCCTGATCTTGCTCTGGGCCCTGTCCACCTCAGGCTTCTTGAGACTGCGCCTCGTCGTGGGGGTCCTGTAGCTCCTTGATCCGAGGCGGGGCTCCCTGAGGCTCGACGGCATATAATCCCTCTCGGGGTCGGTCCGGGGCTTCTCCCTCCTCAGGTCGCTCGTGCCGCCGCTGGCCTTGATGAAGAGGTAGATCGCCATGCCCGCGACGACGATCGCGGCCAGACCTACGTATATGTCCAAGGTGGATAGCGGAGCCATTCCTACTCATTTTCCTTTAAACAACCGATTATATATAAGCCCTAGCCCACGAAACCCCTTTCCGGGGCTGTCTCTCCGAGAGGAAATGTTTTCGGGTGCAGTAGGGGAGATCGCCGTCAGGAGTCGGAGCCCTTGGGGCGCCGGTGGATAAAACGTTATCCCTTCAAAAGATCCATTGATAAATCGGGGGATAGAGCCCGGGGGATTAGGATGAACGCCTCTGATAAGCGTCGAAAACTGGGTCTCGGAAAGGTGAGCCGCGAGGTCCTGGAACGCTCCGTGTTCCCCCACCTGCCCCTGGCCGACACTCCCCGGCTGGACGGCGGAGTCGTCCGGTGCCAGGGCGAAGTCGTCGTGGCCCACAGCCCCTCCATAGGCGTGCCTCTGGAATCCCTCGGCTTCTTCGCATTCCACTATGCTGCCTCTAACGTCGCAGCCCTCTTCGCCCGCCCCAAACATCTGGTGGCAGGCCTGTACCTTCCCGTGGGCTCGGAAGAGCGCGACCTTGAGACCATCGCCGGAGGCCTCGGAGTCGAGGCGAGGAGATACGGCGTCACGGTGGTTGCGGGCCAGACGGCGACCTACGCAGGGATTGAGACGCCTTTAGTGACGGCTACATGCCTCGGGGAACGCGTTGGGACCCCCGTTGACCCTGCTCCCGGGGATGTCATCTATGTAATTGGTGAGGTTGGCGGCGAGGCCGCATGGCTCAAGGGGCTATCCATGGGGGTCGCCGGCGATGAATGGAAGGGTTTCACGCCGCTCCCCATCATGCTGAGATTGCAGGAGGTCGTCGGCGTGACTTTGATGCACGACATATCGGAAGGAGGGGTGAAGAGAGCCCTGCTGGAGGTCTCCGAGGCCCTGGGCGTGAGGTTGGCTGTGGCGACCTATGATGTTCGCTTAGCCGAGGGTGTCCTGAGTCTCGATGAGGATCCCCTGAGGCTGCCTACCTATGGAGCCATGATCGCCCTCGCCGGCTCTGGAACGAGGGAGGGCGTCGAGGAGGCTTGCGGTGAACTGGGCGTGCCGTGCTCCATGGTGGGTGTTGTCGAGGCGGGGGAGGGTCTCGTCGTGGACGGGGAGGCGGTGAGGCGGTTGGACAGAGTCGATCTGGATTGGCTATATGGGTCGTTCAGCGATAAGCGGTAGACTACACACCCGGAGATGCGTTTTTCCCTCTTTTCGGTTGTTAGGTTAAACCTTATATCCTCAATGGGGTGAGTCCATGAGAAGGGGGAGCTGGGCGGCAGCCCGGCTGAGAGGACGTTAATTCGTCGACCCTTTGAACCTGACCCAGGTAATACTGGCGGAGGGATAAGAAAAATGAGTGATAGCTTAAGCACGAAGGTTCTCGCAGAAGTAGCGATTCTGGTTGCATTGGCAACCGTCTTGAGTTACATACGGTTTGTGGTGTTCCCGCAGGGGGGCAGTGTCACCCTTGCGAGCATGGTTCCACTGGTGATTCTATCATACAGGCGTGGCTGGAAAGTAGGAATATTCGCCTGCCTCGTCTATGGGCTTATACAGTTCTATCAGGACCCGTGGATGCTGAACTGGGCGCAGTTCATCCTGGAATATCCTATAGCCTTTGGCGTAATAGGCTTGGCCGGCCTGTTCAAAGGAAATGAGCTGATCGGTGCAGTCGTCGGCCTAGGGTTAAGATTCCTGGCCCACACGCTTGCTGGCGTAGTATTCTGGAGTGAATACGCCCCCCCGGGTATGTCTCCCGTACTCTACAGCGTCATCTACAACGGCTCCTACATGCTTCCGGAGATCGTCATAAGCGGGGTCTTCGTGTATGCACTATTGAAACGTGGCATCCTAGAGTTGAACCTCTAAACCCTCCTTTTTTCTTTATTGAACAACAATTCCTAGAAGGTTCGTGAGGCGATCTTGATTTTAGTTAACCTTGGTAGACTTGAAACAGTGAACCATCTTCATGTCGCTCGAAATGCCCGATTTTAACCTATAACTATAATAAAACCGGTGACGAGTTCCTAGGTGGTGCTTTTATGGCGTTCCTTGAGGTCTCAGGTTCGAATCATCCAGATTATTCGGGGGTTTCAACTCCTAATCATGCAAGAGGCGTTTCAAAGGCAATCCCACGTAAAAGGTTGGCTCTCCTCGTCCTTTCGATTCTTATGTTCGGAGCCTCTGCGTCTCTTCTCTCTGGCGTCTGGGCTGCGACATTAGATTCCGAGTCGCCCATGGAAGCCGATATCACGTTTGTAGTATTCCCCAACGGGGACTTCGAGATGAGGGCTCATGGAACCCTCGAGCAAAGTTTCGAATTCTATCAGACTGTGTCGCCCATACGAGAGATGCTTTTTTCCTACCAAGGCGAATCCGTCGATACGGATCTACATAGTGAGTCGGGCAGCATCGTTTTCAAGCTGGCGCCTCAGTTTGCCATCTTCCTCGCGAGCCTCGACCTCGAGATAGGTTTCCATGCGGAACGCCTGAGTTCAGAAATGACGATCCAGCTGGGCTTTCCTGGAATGGTGGACCTAGAGATGAGTGTTGAGACGATCTCCCAGGAAGGGACCTTCGAGGGCTCCGTCGACGTGGAGGCCACCGCAACGATCTGGTACTCAATATTCCCGGAGGAAACGATCAGCATGTTCGTGCTTGGATTTCCCCTCTTCAAAGCTGAGATTGAGTCCCAGCTCCTCGAATACTCCGACGGAAACCTTGAGCTCAGTGAACTCGCTATCATCGAGAGCGAGCTGGGCGAGGTCTCCGCCACGATCACTGCGAAGATGACCGTGGAGGGGGATTTCGGCGCCGGGATCACCGCCTTCGGGGAGAGCTATATGGCGGATTACATGGATGCTCCCGCGCAGCCTTCGATCCCCCCTGAGTCGTGGACGACTACCATGAGATCGGGGGACGTGTACATAACCTTTGACAGCGAAGACCTGGCTTTCATTATTGAATTCGAGGCTATGGTGGAGGGGGACGTTGACGAGCAGTTCAACTCTCTGAAAGACCTCATTCTGGAAGAACTACTGGAGGAATCCGATTTAGACCCTGATGCGACCCGAATAATTTACACCCTTATCCTGCCCACAGAGTTCAGCGTCGTCGATCTTGGAATCTCCTACAACGCGACCCTGGACGGGGAGGCGGCCACCATTGAATTCGAGGTAGACGGTCTGGTCCTGAGGCCCCCCCCCCCCCCCCCCCCGCCCCCCTCCCCGCCCTCCCCCCCCCCCTCCCCCCGGGGGGGACGGCAGGGGGGACAAGAGGACAACTAACCCTCCCCTTACAGCTCCCCCTCCCCGGGGAGGAAAAAATCGAGAACATTGTCCCCGACCCGCAAAACCAACCCCTCCCCCACCAGCCCCAAAACACGGGTTTG
>JACKQG010002117.1_pt1 | contig 26370 bp, 18 predicted proteins | sample 8237621 | NCBI WGS metagenome assembly JACKQG01 (sample SAMN15677084, study PRJNA649215) | marine metagenome | biome: marine; feature: Black Sea; material: saline water; isolation source: suspended particulate matter (SPM) from the Black Sea western gyre | collected 2013-06-09/2013-06-10 | depth... | reverse complement strand
CCTGCGAGATGGCCCTGCGCTATGCGGGCATGATACTGGCGGATTTCAGGGGGCTTACCCGGGAAGGCCGGAAGCTTGTCTTTTCAATCGTTGCCGGTGACGGCATTGATAAGATATCTGAAGGAACTCACGACAGGTTCATCATCGATGCTGCTAAATTCAATGCCAAGATGGCGGCCAAAATCAACCAGAAATGAATGATGCATTGAAAAGACGAAAAGAAATAGATCCGAGTTTTGAGGTGACGCAAAAGCCTGGTGTCCTCAATATTTGAAACAATTTAAACATCGTTAGCTTTTTTGCCATCCTATATTTCTTTAGCAGCGTCGAGATAGAACTGCTGTCGTCATTCAAATATCAATGCCTCAAAGTTTTTGTGATATCTTTTATCAGGATAGACAAATCTATTTTACAATGCGGCCCCCATTACCACCCTTGGAAATGGTTTTTCAATGAAAAGCAAAACAAGTCCATGTGCTCAGGGGGGGTCCATACATATCAGCCATGTTTATCATTTATATTTACAGTTTGTAAAAAATTCTGACAGTTGAACCGTCCTTCCTTCCCTGCAAATTTACACCGAGATTTATTAATTTTTTCTATATTAAATGGTTAGCCGATCATTAAAAGAGCATTCTTGTTTGGCATAATCTTTGCTGTCCTTTAAGTGGTAGCGTATGGGTTTTTCACCATCATTTTTTAAAAAGTTTATCAGAGACCTGCCTTTTTGAGGTATTGGTCACCCTAAACAATGAGGCAAAGAAAGAATCTCATTATTAAACCATTTCCAATAAAAGAAAGAGAGGCAATTATGGGACAGGGATTTTTCTTCGATGAAAAAATTTTGTGTGAGGAATGCTTTAAGAAAGCGGAAGATTGGGAAGTCTTTGAAGGTAGGGAAGCGCCTCAAAGGAAAGAGATGGAAGCGAATGATTGTCTTCAATGTGGCATACCGTTACCGGATATCGCCCAACCTTACGAATAGCTTGTCGGTAATTGAAGCAGCCTTTTAGTGTTCATGATGATGAAAGGCAGAGCAGAGGTACGCCCTTGATTAATCTGACGAATAATTTGTGACATAATGAACTTGACCGCCCAAGACATACTCTTTCGATGCTCACCGATCTTGCTCCAACTCACTGAACTTCTGAAAAACGTTTCTAAGACCTCCTGGATCAACGGCGTATCTTTTCAGCATTTCTATGACATTTAAAAGGCCTATGATGAAAACGGGATCCAAGGGCTGAAAGAAAAAGACCGGACCAGTGACAAGCTATGACATCATGCTATGACATGGAATCCTTTATCGGATGAAGAGTTAAGCTGAACTTGCGACAATCTTGCGACACAACTTGCGACAGACTTACGACGTGCCTTGCGACAATTGATGACCATATAGTGGCCGGAGATCATTAGCTTTTCAAGAAAATGAAAGGTTGAAAGTGCTCGAAAAGATATCATCAGAAGCGAAGATTTTAGGTTCCCAAAGATTGGATCAACTGCCTGGTATCGGTTTTCAGCGTCAATTTCAATCAGGTCCATTTGTCTCAGTTTTTTAAGGGCAGACTGAACTCCGCCGATCGATCCAAGATCATGCTTGCTAATGTATTGGTTTGACAAAATGGTTTTCGACGGTTCAACAGCCAGAGCCCGTAAAAGTGCAATTTGTCGTGGGGCCAGCGCCTGAAGGGTTGCCTGATAGAAGGTTTAAATACCGGCCTAAAAGTTGTGAGAACACGAATGGCCTTTTTCAATAATTTGGCGGGAATTTTGTTGAGGATTACGGCCGATTGATGTATAGTTTCTTCGGACATAAAAAGAAGAACTGACCGGTGAAAGCATTGGCCGAGTTTGCGGAAAACAGCCCTGTTGGAGCCGTGAGTGCAGAACGTGTTTTACCAGTGCAATTTCTGCAAGAACGCCCCCTGTTACATTACACCTGAATGTCATGCAAAGACTGTTTCGATGAAAAGGGAGCCGTCAAATGATCAAGGAAATTACCGCGCAGGAACTTAACACCGAAAATTTCATCAATGAAAAAGTTAAAGAGATCCGAAAAGCTGTTGGAGACGGGATGGCGATCAATGCCCTTTCGGGAGGCGTCGATTCATCTACGGTTACGATGCTCGGCCATCGCGCCTTGGGGGAGCGCCTCAAAACCGTGTTTATCGAGAACGGTCTCATGCGGGCAGGAGAGCCCGCAGCGGTTGCCGGTCTTTTCCAAAAGTTCGGCCTCAGGGTTGAAGTTGTCGATGCCCAAAAAGACTTCTTCGCCGCACTTGAGGGCATAACGGATCCGGAAGAGAAACGCGAGGCGATTACCCAGGCTTTTTACCGGGACGTATTCGGACGCATCGTCAAGGAAAGTGGTGCCAGATATCTTCTCCAGGGGACGATATTGACCGATATCGACGAGACCGTTGCCGGGATAAAACGGCAGCACAATGTCTTTGAGCAGCTTGGAATCGACCCCAATGAGGCTTTTGGCTATCATATTATCGAGCCGCTCATTCAGCTTCGAAAAGACGGCGTTAGAAAAGTCGGCGAGGCCCTGGGGCTTCCGGCAGAGGTTTTTGAGCGCATCCCGTTCCCGGGCCCGGCACTCGCGGCACGTGTGATCGGCGAGGTGACCCCGGAGCGCATCGAGACGGTTCGAAAGGCAACCGTCGTGGTCGAGCGGCTGCTCAAGGACACCGGTGCATTCCAGTACATGGCGATCCTTCATGAAGACCGGGTGACCGGCATGCGCAACGGATTGCGTGATTTTGGTCAGCAGATCGAGGTGCGCTGCTGGGAAAGCGTTGACGCGCGAGTGGCGACACCGACACAGCTGTCATTCAAAATTCTAGAGCAACTCGCCGGCGAGATTATCCGCGATGTGCCCGGTATTGTCAGTGTCACATACAACATTGCACCGAAACCCCCTTCAACGATCGAAGCGGTTTGACAACGGCGAGTCAGCCTGAATATTTGATTAAACTTTTTGTAAAACCTAATTCAAGTCTTTGATAACAGCGAATTTATCGCTGTTTCTTTTTGCAGCCGAAGCTGAAATATCTGCGCCATCTGCGCCCGTGGTTGCCCTGTAACTTGACGGGCGTTTTGATTTCAGGTTGATACTGGGGGGTGTTGGCCCAGACGCAAATGCTGGAAGCGATTTCATCATCCAGGGCGATGCTGGCGTCTTCGCATTCGACCACGCAACAGGGGTACCGCTGGTGCAGTTTGATCATAATTCCGGGCCGGATCTGGAGACCGAAGAGCCTGTGCATCTGCCCGTCGTCTCCGCAGTTGATGTAAGCAACGCGGGCCGACTGGCCGATTTCCAGTTCTCTCAAGGGTACCACCAGATTTTGGGACGTCTTGGCCGAGTGCCGGCAGCATTCGCCCGCCGGTATGGGTTTGCCGTGGGGACATTGCCGGGGATGGCCCAGGAGGGTACAGATGCTGTCCACGATCTCCAGGGAGTTCATGTGTTCGAGCTCACAGGCGGCGGCCTCAAACTCTCCGCCGAAGACATCATAGAGAAGCCGTTCACCGATTCGATGGGCGCGGATGATTTTGCGTGCCTGGGTCTCTCCCTTCTCGGTTAACGCAATGATCTGGTTTTCCCCGTTTACCTCCACCAGCCCTTCACGGGTCATTTCTGCGATCACTTCTCCTTCAAAGTTCCCGTCCATGGCCAGCCGCAAATCATGCATACCTGCCTGTCCCAACTCTTTCATTTCCCATAATTTTTCAAGGTACTCCTCTTTTTCTCTCCTTTTGTTGTACATATAACGTTTCTCCGATACTAAAGCAAAATGACAAGGACCCAGTTTAACACCCCGGCGGCCACAAAGGCACTGAAATTGATGGTCAATACCATTATCAGGGTATTTTTGCCACCGATTTCTTTGGCCATCGCCATAATATTGGCAAAACAGGGCACAAACATGGTGGTAAGGACCACGGCGACAATCGACTGGACATAGTTCATCTGTCCTTTTCTGATCAGGTTGATGATCAAAGCCGCCGCGGCTTCGTGCCTGGCCATACTAAGAAAAATGGCGTCGACCATGTCCAGGGGAAGCCCTAAAAATCCTTTAATTACGGGGCTGAGAACCTTTTTGCCGGCATTTAGAATGCCCAGCTTTTCCAGGGCAAACAGCGCCAGGGCTGCATAGATAAAGACCATCAGCGATTCTCTCAGAAACCAGTATAACCGGTAATAGGTTTTTTTGGCAACCGCTTTCAAATCCGGCAGGCGGATGGGCGGCAGTTCCATAATAAAGGCCATCTGGTCTTCCTGGTCTTTCAGAATTTTATTGAGGGCAATCCCGGCTGTGATTTCCACAAAAGACAATACCGAAAACGTGATGAAAAATGCGCCGGCCCCCAAATGGCCGAGGATGCTCATGTTCAGACCGATTTGAGCGGCGCAGGGGATGGCAAAGGCGATCAGGTAAATGGCGATATATCTTTCCTTTTTTGAATACAGGTTACGGGTGGTCAACGTTGCCATGGTCTTGCAGCTGAAACCTAACACCAGGGGCATGATGGCGTTGCCGCTCAACCCCAGTTTTGCCAAAAGCCTTTTGGTCAAAACCGACAGGTTGGGGATATAGCCGATGTCCTCCAAGGTGTTGAACAGGATAAAAAACACCGACAAAATCGGTAAAACCGTCAAGAGGGCATTGGCCAGACCCAGCGACAGCACACCATAATGCCCGATAAAGAAATCCTGCCAGAATCCCGGAGGAATCACATTGCCGATGGCGGTTTCCACGGGGACCCATAATACCCTGTTCATCCATTCCGCCATCACGTTGGCAACATGGACGACCATAAAGAACATTATGTAGAGCACACCCAGCAGAATGGGGATGCCGAAAACAGGGTGGCGGCTCAAGCGGGCAACGGTCTGCGAGAACTCCCTGGGCTCAATTTTCTGCTTTTTCACGGAGGCGTCGACAATATCGTCGATCCAGCGGCTCCGGCAGTTGTCGATGATCCGGCTGAGATTTCCCTTAAACTGCGCTTTAACTTTTCCGCAAGCCTGATGAAAGCGGGCAACCGTCAACTCCTGGCAGGTATTTTCAAGATACCGGGGAATCAGGGGATCGCCCATCAACATCAGCAAAGCGATCATGCGTTTATAGGACATGTCCGGCGGCAGCGCGGACGCCATTGCCAGCAGCCCGTCTTCAATGATACTTCCGTAGGGAATCTCCCGTTTACCGACCCCGGCCTCCAAAAAAGCGTTTTTCAGTTCCCGGGTGCCGCGAGCCTGCACCGCTATGGATTCAATCACCGGCACGCCCAAGATCTGAGAGAGTTTATTTGAATCGATCCAGATTCCCTTTCGCACGGTTTCATCGACGGCGTTTAAGCAAACGATCATCGGTATTTCCAGCTCCAGCAGATCTGCGGTCAGCGTCAGGGATTGTTTCAGCCGGTTGGCGTCGAAGCACTGAATGATCATCTCCGGCTTTTCGGAAAAGATCGCATCGCGCACCTGTTTTTGTTCTTCCGAATGGATGTAAAGCGAGTGCATCCCGGGGGTGTCGACAATTTGATAGGGCTGGGCGCCGATTTGAAGCGGTGCCCGCATAAACGACAAAGTTGTCATCGGCTGGTTGGCCACAATCGTAAACTGGCCGGTGAGATTGGTGAAAATCAGGCTTTTGCCGGTATTGGGCAGCCCCACGATGAAGATTTTCTTGAGCGTCTGTTCGTTTTTTTGCATGTTTTATTTTAGGCACTTTTGATTCGGTGTCAAGTGCAGCGCCTTGGAGGGAATTTGCTCAAAGTCGAACTCTCCGGGACCGAAGGCTTTATCCCGGATATTTCACGTTTTCATCCAAAGCATATGGAATCATTTATTTCTTATTTATCGATGAAAAGATTTCATGAAATATTCGGGTTAGCTGCGATGCGTTGCAGTCGCTGTGCAACTGCGTGTTTGATTTGCTCCAGTTGCGTATTTTTGTGGGTCAACAGCGAGCGAATGTCCAGCAGGGGGCGCGCCAAGGCTTCAGCCAGCCGGGTTAAAAAGCGCTCATACCACAGATTCTGGAATTCGTCTTGTCCTTTTTTGTAGACTGTGCGGGCGCTGTGAGCATAAATGAGCGTCAGCCAAACCGTATAAAACAGGATCAAAAACACCAGGCTGATAAGTAACGATTGTGCGCCGAGAAGGGCAAAGAAAACAGCCCCAAAATCTTTCAGGTTTGAAAATGAGAGCTTTGACTCCCACTGCATTTCGGCAAATTTCAGCAGCAGGGGCTGCAGAAACGGAAACCAGATTAAGGGAAAATAGACCAGGGCCTGTTTCAGTTTTCCGGGCCGAGCGAAGGTCGCGGCCAAATGATCCGTTACCTGATCTTCGTATTCGCCCAGCAGTTGAACGAATTGATCGTCGATCAGCCTGGAGAAATCAGGCGCCGGGCCCAAATCCGGTTTCAGGTCCGGAAAGGAGGCTGCAACATTGTCGCGAATCGCCTGCATTTTTAATGATGCGGGCAATCCCTGATACCGCAGCAAATCTCGCGGGGAATCCGGCCACTTTTTTTCGACAGGATTAAAGGCGATACGGCCGCCAAAACCGGACACGATTCCGGCCAGCGGATAAAACAGCAGGCGTAGAATCGGCCAGGTGTTGATGCGCTGGGTGAAAATAGTTCTGCTGATGCGTCTCTGGAGGGTTTCCAGAGTTAAAATCCGCCGGCTGACGGTGTTAAAATAGTCATCGGAAAATTGATCGGCCACGCCCTCCCGGATGCTTTCAAGGGCCTGGTCGATTGCTTTCAGACGATCCAACAGCCTGTAATGGGATTGAATCCGCTGAAAATTTTTATCAAATTCGGCCTTCAGGTTGACCAGTTTGGCCCGGGTAATTTCCTGGACCGAATGGGGCCGGATAAGCCGCCGGCGCATGTGGTTAAATTCATATTGATCCGGCTTGAGGGCGGACAGGATCAAAAACTGCTGCGGATCGGGCGGCGGGATATTGCGTTTGACACATTCTGCAGTCAAAAAATTGACAACCTCCCGGCGCACGGTATCCAGAGGCGCTTTTTTTTCCAGTTGGTCGATTTTGTTCAGTACGATGAGATAGTTCTCATGGCTCTGGGCAACGGTTTCCAGTTGATTCAAAAACTGGTAATCCCCGTATTTTCGCGGTGTCGTCACCCAGATCACTCCCTGAAGGTGCCTTGCCAGGCGCACAGTATCGTCCCGGTGAGACAAAAAGCGGCTGTCGAAATCGGGAAAATCCATGAGGACCACGTTCTTCAACTCCTGGCGATCATGATCAACAAACACAACCCGGCTTCCGGCGTCGACTGCCAGGCGTTTTTTCAGCGCCGCAAGGTCCTGCTGATGGCAATAGGCCACGGCTGCGTTGGTGCCTTCATCGAGCAGGTCCGTATCCAAGGAGACCTTGGCTCCGGCGAGCCGGTTGATCACGGAACTCTTCCCGACATCTTTACCCCCCACGATCCCATACAGAAAAAGCTCATCTTTTTCTGCTTCGCCGGTCTGATGCGACAGAGAAACAGGTTCCATCTGAATCAGATCGGCAATTTCGCGGTTAAGATTGTCCAACTGCATTCTGAGCGCATCCATTTTCATGGTTCCAATTTCCGTAATGTTTAGGCCACAAAGACACGAAGACACAAAAAATAAGATATGCTTCTTTTATGCCCCAGTCCGGACAAGCCGGGTGCTTTGGATTTGGATCTTTACATCCTATCTTGGTACTTTTGTGCCTTGGTGGTGGAACTGTTTAGCCCAGATATTTCATGAAAATTTTTCAGCAAACTTATTTTATATAATAAAACTACTAAGTTAAGGTAAACAATAGCGACAATTTCCAAGTTACACTTTGTACTCCGAACTTTTTCTTCTTAAGCTGAAATATTTTCACCCTTTAGGCGCCTCAGACGCGTGAAAAATCCGGGTTAGCGTTTTGAGCCAGTACATTTAGGGATTGCAGCAGCGCATCGTTGTCTTCCATGACGATACGGCTGCGAATATCCCGCAACTGGTGGGCGGTTTGCATCAGTTGGTTCTGGATGACATCTTTCACGGCGCGCTGAAAGCGTTTTTTGGCGGTTTCAAATTTTCCCAGCGGCAGGTATTTAAATGCAGTGGGGACCAGCAGCCAGCTGTGGAATCCTGGAAGGATAAAGGCGTCTGCAATCAGGGCCGCCACCAGGAAGAAAGCAACGATCGGGTCATTTTTGATTGCCGCCGAGACAGTATCCTCGGCCAGCAACTCCCTGCAGCGGGTCTCAAATTCCGCGCTGATCGTCTGAAGCTTTGCTGCGTACGATCCGGATTCGGCCGCGGATGCCCCGGTTATGGCTGCATCGCCGTTCGGCAGGTTCAGTCCGGGTGCGATCTTTTGGATGTAATCAAAGTCGGGGTTGCTGCGCATGGTACGGGCGATGCGTTCGCCCAGGTCAACCAGACGGTTCGACACCTCGTCAACCAGCTTTTTGAGGTCGAAATGAAGCAGTTGAGCCAGAATCTCCTCCCGGCGGCTGCCAAAGGACAATCGAAAGCTGCGTTGCAGTGATCCGGTGGTGGCGATGCTTTTGAAAAAATGCAGCAGGTTGCTGACGGCAAAACGTTTCAATCCCAGATGGCTCAAAACATGCAGCGTATCGTCATTTAAAATGGTTTTCAAAGATATGAGGGCCTCTTTTGCGAGGATGTTCCCTATGGTCTGAGAGATATCCTTATCCAGGGTGCCTAACGCTTGCCTGCGCCTGCTGTTTTCCTCGCAAGCAATAGCGGCAAGCCCGGCGATTCTTGCTACCAGCGGTTCCGGGGGAGACAGCTTGCGGCCGGCCGCCACCTCGTTTTTTAATGCCAGAAATGCAGGCTCGTCATGAAAGCAGTCTTTCTGGTTCAGATCCGGGAGGATGTGGATTTCATTCACACCGAAAAACGCCATTACTTGCTGAATATCCGGATGATTCACGTCGATCCGGTCTCGGCCCCGGTTGGTCATCACGCAGAAGCGGTTTTGCTCAAGTTCTGCGGCGATCTTAACCGGCCGGTCATACACCCGGTGGAAAATAGTTTCATCGTCCACCATAAACACGACGATATCGAGCCAGGGCAGTATGTCCAGGGCCACCAGGCGCTCCTCGAGCGCCGGCGAAGAGTTGATGTCCGGCAGGTCAATCAGGACAAAAAATCCTGCGGACGGCCGCAAACCTGCTGTGGATTCATCTTGCGGTGACGTCGAGATCTGCAGGACTCCCGGCGCCCCGCTTTTTTTGGTTTCCAACGGGCCGGTTTCTTTTTTCTCAAGCAACTGGTTTTTCCGCTTCAATAATGGCAGCAGCAGCGGTCCATATTTTAACTCCCACTGATTCAGACGCTTTAACATCCCGTCCTGGGTGAAAAGCACCGGGCCGCGGGTATTGTGAACCCGCCAGCCGGTGGCACTGACGGCATGTCCTGCCAGGCTGTTAAAGAGGGTTGATTTCCCGGCCCCTGTACAGCCGATAAAGCCGATAAACGGCGGCCGATCTTTTCCCAGAAGCCGGCGCAGCGTGACCAGTGCAGCCAAATCAAGGAGAGGATTCACCGCATCCTCGGGCAAGGAAAATTCCCTGATTTTATTTGCTGAAACAACCAGTGTCTGGATAGCGTCGTAGGTTTCTGAACTCTCGGTCATGTTATCATCGTTTTAAAATTCTTAATAATCATCTGTGGGTTAATATATATAAATTCGGCCGAAAAAGCAAATTCACGGCCATTTATAGCGATTTCAATCACAAATGACAAATAATGGATAACTCCTATTGAATTTTCATTCAATTAAGGTTAAACTCGCCCTTATCCGAAAAAAAACATGATCAGATAGGCAACATGCCGTAACTGTTCGTACATCCGTCCGTCGTATACAAAGGAACCCTCGAGTGCCGCAGCAACGGAAAAAATATGGTCCATCCTTTTAAAAAAATACGCATACCCGCACAACTCACCATGATGGGAAACCAGTTATGATAGACTTAAAAGACATGACCGTATTGATTGTGGATGACATCATCACCATGTGCAAATCGATCCATCGCATGATGAAAACGATCGGGTACGGGGATAAGTTTTTTTATGCCCATAACGGCAAGGAAGCCTTGCGTATCTTGAGCAAAGATCCCATTGATTTGGTTTTGATGGACTATAATATGCCCGAGATGGCCGGTGGCGAGACCTTGAGCACCATTCGGAGGGACAGGCTTTTAAGAGATATACCGGTAATTATGATTACGGCGCAGGCATACAAGGATTATGTGGCCGAGGCTGCCGAATCCTATGTGGATGCCTTAATATTGAAGCCCCTGACCATCAAGATACTGGAGACAAAAGTGGCCTATGTGGTTGAAAGGGCCAACAATCCTCCTCCAATTGTTGCCCATCTCAGAAGAGCGATGGATTTTGAAGCTGAAGGCGACATCGATGCGGCCATCCAGGAAACAAGAATGGCCATGGAAGCGGATCCGGGTTCATCAAGAGCGATTCGCGAACTGGGCTATTACTATCTTAAGGTGAATGCGTTCCAAGAGGCTGAAGAGTGGTTGTTGAAGGCCGCCGAGATGAATTATCTGGATGTGATTGCGTTTCATTGGCTCGGGGAGTTGTATCTCAAAATGGATGACATCGAAACGGCGCATCATTACTTTGAAAAAGCCATGCAGATCAGTCCGCGCCACCTTGACCGGGGAATTAACTTTGGGAAAACTCTGGTTCAGAGGGAAATGATTCCGAGGGCCATCAAGGTTTTTAACAAGGCTTTCAAATTGACCGGGAATTCTGTAAAGCTGCGGGAGGAAATTGCCGACTTCTGTATTGAAAACGGAGCAAAACAATATGCCGCCGAACTTATTGAATCCATCGTTATGGAGTTGCCGGATCGAACCGATTTATTTTTCAAGCTGGGAAAAACCCTGGAAGAGGTGGGCGAGATTGACAAGGCTTTAATGTATTTAACCAAGGCGGAAAAAGATGATACGGAAAATCCGGATATCAAAATCCACCTTGCCAAAAATTATCTGTCTTTAGGCAAGCCGATCTGGGCCGAAAAAGCCTTGAAACGGCTGCTTAGGATCGATCCGGAGCATGAAGAAGCCAAAGGGCTTATCAAGCGCTGTGTTAAAAAGTGAGTTTAAAGGGGGAGGAGCCAATGACGAGCGATAAGGGATTGCTTGAAATTTTAATAACAATCAGTTCTATCTCCAATGACAGGCGTCTCGACTTCGGGCAGAAACTGCAGGATATTCTTCTTGAGATTGTCGGGTTCATGCAGGTTAAGAGCGGCTCCATCATGCTGGTGAAAGGCGCCAGGAACCTCGAGGTGGCGGCCTCAACCAATGCCGGATTAATAGGCAAAAAACAACGTCTCGATGAAACATCTCCCTCCGCGTGGGTTTATAAACATAAAAAAAATCTTTACATAGAAGATATTTCCAAGAGTGATAGGTTCCCAAGAAGGTTTAATCACTACAAAGGGTGTTCACTGTTGCTGGTGCCCTTTTTGGATAAGAATAAAGTCATGGGCATATTAAGTGTAACCGACAAGATCGGTGAGGATTATTTCGTAAAGAGAGAGCAGGAAGCGTTGCTGATTATCGCGGGACAGGTCATCAGCGCGCTTGAAAATCAGCGCTTGGCAGAATCGCTGAAAAGGAAAAAACGAACGCTTCAGCAGAAGAACCTTAAATTAATGCAGTTGGAAAAGCTGAAAACGGATTTCTACAATATGTTAATCCACGATTTAAAAGGGCCGATTTCGGAGTTAATAGCAAACCTTGATATCTTTTCCTATACGGCTTCTGATGAAGATCAAGAATATATCGAAGCTGCCAAGGCCGCGTGCGATACATTATATTCGATGGTGTTCAACCTGTTGGATATTGCCCAACTTGAAGAAAACAGACTCAAGCTGGTCCACGAGAAAATTGATCCGCAGGATCTTGTCAAGGAGTCTCTGGCGAGGCTGTTCGGGCTTTTCAAACTAAAGAATCTGACGTTTGTGGAAAGATCTCCATCAGTTAAAACCCTTGATTTTTTCTGGGGCGACCGCGGCATTCTGCTCCGAGTTCTGCAAAATCTCTTGACGAACGCCATCAACTACTCACCTTCCAATGAAACCATTGAGGTGGGTTTTGAGTGCTTGAAATCTCCGGAAATCAAATTTTTTGTCAAAGACAACGGTCCGGGTGTTCCGTTCGAATACCATAAAACCATTTTTAACAAATATTTCCAGCTTGATAAGAAAAGTGATGGACGAGTTCATACCACCGGATTGGGGCTGACCTTTTGCAAGATGGCCGTGGAGACTCACCGGGGAAAAATCGGGGTTGAAAGCGAGAGCCAAAAAGGCAGTCGTTTTTTCTTTACCCTGCCGGTCAAAATGCCTGTTCGCGGATAACGCTTAACATGGAAATGCATACGGCTTTCATTGGTGTCGGATCCAACCTTGGCAACAAGCGTTTGAACTGCCGGAATGGGATTGACGCCCTGACAAAATCCGGCACAGCCGTTCTCAAGGACCAGTCGCGGTTTTATAAAACCGAGCCGGTCGACTATGAAGATCAGGACTGGTTCGTTAACGCCGTCGTAAAAATCGAAACCCCCCTCGATCCTTTTGAGCTGTTGAAAACGTTAAAGTCCATAGAGCTTCGTGCCGGTCGAATCCGCAATCCGATTCGGTTCGGTCCCAGGATCCTGGATCTTGATATCATCTTTTATGATGATCTGGTGATAAAAACATCCCAATTTGAGATTCCCCATCCCAGAATGCACAAAAGACACTTTGTGTTAAAGCCTATTTGTGATATAGATCCCACAGTTGTTCATTCGGTTTTTAAAAAGGATGTGCGGCACCTATTGGATGATCTGGTGGATCATCTGGGAGAAGACGGACAAAAAGTGGTTGAGTATCCATGCGACTGCTGATCTTTTTGGGTTTAATCTACCTTTGTTACCGGGCACTGAAGTTTTGGATGCTTCAACATTCACCGACCCCTAAAACGAATGCCGGCCAGGTTGCCGGTGAAATCGATGACGTGATGATTAAAGACCCTGTATGTGATGTCTATTTTCCCAAAAAAGACGCCGTCTATCTTAAGGCCGACGGCCAAGATATGTTTTTTTGCAGTACCGCATGCAGAGATAAGTTTGTCGACCGGCGTTCAAAGAAATAAAACTGCACAGGAGGTTTTCTCAGATGAAATTTTTTATCGACACTGCCAACATCAGTGAAATCAAGGAGGCCCACAGCATGGGGATGGTTGATGGCGTTACCACCAACCCGAGTCTAATTGCCAAAGAAGGCCGTGATTTTAAAGAGATTATAACAGAAATTTGCGAAATAGTGGATGGTCCCATCAGCGCTGAAGTTATCAGCCTTGCCACCGAGGGAATGATTGCGGAGGCCCGGGATCTGGCAGCGATACATAAAAATATCGTCGTAAAGATACCCATGACGGTGGACGGTTTGAAGGCAACCCGCAGACTTGCCGAAGAGGGCATTAAAACGAATGTAACCCTGGTTTTTTCACCGTTGCAGGCTCTGATGGCGGCCAAAGCCGGTGCAACCTATGTCAGCCCTTTTATCGGTCGCCTCGATGACGTGTCTCAGGAAGGTCTTCTGCTTGTCGAGCAGCTTGTAGAAATATACAGTAACTACGCCTTTGATACCGAGATCATCGTCGCCAGTGTGCGCAATCCATTGCATGTTCTGGAGTCAGCCCTTATCGGAGCCGACATCGCCACCATTCCCTTTAATGTGTTGGCCAAACTGGCGGCCCATCCCCTCACAGACAAGGGTATCAAAGCGTTTCTGGACGACTGGGAAAAAACACAAAAGAAATGAAATTACTTTCAGTATCGTTGATTGGTTAAATGGTAAAATGGTTCATTCGTCGATTCGTTCATGGGTTAATTGGTGTTCGCTAATAACGATTCTTCCTCTTTTGTAACCATTTAACTATCCAGCCATTCAACCACTTGACCAATCAACGAATCGACCGTTTAACGAAGTCTGACAAGACCATGTTTGCGAGTGCCCAGATAAAAAAAATATGTAGTCATCCCAACAGTCTGACTCTGTTTCGGATTGCCGTCATACCGCTGATTGTGTTTTTGCTGCTGTTCCCAGGCCGGTTGTTTACGTTTACGGCCGCGATCTTATTCAGTGCGGCGGCGATAACCGATTTTCTGGACGGCTTTTTTGCAAGACGCCGGGGCCTGGTTTCGAGGTTCGGCAAAATCATGGACCCGCTGGCCGACAAACTTCTGGTTTCTTCCGCATTTATCATGCTTACTTCCCTGGGCTGGATTCCGGGCTGGATCGTGTGCATCATCATCGGGCGCGAGTTTGCCGTCACCGGGCTGCGAAATATTGCCGCTCAACAGGGAAAAGATATTGCGAGTTCCCGTCTTGGAAAATACAAAACCGGATTTCAGATCGCCGCCATCATCCCGCTGCTAATACATTTTCAATATATTACTATCGATTTTCAGGCCATCGGATCGGTGTTTCTATGGGCGGCGCTGGTGTTGACACTCTTGTCGGGGTTCGACTATTTCATTAAATTCAGGAGTCTTCTGAAGACTTAACCCGGTCAAAAATTTTTTATTGACAAAATTACAATAACTGTTTAGAAAAACCATATCATTGAGCGGGAATAACTCAGTGGTAGAGTGCGACCTTGCCAAGGTCGAAGTCGCGGGTTCAAATCCCGTTTCCCGCTCCATTTTTTTTAAGGCGGCATAGCCAAGTGGTAAGGCAGCGGTCTGCAAAACCGCTATACCCCGGTTCAAATCCGGGTGCCGCCTCCAGCTGGAAACAAAGGGTTTGCAGGCAAACAATCGCCGGCAAACCCTTTTTTTCCGGGGCCGGACAGTGGTTGTTTTAATGTTCCCCGGGCAGCTTTTCCAGATGGGTGGGTTTGCCGGCGGCCCGGCGGACGGCGTTCCATTCTTCGCGGGTTCGAACCGCTTCTTTACCCGGCATACTGCTTAAGATTTCAAAATAATCCAGTTTATATTTGTCTTTGAGCACCATTGCTTGCGGATTGCATTTAACCGCGTATACCGTCTGCACGGATTGGTGATCAAAATCGCGCCATATCTGCTTGTCCTTCAACAGAGAGTACTCATGCCCCTCAAGAGCCTTGATCACTGCGGGAGAATCGAATGTGCCGGCCCTTTCAACGGCTGCCTTGTATTCGTAAAGAATCGTGTAGGCCGAAGCGCCTGAAGTGCTGGGGTAACGTCCGTGTCGGACCGCAAACTTCTCGATAAATTTTATACCCTTAGGATAGTTGTACTTGTACGGAACCTTCCAGGTCCACGGGAGCGCACCGATAACGCCCTCCATGACTTTGGGTCCCCCGCCTTCGGCCATGCCGAGGGTAATGTTCGGAACCACAATCTGCATTTTCTTTTTCAATCCCATGGCAGTGGCATGTCGCATTGCTGTGGACATATCTTTACCGAAAAGAACCAATACCAGCACATCCGGCTTTACCATCTTGGCAAAACTCAGGGCTTTTTTAAAATGCTTGTCGGTTGCATTCGGAAAAGGGGTTAAAATGCCTTTGTGAATGGATTTATCCTCGCTATTGCTGAACTTTCGCACCGAAGCCTCGGTGGTCCAGCCCCAGGTATAGTCCGCAGTAATATATAAGAATTTCTTCCCTGAAAAGTTATCTTTCAGATAAGAGGCGATGGCTTTGGCGCCCATCCAGGCATTATAGCATTCCCGAAAGGTGTGTCTGTGGGCATCTTCGCCTGTGGTTGCAGTGGAATAGGTGAGAGTTCCGAAAAAGAGAATCCCCTTTTCCTGACATACCTGTGCGGCCGCAATGGCAACGCTGCTGGCAGATCCGCCAAAGACCATCTTTACGCCTTCCTGGTCGATTAACTCGGTGACGTTTTGAATGGTCACATCTTCTTTGGACATGGAGTCACGCCAGACAATCTCAACCTTGTTGCCCAGAATGCCTCCGGTGGTGTTAATTTCTTCAACGGCAAGGTTCGCCGCCCGCCACTGATCCAGTCCTTGAACCGAGTAAGGGCCTGTCTTGGGATAGTTCAGACCGATTTTTACAGTTCCGGCAGCGGCCGCAGGGACAACCCGGAAGCCAACCAGCCATACGGTTAACGCCAGCACACTAAAAATCATTTGTTTCTTGTTGGAAGAATTCTTTTTGGACATGATTTTTATTCCTGATTAAACGGCAACCGGGGTTAGCGGTGCTGAACTTGTCGAGAGACCTGAAGGCGCCACGGTCGATCTTTTTCGGAAACATGGACCGGATGCTGATATTTTGCGATAGATCTTTTCTCGATTTACCACGCCTTCAAAATGATCGCTGAATTTCGAAAACCGAACGTTCTCTTGAGAGCCCAGACAAAGAAATCCGCCGTTGCACAAACTGTCATAAAAAAGACCTAAAACCCGATCCTGAAGCTTTTGGTTAAAATAAATCAAAACGTTACGGCAAAGGATAAGGTTCATTTCACCAAACACACCGTCGGTAACCAGATTGTGATCCGCAAATATGACATTTTGTTTTAAAGACCTGTCAATGACGGCAAATTGATAATCCGCGGTATAATAATCGGCAAATGATCGGGTGCCTCCCGCCTTCTGGTAATTAACGGTGTATTGTTTAAGACGCTCAAGGGGAAAGATGCCGTCTTTGGCCTTTTTGATAACAACCTGATTAAAATCGGTGGCATAAATCTGTGATTGTTGATAGAGACCTTCTTCCTTTAATAATATGGCCATGGAATAGACCTCTTCACCGGTCGAGCAGCCCGCATGCCATATTTTTAGAAACGGATAGGTCCTTAAAAACGGGACAACTTCTTTTCTGAGCGTTTGATAAAAGGATGCATCGCGAAACATTTCGGTTACATTTATGGAAAGATCCAGAATCAATCTTTCAAAAAAGGACACATCGACAAGCAGTCGATGTTGCATTTCAGAAATACTTCCAAACTGCTCCAGGGAGAACCGGTGCAAGATGCGCCGCTTCAAGGTAGCCTCTGAATAGTCCCTGAAATCATATCCATATTTAAGATATACGGCTTCAAGAAGCAGCTTGATTTCGATATCTTCGTTACTAATTAAGGACATAGGCTAAAATTCAACCGCTGTTAAACCTGATCAATTCTCGGGTTGTTTTACCTCAATTGAGCGCTGACGCTCGCTTGAGAGTTTTTTATCGCTTCAATCCACGTATCTATTTTGTCGAACATTTTCTGCGGGTTAATCGGTTTTGATAAAAAGTCCTGCATTCCTGCTGCGAAGCAGCGTTCTTGATCTCCCTTCATCGCATTGGCGGTAACGGCGATGATGGGCACCTCGGGCCGCAGGGTCTTGTTTTGCGGATCGCGGATCGCTTTGGCAGCTTCAAGTCCATCCATCTCCGGCATTTGCACATCCATCAAGACCAGGTCGTAGGGGATCGTGGTCATGGCCTTGACCGCTTCCTTGCCGTTGGAGACGACATCGGTCCTGAAGCCTTTCTTTTCTAAAAGGCGTAAGACCAGTTTCTGATTCACGATATTGTCCTCGGCAACCAGGATGCGCAATTTTGGCATTGCTTCGGCGATCGTATGGCGCGTAACGAGTGTCCGTTTGGGTTCATTTTTATCGGCCGCCGCCGCTTTGCCCAGTACGGTCGTCAGGCAGTCGAAGAGTTGCCGGTACTTGACCGGCTTTGGCAGGTAGGCGTCAAAACCGATTGCTTTCATCCGGGCGGCATCACCGCGTTTTCCGCCGGAGGTCAACATGACCAATGCCGTCTCTTTTAACAACGGGTCAGTTTTGATTGCGTGCCCGAGGGCTTCGCCGTCCGTTCCCGGCATCATATGGTCTGTCAGGACCAGGTGAAATGGGGTGGCGCTTTTCAAAGATTGGTGCAGCAGTGATAATCCTTCCTCAGGATCTGTTGCCGAGTGATATTGGCAGCCCCATGACTTCAAGCTGGCACATAAGAATTTGAGGCTGGTCGCATTGTCGTCGATCACCAGGATTCGTTTTCCGCAAATATCGGCCGGGAGTATCAGGGGCAGGGGCGCTTCTTGCCCATCCGGTTGTTTTTCAAATATGGCCGTGAACCAGAAGGTCGAGCCCTTTTCGGTTTCGCTTTCAAGGCCGATTTGCCCCCCCATCATTTCCACCAGTTTCTTGGAAATGGCCAGACCGAGACCGGTTCCGCCGTATTTGCGCGTAGTTGAGGCGTCCACCTGGGAAAAAGACTCAAAAATGTGGGCCTGGCGCTCCTTAGGGATGCCGATACCCGTATCCATGACCTCAAACCGAATGGTTGCCCGGGTCGCTGTTTCCGAATCCAGGATTGCGCGAACGGCGACCTCGCCCTGTTTGGTGAACTTGACGGCATTTCCCGCCAGGTTAATCAGGATTTGGCGCAGTCGTCCCGGGTCCCCCCGCAAACGGGCAGGAACCTCAGGGTGAAACATACTGACAAATTCCAGGCCGTTTTTATAGGCCTTGGGAGCCAACATGTCGCCTACGTTTTCCAACGTCGTTCGAAGATCAAAATCAATAGCCTCAAGGTCTAACTTGCCTGCTTCCACTTTGGAAAAATCCAAAATATCATTGATTAATCTGAGCAAGGCGTCACTGCTGGTGCGCACTGTTTCGGCATAATCGCGCTGTTCGGCAGTCATGTCGGTTTCAAGCAAAAGACCGGTCATGCCGATCACGGCATTTAAGGGTGTGCGGATTTCGTGGCTCATATTGGAAAGGAATTCGCCCTTGGCTTTATTGGCCATATCGGATTGAGCGGCCATTTCGTTGGCCCTGACAATTGCCTTTTCAAGATCCGTTGCCTGTTTTTCGAGCATTTTCTTCTGGCGATCGAGATCGAGAAAGACCTTGACTTTGCTTTTTATTATTTCAGGATTTACGGGCTTAAACAGGTAATCGACGGCGCCGCTTTCATAACCCTTGAAGACATGCCGATCTTCTTTATTAATGGCGGTTACAAAAATGATGGGTATATGTTTGGATCTTTTGGTCCCCCGCATCAGTTCTGCGGTTTCAAAGCCGTCCATTTCCGGCATCTGCACATCCATGAGAATTAGGGCAAAGTCATGCTCCAAGACCAGTCCCAGAGCCTGCATTCCGGACGTTGCCTTGATGATATCCAAATCGTCACCTTCAAACAACGCTTCCAGGGCGACAAGGTTCTCGGGCCTGTCGTCAACAAGCAGAATTTTTTGTTTTATTGGCGTCACCTTGTGCCTATTTGATTTAGTCCTAAAAAACCCCCGCTTTGCGGGAGTCAGAGTTAACTGGCTTTGCCAAAGCCCTTAAAGAGTGCCTTAAGTTTGAAGTGAGCTAAAGTGCGCTAAAGTTAAGGAATTCTGTCAATTATATATAAAAATAGCGGAGTAAAGCGACCCCATAACTTTAGGCACTTTAGATCACTTTAGGCACTTCGAACTTGTCAATTTTCAGGAAATTAGCCCCTTTCAGGGGTAAACCAAAGCCGGGTCCTCCGGGCCCGGATGTTTACTTTTTTTCGGGATGGTGTCATTTTTTCCACCCCCTTCTAATTTAACCTTTCCGGGGGTTGTGTCATATTTTTCTCATATAACCAAACCCTTAAAAGCGACAGCAGTTTGTCCGGGTCAATCGGCTTGGACAGGTAATCATTGGCGCCGGCCTGTATGCATTTATGCCTGTCGCCCTTCATGGCCTTGGCAGTGAGGGCGATAATCGGAAGATCCGCAAATTGCTGCTTTTGCCGGATTTTCCTCAGGGCTTCATAACCATCCATTTCAGGCATCATGATATCCATCAGAACCAGATCGATATCCGGATGATCATTGAGGCGCTCCAGACCTTCTTTGCCGTTTTTACCTACAAAAACGCGGACGCCTTTTTCCTCAAGTACGTTTGTAAGCGCGAATAGATTGCGCATGTCATCGTCAACCAGAAGTATTTTTTTATTTTCAAAAAGACTGTTCTTGTCATGAATCATCCTGATAATCTTTCGTTTATCCTCGGGCATATTGGCTTCAAGACTGTGGAGAAAAAGGGACGTTTCATCCAGAAGCCTTTCGTTCGATTTTTTGACGCCCTTGACGATAATGCTTTGGGCGTAATGCTTCAATTTGGCCTCTTCTTCCTTTGACAGGTCTCTGGAAGTGTAAATGATGATGGGAATGTACCCGAGGGTTTTGTCCTTTTTAATTTTTTCCAGAAATTCAAATCCGGTTGTATCCGGAAGTCCCAGATCAAGGATGACGCAATCGGAAGGCTTGGACTTTAAAAGTTCGTAGGCCTCCTGGCCCGATCCGGCTTCCGAGATTTCAACATCCTTTCCTTTTACAAGTTCAATGATTGCTTTTCTCTGGTGCTCGTCATCTTCCACAATCAGCAACCTCTTGACCTGTTTTAAGATCATATTTTCGATATCGTTCAGGGTCTTATCAATCATTTCAATATTTACGGGCTTGACCAGATAGCCGATGGCTCCCATTTTCATCGCCCGGGAGGCCTCATCCGATGCGGATATGAAATGGACCGGGATATGGCGAGTGTTGAGATTGTTTTTCAACCGTTCCATGACATTCCAGCCGTCGATTCCCGGCAGGCCGATATCCAAAATAATTGCACTGGGACGGTGATGATCGGCAAAGTGAAGGCCGGTTTCGCCGTCTTCCGCCACCAGGCATTTAAAGCCATTCTGATGGACCAGGTCGAATAGTATTTTGGCGAAATTAGGGTCGTCCTCGATGACCAATATGCTGCGATCATCAGGAGTGATGTTTCTGCGGTCGTCGCGGATGACCTCCAGGCCGGACGGTTTGTATTCCGAAACCTTGGCCGGGTTGGTTTTGGTCCTGTTGGCTGCCCCGGCCGGGACCTGATCGGTCTTTTCAGCACTTGTAGCGGTTTCAACTGTTTCCGGCAGAAACAGCGTAAAGGTGCTCCCTTTGCCTTCCTGGCTTTGCAGATGAATTTCGCCGCCCAGCAGTTTGGCTATTTCCCTGGAGATGGAGAGTCCGAGACCGGTGCCGCCATATTTCCGGCTGGTGGTGCCGTCTTCCTGTTGAAACGCTTCGAAGATCAATTTCTGTTTGCCGGCGGCAACGCCCTTGCCCGTATCCGATACAGCCAGTGCTATGGTCTTAGCGGGGACCAGTTCGCTGGCGGAAAATTCAGTATCGGGTCGCGGGCGGCACATCGTGAAATGAACACCGCCTTTGTCGGTAAATTTCAGGGCGTTTGAAAGTAGATTTCTTAAGATTTGTTCCAATCGCTGCCGGTCAGACCGGATACTGGCGGGCAAGCCCGGGGCAATATCGATGTCCAAGCTCAAGCCTTTTTCATCGGCAATGTGTCTAAAGCTTCTTTCAATGTTGCCGGCAAGATCTGTCAGAGAAATCTTTTCAATATTGAGCTCCAATTTGCCGGCTTCTACCCTGGAAAGATCCAGCACTTCGTTGATCAGATTGAGAAGATCCGAGCCGGCGCTGTGAATATTGCTCGCATATTCCACCTCTTTTTCCGACAGATTGCCGCCCTTGTTCTGAGTCAGGAGCTTGGAGAGGATCAGGAGACTGTTTAAAGGCGTCCGGAGTTCGTGGGACATGTTGGCGAGAAACTCGGATTTGTATTTACTGGTCAGTTCGAGGTCCCTGGCCTTTTCTTCGATTATTTTCTGGGCTTTTTTCAGTTCGGCATTTCTTTTTTCTACGTTTTCTTTTTCCCTTTCCAGGGCCTGGCTTTTTTCCTGGAGCTCTTCATTAATTTGCTGCAATTCCTCTTGTTGCCGCTGAAGTCTTGCTTCGGATTCTTTCAAAAGGGTGGTCTGTTCTTCAAGTTCCTCGTTGGACGCTTTCAGCTTGTCCTGCTGTTGCTGTAACTCCTCGGCCTGGATTTGGGTTTTTTGGAGCAATTCCGCCATTTGTGACCGGGATTGAGTGGAATTAATGGCAACGGCTATATTCCCGGTAATCGTCTTTAGAAAACTGATATGCTTATCTGTGAATTCCTTTAACGATCCGAGTTCGATAACCCCTTTGGGCTTTTCCTCATATATAAACGGCATGACCAGGATACTGGTCGGAGCTGACCCGCCGATGCCGGAATTGATAGCAATATAGTCCTCCGGGACATTGGTTAGCAGGATTTCTTTCTTTTCGAGGGCCGCCTGTCCGACCAGTCCTTCCCCAAGCTCGTAAACATTTGAAAGCTGTTTTCGTTTGGTATACGCATACGTTCCGGCAAGTTTTAACCGGTTTTCTTCGTCGGCCAGATAAATGGCGCCGACTTTGGCATCCAGGTAGTTGGCCAGGAATGTAATAATAATTTGCGCCAGTGAAGTGACATCATGTTCACCGCGCATGTTGTCGTTCAATTCCGCCTGGCCGCTCTTGAGCCAGTTCTGTAGTTCCTGTTGCTGGGTAACCTCTCTTAAGGTCGTTGTCATTCGTACGATTGCATTCCCGAGCAGGTCGTTGTTTCCTTTTTCATTGATGATACGGTTATAGTCACCGACAGCTACCCCTTCGCAGACAGAGACGACTTCCTGTAAGTATCCGACCAGCCGGTTAAAGGATATGGCTGCTTCGGCAAACTCATCATCACCTTCGATTTCAAGTTGGTTGGTGATATCCCCCTGGCTCATATCCTCAAATACCTTAAGAAACTGATTGAATTTTCTTCTGATATCCGAAAGGAAAAAGCCGGCGATGAGTATAATCAGGATGCCGCCTACTCCGCCGATGCCGATCGAGGTATGCAGGATCCTTTGGACGGCTGACATAATGTCGTTTTCGGGAACGAACGTTGTTAAACACAATTTAGACGCATTCAGCTCTTTGGCATGAGCACCGGGAATTCGATCCGGACCCTGAATCAGAGAGAAGGTTACAAACTCAAATTTGTTTTTGCGCCCAAACTTTCGAACTTCCCCGCCTACCGATTCCTTTAGCCACGATTTTAATTCATTGCTTATTTTCATGGGCTGATCGATCAGATCTGTATTTGAATGGCTAAAGGCAATGGTGTTTGCCGGGTCCAGGATGGCCACTTGGGCGCCTTCAAATCCATTGGTCATGTTGTCTGATAGAAGGTTAATGACCATGTCCTGAAGCTTGGACCAATCCAAATATGCTAAGAAAAGCCCGTTCGGTCGGCCTAAAGAATCCTTGGTTTTGAAACTAAAAGCGTAGGTATATTCAGAATTTTGACCGATATGTTTCATAAAATCGCTTTTTGCGAAAAAAGCAAAATGGGAAGCCGCTTGCATGAGCACCGGTGCTTCCTTGATAAAGCGGCTCACCAGCGCATCGGCGTTTTTACCTTCAAAGCGTTCTCTGGCAACTGCCGTTACGACCTTTCCGGCGTTATCGGTCAGCATTAACAGGCAGAAGCCGCGCTGGTTCTTGAGCATTGATATGAACTCGCTCTGAAGTTCCTGGATGGTCTGGAACTCAATCGCCATTCCGAAAATGTCATCCTGGGTCCAGTTTAAAAAGACATCTTCCTGAACCTTGATAAATCCATTGATCGCTTTGGCTCCTTGCTGGTTAATAAAGTCCATGAGCCGCTCGCTGTGTTCCAAGGTTTCGTTGCGGGCCGAATAATAGGTGATGGCCGAAATCGCCAGCATGGGCACGAGCGACAACAACATCCCGAACAATATCTTAAAGCGCAGGCTGCTTGATGTAAATTTTCTAAAAAAATTCATTCCAGTTTTCTCTGAATGTATATTTTTGGAGGGGTGCCGGTTTTAGCTCTGCTTACTCTATTACATTTCGGTTGTTTTTATTAAATTCTTTAGCGGAATTTTTCCTGAAACTTCAAATGGCAAAGGCATTGCGGTTGACGCGTAAACATATTTAGGTTATGGATCTTGGTTAATTTGCAACTATCTGAAACCTAAAACTTAAAACGCTCGTAAAAAGGAATATTTTTTACTTTTACGAGACCATCAATAAAAGGTCGAATCATGATCCGAATCAACGAGAACTATCTCAAGCTTCAATCTTCTTACCTGTTCGTTGAAATCGCCAACCGCGTGAAAGCCTATCAGCAACAGAATCCGGATACCGAGATCATCCGGTTGGGAATCGGTGACGTAACACGGGCGCTGCCGCCCGCCAGCATTCAAGCATTTCAAAGGGGTGTCCAAGAGATGGCTTCGGATGCAACCTTTAAGGGTTACGGTCCTGAACAAGGGTATGATTTTTTAAGGGACAAGATCGCTGTCAACGACTATCAAGCCCGGGGCGCGGATATCCGTTCGGATGAAATTTTTGTCAGTGACGGTTCCAAATGTGATTCGGGCAATATCCAGGAACTCTTTGCCGGGGACATTCGCCTGGCGATTCCGGACCCGGTATATCCAGTTTATCTGGATACGAATGTTATGGCCGGTCGAACCGGGGCTTTTGCAGACGGCAGATACGATCATATTCTGTATTTGGACAGCCTTCCTGAAAACGGATTTGTTCCGGACCTGCCCCCGGGGCCGGCGGATCTGATTTATCTGTGTTTTCCCAACAACCCTACCGGTGCCGTCATTTCCACAGAGACGTTAAAGACCTGGGTGGATTATGCCCGTGAAAACAAGGCCCTGATACTTTATGATGCGGCCTATGAAGCCTTTATCCGTGATCAAACGCTTCCTCGCTCGATTTTCGAGATTGAAGGTGCTCGTGAAGTGGCTATCGAATTCAGAAGTTTTTCCAAGACCGCCGGTTTTACCGGCACCCGCTGCGCCTTTACCGTTGTCCCCAAAACCTGTATGGCTTATGACAGTAATGGCCAGAAACACTCGCTGCATGCGATGTGGAACCGGCGGCATTCCACCAAGTTCAACGGCGTCTCTTATCCGGTTCAGAGGGCGGCCGAAGCGGTTTACAGTGATGAAGGCAAAGTCCAGGTCCGGGAACTTATTGACTACTATTTAACCAATGCGGCCCTGATCCGGCAGCAAATGGCTGCGCTGGGTTTTGAGTTTGTAGGCGGTGAAAATTCACCGTATATCTGGGTGAACTGCAAAAGCGATGCCTGGGAGTTCTTTGATCTTTTACTAAAAAAGGCGGGCGTAGTGACAACTCCCGGTCCCGGTTTCGGCAAATGCGGCCGGGGTTTTATCCGTATCAGTTCCTTCAACAGTTATGAAAATGTCGAGAAAGCCATGGCTCGGATCAGGGAAGCTCTCGGCCCGAATATCTCATTTTCAGGTTGACGTTACCATCAATTCTTTTTTCAGAAAGTTGATAAATGCTTTACACAGCGGAGATATACTGCGATGTCGATGTCTGGTCAGATAAAAAGATCGTTTAAGATTAAGGCCTTGTATTGACAAGGCTTTTAGTGTTCCTGCCTGCAGTTCTTCGGCTACGGCGATGCTGGAAAGGATAGAAATCCCCACGTTGCCTTTGATTCCCTGAATGACCGAGGCCGTACTTCCCATTTCGGCAATGATGTTAAGATCCTGGGTGCTGTAGCCCTTTTCCGCCAGGCTGAGGGTTATGGTTCGCAGGGTTCCGGAGCCGTGTTCACGCAAGATAAACGGTTCCGTAAACAGCATTTCCAGTTTGACTCGTTTTTCCTTGGCCCACTTGTGCTGGGCAGGAACAATCAGCCGCATTTCATCATTTATCAGCCTTTCCTGCATAATTCTTTTGTCTGTGGATTCGGCTCCTACAACACCGAGTTCCGGTACGCCCGCAATGGTGTCTTCAATGATTTTTTCCGTATCCCCGATGATCAAGGAGACGGTTACTTCCGGATATTTATTTGTGAAAACGCCGATGAGTCGCGGCAGAATATAGCCTCCGGGAATCGTGCTGCCGCCGATGACCAACCGCCCTTTGATTTTGCCGTGAAATTCAGCCATGGCGGTTTCGGTTTCATCTCGCAGAGCGATCATTCTGCGGGCGTAGTTATAAAGAAGTTCTCCGGCTTTGGTGGGAATCGCTTCTTTGCCGAAACGATCGATGAGTTGACATCCAAAGTGATTTTCCAGGTCCTTGATGTGGCTGCTGATGGTGGGCTGCGACAGGTGAACGGCTTTGCCCGCTCTGGAAAAACCTTTCAATTCAACGACCTTGCAAAAGATATTGAGCTGCCACAGATCCATATTTTCACCTCCACTTAACCCGGATATTTCACGCCCCTGAGGTGTTCATTTGCAAGGCATTTAAGGACGCAGCCGTAATGTTCTACTGCAAGTCCTTAATCCGCCTTCGCCGCGCTTCGGCGGGACACGTAACGCAGCTCGAAGATCCCGTTGAAAACGGGGAAATGGGCACCTCAGGGAGCGCCTGGAAGGTGAAATCTTTTCAGCTTTTGAGTAT
>JACKQG010002116.1_pt1 | contig 26380 bp, 15 predicted proteins | sample 8237621 | NCBI WGS metagenome assembly JACKQG01 (sample SAMN15677084, study PRJNA649215) | marine metagenome | biome: marine; feature: Black Sea; material: saline water; isolation source: suspended particulate matter (SPM) from the Black Sea western gyre | collected 2013-06-09/2013-06-10 | depth... | reverse complement strand
CTGACGATTGGAAACAATCTAAAAACTCGTAGGGAGTTTTGAAAAAAACTATCGTAAAATTCATTTAACCAAATCTGTTGATTAGGGTTTGTCATGGCAGCAAGTGCAAATCCGCATGAAAACTCAGGAGCAAATGAGGGCCCGCCGTAAATTGAATTGCCATCAAGCTCGTAGCCCGCAGCAATCATGTACGGATTTCCAGCAGTATCGCCATGAATCCACACACTGATGTCGCGCATCGGTTGCAAAGTACGCGGGTCATTCGAGAAAATAGCATCTGTGGTATAGCGAATAGGGTAACGTAAAGCATTCCATCCATAATTGCCGTCGTTTGGACCTTCTAAGAAATAGCTGTGCGCCGGTTTGTAGTCTTGAGCGCTCTGAGAATCTTCCATAATGAAATCAGGAAGCAATCGAGTTTGAAAACTATAATCATCAGACACTTGCTGGCCAGCATCTAAACAAGCATCACTAACCGCATCCCAGTACGAGTCTCCGGTGGCATGTGCAAAAGCGCGAAAGTGGCCAATCATGAAATCGGATGTTCGCGATGACCATTCGTTCCAGAGCGGCCCATTTGGATCGACCCAATCGCCAAACATTGGTAGCATGCTTGTTGGGCCAATCATATCTTTTAAGGCCGCAATGCGTCTTGCCGCTTCGGCTCCATAATCAAAGCGAGTATTATTTCCCCACTGTTTTTCGGCCAGCAATAAAGCATATGCAATGTCGCAGTCGCCGTCGAAAGCAGAGTTGTCGCCAAGCGAATCGGCGCCTTCATTTTCAGGCACATACCAGTCCATCATGTCAACGTGATTATTGGTAGGGTGGTCAAGTACAAATTCATAAAGGCCATTAAAATATTTTCGTGCATTGACGTCTTCGCCAGCCATCAGTGCGGTGAAAATCATGCCATAACCCTGGCCTTCGGATACAGTAGGGTCATAAACACTGAATCCCATTGACACTCGATAACGAGGATGGCCATCAGGTTCATTGCCTTTTTGCCAAAGGTAATGATTCACCCAATTAAAATACGCGATGCTTGTGTGCTGGTCGAGCTGTGGCTGACTATAGTTGTTGGGCTTGAGCACCCCAGGTTGATAAACAATGTGTTGCGGAAAAGGGTAATTTGCCGGTAAATTTGCGCCTTTAGGCGGCGATGAAGCGTCAACTACCGGTACGGCTGCCGAAGAACGGCTGCCGCCTATAGCGCTAGATGGCGCACACTGTAAATACAGCAATGCCAACACCGCAGGCAAAATCACAGAGAGTCGAGACATGGGTTCTCTTTTTATCGGCGTGAACTGCCAATAACTTTATATACTAGAGTAAATGAAAACGGTCATTCTATGTGGTGGAAAGGGGACGCGAATACGCGGAGCAGTGGCAGATGCGCCTAAACCACTCCTTGATATAGCAGGGTATCCACTGGTCCACCGCTTAATGCAGCACTTTGCAGCGGCAAATTACAAGTCATTTGTATTGTGTTTAGGGTATCGAGGCGCTGAGATACGTCAATATTTTGAAAATGCAGATATTCCAAATGATTGGCAAATCGAATTGGTTGACACGGGCGAAGAAACGATGACCGGGGCGCGTTTATGGCAAGTGCGTGAGCTGGTAGCCGATAAATTTTTCATGTGCTATGGTGATGCCCTGTCGGACGTGGATATTAACTCATTGCTTGGTTATCACCACCAACACCAGAAAATAGCGACCTTGACCACAGTTCATCCGCGGTCTGCTTATGGGTTGCTTGAACTAAACGAGCAGGGACAGGTTATTGAATTTCGCGAAAAAGATGTGCAGCACGATCAATGGATCAACGCCGGTTTTTTTGTGATGAATAAAGAAGTGTTTGAATATTTGAATGACGACGACCAATTAATATTGGAAAGGCAGCCGCTAGAAAATCTAGCGACCGCCTCAGAGTTAATGGCCTTTAAGCACGAAGGCTTTTGGCAATCGATGGAAACCTACCGTGATTGGCTCGATTTAAGTGAGCGTTTTAACGCGATCTCGTGATACATCGAAAATAGTACTGGCACTACGAACATAGTCAGCATTGCGAGCAACATTCCACCGATGGACGGAATCGCCATTGGTAACATTAAATCGGCGCCGCGACCAGTGGCAGTGATGACAGGCAGTAACGCAAGAATGGTTGTAGCTGTTGTCATCAAACAGGGTCCGATGCGTCGCATTCCGGCCTCGATGACCGCATTGTGGATGTCTTGCTTGGTTTTAATGGTGTGATTGTTAAAACTTTGCTTGAGATAAGTACCCATCACTACGCCATCGTCGGTGGCAATGCCGAACAACGCTAAGAAGCCCACCCATACTGCGACCGACAAATTAAGCGGTTGCACTGCGAACAGCTCGCGCATTGATTGGCCGAAGAGATTGAAATCCATGAACCATGGTTGGTTGTACATCCATAGCAAAATGAAGCCGCCGGACCATGCTACGAACACTCCGCTGAACACCATTGCGGTTAAACTAAGTGAATGAAAGTGAAAGTAGAGTAACAGCAGAATTAAAATCAATGCGATAGGCAGAACGATTTTTAGTGTCGCATTTGCGCGCACTTGATTCTCGTAGCTACCCGCGAATTTCCAGGTGACCCCTGCTGGAGGCACCAATGTACCGTTATCAATTAGTTTGGCTAAGTAATTTTGCGCAGCTTCAACAACATCTACTTCTGCGTATTTCTTTTGACGGTCAAAAATAACGTAAGCAGTTAAGAAGGTGTCTTCGGTTTTTAAAACCATCGGACCGCGGCGATATTCGACATCAGCAAGTTGCGCTAACGGAATTAGGTTGCCGTTGTTCATCGGTATCATCAAATTCAAAACGTCCTCTGGGCTACTGCGTAATTCGCGCGGGTAACGCACGCGCACTGAGTAACGTTCGCGCCCATCAACAGTCTGCGCGACTTTCATGCCGCCCATTGCTGATTGAAGGTGGTGATGAACCTTGGCTACCGAGATGCCGTAACGCGCGGCATCTTCGCGGCGCACTTCGACTTCTAGGTATGGCTTACCAACTACGCGGTCGGCAAACACGGTTTCTTCGCGAATGCCCGGTGCGTTTTTTAAGTGCTTTTCAAACAGTAAAGATGCTTCTTCAAGCAACTCTACATTTGGCGCTGCGACTTTTAACCCCATTGGCGCACGCATTCCTGATTGCAACATCACTAGGCGCGTTTCAATCGGTTGCAGTTTTGGTGCAGAAGTTACCCCAAGCAATTTAGTGGCGGTAATGATTTCATCCCAAATGTCGTCGGCGCTAGTAATGTGATCGCGCCAATTGCGTTTGTAACTTCCGTCTTCGAGTTGCGTGTATTCAGGGTAATACTCGATGATGGTTTCAACCATCGACATCGGCGCCGGATCAAGCGGCGTGTTGGCGCGACCAATTTTGCCAACGGCATACTTCACCTCGTGGATGGTTTCGATTGCGCGGTCAAGCTCGGCGATTGTGTCTGCATTATGCTGCGTTGATGCGTGGGGCATAGTTGTTGGCATGTACAAAAACGAACCTTCGTTTAGAGAAGGCATGAATTCGCGACCCATGTCAGATGCGATATTCGCACCCCAAATAACTGCGGCTAGGGGCAAACTCAAAAACAGCAACTTGTAGCGCAAGCACCAAGCCAAAATTCGTGAATAAGCCCGATGAAACAGCGTGAATCCGCCAATTAGCGAAAACAGCATCAGCGCTACGAATACGAAGTTGAGCATGAATGAGCTGCCGTAACCCAACGGCATCCACTGGTCGGCAAGCAACATTGATAACACTAATGCTATGACAAACACACTGGCTTTATGCAAACGTGTAATCGCAGTCTTCTTAGGTTTGTCCTTCTGACCCCTGAACAACCAGTAAGCCAAAATCGGTACTAAAATCAAAGTAACAACAATCGCGGACAGCAAGGTAAAGGTTTTAGTGTAAGCAAGTGGGCTGAACAACTTTCCTTCGGCGCCAGTCATGGTGAACACTGGTAAGAAACCCAAGATGGTAGTCAGAACCGCGGTCATGATCGCTGAGCCAACTTCAGCACTAGCGGCGCGGATGGCTTCGAATCGTGATTCATCTGGTTTTAACTTTTGCAGGTGCTGCAAAATGTTTTCGGTCAGCACGATGCCAATGTCGGCAATGGTGCCAATCGCAATCGCGATGCCGGCCAAGGCAACTAAGTTGGCGTCAACCGCAAAGTATTTCATCAATGCAAATGCGCCGAGTACACTAATCGGAATCGTAAGCGAAACAATAAATGCCGCGCGCAATCGCATGAGCATTGTCAAAATAACAATAATAGTAATTATTATTTCTAGACTGAGCGCGTGTTCGAGAGTGCCAAGTGTTTCGTTAATTAACACCGAGCGATCGTAAAACGGAATTATTTTTAAGGTTGACTTGCGGCCGTCCGGAAGAATGCGTGACGGCATGCTTGCTGCCAGACTGTCGATTTTAGCCTTGATGCCTTTGACTACCATCAATGGGTTCTCGCCGTAACGCGCAGTCACAACTCCACCAACGACTTGTTCGCCGCCGCGGTCGAGCGCGCCACGACGCATCGCCGGACCAAGCGCCACGTGCGCTACATCACTTACGCGCAACGGGGTGCCGTCACGAGCGAAGAGTGGAGCTTGCTCGATGTCTTTAATGTCTTTAATCCAGCCACGGCCGCGCAGCACATATTCGACATGATTCATTTCGATCAAGCCAGCGCCAACTTCTTTATTTGAATCGCGCACTGCTTTTTGCACTGCCGCCAAATCAACGTTCAAGGCCTGCAACTCAACAGGATCTACTTCGACTAAATATTCTTGCTCGTAGCCGCCAATTGACGCCACTTCAGAAACTCCATCAACCGCAGACAATGCGTAACGCACAAACCAGTCTTGCTGGCTGCGCAATTCATTTAAATCCCAGCCACCAATAACTTCGCCGGCTTCATCAACACCCTCAAGCGTGTACCAATAAACTTGACCCAGACCAGTAGCATCCGGCCCCAGCTTTGGACGCACTCCTTCTGGTAAAGTGCCGGGTGAAAGTGAATTTAATTTTTCTAGGATGCGTGAACGCGACCAATAAAAATCGGCGTCTTCATCAAAGATGACGTAAATGCTCGAGAAGCCGAGCATTGAAAAAGAGCGCACCGTTTTTACCCGTGGAATACCTTGCAGTGCAATCGTAAGCGGGTAAGTGATTTGATCTTCGATATCGCGCGGCGACGAGCCCTCCCATTTGGTGAAAACGATTTGTTGGTTTTCGCCAAGATCAGGTATCGCATCCGAGGCGATAGGGTTGCGTGGGATGATGCTATCGTCGAGGGTTTTATTGTCGAAGGGCGATACCGAAATGCCTACCAGCACCAACGCGCAAATGCTCAAAAAGAACACAAAGCGTTCGCGCAGAACTAGTGAAAAGAGTTTGTCTAACATTTAATTCACCTACTTAACTTTAGGGACTAGCGACTGTTCAAGGCCACAGCGATACATAGATGCGCCGAAGTAAGGGTTTTCGACCTCTTCGCCACTGAATTGCACCCAGTTTGCGCCGCGGTCGTTAAAAGCCATCGGGCAATGGAATACAGCTAGTTTGCCGCGCTTGGTGTGGTACGGATACTTGGCCGCAAAAGCTACAGCGTTAAGCTCGACATATTCAAAATCGACACGCGCTTTTTCGATGTCGTCGTGCACGCTCATTGCATTTAACTTGGACACCATCTCGTTAAGGTCTTTTCTGAAATCAGTAAAAGTATCTAAGCTAATGCTATCAATGTCAATTTGCGAAACGATTTGTTTCATTTGCGAAACGATTTTCAACGCCGCCGGCAAATCATCCGCCGCCAATGCTTTTGACAAGTTTACATTCAGTGCTAATGCCGAACCTAATTGCTTCTGCACAGGGAACGGGATGCCGTCTGCTTTCTTTACACTAGTCGGAGCTTGGTCGGCGCTCATCATGCTGAACTTGCCATTTATTTGTTGTTCGCTATCAAGCACGAATGCCGACTGCGCAACTACGATGTCGCCTTCTTCTAAGCCTTCTTTAACTACAAACCAGTCGGCAGCGCGTGGCCCAAGAATGACTTCGCGCGGTTCGTAAACAACGCCATCCGGAGTGTTCTCGCTTTGGATATAAACCAATGCGCGCTTGCCGGTAATCATTGGCGCAGACGCCGGAATCAGCAACGGAAATTCTGTTTGCGCGGCAGCGTCATATCCCAAGCTGGCGGCGCTTTCGAGAGGCATGCCGCACTTGCTGCAGTCACCGGCAAAATCAGAAACAACTTCGTGGTGCATTGGGCACATAAACTCTTTAGCCACTGCTCCGCTATGCACATGACCATCACTAGCTAGGTTCGCCTGAATGCCGGCACGACTTAACATGCCAGGGCGCAAACGTAAATCGGCATTATCGACTTCAACGCGCACCCCCACAGTGCGTGTTTTCATGTCGATTTCACGATCAAAGAAAACAACCTTACCAGTAAAAGTTTCGCCAGCGAAGGCGTCCACTTGAAAATCTACTTGTTGTCCGTAACGTAGCCATGACAAATCTTTTTCGTATGCGTGCAGCACTAGCCATAGTTTGCTCAAGTCAGAAATCGTAAACAACTCTTGACCTTCTTTTACATACTGACCAAGCTTGGCATTTTTCTTGACTACCACTCCGCCAATCGGTGCTTGCATCTCGATGGTGTCTTGTGCTTTACGCGTAGTGCGCAGCGCATCAATTTGAGCTGCACTTAAGCCGTATTGCAGCAAACGAGTCTCGGCTGCAACTACAGTATCGGCCGCCAATTTGCTGATGTAATTGTCTTGGCTGGCAGATGCTTTGTCTAAAGAATTCAGCGCCACTACAAAATCTTGTTGCGCGTTAAATAAATCTAAACTGTAAAGCTCAACCAAGTGGTCGCCTTCGCGCACTTCAACGCCAGTGTAATCTACAAACAAGCGTTCGATGCGCCCACCGGCCCATGCAGCAATGGTTGCTTCACGAGTTTCGTCTTGGTGTAAGCGACCGATTAAATTAATCGTATGAACTGCTGGACGTCGTTCAACTACAACTGTAACTAATTCAGCTTGAGTGTTGGCTTCGTGCGACAAAGTGACGCCAGGAGAGTTTGCACCAGGCGCTAATGGGATTAAGTCCATGGCGCAAATCGGACACAAACCAAATTCAGGAGCTTGCACGTTAGGGTGCATTGAGCACGTCCAAATTTGCGGTTCGGTATTTTCGTCGGCTGCAGTTTGAGCACCGCCGCCATTATGGTTGGCATGTTCGCCGCCACCACATGCAACTAGGGCTAGCGGCGCAACAGCTAAAAGTAAAAGTGAGATTGATTTCATGGCTAAATTATTCGTCGTTAACGAGGATGGCTCCGGCAACAATTGCCCGTGCGCTGCACACATCTGCGTGTGCTGTTTCAAGTTGGATTTTGTACTCAAGAATTAAAGTACTAACATCAAGCACATCTTGCAGACTGGCTTGGTTTGAAGTGAATGCTTGCAAAGTAGCCTCAATGGTGCTTTCTGCGCGCGGAATTAATTTGTCGCGGTAAAGTTCGACGCGACGCTGGGCATCGTCACCCAAAGTGAGTGAGTTAGTTATTTCGGCATCTAGATTGCGGGTGGCTTGCAACAACTTAAAGCGCAAGGACTGCTGCATCTGCTTGGCTTGCATCTTTATTGCTTCATAAGGACGATTGCCGAAAGGTAAAGCGAAACTTAGTTGCACGCCAATCGCATCATCGCCAGAAGTTGCCATACTAGGGTTGCCGTCGCCAATCATCGTGTAATCAACACCAACATTAAAGTCGGGCATACTCGCAAGGTTCGCTACTTTCACCGCAGACGCCGCTGCTTGCATTTGCAATTCAATCTGCAACAATCGCGGACGCACTGTGTATCCACTAAAATCGCGTGTTGTAAAACCACTTAAGGGATACTGTTGGTCGCTCCAATCTACTTGCGTCACATCAAAGTTTGAGGCGGCATAAATTTTGCTGTCAAGTAAATCTGCCGCTGCCATTAAAGCAAACACCTTATCTTCGAGCTTGGTTGTGGCTAGTTGCGTACGCAGAACTTTAGATTGCGAGGCGCGTCCTGATTCGAACTTGGCCATCACTAAATCTTCGATGTGGCGCATCACGCTAAGCTGCGCTTCAGTAAGTGATATTTTGCGGTCTAGCAAAATGCGTTTCGCCCACATATCAGTTAGCTGTTGGCGCAAGCGTAATTGCTTGTCGACAACCGCTGCTGCTAGTGATTGCGCGGCATAGCGTTGCTGGTCGGTCATGCTGTCTAATCGAGCCTGCCATGGGAAACGCTGGCTTAGACCGACTTTGAAATCCATTGGCCCGTTGCGTGTCTCGACGGGTTGAATAAAACCCCCAAGCATTAGCATTGGCTCTGGCAGGGAGCCTACTATTTGAGACTTTTGCAAAGCCGCGTTGTAGCGAGCCTTGGCAGCGATGATATCGCCATTGGCATTGAGTGCCGCTGCATAAGTGCGTTGCCACTCAGTTTGCAAATCGATATTTTCATCTAAGGTGAATAAGCTATCGGGCATTGCCTGCGAATCGGAAACCGATGGTGCAGGTAACTTAAAGTGAGTAACAGTTTTGTCAGTAGGTTTAGACTGACAGCTAGTGGCAAGTGCAATGCCACACATTAAAATTGTGGTATGTTTCATGATGCTGAAATTAATGTCGCAACAACGCGACAACGAAAGAAGGTTAATTAATTAAACTTCGATCGATTCAGCACAATATACGTTGCGTAGATTTATAAACCGCAGTTGGCGGGGCGCGTGGTGCAGCGTGGCGCCACACATCATCTGAGATAATCGAGTCGTTTAACTCGACTGCAACTATCGCAACAAAGGCCATCGGCCCAAAGTTATCGATAGAAGTGTCGGCGAATACGCGAGCAGGGCGTTGGTGCTTGTCAGAAGGTGCCGGGCTACGATCAGCCTTGCAGCAACACTTTTTACTGAGCGTGCCAGATTTGTTAATCGGCGCATCGTCGGAAGGAGATTCAACACAGCAGCAATTGCCATCTGGCATGCAGCTTTCATTTTGCGCAAACGCACCACAGATGTTGCTCGGTATCAGCAACAACACAATGGCAAGGGTGGCAAAAAGTTTCATCGTTATAAGCTTAACTCATTTTTGAGCTGTTGGAGCCGAGAATATCGGCCGACCGCTTGTTCGTTGCCAAAATTAGGCCGTTCAAGGCACTTATTCAGCAAATACTCAGTCTCTGTTATTAACGAATAATTAGTCTGATAATTAGGCAGTTTTTGCGACAAACGTGAAAAACCGACCAAATAATCACGTTGATCATGCCCGACACCGTCTTCAAAGCTAAGGACGGCGCCATCCTGTGACGCACATACCAGACGCGCGAGTTCGATTATTTTAAGATTTTGCGCGGCATCTCCGACATTCAAAACTGTACCAGACATATCAGCGACATCGGCACAAGCCACCGCTAAAAACGCGCGCGCAATGTCGCGGCAATGCACCAACGGACGGCATGCGCTACCGTCAGATAATAGGTGTACTTTATTATCAGTAACCAGTCGTGCTACGAAATCATTAAATACCAAGTCGGTGCGCAGGGCGGGCGAATACCCGTAGGCGGTGGCGTTGCGCAAAATTGTTACAGCAAAACCATCGGCATCCATATCTAACAATGCTTGTTCGGCGGCAACTTTCGATCGCGCATAAGCCGTTTGCGGGGACGTCATGAAATCTTCATCTGCCGCTTGTCCTTGTGAATCGCCATAAACCGCGCAACTCGACGAAAATAAAAACCGCGGCACCTTAGCCGCAACAGCTAATTCTGCGAGATGCATAGACGCATCAAAGTTTGTGCGGATGGTGAGTTGCTCGTCGAGGGCACCCATTGGATCATTTGATATTGCGGCCAAATGAATCACGGCGTCATGTCCATGTAATTGCTCGACAGATAAGTCGGCGACATCGGCAGTTATCTCAATATCGGCATGTGTGCGCTGTCCGAAACTGCAGTCGTCAAAATATCCGATATCGACACCAGTCACCGAATGCCCAGCGCGCTGAAAAACTTCAACTGCGTGACAACCTATGTATCCGCGATGGCCGGTAATCAGAACATTCATTACTATAATGATGCCATGTCCGACGCCTCTGCGCCTACACCTTTTAAAATTCTCTGCGTTTTCGGCGTAGCGATTTTGATTTGGATATTAGCTGCTGGCAACGATGCGCCAATTACAGAAACGGTTAGCGAGTTGAATAGTGGGCATGTTGATATGGCTGAAGCGATTGATCATACCGCGGCAACTGATTTACAGCGCAGCGCAGTAACTGAAATGCCAGAGGTGCTTGATGTTGTCATTCCAATAGAGCATCAGGCGCCTAAAGCGAATGGTGTTTACTTAAACGACCAAGGCCAACCGATTGCCGGTGCGCAAGTTGAGTTGTGGTTGAATGAAAAAATCGGCATGGGGGTGGCGAACGCTTTACCTTTGTCATTCGCAGCAGAATTTATTACGACTACCAACCAGCACGGCGAATTTACAATCCCAATCGATAGGCTGTCACCGCGGCATCCGCAGCTGGGGTTAATCGCTAACGGTAGCGAGTATTTATTGTTGTTACGTCACAATGAATATGCTGATCATCGCGAAATGCGAAAAATAGATTTCGATCGCATTATGCAAGTCAGGGCTAAGAGTTCCGCAAACCTACTTAGTGGCACAGTGGTCACTTCTAAATTACAGCCGGCATCCAAAACGGCAATTATTGTTGATGGCAGATTGAAAACATGGACATCCGCGCGTGGCGAATTTAAGTTAAACTTAAACTCTGGGCAGTATAAGTTAGTGCTGTTACACGACAGCGGTGCCCTTCGTAAATCGATAAACATAAAAGAAGACGCTAGCCAACAATTTGTCATTTCCGCAGCCGAGTCTATTAGCGGACAGGTGTTAGACATTAACGGCCGGCCTTTGAACGGAGTGCAGCTTGAGGCGGTACGCGAATCGCAAAACGAAGCTGACGGATTGGCTTCGGCTCAAACCGTTACCGATAGCAGCGGAAATTTTGAACTGCGTGGCTTAGCAAGTGGACAATATCATTTGCGTTCGTTAAATCCGCAGCGTGAGTATTGGTCGCAGAGTGTGCAATCCGGTTCAGATAATGTGCAGCTGCAGATTGACGACAAGGCCTTTTCCGTTAATATACATAACGCGCCAGCTTACCCTGTCTGGAATAACCTCACAGTCATTGCTGAACATCGCGGCAACTTGCGAACATTAAAATCTGAACTTGGCGTAAATAAATTACTTGGCAACTACCAGTTTTTTCTAGATAACACAATCGATGCTACGCGCATTATTATTGATTTACAAGCAGCTGGATACAAGCCTTTGCGTGCCGAGTTTGACGTTAATAACGGGCGTCCTCAACAGCAGCAATCTCTTAGCTTAATCCCTGAAGAGCTAAGCGCGGCATTACACTTGGCCTTTAATTTGCCGGAGAAAACTCAACCTTTTGATTTGCGCTTTCAGTTGCGTGAGGTCGGCCATGATTCTTTGTTACGAGCTGCGTATCATCAGATTCATACGTCTGACAATAAACGCCGTGAATACTATTACCCGCATTTGCTAGCTGGCCAATACAATGTCAAACTGCTTATCGAGCGTAATTCCTTTTTTAATCTGCCCGAAATAAACATTTCTGGTAGCTCTATAATAAAAATAGAGCCCGATGAAAACAATTTCATCGAGCTCGATTTGGTTGCCAACTAAACTTAGTTTACGTCGGCACTTGTTGCAGCACTCAGTGCTTGTTCTGCAGTATCCATCGCCTGGAACCAAACAGTTTGACCTTGTAGGCTTGCAGGGACAGTAAATGAAACTGATCCACTGCCAAACATATTTGATTGTGCAGCACCCAAATTAAAGCGTGGGTTGCCAAGTTCACCAATGCCGAATTGCGTATTTGTTAATTGGTGAACGCGTGAAGCGTAAACCTTAACAGTGCTATTTGGAGTCGCGCCAACAAAGTTAATCGAAGCGCTTTGACCTACAGTCATTTCGCCAGCTACCAGCTTAAAGTTGTTGTCAGTCACGCTTGGAACTCCGCCTACACGCGTGATTTCAACCTCGACAGTAGCGACGTTAGATAGTGCGCCACAATCGTCACGGATAGTGTAGTTGAAAGTATCAGTGGTGCTTTGCGCGCCACTTAGATCGCCAGTGAAGGTGTAAGTGACTGTACCATCTAGATTGTTCACCAAAGAACCTTTATGCGGCGCTTGAGTAATTACAACAGTTGCCAGGTCAAGAGCACGTCCTGATGGGTTAGTGTCGTTAGCGGCAATGTCGTAAGTTTGCGGACCGTCGACCTCAGACATTGTGTAAGCATCGTAGTTAGCTTCTGGCAATTCGTTGTTGCCTGGGTTATCAACTTGAACAGTCGCAATGTTCGACACCAGGCCGGTAACATCACTAATGTGGTAGTTGAAAGTGTCAGCGCCAACCCAAGCGTAATCAGCGGTGTATTCAACCAAGCCGCCGCCAAGCACCACAACAGTACCGTGCGCTGGGTTTTGAGTAATTACAACCGAATCTAAATCAAGGTCGCCGTTAACATCAAGGTCGTTGTCTGCAACATCAATCACAACTGGGCCGCAATCAGCAGGTGTGCGTTCGTCGTAAACCGCAATCGGTGCAGTAGGTGGCAGTGGAGTGCCGGCATCGAAGAGGACTAACATTAAGCTAGGCTCATCAACTTGGTGATAGATGTGGTCTTCGATTTCGGCTAGGTCGGTGGTTCCCCAATCGTTGCCATAAGCCGGGATTTTTATCGTCGAATAAGCAGAACTGTTGCTAACAGCTATTGCAGTACTGGTTCCCCAAGACGATGTGGACGTATTGTCTGGGTGGTTAACACCATTACTGTGGATAGTGTTATTGCCAGAATCAACTAGTTTGCCAAGGTCGTAAACAATGCCTGTGGTAACCAGGCTGCTGCCATAAGCAGCAATCGTCACTCCGTTCTCCCAATTGGAAGTGAGAGTGTTGTTTCTGAGGGTAAAGTCTACGTTTAGTACACCCGAACTCGCTGTCAATGAATGCGATAGTGAGTTGGTTATGGTGATTCCGGTGTCTGCACCAGAAATGGTATTGTTGGCAATATTTACGTGCACTTCGACATGTGAGCCAGAATAGTTTCCATAACTAACCCCGATGCCGTCGTAACCAGCTTCAGTAATGGTGTTGCCGTTAATGGTGACATCAAAATCATGATTTGTAGTGCCACCTCCATATACAAATAACTCTATTGCGTCGTAATCGGTATTCTCAAAGGTGTTGCCGGTGATATCGACCACCGCTGCAGCAGAAGTTGTCGAGCTGCTGTTGGACATATAAATGGTGAAGCCATCATCTAAGCTGTCAACTTGAGTATTGCCACCAATAGCAAGCTCGATAAATTCGAAGGCGTTAATTGAGGCTGAAATAACTTCGTCGCCAGTATTTGTCCATGAATTTCCGGATACAGTGATGTTGGCAATTGGCACATCATGAACTTCGAGGACAATAGCGTTGTCATCTATTGTGTCACCCGTGTTGTCGGTGATAAATATTTCATAGTTAGCGCCTCTTGCGCCGTCAATATCAATTGCATCCCATGCGGCGTTAGTAACGCTGTTGTTGTGAACAACGATGTGGTTGTGAGCAGTTGAATACATGCTCGACGAAAACCCCATGGATAACTGCAGTATGTTGCCGTTAGTTACATCGCAATTACCAATAGTCAAATTTGACTTTACGTTATATGTTTGGTAATTCACTAAATCGCCGGATCCGCCGCCATCGTATGAAACATTGCTTACGACAATCCCAGTTGTTGCTGTAGTGCTAGTGTTAACTGAAATACCGTCACCAGTTAAGCCATCGATGCTAATGTTCGATAGCGTTGTGTTTGAGAGTGCGCCACCAGGGGTGATCCCAAAAACATTTGCCACGCCAAGTAGTGACGAAGGAAAATTGACTTCGGTGGTGCTGCCGGCACCGTTGTAGGTAACACCCGGAACCAGATCGAGAGGGAAGCTTTCAGTATCGTAAATGCCAGCCGCAATATTCACTGTATCGCCGTCAACCAATACGCCTGAATCAAGCGCCTCGGTGATCGTATTCCATGGCAGTGCTGCCGAGCCGTCGCCACCTGCAGCTGCGCCGATATCTACATAGTAGTCAGTGGCAGTAAGTGCGAAAATTAAATTTGATGGCGAGCCGATAATTAGGGCTGCGACAAAGAATGATCTGAGTAGCTTATTCATGTGAACCTAGGGAGTAGTAATTGGGATGCGCTGCAATAATGCAACTTGCTTAATAATAGCCTAAAGTAAGGCAATTTGCGCGTATTATTCCCAAAATATGCCAGATTCAACCATCAGATTCGACTCGAAATCTGGGGAAACAATTGTTGCGGTTAATGGCAAATACTTAGGACCCTTTTCAGGCTTAATGCCCAGTTCGCGCTGTTCTTTGCGCAAACGCTGCTTTTCGGCCCGCTCATCGGCAGTCAGCTTTACACGCTCAACGATTGGCGGCACGTCAAACCGTAATGTTACAGGCTGTGAGGCTTGTAATTCAATATTGGTTTCGAGCAAGTACTTTTGCCTGCCAGCTTCAACAATCAACCGATACTTGCCCACCCGCAGATCAGTAAACATAAATTCACCATCCTCGTTAGCGTCAGAGTTCTTGACTCGTTCCGTTTTTTCCCAGCGCTCCTTTATTTCTTCATCATCTGGATCTCGCCGCTGGTGGCGCTCATTTTGCTCAGTATCGTATTCTTCTAGAGCTAAAGTAATTTGCTTGGTCAACTCTCCGTTCGGCACAATTCGCAGCAATGTACTGTCGCCGACCACGATTTTTGCCTGACGCCACTCGAATTGCAACAGAGTGACCGAAGTCGAACTTCTTAAACCAGGCGTACGCGGACGTCCTGCCGAAATGTAATACTCACCAGCCGGTAAAGCGGGTGATTGAAATCGACCGTTTGCTTTTGAGCGTACATAAAACATTTCTTTCCGATAGTCGTCGCCGCGCTGGGGATGGCTCTGTTCGGCCGTTAAAAAGAAAATGTATTGTCTGTTTAGAGGGTTGCCAAACGAGTCATTGATAATTCCGGTGATGTGTGCCGCGCCACTTAGTTCAACTTGAAATTCGGTAGTATCTTTGGTGACGCTAAACAATTCAGTGTGTGGCATATAATCTTTGGCAGTAACTTTGATTTCCCATTCGCCCACTTCGAGTAAATAATCCCAGCTAGGCTTGTCATGGAAATCAAATTGCTTGGCGATGTCGCTTTGATTAGTCAAAATAACGCGCAACTTATCTAAGCCCTGAAACTTGTTGCCCGTCACAACTACATTTACATTAATCAAATCATTCGAATTGCCACGCTCAATTATCGGTGCAGCAAGCGTGACATCTTTTTCGGCTACAGGCTGTTCAACAATTTCTGGTATATGCACTTCTTTTGGCGAAGTATTAATTACACTAAAAATAATTATCGCCAAAAGGGCAAGTATGGCAAAAAGTTTTTTCACTTGACTAACCCCTTGACGGCATCGTTTTTGTCGACCAAGGCTTGCCAGCGATCGACGTTTACCTCTTTAAGGCGCGCTAAAAATTGTTTAGCGTCGTCATCTTTGTTTAGACCGAGACTAGCAAGCACCGAAGCACTTAATGCAAACGGAGAGTTCGGGGTTACACCCAACAACACATCTGCTGCTTGCAGTGCGTTTTCGAAATCTTGGAGTTGCATTGAAATACGAATGTATTGATTCCAGGCGATCATTTCGGATGGCTCAGAGCGGCATGCTGCTTCAAAGAAAGTCTGCGCCGCCGCATAATCTTTAGTCGCAATTTTTAGTAATCCATAATTAAAGTTAGCTTTAAAATCGTCTTCGGCCTGAGCCAAGGCTTTTAGGTAGTATTCGTCAGCCAGACTAAATTGTTTATTGCGCATCAGCAAGTTGCCAACGTTTACCAGAGTGAGCACGTGCTTTTCTTGTAGCTCAAGCGCTTTACTATAGTAACCCAAGGCCTTTTCGCTATCGCCCATAGAGTCGGCAACCACGCCCAAGTTGTACCAGGCTTCAAAAGCAATAGGGTCGTACTCAATCGACTTTTCAAACGCCACCCACGCCTCTTTATCGTTACCGCGACGATGTTCGATGTTGCCAATACCAACTAAGGCCTTTGCCGAACGCTCGTCTAACTCAAGCGCCTTATTGTATGCCTCAATCGCCGCATCAGTTTCGCCATCGTCTTGCAGCCAATCACCTTCGCGCACAAATGGCAACGGGTCGCGCGGATCCATTTGTTTAGCCGCAGCCAAGTGTTCTTTCCATTGCCCGTTATCTAATTCGCGGTCAACGGCACACAAACGCAAAAACACCGAGTTGCGCGCACCTTTCATCATGCTGGTTTCAGTCAATAACTTGTGCGCTTCTTCGAGGCGCTCAGTTTTAATGAAAACACCTGCCAACGCCGACCGCGACAATATAGCGCCTGGATCTTCAGTAAGAATTTCTTTCAACAACACCTCAGCTTCATCGAGCATTTCAGCACGCACTAAGTTGTTAGCTTGCTGTGATTTCTCCCACATCTTAACTTTAGTTTTAGGGTCAGCCAGCTCGCCGTCATCTTCTTCGGCCATGTCTTCATCGTCTGACCATACATATCCTAGCTCGGCAAGTGCGGCGCGCATCTCTGGATCCATTGACTTAATGTCGTCACCTTTAGTATCACGTTCGCCATCCGCTAAAAAACTATCAATAGTATCGATGTAAGACTGCGCTTGCGTCTCTGCACCCGGCAGCAAGTTATTCAGTTCATTTGGATCGCGGAACATATCATAAAATTCGGCAATCGGTGATTTAATATAGCGCGCCTGATCGTCACGCACCGCGCGCACTGAAGACCATCCGTGATTGTAATAAGGATTCATAGCCTCTTGATAAACAGGTGGACGCGAGACGATACCTTTTTCGCCAGGTCTAATTTCAGCGGCAAAACTGAAGCCATCAAAATCAGTTTGCGCCTTAACGTCGAGTAAGTCGAGCACAGTCGGAGTGATGTCAACCGATGAAACTGTGCCGTTTACGCGCATACCTTGCGCTAGCGCGGGGTGCTTCATGATAAGCGGCACGTGGGTAGTTGCGTCATATACAAACATGCCGTGCGTTGATTCACCATGTTCACCCATAGAGTCGCCGTGGTCGGCGGTCATTACAACTAAAGTTTCGTCGAGCTGCCGAGTCTTTTGCAAGAACTGCATGATTTCGCCAAGCCCAGAGTCGGCATAAGCAATTTCGCCATCGTATGGATCGCCGTTTGCTCTGTCTAAAAACACTTGTGGTGGGGCATAGTTAGCATGCGGATCGAAAAAATGCACCCACAAAAACCAACGCTCGCCATTGCGCTCTTTCAGAAACTCAATCGCGCGCTGTGCGGTGTCGGCAGCTTTAGTTTCGCGAAACATAAACATCGGCGCCTTTTCAGCATTCGCCAAGTTGTCATCGTAAAAATCGAATCCTTGGTTTAGTCCGTAGCGTGAATCAAGCACCAATGCCGAAACCACTGCGCCAGTAGAAAAACCGCTGTCGGACAATTGTTCGGCAATCGTAACCACATCTTCGGGAACGTGGTGGGTGCCATTATTGCGCGCGCCATGAGTTGTAGGATATTGCCCAGTTAAAATAGAAGTGTGCGACGGCAAGGTGATGGGAGCCACCGTCATGCAACGCTTAAACAATACTCCGCCGTCGGCCATACGGTCAAGGTTCGGCGTGGACGCATTCATGTTTCCGTAACTGCCAATTGCATCCGCGCGCGTGGTGTCGAAAGTGACAATCAGGCAATTTTTGATGTTAGCATCTAGGCCAGTAGGTGCCGGCTTGAATTCGTTGAAGGCGGCCACGGCAATAGTAAATATTGCGCCACCGAAAACCAATTTTGCCCATTTCGGAGCGTTGAGTGGAGAGTTGCTCATCCACTGATTTTACTTCATAAACCACCCTGATGCAGTAAATTTCTCAACTCCTCCGTTTCTGTCTATAACATCAGAAGACGAGGCTATTTTTTCTAGGCGCTGCGCGACATCAGATTTTGTTTGCTGGTCAACCCAACGTAACAGGCCACCGTGGAAAGGGGCAAAGCCCATGCCGAAGACAGTCGCTAAATCGAGCTCTTGCTGTGTAGCGGTTACTTCTTCTTCCATGCAGCGAGCGGCCTCATTAGCCATGGACAAGATTAAGCGATCAACGATGTCTGCGTCGCTTAAATTCTTACAGGCTGTGCCAGTTTGAAATGACGACAAATCATCGCAAAGAGTCGGCTTAGCTTTGCCACTGTGATCGTAAAAACCGCGCTTGGTTTTTACGCCCAAACGATCGTCGGTAGCAAGCGCTTTAATTCCGGGGCAAGGGGTCATGCGCACGCCATAAGCTTCTTCAAGCGAGGCGGAAGCATGCAGCGCAATATCTAAGCCAACCTCGTCGAGTAAACGCAAGGGGCCCATCGGCATGCCAAATTTCAGCATCAATTTGTCGATGCGCTTGGCATCGACTCCGTCAACAAACAAGCGCATTGCCTCGTCAAGGTAAGGGCCAAGCAAACGATTGACCAAAAAGCCAGCTACATCTTTTACGATAACCGGAGTCTTACCCATGCGTGCGGCAAGCGCGGCGGTTTCAATAAGCACTTCTTCACTAGTATGTTCGCCACGAATTATCTCAACCAAAGGCATTTTGCGCACTGGGTTAAAAAAGTGCATACCAACCACACGCTCAGGGTTGCGGACGCCGTCGGCGATTGCTGTTACTGATAATGAAGAAGTATTAGTCGCAATAATACAGTCGTCAGAAACTTGTTCGGCTACTTGCTGCAACACTTGCTGTTTAATGTCTAAACGCTCGGCGACGGCCTCAATCACGATTTGTGCGCGGTTTATGCCATTTATTTTGTCGCTAGTTGTAAGACGATCAATCGCAGCATCAGCCAAGTGCGGTTTTAGGCGACGGCGTTTTTGCTTTTTGGAAATAGTCTGTTGGTGATCAATCACTGCTGCATCTAGCGCATCGCGTGACAAATCTATAAGGCGGGTGTTAAGACCTTTTTCTGCCAGCAGTGACGCAATTGCACCCCCCATAACACCGGCGCCAATTTCGGCGGCGTGTTGTAACTTTTGAGGTTTGAAGTCTTTGGTGCCACGCGCAAATTTTTTGGCCGCTTCACTTGCGAAGAAAATACTAACCAGTGATTTACAAACTTCGCCAGTCGCTAAATCAGCAATCGCTTTTGCCTCGCGCTCGGCCATGCTGTGCGCAGTCGCGCTAAAGGAATTGAGCACCAAAGAGATGGCAGTGGGATGCGCAGGGTAACGCCCCTTGGTTTTAGCCATAATCATTTTGCGCGCTTGATTGCCGATAACCATGCGCGCGAGTGGGTTTCTATCTACAAGATATCTGTAAACCCCACGCTGTTTTTTGCGAATTTTCATGCGCCCCATAGCAACGTCGCTGGCAATAGCAACTAGCTGGTCGGCATGAGCTAATCGATCAATCATGCCGCGCTTCAATGCGGTTTTTGCGTTGAACAAACGTCCACTCAAGATAGCATCGAGTGCGGATGGAATGCCGATGCGTTTAGGTAAACGATGTGATCCACCCCAACCAGGAATAATGCCCAATTGCGTTTCTGGCAGTCCAATGCGGGTTTTGGGGTCGTTTAGGGCGATTATGTAATCGCACGACAGAGATAATTCATACGCGCCACCGGGCACCGCGCCGCCGACCGCTGCCACAGTAGTCGCTTTAAGGTTTTCGATGCGGCGGAAAATCGCGTGCACAAAATTGACGACTTGATGCGCTTCGGCTTTGTCTGTAATGCCAGAGATGCCGTCGATGTCGGCGCCAGCAGCGAATTGGGTAGGCGTGCGTCCTGTGAAAACAACTGCTTGCAATGTGTCATCCTTTTCTAATTCTATTATTGCGTCGTTTAAATCAGAAAGCAGTGGCGCATCTAATACTGCCAAGCTACGGTGCGGCGGATCAAGCACAACTATTGCCAAGCCTTCTTCGGGGCGCTCGACGCGGATGCATGCTCCTGGTTCAGGGCAGTTTTTAGGTTTAGGGAATCCGTTGAGAAGTTCAGTCATGAAATTAAATGCGTTCGAGAATTACCGAGCCACCTTGGCCGCCACCGATGCACAATGTCGCCAAGCCAAATTGTTTGTCGCTATCAATAAGTTGATGAGCCAAAGTAAGAAGTAGTCGCGCTCCTGTTGCGCCCACCGGGTGACCAAGTGCAATTGCGCCACCATTCGGATTTAGAGTATCCATATTGACCTCTCCCATCCCTTGTTTTTCGAATGCGCGCACACAGCCTAACACTTGTGCGGCAAAAGCTTCGTTTAACTCTATGCAGTCGATGTCGCTCAATTCAAGTTGAGCTTTCTTCAAAGCAGTATCGCTCGAATAAACTGGACCGAGTCCCATGCGCGACGGATCCATGCCTTCCCATGCAAAACTGCGAATACTCGCCAATGGCGTCAAACCAAGCGATTCAGCGCGTTCTGCGGTAGTTAGCAGCAAAGAAACAGAAGCATCAGTTATGCCGCAAGCATTGCCAACTGTGACAATCCCATCGGGCTTTTCAAAGTAAGGCTTCATCTTCGCCAATTTTTCAATAGGCATGTCATCGCGGATGCCATCGTCATGCTTCATGGATTGGCCATTGCGCTTGGTGCCCAGCGCAACAACTGGCATAATCTCTTTGGTGAATCGTAGGTTGTCGCGCGCTACTTGAGCACGACGATGAGATTCAATAGCGTAAGCATCACATTCTTCTCGTGTTAATTGAAAGTCGCGCGCAATCAATTCAGCAGTCTTGCCCATGATCATGCCATTGGTTGGGTCAGTGAGCCCGCCGAGCAACGCGATTTTGGGTTTTAGAAACGAAGGGCGAAATGAAGAAATAGTTGCAAGTCGTTGGCCTGAGGTTCGTGCCTTCATTAGGTTGGCGAATAAGTTTGTCATCTTATCGCCAAAGAGTAGCGGGTAAGAACTCATTAGCTCTATGCCATTACAAATATAAGTATCACCCATTCCAGCTAAAATATTAGAGGCGGCAGTTGTGACTGCCTCCATGCCACTAGCGCAATTTCTCGCAACGGTTCGTGCTGGAACATGCTGCGGTATGCCGGCGCGCAAACTAATAACGCGTGAAACATTAGCTTGATCGAATGGTTGACCCACGCATCCAGTAACCACTTCATCAATGGTGGACGGATCAATTCCGGTTTGCGAAATAAGCTCGCGAGTGGTTAGTGCGCCGAGGTGCGCGACATTTTCTTTGGCGAATTTACCACCTGCGCGGGCCATCGGAGTGCGAATTCCGGCAGCCAGCACCAATTTTGGTCCACCATCAAGTTGTGAGTAAGAAGTCATGCGTTTTTATACTTTACACCGTAAACTTAACGCTGTAAACTAAAACCCATGGCAAAATACGACAATCTCCGTGAGCAAATCCTTGTGAAGGCAAGGCATTTGCTGGTTGAGAACGGCTACATCAACGTATCTATGCGGAAAGTAGCTAATTTAGTCGGCTGTACACCTACTTCTATCTACCTATACTTCGAAAATAAAGACGCGCTAATTCATGCGTTAATCGAAGAAGGAATGGACAGTTTGCATCAAAAAATAGAAGAATGTCTGGCTGCTACGCAAGATTCCGCCGCACAATTTAAGTTAATGTGCCGCTCTTTCCTAGAATTCGGTTTTGCCAATCCCGAGTATTACGTGATTATGTTTCAGCTGCCAACAGACGAGATGGCACCGTTTCCTCCCGACAAATATCGCCGCGCACGCCGAAACCTTCAAGAATTTGCCGACGTGTTGCACAAAGCGCGCGCTGAACAGCAGCCAACCGTAGATCCGTTAATCGACGCCACCATGGTGTGGTCCTTATTGCACGGAGCAACTTCTTTATACCTCGCACAACGTATTGACACGCGTATTCCCAAAGAGTTATTCGTTACTCGCACCGTTGATTACGCAATCTCAATGCCCAATCCAATACACCAATCATCATGAGTTTAGTTTTTTACATAATCGGCCTTATCGGCTTAGGTTTTTTCTCCGCCAAGTTCCTCTACTACATAGTATGGACGGCACTTATTCTGGCGTGTTGGTCTGCACCAACATGGCTGTACATTGCCCTTGGCGTGCCCGCATTAGTGTTCTTGTTACCAGTCTTGCGCCAAAGATTAATCACTGCGCCATTAATGAAAATGATAAAGGCGATGGGGTTGCTGCCGGTAATCTCAAAGACCGAACGCGAAGCATTAGACGCCGGAACCGTTTGGTATGAAGGCGAACTGTTTTCAGGTAACCCCGACTTTAAAAGATTAATCAAAGAGGAAAAATATCCAGAGTTAAGTGACGCAGAGAAAACCTTTTTGGCGGGGCCTGCCGAAGAAGTCTGTGCAATGACTGACGACTGGATGGTATTTCAAAAACGCGATTTAGCACCTGATGTGTGGTCTTATTTGCGAAATGAGGGTTTCTTTGGCATGATTATTCCCAAAGAATATGGCGGCCTAGAATTCTCTGCGACGGCAATATCGGCTGTCATTAAAAAGCTAAGTTCACGCTGTATTCCATTGGGCATTACCGCAATGCTTCCCAACTCTTTAGGGCCGGCAGAATTACTAGTGCATTATGGGACACCCGAGCAAAAGAAAAAATTGTTGCCGCGATTAGCTGCAGGTAAAGAAATACCATGTTTTGCTTTAACCGAACCACATGCTGGATCTGATGCAGGTGGCATCCGCGCGCGTGGTGAAGTCTTCAAAGATGAAAACGGAGAATTGAAAATTCGTCTCGACTGGGAAAAGCGTTACATAACCTTGGCTTCACGCGCGACTTTAATCGGCTTGGCATTTAAGCTGTTCGACCCAGAGAATTTGTTGCAGCGCGGCACCGAGTTGGGTATTTGTTGCGGTTTGATTCCAGCAGATACGCCTGGCATCACAACTGGTCGCCAGCACGATCCGCTAAACGTACCATTCTTTAATTGTCCGTTTGAGGGCGACAATGTGGTGGTAGACCTCGATATTCTCGTTGGCGGCCCGTCACGTGTTGGCCAAGGATGGCGCATGTTGATGGAGCAACTAGCTGCGGGGCGCGGCATCATGTTGCCGTCGTCCGCAACTGCTGGCACGCAAATGGCAGCAAGAGTAGTTGGAGCGTATTCAATGGTGCGCAAACAATTCGGCATGTCGATTGGTAAATTCGAGGGCATCGAAGAACCGATGGCGCGCATTGGCGGTGCGGCATACACCTTAGAGGCCACGCGGCGGTTTACATGTGGTGGGCTTGATGGCGGAGCAAAACCTGCAGTCGCTTCTGCAATCGCAAAATATAACTTCACCGAAATTATGCGTGACGTCATTAACGATGCCATGGATATTTGCGGCGGCGCTGGTATTTCTCGTGGTCCAAGAAACTTACTCGCGCATGCTTATTTTGCTGCGCCAATTTCAATTACAGTTGAGGGTGCTAATATTCTCACCAGAACCTTAATGGTATTCGGGCAAGGCGCAATTCGTTGCCATCCATTTGCTGAAAACGAAATAACTGCTCTCGAAAACGGAGATGTTAAACATTTCGACTTTGCTTTCTTCGGCCATATTAAGCATGTAATAACCAATTTGAACCGCTCGATAATAATGAACATTACTCGTGGCCATGCCGCTTCTGTGCCATTCGAGGGACGCTTGCGTCGTGATTATCAAAAACTATCATGGGCATCATCGCGTTTCGCAATCCTCGCTGACGTAGCTATGGGGTCTTACGGCGGCGATTTAAAGCGTAAAGAAATGTTAACCGGCAGATTCAGCGATGTGTTCTCTTGGATGTACATTGCCAGTGCCCTGCTCCGTCGCTACGAAGCAGAAGGCCGCGACAAAGATGACTACGCGCTTTATCGTTGGTCAATGGATAACGCTTTACACAACATCCAAAAAGGCTTTGATGGCTTATACGCAAATTTCGATATGCCCCTTGTCGGCTCTTTATTGCGTGGTCCAATTGGATTTTTTGCGCGAATTAATGGTTTGAGTAAAGGGCCAAGTGACAAAATGACTCAGCGAGTTGCGCAAATAATGCAACAGCAAAGCGCTCAGCGCGATAAGCTGACAGAAGGCATCTATATGCCGACAAATGAAAATGATGCACTGGCAAAGTTAGAAAATGCTTACCGCGCATCATTAGCATCTGACAAAGTTGCCGCGCGCATTAAAGATGCTATCCGTAAACGCGAGCTGCCGCGACGAGCACCAATATCTTTGCTTGATGAAGCCTTGGAAAAAGGTATTATTAATGAAAATGATATTGCAATTGTGCGGAAAGCCGAACAGCTTCGTACCGATGCAATAACCGTTGATTCATTTTCAGAATCAGAATACCTTGCGACCGCCCTTGATGGCGGCTGGTAAATGCTCGAAAAACCACGTTTCTCTGCCTTTTTCCCTCACCCGCTATTGCGTGATCAACATGCAATGACGGTTGCTGGAGCAATGCTGCCACGGCCATCAGGTCCTTTTAATGATCTTGCCGAAAAGCGCTGGTTGAAAGTGGATGATGAAACCTCCGTGTTGCTCGAGCTAAACATTCAGCAACAAAGTACGCGTCCAATGCTGGTGATGGTGCACGGCTTGTCTGGGTCGTCGCAATCACCCTATATGCTCGGCATTGCGCAAAAGGCATTTTTGCAAGGCTGGAGTGTGATACGAGTAAACATTCGCAACTGTGGTGGTAGTGAAAAACGCACGCCAACTCTTTACCATGCAGCATTAACCGATGATGTTGAAGCAGTATTCGAAATGATTGCTAAAGAATTCCCATTAGCGCCAATTGCGCTTACTGGGTATTCCTTGGGCGGTTCGATTATTACTCACACTGTGGCTAATTGGGGCAGCAGCCCGCCAGAACAGCTAAAGGCGATGGTCTGCGTTTCAACTCCTTTTAATTTAGTAAGCACTTCGCGCACGATGCATAAAGGTTTCATGAACCGAATGTACATGAAAAAGTTTTTGATTGGTTTTATGAAGTCAATGAAAAACAAAGCTGCTCAGTTCCCCGAGTTGTACCCGCAAGATGCTAGCTATGGTTATGAAGATTTTTACTCATTCGACCAGCAGTGGACGGCTCCCGCATTTGGGTTTGATGGTTCAAGCGATTACTACAACCGCGCCTCAGCTCTCCATGTAATTAAAGACGTAAAAGTTCCGACTTTAATTATTCATTCCGAAGATGACCCCTTGGTGCCATACTGTGAGCCAACGCGTGATGCAGTTGAGGCAAATCCAAATATGAGGTTGCTTTTGGCTAAGCGCGGCGGCCATTGTGGTTTTTTTGGTGCTAAAGCAGCGAATAGCCTAGTCTGGTCTGATATTGATCGCTGGTGGGCAGAGAACCGCGTTATTGAGTATTGTGCATATCGCTTTGAAAAAGCCCAAAAAACTCAATAAAAACAAGAGATTAGCCGATAATAGGGTAGCCCCAAATGAGTAGTACTCTCAGCACTTCCGATTTTGCTAAGCAATTGCACGCCGCTGCAATTGGTGAGCGTGAAGTCGATGGTGTTGCCTTCGGTGAACAACTCGCCGACAATGGTTGGTCGCCGCAAAAAATACAAGATGCGCAGGTTCATGTAATTGACGAACTGCGCTCTAAATACGGACGGCCCTTGCCCGATGATATGCGCATTGCAGTGCAAACTTTTTTAAGCACAATGCTTGCTGGTTTTTCACACACGCTTTTCGTTGAGCGGGAGCATTCTTCTGCAGCTTCAACCGATGAGCGTAGTTCGCTATTGCGCGCATTCTCGCGACTCGGTAGTTGGAGCTGGGATATTCGCGGTAAAGAATTCTATGGCGACGAGTCATTTCAAGAAATGCACGGTGCAACTGCAAGCAACCGAATTAGTAGCCGTGATGAATTCATCGAGAAGATTCATCCCGAAGACGTATCGCGTGTGGTTGATGCCACCTTTAAAATGTTAATGAAAGACGAGGTAGTTGATCTCGAGTATCGATCGTTGTTGTCAGATGCACAAGTTCTTCACCTAAATATGCAAGCCGAGGTCGTCCGCGATTCTGCTGGTTCGCCAAGTAGAATTATTGGTGTATGTCGTGATGCAACTGATACGGTAAAATTGCGAAACGAGCTTGAGGGCTTGTGCCGCATCGACCCATTGACATGAACTCTAAATCGTCGTGTCTTAA
>JACKQG010002115.1_pt1 | contig 26396 bp, 22 predicted proteins | sample 8237621 | NCBI WGS metagenome assembly JACKQG01 (sample SAMN15677084, study PRJNA649215) | marine metagenome | biome: marine; feature: Black Sea; material: saline water; isolation source: suspended particulate matter (SPM) from the Black Sea western gyre | collected 2013-06-09/2013-06-10 | depth... | reverse complement strand
TGAAGATGTAGAGCGCAGTGTTCGCGGCAGATGCCCGGTTGAATGGTTTGGGAAAGCAGGAGGCGATGTGCCTACCCCGGAAGAGGTCATAGATGCGGTTAAATCTTTCGTTCAGATCTAATCCGGACAAGTAGGGAACCAAAAAATATTTGCCACAAAGGCACCCCGGTTAAATAGTTTTTAGATTTAACAGGGCAGGCAAAAACACAAATGTAAGTGATCAGTAATCAGTAATCAGTTTTCCCTTACCGGTCACTTCTCACTGATAACTGCTCACCCGTGACTGCCTTGGTTTCTTTGTGGCAATAAAATAAATTGGTAGAAGGAGTTGATATAATGGCAAAAACATTCAAAAAACCCGAAGCCCTTTCCGACCAGACCACCCATTACTGCCCGGGTTGCACTCACGGGATTGCGCACCGCTTGGTTGCCGAAGTCATCGACGAGCTGGGTATCCGGGGGCGCACGGTCGGTATTGCACCTGTAGGATGCGCGGTTTTGGCCTATAATTACTTCACCTTTGATTTTCAAGAGGCTGCTCACGGGCGCGCTCCGGCAATGGCTACCGGCATAAAAAGGGTTCGGCCTGATCTGGTTGTTTTTACCTATCAGGGTGACGGTGATCTGGCAAGCATCGGGATGGGAGAGATTATACACGCTGCCAATCGTGGTGAGAAATTTACCACCATTTTTGTCAACAATACGGTCTATGGTATGACCGGCGGCCAGATGGCGCCGACAACGTTGCCGGACCAGCGGACCACGACTTCCCCTGCCGGACGCAAAGTTGAAGAGGTCGGTATGCCCATTAAGGTTGCAGAGTTGATTTCCGCTCTTCAGACACCGGCATTTGTGACCAGACAGGCCGTGATAAAGCCCAAGTATATTGTCAGGGCCAAAAAAGCCATCAAAAAGGCCTTTGAATATCAGCTCGAAGGGCGATGCTTCAGCCTGGTGGAACTGATCAGTACGTGCCCGACCAATTGGGGGCTTACTTCTTGGGAATCGGTTAAATGGGCCGAGGATAATATGATCCCCTATTTTCCCCTGGGGGAGTACAAGACACCCGAAGAGTAGGAGGACTGCATGCAGAAAGAAGTAATGTTTGCCGGTTTTGGCGGACAGGGAATTTTATTGATCGGAGATATCCTGGCGCACGCGGGCATGGAAGCGGGATTCGAAGTGGCCTGGATCCCTTCCTATGGTCCGGAGATGCGGGGCGGGACTGCCTATTGCCTGGTGGTGATAAGTGACAGAGCCATTGGTTCTCCGGTTATCAGAAACCCTTTGCACTTGATTGCCATGAACCGGCCTTCTTTGGAGAAATTTGCACCGCTGGTGAAACCGGACGGTGTGGTAGTGATTAACAGTTCTTTAATTTCCATCAAATCGGGTCGTGATGACGTTGATGAGCTATTAATACCGGCAAATGACATTGCCCAAGAAGCCGGCAGCGTAAAGGCGGCAAATATTGTAGCATTGGCAGCTTTTGTTGCCCGCAGTAAAATTGTTGAGTTTGATCTGCTGCGCGAGTGTGTCAAAGAACACTTTGCCGGTCGCGAAAAGCTTATCCCCATTAATATGGAGGCCCTGGAACAGGGCCGCAAAGCGGCAATGGGAATATGAAAATATCTATTCCAGAAAACATTCTATCGATAAAGCCTTACAAGCCCGGGAAGCCTCTGGAGGAACTCGAACGGGAATATGGTATTGCTAAATCCATTAAGCTTGCTTCCAATGAAAATCCACTGGGCCCGTCTCCAATGGCCGTGAAGGCCATGCAGGGGGCTTTGGGCAAACTCAACCGTTATCCGGATGGGAGCGGTTTTGATCTTATCAGGAAACTGTCCCAACATCTTAAAGTGCCGCCTAAGAATATCGTTTTAGGTAACGGTTCCGATGATATTATCGGTATGCTGACCTGGGCGCTGCTGCGACCGGGCGATGAAGTGGTTCTGCCGCAGCCTTCTTTTCTAATGTACGATATAATGGTTCGAACTGCCGCTGCAATACCGGTGACGGTTCCCTTAAGTTCTCTTTCCATCGATTTGAAAGGGATGCAGGGCAAGATTACATCACGAACCCGCATGGTTTTTTTGTGTAATCCCAATAATCCCACGGGAACCGTTATATTCAAAAAAGACTTTGAGAACTTTATGGTCGGCTTGCCGCCTGAAGTGGTTGTTGTCGTAGACGAGGCCTATTTTGAATTTATAAGAGATCAGGAAAGATGTACCAGCGGCATTGAGTACCTTGACGAAGCCAGGCCTTTGGTTACACTGCGTACATTTTCAAAAGCATACGGCCTGGCAGGGCTGCGCATCGGCTATGGTATCATGCCTGAAAAAATTGCGGGTCTGCTGAACAGAGTCAGACAACCCTTTAATACAAGCTCTCTGGCCCAGATCGGCGCTAAAGCAGCGCTTGATGATAAAGCTTTCTTAAAAAAGACCTTGGAAATTACTCATAAAGGTCTCGATTATTTGCATGCTGGCCTGGAGAGATTGGGGATTAAATATTTTCCAACTCAAACGAACTTTTTTCTCATTGACGTAGAAAAAGATGCTGATGAAATTTTTGAAAGCATGCTCAGACACGGTGTTATTGTACGATCGATGAAATCATATGGATATCCCCAATATATCAGGATTAATGTCGGCCTTGCCGAGGAGAATGCCCGCTTTATAGAAGCGTTGGAGCAGGTCCTTAAGCCCTGAAAGTTGTTCTGGGCTAAAGTGACTAAAGTGATCTAAAGTGATCTAAAGTGCCTAAAGTTGTAGAGTCGCTTTCAGCCGTCGTAGCCAGGCTACTATGGCGAAGTCGGCTCGCTCTGCTGATTTTATATAATGGACAGAATTCCATAATTTTAGCTCACTTTAGGCACTTCAAACTTTAGGCACTAATATCGGGCTGTTTTCCAGGGCAAAATATTAGAGCAGTCACATCAAGTAGCGGTGATATCAGGAAACGAATTGTATGAGGCGTCTTCTTGTTACAATAGACGGGCCTGCCGGTGCAGGCAAAACAACGGTAAGCCGGATGCTGGCCCATCGTCTGGCTTACACATATATCGATACCGGTGCGCTGTACAGAGGGGTCGCGTTAGCGGCAATATCAGCAGGATTAAATGCAGACGATGATGAAGGCCTTGAAAAGCTGTGCCGCACTCTGAAAATCAAATTTGTAACAGGCGATCAAGGTTTGCGCCTATTATCGAATGATGTGGATATTACGGATAAAATCCGTACGCCTGAAATAACCATGTTTGCTTCGGCGGTTTCCGCCAGACCGGTAGTCAGAGGGTACCTTTTGGACCTGCAAAGGGAAATGGGACAGGAAAAAGGCGTTGTTTTCGAAGGGCGAGATATGGGTACTGTGGTGTTCCCGGATGCTGATCTAAAGTTTTACCTGGATGCATCTCATAAAACAAGATCTTTCAGGCGATACCAGGAATTAACAACAAAAACCCAACAGACCTTGGAGGAAGTTGAGAGGGATATGGCCAAGCGGGATAAAAATGACAGCACCAGAGATTTGGCACCCTTGAAACCTGCCAAGGATGCAATAATAATTGATTCTACTGAATTTTCTGTCAAAGCGGTTGTCGAGTTAATGTTGTCTAAGATTGATGAATTCGTATAAAGTCGAATTCATCACGTTTTAGTACCTTAGTTATGAAATTTATGCATTTTATGGCAAAACTTTTTTCATCTTGCCACTAAGACACCAAGACACAAAGAAAAAAATAAGAAGATATTACTTTTGTGTCTTTGTGCCTTTGTGGCAAATATTTTTTTGTTCCGGCTTGTTTGGACTAGGTTTTAGGTTATTGTTTTGCTTGTATATTTCTTTTGATATTTTTTTAAGAAATTCGGGTTAATGAACGCGTCAGACAGCTTGTAAAAATAATCGTTGTTTTTTCAAAATGAGTCTGATATCTACGTCGGTTATGCTGCCGCATGCGGAGCATGGTATAAAAAAAATGGTTAGGGGGTATTTTGTTTAATGGATAATCTTGAAAAAAACGATTCAACTAAAGAGTTAGAGCAAAAACAAGGTTCTGAGGAGCCTGTTCAGACAAATTCAGACGCTGTTGATATGCAGTCAATAGAAGAAATTGATGCAGATACATCCGTTGAAAATGTGTCATCGGAAGCAGTACCGGATCTGGGCGAAAAGACAGATGAAGTCCAGGTAACGGCTGATGATTTAGAGGAAGTCCAAACTGTGTCTGACACCAAAGAGGAGGTTCAAGGGACAACGAACGATATCGAAGAACCTCAAGCAGCAGTTGATGTTGCGGAAAAAGATCAGGAAATAGTTGATACTTCGGAACAGGAAACAGTTGATATTTCGGAAGAGGAAACAGTTGATACTTCGGAAGAGGAAACAGTTGATACTTCAGAACAGGAGACGGTTGATACTTCAGAACAGGAGACGGTTGATACTTCAGAACTGGAGACGGTTGATACTTCAGAAAAAGATGAGACAACTGATGACAGTAAGAAAGCAGATAAAGACTCTCCTGGTGACATGGAAGACTTCATGGACATGTACGAGGAAAGCTTCAAGCGTTTTGCGGAAGGGGAGGTTGTTTCCGGTAGGATCATTTCGGTGGACAAGGATCATGTCCTGGTTGATATAGGATATAAATCAGAGGGTCAGATTCGAATAAATGAATTCAAAGATGAAGATGGCAACTTAAATGCCGAAGTCGGCGACCCTGTAGATGTTATGGTTGAATGGTGGGATGAAGAAGAAGAGCGCGTTGTCCTTTCGAAGGAAAAAGCCACCAAGGTTAAAGTATGGGAAGATATCAAGAAATCGTATGATGAAGATGGAGTGGTCGAGGGCGTTATTGTAAATCGTGTCAAAGGTGGTTTTTCAGTAGATATCGGGGTTCAGGCCTTCCTGCCGGGTTCCCAGGCAGACTTGCGGCCGATTCGCAATCTTGATGATATGGTTGGCAAAACGTTTTCTTTTAAAATATTAAAATATAATCGAAAACGCAGCAATATCGTTTTATCCAGAAGGGCTATCCTTGAGCAGAAACGCGAAAGCCAACGAACCGATACATTAGCTGCTATTCATGAGGACAAACTTGTTGAGGGCATTGTCAAAAATATTACAGAGTACGGTGTCTTTGTTGATCTTGGCGGAGTGGACGGTCTGCTGCATATTACCGACATCTCGTGGGGAAGAGTAAAGCATCCTTCGGAACTCTTTTCAGTCGGCGATGAGATAACCGTAAAGATTCTTAATCTTGATGTTGAAAGAGAGAGAGTCTCATTGGGCATGAAACAGCTGACAGAGGATCCCTGGACAACCGCTACAGAGAAATATCCGCTGGGCTCCCGTGTAAGCGGGAAGGTTGTCAGTCTCACGGACTATGGTGCCTTTGTGGAGTTGGAAGAGGGGGTCGAGGGATTGATTCATGTTTCGGAAATGTCATGGACCCGCAAGGTTCGGCATCCTTCCAAAGTAGTCTCCGTGGGAGAGGAGGTTGAGGCTATCGTCCTTGACATAAAGCCTGAAAACAGACGTATATCTCTTGGTATGAAGCAGGTGGTTCCAAATCCGTGGGATGTCATCAGTGAAAAATATCCGGTCGGTACGACCATAGAAGGAAAAATCAAAAACATAACCGATTTCGGTCTTTTTATCGGTATCGACGAAGGCATTGACGGTCTTGTACATATTTCAGACATTTCCTGGACAAAGCGCATAAAACATCCCTCTGAGCTATTCAAGAAAGGTGAACTTATACAGGCTATAGTGCTTGATATTGAAAAAGAGTACGAAAGGTTTTCCTTAGGGATAAAGCAGTTGCAGACAGATCCCTGGACAACTGTAGCTGAGCGCTATCAAGTTGGCAAAGAAATTACCGGCACGATTACCAACCTTACCGATTTTGGTGTTTTTATAGAATTGGAAGAGGGCATCGAAGGACTAGTGCATGTGTCTGAAATCAGTAAAGAAAAAATAAAAACCCCTGTTGGCAAATATAACGTTGGGGATGTCATTACCTCCAGAGTTATGAATATCAACAGCGATGAAAGACGGATCGGCCTTTCAATTAAAAGACTTGAAATGGAGGACGAGCAGAACTTACTGAGTGACTATGTAAACAATATAAGACCCGCGACTTCAACTTTTGGAGAAATCTTGAGAGAGAATCTTCAAGAAAAATTAAACGGGGAATAGTAACCGGCTATCAAAATGTTCTCCCGCAGACACCCTTATCTTTTTTTTCTTCTTACCTTCACCTCTATCGTAGCGGTCGCAATGATAGGAATGTCCCTGCTGTTTGTATTAGGTACCCAGACCTCTGATTTTGAATTTGGAGAAAAAGTAGGTATCATTGAGGTCAACGGAATCATTGCGGATGCTAAAAATGTTATCCAAAACCTGAAGCACTTTCGGGAGGATAATTCTATTAAGGCGATCGTCATTCGTATCGATTCCCCGGGAGGCGCCGTGGGGCCTTCACAGGAGATTTTCAGGGAGATTAGAAAAACTTCAAACAAAAAGAAAGTAATCGCTTCCATGGGTGCCATCGCAGCCTCCGGCGGATATTATGTTGCTGCCGGCACCGACGGGATTGTTGCCAACCCCGGCACGATCACGGGCAGCATTGGCGTTATTATGGGATTTACAAATTATCAGGAGCTGCTGCAAAAAATCGGATTGGTGCCTGTTGTAATAAAAAGTGGGGAATTCAAGGATATAGGATCACCGGCCCGTGAGATGACAGCCAAAGAGAAGACTATTCTCAAGGATTTTGCCAAAAAAATCCACAGACAATTTATCATGGATATTGTTGAAGGTCGCAAAATGGATCAGGACAAAGTTGAATTTCTGGCTGATGGTCGCATTTTTACAGGAGAAGAGTCCAAAGATTTGGGGCTGGTTGATCGTCTCGGGAATCTTGAAGATGCTATCGAATGGGCCGGCCGTCTGGGCGGCATCAAAGGGAAGATTTCCGCGGTTTACGCCCGGGAAAAAAAGCTTTCCCTTTTAAAATACCTGTCGGAACTATCCAAAACAGAGTTTTCTAACCGCGTTTTTCATTCTTTTTTGTCTGCGGAGTATATATACCGCCCCGAATAAACCTAACCCGAATTTAGAGACCATTGCAGAGCGCTCCTTTTTAGGGGCGTTTATAATTTTAGAAAGCTGCCGGATGACCAGTCATCAGTGAGGAGTGATCAGTAAGGGATAACTGATTACTAATTAATGACATTAGTGTCTTTGTGACTTTGTGGCCTTTTCTTTGGATTCGGGTTGGATTAGATGAAAAGGCTGACATCGCCTCTACCTTCGCGAATGACTTCGGGAATGTCATCGATCAGTGATATAACACTTGAAGGGTATCCCGGAACAGGTCCACCATCAATGACGATATCAATTCTGGATTGAAAATAGTCATGAATCAGAGAGGGGTCAAAAAAAAGGGTGCCATCCGGCCTGGAGGCGCTGGTGCTAATAATCGGATTTCCCAGCTCTTTAACCAGTTCGAGGCAAATCGAGTTGTCAGGCACCCGTATCCCGGCGTTTTTGCGCATGGTAAGCATGATTTTAGGGACCAGCTTGGAACCTTCAAGCACAAAAGTATAGGGGCCCGGTAAAAGCCGCTTCATGGTTTTATAAGCATAGTTTGAAACTTTGGCGTAATGGCTGATGTTTTTGAGGTCTGAACAGAGAAAGCTGAAAGGCTTAATTTTATCGCGCTGCTTTAAGAGATATATCTTCTCTATAGCCTTTTTGTTCATTATATCGCAACCGATTCCATAGTAAGTGTCGGTTGGATAGGCGATGATACCCCCTCTTTTAATAACCTCAACCACCTTTGTGATGAGTCGTGGCTGGGGGTTCCTGGTGTTGATTTCAATCAGCATGGCAATTTTTACCCTATGAAAAGTCAATTTTTTCGAATTCAAAATATTACGAGTGCTAATTGAATGTCAAGGAGACAAATAAAGATTGCTAAAGCTAAGCCCTTTTGTTATTCGATTTCAACGCACAAAATTTTTATATGATGGAGGACCTTATGCTAAAAATACCGCCTGAAGAAGCTTATTCATTTGACGATGTTTTATTGATTCCCGGATACTCAGACGTATTACCAAGCGATGTTAATACAACTACCCGATTAACAAAAAACATATCCCTGAATATCCCCATTGTCAGCGCTGCGATGGACACCGTCACGGAGTCACGAGCATGTATCAGCCTGGCTCGTGAAGGCGGCATCGGTTTTATGCACCGGAATATGAGTGTCCAGAGTCAGGCCGTTGAGGTTGACAAAGTTAAAAAATCTGAAAGCGGCATGATTGTTGATCCTGTAACAATTCACCCGGATCAGCAGGTGCATGAAGTGCTGAAGCTGATGGAGAAGTATCATATTTCAGGAGTTCCGGTTACCAAAGGTGACCAACTGGCGGGTATTGTCACAAACAGGGATCTGCGATTTGAAACTGACCTTGAAAAGAGAGTTTCCGAGATTATGACCAAGGATAACCTGGTTACGGTTTCTGAAGGGATTACGCTGGAAGATTCCAAAAAGCTGCTGCATAAACACAGGATAGAGAAGCTTCTGGTGGTCGACAAAAATAGGCGGTTGATAGGCATGATAACCATCAAAGACATTGAAAAGATAAAAAAATATCCGCATGCATGCAAGGACGAGATGGGCAGGCTCAGAGTCGGTGCCGCCGTGGGTGTCGGTGCAGATATGGAGCCGCGCACCGAGGCGCTATTGAAGGCCGGAGCGGATGTTATTTTAATCGATACTTCTCACGGTCATTCCAAAAACGTTATTGAAGCAGTTAAAAGATTAAAAAGCAATTTTAAAGATATTGAACTGATTGCCGGCAATGTGGGTTCGGCCAAAGGGGCTGAAGACCTTATTAAAGCAGGCGTCGATGGTGTAAAGATCGGCATCGGACCCGGATCAATCTGTACCACCCGCATTGTAGCAGGTATCGGTGTACCCCAGATAACCGCAATACTGAATTGTAGACCTGTCTCCAGCAAAACAGGAGTTCCTTTAATTGCCGACGGCGGCATCAAATTTTCAGGCGATATTACTAAAGCCATAGGCGCCGGAGCTCATGTTGTAATGATCGGCGGACTTTTCGCCGGAACCGAGGAAAGCCCGGGTGAGCTGGTTATTTACCAGGGCCGCAGTTACAAAGTCTATCGGGGCATGGGCTCCATTGAAGCCATGCAAAAGGGGAGCAAAGACAGATACTACCAGGGTGATGATTTTGAAAGCGACAAACTGGTACCGGAGGGTATTGTTGGTCGAGTTCCCTATCGGGGGAGTCTTTCCGATAATATCTATCAACTTATTGGAGGATTAAAGTCCGGTATGGGCTATGTGGGCTGCCGCACTCTGGAAGAACTCAGGGAAAAGGCCCGGTTTGTGAAAATCAGCGCTGCAGGTATGCGTGAAAGCCATGTTCACGACGTCATTATTACCAAAGAAGCTCCCAACTACCGCCGGGAAGTTTAGACTTCATAATCGAGTAAAGAATCCGATCCTAGGGGCTCCGCCTTTGGTTTATTCCTTAAAAGAGTTAATATTACAGTATATTAAGTGCCTAAAGTGAACTAAAGTTTAAAGTGCCTAAAGTTAAGGCGTCGCTTTGCTCCATTTATTCATATAAAATTGACAGAATACATTAACTTTAGTGCACTTTAGCTCACTTTAAACTTAAGGCACTTTTAAAGTCATTGGCGAAGCCAGATATCTTTGATCTATCTCAAATGACCAAGTTTTTTAGATTTAAATCAATATAAATATGCCAGATACGCCCCCCGATTTTGTTCATCTGCATGTTCATACCGAGTACAGTCTTTTAGACGGTGCCCTGCGGATCGATCCTCTTTTAAAACGAGCCCGTGATTTTGATATGGAAGCTGTGGCCATTACCGATCACGGCACCATGTTTGGCATCCTGGAGTTTTATCAAAAAGCCCACAGAGCCGGTATAAAACCGATCATAGGGTGTGAATTCTATGTGGCGCCTCGCAGTATCTCAGATCGAACCCCGCAGGACAATAAAGGGCTGACCCACCTGATTATTCTGGCTGAAAATCAGGAGGGGTACCGCAATCTGTGCCGGCTGGCCACCATAGCCCAGCTCCAGGGATTTTACTACAGACCCCGCATAGATAAAGATGTTCTAAAACAGCACAGCACCGGTCTTATCGGTCTGTCGGCCTGTCTGCATGGTGCAATTCCCAGGCTCGTTCAGGAAGGCAAATCAGAGCAGGCTGATGAAGCGGCACACTTTTACCTTAACCTCTTTGGTGAAGGCAATTTTTTTCTTGAAGTTCAAAACAACGGCATCGCAGCTCAGGAAGAAGTGAATCAGGCACTGTTGGATATGAGCAAAAGACTTTCCATTCCGTTGGTTGCCTCCAATGATTGCCATTACCTCAACAAGGAAGATGTTCGGGCCCATGATGTACTTTTGTGTATCCAGACCGGCAAGACCGTTGACGACACGCAACGCTTAAAGTTTAGAACCGACCAGCTTTATTTTAAATCAAAAACCGAGATGCATGCTGCTTTCAAAAACTATCCGGGTGCACTTGATAACACCGTGGAGATTGCCAAGCGCTGCCATCTTGAATTCGACTTTAATAATTATCACTTTCCCAAATTTGAAACATCTACGGACCAGACTCTGAATGCGCTTTTGGAAGCCAGTGCCCGGCAGGGGCTGGAAAAAAAACTGCATATTATAAAGGCCAAGAACCCCGATATTGATGAAAAACTCTATATCGAAAGAATTGAATATGAAATCGGCCTCATCAATTCCATGGATTTTGCAAGTTATTTTCTGATTGTGGCCGATTTTATCCGCTATGCCAAAGAGCATAATATTCCTGTGGGACCCGGGCGGGGGTCGGCGGCCGGGAGCCTCGTGGCCTATTCACTCGGAATTACAGATCTTGATCCCCTTGAACATGGCCTGATTTTCGAGCGTTTTCTCAATCCGGCTCGCAAAAGCATGCCGGATATCGATGTTGATTTTTGCATCAACGGGAGGGAAGAAGTCTTTAAGTATGTGGCAGATAAATACGGTGGCAATGATTCTGTGGCACAGATCATCACTTTTGGAAAACTCAAGACCCGGGCCGTAATTCGTGACGTAGGCCGGGCTTTGGATATTCCGCTTTTTGAGGTGGATGCAATTGCCAAGATGATTCCGGATGTATTAAATATCAGCCTTGATGAAGCTCTTCAGCAGGAATCGCGACTTAAAGATCTGGTGCGGGAGAAACCTGAAATTGCCGATTTGATCAATATCTGCCGCGTTCTCGAAGGGCTCCCGCGGCATGCCTCAACCCATGCAGCCGGTGTTGTCATCGCCGACCGGTCGCTGGTGGACTATCTTCCGCTTTACAAAGGCAAAAAGGGTGAGGTCGTGACTCAGTTCGACATGAACTGTGTCGAGAAGATAGGGTTGGTGAAATTTGATTTTCTGGGCCTTCGCAACCTGACGGTGATTGCGGGTACCCTTGCGCTTATTGCCGCACAGGGCGGCAATCCGCCCGATCTTTCAACCCTCGATTTAAATGATCCTGACACTTACAAATTGCTTGCGTCCGGTAATACTACCGGTGTTTTCCAGCTTGAAAGCAGCGGTATGAAAGACCTGCTCGTCAGGCTCAGACCGGAAACCTTCGATGAAGTTATCGCCCTTGTTGCTCTATATCGTCCCGGTCCCCTTGAGAGTGGCATGGTGGATGATTTTGTGGAAAGAAAGCATGGTAAAAGAGTGGTCGAATATAGTGTACCCCAATTAGAACCGATTCTTAAAGAAACATACGGCGTTATTGTTTATCAGGAACAGGTTATGAACATTGCCGGTGACCTGGCAGATTATTCCATGGCTGAAGCCGACGATTTGAGAAAGGCCATGGGAAAGAAAATTCCAAAGATAATGGCCGAGCACCGCGAGCGCTTTATGCAGGGTGCCACCGCCAACGGCATACCATCCGACAAAGCCGGGAAAATCTTTTATCTCATGGAAAAGTTCGGGGGGTACGGGTTCAACAAGTCTCACAGCGCCGCCTATGCGCTGATTGCATACCAAACTGCCTTCCTCAAAGCACATTTTCCCGTGGAGTTCATGGCTTCACTGCTTACCAGTGAAATGCATTCCATTGACGGCGTCGTCAAATATATAGCTGAATGTCGCAGTCAGGGCATTGAAGTCCTTCCTCCGGATATCAATGAAAGCGGTAAGGAATTTACCGTTTCCGGTTCAAAAATAAGATTCGGACTTGTGGCTGTTAAGAACGTCGGCGAAAGTGCCATTGATGGCATTATTGAGGCCAGAAAAGATGGAAAATTCAACTCATTGTTTGAATTTTGCGATCGTGTTGATCTGAAAAAAGTGAACAAACGTGTTGTCGAAAGCCTTATTAAATGCGGTGCCTTTGATTCCACCGGGCAGTACCGCAGCCGGATGACGGCGTCATTGGAAGAGAGTCTCGAATACGGGCAGAGGCTCCAGAGGGAGCGGTCGGACCCACAGATGGGATTGTTTGACATAGAGGGCAGCCGACCGGTTATCAACTTGCCGCCGGTGCCGGTGATCGAAGAATGGGATGAAAAACAGATGTTGGCGTTTGAGAAAGACTCTCTCGGTTTTTATATTACCGGGCATCCATTGTCCAGACATGAGGATATACTGGAAAAGTTCACCAATACAGATTCTGCGGGGCTGCAGGAACGCAATGACGGAGAAATTGTCAGAATCGGCGCCCTGGTCAGAAATACCAAAACAATAAAGACCAAAAAGGGCGATTTGATGGCTTTTGTGGCTATTGAGGATCTGCGCGGCTCGGTTGAAGTTGTGGTCTTTTCTTCAGTATATGTAAAAGTTTATGATTTGCTTGTCGATGATAATCCTATTATCGTTCAGGGTCAGCTGCAAAAGGATGAAAACTCGGTAAAAATTTTAGCGGATATAATCATACCCATAAAAAAAGCCGAAGAGACCTGGAGCGCAAGCGTTCATTTCAATCTTGACATCAGCAATACGGATAAGGCAGCGTTGATTCAATTGCATAAAATATTTCAAAAACATCCGGGATCATGCCAGGGGTATGTTCACCTGCTGAGTCCCGGAAAGACAGAAACAATTATCGCTCTGCCGAGTACCTTGCAATTAAGGGCCGGCCGGCCTCTGGCCCGGGAGGTTAACGGGCTGCTTGGCTATAATGCTGTTGAAACTGTTTGCAGCCCGGCCACATCTTCCATAAGGCGCAACAAATAAGTGCCTGAAGTGCCTAAAGTTTGAAGTGAGCTAAAGTTAAGGTATTCTGTCAATTATATAAAATCAGCGGAGCAAAGCGACTCCATAACTTTAGGCACTTTAGATCACTTTAGTCACTTCGAACTTGTCCAATTTCCAGGAGAGCCGCCCCTTTCAGGGGCAAACCAAAGCCTGGTCCTCTAGACCCGGATTCTTTACAAATTCTTTAACGGGAAAAAGCACAAATGCAAGTACCTTTACTCGACTTGAAAGCTCAGTATCAAACCATCAGGGCAGAGATCCTGAAAGTAACGGATGAAGTCTTTGAGAGCCAGTATTTTATCCTTGGCCCCCGGGTTGAGAGGCTTGAAAAGGAGATTGCTGCCTATTGCTCTTCAAAGCACGCCGTGGGGGTTTCATCCGGAACTGATGCGCTTCTGGTTGCATTGATGGCCGCTGAAATCGGACCGGGAGACGCGGTTATTACAACACCCTATACTTTTTTTGCAACAGCCGGGTCCATAACCCGAACAGGGGCCAGACCGGTTTTTGTGGATATTGATCCTGATACTTATAATATCTCTTGCGAACATTTAGAGAGTCTCTTATCTGCTATGACCAGCGCGGAGTCGGCAAGCCTTAAAGCCGTTATTCCGGTCCATCTCTATGGCCAGTGTGCGACCATGGATCCAATCTTAAAGGTTGCCGCTGACAACAATCTTGTGGTTATAGAGGATGCCGCCCAGGCCATCGGGGCCGAATACAGAGGGCGGCGGGCAGGCTCCATGGGTGATTTCGGCTGTTTTTCATTTTTTCCTTCCAAAAATCTGGGCGCTTTTGGTGATGGAGGGGCTGTCACAACAAATACAGACGAATTTTACGATAAAGTGCGCACGCTGCGGGTTCATGGTTCCGGCCCTAAATATTATCATCCGCTAATAGGCGGAAATTTCAGGCTGGACGCACTGCAGGCGGCCGTTATTTGTGTAAAGTTGAAATATCTTGACGACTGGACTGATGCCCGCCGGGAAAACGCACGCAAATACAGAGAATTATTTACATTAGCCCGACTTGATGATGTTGTCTGGATTCCGGCTGAAAGCCAGGACCGCCACGTGTATAATCAGTTTGTCATCAGCGTCAAGACCAAAAGAGACGAGCTGCGCAGGTTTATGAATGATGCCGGCATCGGCACGGAGGTATACTATCCGCTCCCTCTGCATCTACAGGAATGCTTTTCAGAACTGAATTACAAAAAAGGGGACTTCCCTGCAGCCGAACACGCCGCCGGCCACACCCTGGCCCTGCCTGTATATCCCGAGATGTCTGATGATCAGCAGGCCTATGTGGTGGAAAAGATTAAGGCGTTCTATTCTTAAAAGTTGTATATTTTATTTAGTCCCTTAAGTGAAAATATTTGTATTTTATGGCAAAAATCAATTATTGAGCAGTACATTATTTCACGCAAAGGAGCAAAGCCCGCAAAGGAAAACAAAGATAAATTTTTTAAGAATCTTGGCGTCTTTGCGCCTTTGCGAGAGAATTTTATTTAATTCCGGTTTATCCGGGTTAGGTATTAGCTAGAGATTTTTTTATTTCTTTTTCATAGGCCTGGCGGGCCTCTTTTTCCAAAAGATGCTCCCGGCCGGTGTATCTGGGCGAGAAATGGAAAGGGGTGAATTGTTTTACCCTGGCCATGCCGGCAATCCGGCCTGCCTGCCAGGCGGTAAGATGACCTTTTTCCCCGGCAATATCCCTGTCATCTTCAAGAAAAGCGGCTTCAATAAAGAGGTGGTCCGCATCCTTGGCGAGCTTTACGATTTTTTCCACATTCGATTTGCTGTAAGCAACATCCGCGATATACGCTACTATCTGCCCCGGTGTAATCAGGGCAATCTGCTTGGCAAGCTCACCCACGACAAATCGTTTTTGTATTGAAAGATTTTCCCCGCATTTAACTGTAAATTCTGAATGCGGGTCTTGACTGTTGAACAGGGCCTGTTTGAATTCATTCAACCAGGGACCGGTTTCAAGTCCAAGCTTGGCAACACGCTCTTTCATAATGTTGATGTGAAAGCCTTCCTGGAGCCTAAAGCCGAGGCAGGGGATATCGTGGTCCAGCAATTCGGCACAAACAGACAGGGCCGCTTCCTGGTGTAGAATACCGTTAAAAGGTTGCTTGATATCCTTTTGGGCCGGGAGAAATCTGTTCCGGCACAGGTATTCTTTAGTTATCAAATGGTCGGGGTGAACCTCGCTGACCTGTAAGCTGAATTGATAGCCGTAATGCTTGACCAGGTTCCAGGAATACCCGGCCAGCTTGCCCTCAACGTTTTGTATGAAGCCTTTCGGACCGTACATACAGATCGATTGATCACGGCCGAGGAACAGGCGCAGCAACCGGTCAAAACCGATAAAATGGTCCATATGTGTATGGGTAATAAAGATATGGCTTGTCTTGTGGATATCCCGCGGCGAAAGAGCATGAATATCGCCCAGATCGAACATGACAGCGCGTTTTTCGAGTAAAAAGGGCACAAACAGACCGGGGTCGTCAAAAGGTCCGTTCACCAGCCTGGGGTAGAAGGAAGGGCGCATTGTTACGGCAGAAATTTAGTGACTTGCTGATTTATACAGTGGTATATTTCTTCGTCGGAACCGTAGATGTCGACAACAGCTTTATGGTTAATAAGAGTTTCGATTACAAAAGAGGTTACGTAAAGGCTGACGACATGTGGCTGGTGCACAATGCTCCGAAAAGGTGCAGTTTGATAATCAACATCAAAGTCTTCAGCGCGGGTCAGTCTGCCGAGGCACTTTAAAATTTGTTCCTCAAGGGTATTTTTGCTGGTGGTTTCCACCAGATTGCTTTCAATAAGTTTCATGGCGATGGCATTGGAAAGCGGTTCATCACAATCTCTAATACCGGCGATCGCCCTTCTGCGGGCGTATTCTTTTGAAGATTCGATTTTCGATAATATGGTTGATTCGCGTGTGCTCTGTCGAAATATTTTAGCCATATGCAATCACCTTTAGAGACTTTTGAAAAACATCCCTTTATTACTGAGAACAATATCGATTTTTAAACATTTATCTTTGGGATAATAATGTCAAGCAATATGGATTGCAAGCAAAATATTGCACCCGGATTTTTCTATTGAAATGGAAAGTGTAATGGTGATACCCTGATTAGTATCCATCCATAAATGGCCCTTTTTGCCCTGCTCGGCGTTCTCCGCGGGTTTCCGGCTGCGGCGTACAGACGTACGCCTCACCGAAAACCCTTGCTTGTCCCGCCATAGCCCTTTTCTAAGGGCGACGGCGGATGCGGCCTTACGTCTTCGCCAAGGCTTCGCCGCACGCGTGATCAGGACAAAAAGTGCTCATTTCTGAATTGGATACCATCGTGAGCACAAATAAAATAAAGGCTGAAATATAAGGGCGCTTTAGCGACGTTGGAAACCATCAAGCAATATTATCGTGTTGATCGGAGAGAAATCGCCTTTCTTAAATTTATTTTTGAGGCCTATGACGGTTTAGCAGTCTCAACAACGATCGATCCGCAGGCGGGCATCGTGATGTTTCGAATTGCTCCCGGATGCGAGGCGGATGTAGAGATGATTTTGCAGGACCTTAAAAAAGATATCATGATTGAACAATACACTAAGTGCCTAAAGTGAACTAAAGTTTGAAGTGCCCAAGTCTGGTTAGCCGGTTAACCGGTTAGCCCGTTGTCCGGCATTAAATTACGGGCTAACCGGCATAACGGGCCAACGGGCACAACCTTTTTTGGCTTTAGCTCACTTTAGTTCACTTCAAACTTTAGGCACTTTTAAGATTTTAGACAGAGCCGGGTATCTCTGACCTGGCCCAGCGGACCAGATTTTTCAGGCATAATAAAATGAATACAAAATATCTATATATCAACACCATCGGATGTCAGATGAATCATTATGACTCCGATCAGATTGCAGCGGTTTTAAGGCCCCTTGAGTACAAGGTGACCCCGTTGATGGAGATGGCGGATCTGGTTGTTGTCAATACCTGTGCAATCCGGGAAAAAGCTGAACAAAAAGTCTTCAGCTTTTTGGGGCGTCTGGCCGATATGAAAAGATCAAAACCCGATCTTTTAATCGGCGTTGGAGGATGTGTAGCCCAGCAGGAAGGTGCCGGGATCATCGAGCGTATGGGACATGTGGATCTGGTTTTCGGGACAAGTGCCATCAGCCGGTTGCCGCGCTTAATAGAGCAGATCGAATCAGAAAGATGCCGGGTTGTTGATGTTGACATGTCGGAAGGTATCGACGAATTTGATTTTGACGGCAATGAATCTGACAATGGAAAGGTTACGCGTTTTGTAACCATCATGCAGGGGTGTGACAATTTTTGTTCATACTGCGTGGTCCCGTACGTGCGAGGTCGGGAAGTCAGCAGGGAACCCGAGAAAATAATTAATGAAATTCGCACTCTGGTTAAAGCAGGTGTACGTGAGGTTACCCTCCTGGGTCAAAATGTAAACAGCTACGGGAAAAAAGAAGGTCTTTTGACATTTTCGCGGCTGCTGGAACTTGTGAACGAAATCGACGGACTTTTGAGAATCAGATTTACGACTTCCCATCCCAAAGACCTTTCAAAGGACCTTATGTTTGCGTTTAAAGATCTTGCAAAGCTGTGCAAGCATATTCATTTACCCGTACAATCAGGATCAAACAGGGTCCTTGCCATGATGAATCGGAAATATACGCGCGCGTTGTACCTTGAAAAAGTAAAAAAACTGCGTACTTTGTGTCCTGAAATCGCCATTACATCCGATATTATCGTGGGGTTTCCAGGAGAGACCAAACATGATTTCAAGCAGACCACAGAGTTGATCAAAGAAGTAAGATTTGACGGTCTGTTTGCGTTTAAGTATTCTGATCGTCCCAACGCAACGGCAACTCGTTTGCCGGAAAAGATTTTAGAACAGGAAAAGAAAGAAAGATTGAAAGCGGTTCTGGATCTTCAGGATTATTATACGACCCAAGCAAATGAGGCGCTGGTAGGATCTGAGGAAAAAATTCTTGTTGAGGGCTACAGCAAGAAACAAAAAGTAGTTGATTTACACGGCGGCCGGCAGGATTTTCAGTGGACCGGCCGGACATCAACAAATAAAATCGTCAATTTCGTTCAGAGTGACGGCGGTATATACGGCGATGAGATTATCGCCGGCAAATTGGTTAGAATCAGGATTATGAAAGCATTTCCCCATTCACTTTGGGGCGAACCGGTCAAGGCGGCCAATATACCCCTTGGTTTTAGAGGAGAAAAAGCTCATGTTGCATGAAGTAACCATAGCGGGCATGACCATGGATCCGACATCAAATACGCCGATTATCATATTAAAATCGGTGAAAAGTGATCAGGCGGTCCCTATATGGATCGGATTGCTCGAAGCCACGTCCATAGCTTCGGCACTCAGAAACATCAAGTTTGATCGGCCCATGACCCATGACCTTTTCAAAAATTTCATCGAGACTATGAATCTCGATGTTTCCAAGATTGAAGTGTGTGATCTAAAGAATAATACTTTTTACGCCAAAATATATTTTACTTCCGAAGAGAGAAATTTTCATATGGACGCCCGTCCCAGCGATGCGATTGCGATTGCAATCCGATTTAGCGCCCCAATTTATGTGGATGATAAAATCATCGAACAATCTCAGACGTTTGACACTGATTATGAGATGATAGATGAGACTGAAGAAGGGAAAAAATGGGCCGAATATCTTGGAAAACTTACACCTGACGATTTCGGAAAATACAAAATATGATTGATCTTCATATGCATACAATTTTCAGTGACGGGGTTTTGATACCATCCGAGCTGGCAAGGCGCGCGGAGTTTGCCGGACATAAAGCCATAGGGATCACCGACCACGGCGACCTGTCCAACATCGATTTCATCATTCCCAGAATCGTTGTCATTGCCCGGGAGTTGAACAGGTCCTTGAATCTTACGGTTATCCCGGGGATAGAAATCACCCATGTTCCGCCTGATCAGATCAAAACAACCGTCGAAAAGGCTCGCGAGCTGGGAGCCAAGATCGTTCTGGTCCATGGTGAGACATTGGTCGAGCCGGTTGCTCCCGGAACCAATCGTGCCGCCCTGGATGCAGATATTGACGTGCTTGCCCACCCGGGCCTGCTCACGGAGGAAGATGCCGTTAAGGCCAAAGAAAAAGGGATTTTATTGGAGATATCCGCCCGCAAAGGGCACTGCCTGACCAACGGGCATGTCGCTGGTTTGGCCCGCAAGGTCGGCGCAAAGCTTGTTATCAACACGGACGCCCATGAGCCCGGTGATCTGATTGATCAGAATATGGCAATAAAGATTGTACGTGGTGTCGGTCTTACCGAGCAGGATTTTGCAGAGATGCAGAAGAATGCATCCACCTTCCTTTGATTCCTCGATATAAACGCTACCTCTATCAGTGGTACAATAAAAGGCGTTTGCCATTACGGTAAGAATAGAGGAGTGCCTAAAGTGAACTAAAGTGAGCTAAAGTGCCTAAAGTTACGGTATCCTACCAAATTTTATTATAATTGTCCTCGCCGGAGGCGAGTTCCATAACTTTAGCTCACTTTAGGCACTTTAAACTTTAGGCACTTAATTGGAGAGCCTCTTTAGAATAAAAATATTCAAACCATAACCTCTGTGGCTATGGCGATCAGGATTAATATGTAAACTTGCCGTTTTCGTAGATGGTGAGCTTTTTGCCGGATGCAAGGTGGGCGACCACTCTTTTCTTTTCGGTATTTACCAGATCCCAGTGGAGGGCCGAATCGTTAAAGCCTAATTTTTGCTTTGTTTTTTTTGTTAATTTTTTGGGGTCGCCGTCATAGGCGTCTGAATAGGAAGAACCCAGAGCCACGTGACAATTACCAAATTTGCCGCCGTAGTTTTCATCAAACAGCGTATTGGCCATGAACGTGTTGATTTTTGAAAATCTTTTGTCAGTCAGAGAGAATTCGCCCAGCTTGTCGGCGCCTTTATCTATTGAGAGTTGCTTTTTGACAAAATCCTCTCCCTTTTGAGCTTGGGCTTTGACGACCGCACCTTTTTGAAATTCGAGCTGCACGCCTTCTACATAATTGCCGCTGCGGAATGAAGGCTGGTTTGCAAAGTACTTCCCCTTTGTTCCTCTCCAGTCCGGTACGGTAAATATTTCAAAGCTCGGCATATTATGTCCGGAGATGCCAATCCATTTTCTTTTTGCGCCGGGAGTGATTTCAAGGTCGATATTTGCAGATTCGATATGGTAATAGTTTACTTGCATGCTGTTGAGCCATTTTTTTATGGATTGTACTTTTTTGTAAATAGATTTCCAGTGGGATATTGGCGATGTTCTGTTCAGAAAGCAGGCTTTGATGACCTGGCCGGTGTAGTTCTTTAATGAGAGCCCGGCGTGACGGGCCAGGGCTTTGGTGGGGAAGATACACAGGGTCCAGCCGAAAGCGCCTTCATCGTCGCGTTTGTCGAGAATATCACGCAAATATTTCCTGGATACGGCAACTTTACCGATCTTTTTGGGATCTATATCGCTCAGGTGAGTCAAGGATTCCGGGGCATGCAGGAAAATTCCGCCGTTAAGACTCTTAGAAAGGGATGCATCACCCGGGGGCGTGAAAACGAGTTGTTTGCTGTTTGACAGCTTGTAAAAATCGAGTTCCATTGTGGTGGTATGAGTCATGCGCGGTACCGGGTTCAATCCCATATCCAAAAGTTTGGCATAAAGGATTTCAGCAAGCCGTATTGCCGGCTTATCAAACCGGATCAAGACAATATCGCCTTGTTTGAATCGTGCCGTTCGGGCGGTCTTCAGGCCCCACAAAAGGACGTCCGCATATCTTTCCAATTGCCTTGCAGTGAACATAATTTCTTCCTCATTTTAAAAAAATGTTTGAGTTACATGACAGTCTTTTGGGAGTTAGCAAAACGTTCTTTTTGCGAAAGTATTTTGTATTTGGTGTTTAGTGTTTAGAGATCTAACAAGCTTGTATATTATTAGTACCTATTTATTCAAATCCCATCATGCTTGCGTATCATTTATGCGACAGACAAATAAAAATGACAGAGCGAAGCGATTCCACAAATCAACAATCAACAATCAACAATCTGGTTCCGGCTTAGCCGGGTTGGGTATTTCAAACAAAACACAAAATACTAAAGACCAAACACATGATGAATCGGCTTTTAACGACTTCATCAAAGGTTATCTTTAAGAAAAAGAGTGTGATATTCTTTGTGCGTCAAATGATTTTTAATAAGACGGATCAGCATGTTAAATATTTCCTCAAGTTCATCTGCGCTCATTTTTTTGATTATTATGCTCATCAGCTCGTCATCGGAAAATTTTTGCAGGTAATAGATAACCGTGTTTTCATCAGTTTCCCGGTCAAGACCGAATCCTATGAGACCATCGTAGGTCTCGACATGGTTGTGAGAGTGCTTGGCCATTTTTTCTCCAGAAAAAAAGTTGACATTATTTGTTGTTGATTTATTCTTTTGCCCGAATGTAGCTCAATTAGGGTGGTATTTAACTCAGGGGCGGGGAGTTTTCTCTTATGGTCGCTTCATGGAAAATCTTTTTTTAAACCGTGTGAACTCGTGTATAAGGGCTCGTAAAGAAAGAACAGAGGCTTTTCTCACAAAAAAGAACAGGTTTGCTTTACGATGGGCAATCGTTTGCTATGCAACAACTGCGGCATACGCCTGTTCTTTCTAACGGATCCCTAATACACTCAAACAGCACACACTTTAAAAAAAGATCATCCATTCCGCTGACAGATAATACTTATTAATAATAACACCCCGATACCTAAGTTAACTACTGAAAGCATAATGGAAAAGCACAAAGTCGTCAATGTACACTTTTAACTCAATTGAGCTTTTTTCGTTCAATTGAAGTATAAAAAAACGGTGGTTAATAAAAAATAGGCATGGTAGTAATTTATAAATTTATTGATAACAGAATCAGGGTAGGGCGGATTATACTATTTACAGGGGTTTTACTGATGATGCAACCGCATGCGGCAGCCCAGGAAAGCATGTTATCACCGTTTGGCATGATGACCACAAGGGATAACTATTCATTGCGTTACGGTATCTGGCGCAGTGATAAAGCTGCAAGCCGGGGCACAGTGGTCCTGCTGAGCGGCAGAACGGAATTTATGGAAAAATACACTGAGATCATCGGCGAACTGCAGCAGAGAGGCTTTGATGTTTATAGTTTTGACTGGCGCGGCCAGGGGCTTTCATCGCGGATGCTGTCGAACCGGCATAAAGGATTTGTCAGAACCTACGATGACTATATCAGTGATTTGGCCGTATTTGTTGATAAACTTGTTAAACCGCAAGCCGTATCTCCTTTGATTATCCTGGCCCATTCCATGGGTGGCCATATTGCTCTGCGTTATCTTCATAAACATCAAGGGGCCATTGAACGCGCGATTTTGGTGTCGCCCATGATCGACATTTTAACGTCCCCCTTTCCCAGGTGGTTTGCCAAGGGCATTACCCGCATTGCCGGCAAGGCAGGCTGGGATCAGGATTATGCCGTCGGTTCCGGCGATTATTTTTCCGAAGATGAAAAATTTGAAGGCAACCTTCTGACTTCGGATCCTGTGCGGTTTATGGATGAAAAAAGGGCTATTAAGGAAAATCCGGATCTTGCCCTTGGCGGCGTAACTTATGGTTGGCTGTTAGCGACGTTTGCGTCCATAGATATTTTGGCCGCACCCGGGTTTGGCAAAGATATCACCATCCCGATTTTGATGGTAAGCGCCGGATCGGACAAGATCGTTTCCCTTGACGCTCAACAATCGATCTGCGCCCGGCTGAAACAATGCCGGTTCAAGGTTATTCCAAAAGCACGCCACGAAATCCTCAAAGAGACGGATGCTGTCCGGTCGATCTTCTGGGATGAATTCGACGGGTTTATTGTCGGTTACGATTGACTTTACAGATGTGAATTTTGGGTAGTTGGCAAGTATGTTCTTTGTGTTGCGATAGAAACTGAAGCTATAATAAGGATGCTGAAAATCTTTATAGACAATCCTCCAATCAACAAAATTTGCTCTCGACAAGACAGGTGGTCTGCGCCTAAATTTCCTGAAAAGTCGTACATTTTGATAAAACCCGGTGGTTGACAAGATGCCTGTTATCAGGTATCTGAAATCTGCCGGAAGCTGGATAAGAATTGCCGCTATATCAATAACGGCACAATATGTTGGTATTCATCCGAAGGTCGCACACAACATTCAATTTTGCCTTATCCCGCTTCCGAAAAGGGAATTCTTATCAATGACATTATTTGCTTTATGTTCCATTATGCTTTTTCAAAGAATTTATTAGAATTGCACACCTTTACCATCCCCAATATGAGCAATTTATGCGCCATATTTTCAACAGATTGATTTTATATAAAATAGACGGTTCCGGCAGTTTGGGAAGTCAATAAAATACAATATAATCAGTGCACATTTTTCTGTGCAGCTTTAAAAATATATCTCAGTAAAACTATTAAAACCCGGCCCGCAATAGGTTGCTATGAGGACTCCCGCAATATGGTGCTATGAGGATTCCCACCTATTGGATATACGAGATTCCCACTAATACCTGTTCGGCGCATAAATTAAAAAGAATTGAAAATATGCCATTTACAGAAGAACCAACAGGATACGCAAAAACAATCCTTTCCGATCTTCAAGGTGCATGGATTCTTTTAAGAGAATCCGTGGCTGAAGCAGCTGGATTTGAAGGATGGGATCGAGCTTTATTCCATATTGATGAAGCAATGAGTTGGGAGGTTGTAAGAAATCTAAGGCTAATGCCACCACTTCTTCTCATTATTAGAAACATTTGCTCCCAGGGAAATGCGCCTCAAGAGGTATTAGAGAATATTCAATGGGTTGATGATATCCTTAAAAAAGTTCTTTCTGAAATGCACAGTTAGCTTTCTATATGGTCGGCATCGCCGAACAACCGCATGAAGTCGGACGGGCAAGCGGCCTGCACGCTCTCATACAAATGAACGTAAAACTTAAATCGGCCCGCCGCTTATGCGGGGGCGTTCGGCCTTAATGAAAACACGGTATACCAAAAGATGAAATCAGACGAATATAGTGCAGAGGTCTTTTCTCAGTTGGAAAAGCAAGTAGCTATATCCATTTTAAAAGGCATGCCTCTTCCAAAGTGCGCACATTTGCATGGAATTTCAAAACTGAAATGTCAAACAATTGTCAACACATATTGTTTTAAGTCAAATCGTGCTCTTTATGACACGTTACGTTGGAATCCTTTTGTTCCAGCGGCACCTATTACTGAACTCAGAAAACATGCTCAGATTTTTATAGATGGTGCGGGGATAAATGAAAAAGTGACCCTCCATAGTTCGATATGGGCACTGCCTGAAGTTCCAAGCAGAATTTTGAATGCGCTATGGGAAAGCGACATTACTAATATTCAAGAAATTCTTGAGTACGATCAGCGCAAGTTGCTGCGACTGCGTAATGTTGGGAAAGGTGGTCTTAAAAAACTAATTATATCACTTGGTAAATATGGTTTTTCAATTAAAAATATACAGAAGATACCATAACATACTTTTTTATCAATAAATTGTAGACGGCCAAGGGCCGAAAAAACCGGTGAAGCGGGACCGGGCTTTACGTACGACTTTTTCAACCACCTTGTTTTTTTACGACTTTTTTAACTTTTTGCAAGTTTAACGGTGTTGCCCGCCCGGCCCCTTACCTTTCCGTTATATGGCTCGAATAAACAACATAGATTGGTGACAATTTATAAAATTAAAGTAGAAAATTTCTCCTTTAAAACCATTTCCTTAATTTGTGTACAATTTTTATCGGTGATATATGAATTCCGTGGCTAACATGCAGGAATGGGTAAAGCTTGAGGTTGGAAAAGTCGAGCAGAGCTACGTCGCCAAAATCCTGAATATGACCGGGGCTTACCGCCGTGAGATAGATCGTAGTAAGGGTTATCACGGGCGGCAGCTTTTGGAGCTTTTACAGAACGCGGATGATGAGGCTGAAAATACAGAAAACCCTTCAGTTCTGATTAAGCTTGAACAAGACAGGTTGATTATTGCGAATAATGGTACGCCTTTCTCAAAGGATGGTATCCTTTCGCTGATGTATTCTGATAATAGCCCAAAAATTAAACGCCAAAAGAAAATAGGTTACAAGGGCCTCGGATTCAGATCCGTCTTAAACTGGAGCCAATCAATCGGAATAAAAAGCGGGCCGTTCTCAATCGCATTTTCAAAGGATAATGCCATCGGTTTTTTTAAATCACTGTTACAAAAGCATCCTGAACTTAAGACAGAAATTGAAAAAGCCTCCACTGAAAGTGAAGAATACCCTATAGCAACTTTAGCTGTGCCGAAATGGAAAGAAACCTATGATATTAATACTTCTGAATATGACACATATATCGTTATTAATTTTTCATCTGATAAAGTCAGACAGGACATCCAGCAACAGATCAACGAGCTACGCATGGAAGTGGCCTTATTCCTGAATAATCTAAGGAAAATTAAGCTGGAAAGCCCGGAACGAAATGAAACAATAGCAAGAATCCCCCCCGAAGATGATGAAGAAGATGATGCCAAAGATGACGATTATGAGGAAATCCAGCTTCAGGATGAAAGCGGCAAGGTAATCGATTCTAAAAAATGGCGCATATTCAGCAGCACTGATGAACTGCCAGAGCATCTAAGACAGGATGAGATGACCAAACAATTCGAGTACGACCTAAGAATTGCGGTCAGCGAAAACATAGATGATAACATAAACAGGCTGTTCTCATTTTTCCGTACAGAGGTAAAATTCCCATTCCCAGCCATAATACACGGCACCTTTGACCTGGATGGCACCCGGAACCACCTTAACAAGAATGAGGTAAACGAATTCCTCTTGGAAAAGCTTGCTGAGCTGATGATTGACACTGCCAAGCAGCTTACACAGGTAACTGAAGATGTTAATTGGGATGCTATGAAGCTCTAGTGTCAGGGGCGACCTGAAAATGTTTTAAATTCGGCGGTTTGAAAATGTTTTATT
>JACKQG010000333.1_pt2 | contig 26404 bp, 24 predicted proteins | sample 8237621 | NCBI WGS metagenome assembly JACKQG01 (sample SAMN15677084, study PRJNA649215) | marine metagenome | biome: marine; feature: Black Sea; material: saline water; isolation source: suspended particulate matter (SPM) from the Black Sea western gyre | collected 2013-06-09/2013-06-10 | depth... | reverse complement strand
ACGATTTCCCCCGATTTTTGAAATTACTTTTCCTATATTTTCAAATATTTCCCACGGCCCGTCGCCCTATTTTCCAGCTGCAGCGAGAGCTCTTTTCCAAGAAGAACTACAGCCTCTATCGCTTTTGCAAAGATTTCATCGGATGGTTTCGTTGCAGCTGACTTCATTCTTGCTTGAGCAACTTGTGCAATATTTCGATAGGGCTCGTTTTTGGCTGGCAGACTATGGCGAACCATTGCCGCTTTTGGTGCGCAGAGCATAAGTGGATCGCCGATTGTATTAATTCTCCATGGCTTTGCGTATGCTATTTTATCAGCGCTCCACCTAGAGGCCATTAGAAAAGGAACCAAGCTCATAGTCCTTCGCATAATTTCAGTTTGAGGTACAAAACCCTGCAACATCGGTTCGTGCGATGAGCCGACGTACGCGTAGACACCACGTGACAACCAAGTTCCACCAACGCTCGCTCGATCTGTTGGCTTTTTAAGCGACCAACTATGTAAAAAATAAAGAGCTGCTGGCGTATTTAATATTGGAAGCCACGTCGGCGCTGTTCTCTCATCAGACATGTCAAGAAAATCTTGATTCCCCTTTGATGTGAAATACACAACATCCGCCCGAACCCCTCCAGCATCTGCAACTCGGAGCGAATCGAGCGTGCCCTCTATGGAGGTGCAATCTATACCGTACTTGGGTAGTACCTCTAGCGTAGTTCCAAGCCCATACGCTGCCCAAGCTTCATTGTGGTCATACGTATTACAAAACCAATAGGTGTCGCGTTGCAAAAATAAACTACACATCGCCATATACGCTGCGTCTTCTTTGGAACCAAAAATCCAACCCGTCCAAGCGAACCGATCTCCGTTTTTGTTTCTGCCAATCACATCGCTCACTGCAACTGGATTTTTTTTCGCACCCGCAAAATCTACTCTTGCCGGTAATGACATACAAACTGTAACAGCATCTACTTGGTCGCCAATTGTGCTAAACGCACTACTTGTTTTTAGGAGAGTTTCGTGCACTGCGTCTATGAGTGAGCCGGTTCTTTGTTCACTTAGTATCTTATGAGTTGGTCCCCAGTCGTTGTCCATAAAAGTAAGAAGCTGTCCCCGACCCGCTGCGAGTGCGACCGCTGCTGTTCTGGCAGAATCCTTGGGTGATGTGATAACTACCCCAAGTGGTGGGAGTTTAACTGTAGCAAGGGCACTTGCGACGGTGCCATCTCCACCCCAAGCACGTGCAACGGTTCGAAGCATAGAACCACTAAGGTCGCCAACTTTACCAATTGATTCTCTAATCCAAACTTTCTCAGGTGCGAATCGACGCACAAATTGCGATACTTTTGGTTCTTGATTAAATAAAACCGGCCACCTCTCCGTTGGCGACCAACGGGAAATTTCATCTAAATATGTTGCTTCGTCGGGAACAAGCACAACTTGTTTTACGACGGGGAGTTTGCGTTGTACCGCTGCAGTTTTTGCACCAAGAATCATTGCTGCTTGAAGCTCTTGTGGTGGTGGCTGTGCGTTTTGCGAGCATACAATTGCAAGTAGGAGTGAAATCATGATCGAGTTGGGTTTAACACAATGTTGTCCCTGCCGGGAACTATAACGTCAGCTATTTCAACGCACTCCTTGAAAGAGTCTTGCGCCATCTCTATGTCCGCGCAATTAGCAAGGACGATAGCCCTTGCCAAGTGTTCACTGGTTGCAACGGTATCTCCGCAAATCAAAATAGTTCGTTTTGGTGTCGGTAACAAAATTCCACAACTTCCCGGCGTATACCCGTGAAGTGGAAATAAGTCTACGCCGGCACATAACGCATCAGGTGCAACTTCAAAATTTGCAAGTAAATTTCTATGTTGTTCTAATAGCAGTGTGAGTTCGTCATCGCCGGAGGCTAGCTGCAACTCTTCGCTGATTGCTAGCGCTGCTGATTGAATTTCGGGTTCATGCATATACCATGTTGCATGTTCAAGTCCTCCAAGAGACCGTCTTCTGTCGGGATCAAAACTTGTAAGGAAAACATGCGTGATGGCGCTTAGGTCGAGCCCCCACCGTTCTTGAAGCCTTGCGTTCAACATTTGGGGTGGTAGAGATGGGTCAACAAGAAGGACCGCATCATCGCTTTTAATTACAGTAGTAGTAGCGTGACCGGTTCGCTGTGGTCCCGTTTCATTCCAAAGTGGGTTTGAAGGAAGTGTTCCGATGGAGACAATACGCCATTCCATAGTTATTCCATGTGCGCGTCTTTACCAAATGAGTGCAACAAACTTGCGGGATCATCTTGGAGTTTTTTAATTCGTTCTATTACAAGTGATGGAATAATACTTTCGAGCCGTTCAACATCACCGCCAAGTGCCGCAATTTGCCTAATCAAACTTGAAGATGTAAATGCATAGGCTTCGCCTGTAATGATGAAGACGGTTTCCATATTCGCAACTTGCCTGTTTGTAATTGCAAGTTGTGTTTCCATTGCAAGATCTGTAACGTTCCGTATGCCCCGAAGAAGAGCAGAGCCTCCAGATTGCTTCGCAAAATCTACGGTGAGCCCACTGTATTGCTCCACACTCACGGGCGCCAAGTCAGTATTTTCAGAAACGAGCGCATCAATCAGCGTAGTTGCTATTTCCACACGCTCGTCAAACGGAAAAAGGGATTTTTTGTCTGGGTTGTGACCGATGCCGACAATAATGCGGTCAAACATACCTCTTGCCCGTGTAATCACATCAAGGTGACCGCTTGTAATTGGGTCAAACGACCCAGCGTAGATGGCAATATGTTCACGCATAATGCTTAATTGTACGGTGAAACAGGAATAATCGTCATAACCCGAACGAGATATGGCGGCAAGGATTTGCTTTTCGTTCAAATGTATTGGAAAGTAGGGGCGAATCTAGTCTTCTTTATCTCCTCCAATGAAGGGGTTTGCACCACGCAGCAAACGAACCTTCTCCCATCGGTCGAGCCTCCAATCGGCCAAAAAAAGGACCCCCGCCATTGTTGGCGGGGGTCTGTTTTTTACATTTGTTTTTTAGACAGCGGAAACTTCGGGGAAATCAACGGTGGTGTCGTTAATGTGGTTGTACAAACTTGTGAACGTCATAACGGAGATTCCAGCTACAACTTCGATTGCGGCTTCTGTGTTAAAGCCAGCGTCCATGAACTCCGCTAGCGTCTCATCGCTTACATTGCCGTAGGTGTCGAGGGTTTCAGCTGTGAAATCGATAAGTACTTGCATTTTTGGGTCATCGCTTTGGCGTTTTCTGATGTTGACACAATCGTCTTCACTCAGACCAGTGCCTTGTGCAATCATTGTGTGCGCGGCAAGGCAATAATCGCAATGCATTTTTTCAGCAGAAAGTAGTTGCACCACTTCGCCCTCGGCTGGGGTGAGTGCGCCACCTTTGGAGCCACCAGCCCAACCCATGAATGCTTGAAGCACTGGCGCGTGTGCAGCGAGCCCTTTAAAGATGTTGATTTGCTTTGCTTTGAGAGGCCCGTTGAGCAAATCAGCGCCTGCGCCAGTGTCGGTCGTTGGGTCAATTGTTTTTAGTCGTGGCATCTGTATTCTCCTTCTTCGAATTACGTATTGCAGGTTACTCTGCGAGGTCAGCAAGACCCGCAGTTTCTAAAATCATTTTGAAATTGTTTGAAAAGACAAAATTGTCTTCGGGGAATTCTGTTCCCGACATATTGTTATCTATGTGGCTAAACAACAATTCAACGCGACCAATACGTTCCCAAGCTTCACCGCTTGCAACGCGCCTGTCGATTGTCCCCGAGGTTGACGCACCAGCCTCGTCGAGACGATTGATAGTTGTATCGTATCGAACGGTATCACCAGCAGTTACATCACAATCGAGTGATGCTTTTGCGATTTTTGCAAGAATAACTTTCTCTTTGAACTTTGAAGTTGATCCGACAAGGATGCCAGCAGTTTGCGCCACGCCCTCAATCAAGAGAGAAAATGGCATGATTGGTTTTCCATCTATTACGTGGTCGTGCAGTACGTCTTCCGCAAGCGAAACGTTTTTGATAGCAACAAGTCGTTTGCCCTCTTCGTGCTCAACAATGCAATCAATCCAAAGCCAGCGCATCGTTGTTATCCAGCGAGTTTAATCTCAACGAAATTCACAAGGGAATTTACGGTGATTAAATCGCCTATCTTTGAGATGTTTCGATCGCCCGCTTCAATTGCTGTAAAGTCGACGTGTGTCATACGTTCTTTTAGCATTGCAAGACCAGCATCGGTAAGATTCCCATCGGCCACCCAGTCAGGATTTTCGGTTAGGTTTTCTGGGAATAATTCGCCTTGAGAAATCTTAAAATCAAATGTTTTTTCAAGTCGAAAAACAATATCGAGGAAGTCGATAGATTCAGCACCAAGGTCAGCAGTTAAACTTGCATCAGGCGTTACCTCGTCTTCGTCTACACCTAGGGCATCGTCTAAAACTTCTTGGATTTTTTCAAAAATAGCATCGCGGTTCATGACCGTCTCCTGTAATTTTGTAGCTACGACATGCGAACGGGGCGTATGGTAAACCGTCCCGCGACCGCTGTCAGTGTTTCTTCGTTGTCAGTTTTAAGAACAGTCCCAGTACCCTTACAAGCAAACGATCCATCTGGGTTTTCCTTCACAATATTGACCTTGCACCGAAGCCGATCGCCTGGTTTGACCATTGCGCCATATTTGACGGCTTTGACTTCCCCCAAGACAAGGCGCTGGCCCCCCCTTGAGCATAATCTTGAGGCCGCTTGCACCAGCGCCTCGAGCATCATGACTCCTGGCAAAATCGGAAAACTTGGAAAATGGTCTCCAAGGTACTCTTCTGCTTGCGTTACCTGCTTTATGGTCACAATTGATTCGTCATTTTGTGCAAGTATTTGGTCTACTAAATCGAACTTCATACGGCGCGAATTATACGGTGGACAGCCTCTTTGGGACAGCCCCCTCTATTCGGGCGAAATTGGTGTCTGACACCAAAGTGGACTTGGCAAATGGGCGAGATTTAGGTATCCTGCGGCGTTCTGTAGCCCACATGCAATAGGGCTTTTGTTCCCATCTTAGAACTCTAAATCTCGGATACAAAAATGTCTCAAAACGGCACAATAATTCAAGTTATCGGTTCAACATTTGACGCGCAATTTCCATCGGATTCTTTGCCAGAAATTTACAACGCACTTGAAGTTGAAATCGATAGTGCGGGTGTAAAAACGAAACTTGTTGGAGAAGTAAACAAGCACTTGGGTGGCGGTCGAGTCCGCTGCGTTTCGCTTGGAAGTACAGACGGTCTTTGCCGAGGGCAAGAGTGCACTGATACAGGTTCACCTGTAACTGTACCAGTTGGCGAGGGCGTACTTGGTCGAGTGTTTAACTTGTTCGGAGAGCCTGTTGATGAACGCGGGGATGTTCCTTACGAAAAACGAATGCCAATTCACGCTACACCCCCACAAATTTCTGAACTCAACCCAAACTCTGAGATTCTCGAGACTGGTATTAAAGTTGTTGACCTTCTTTGTCCGTTCGTTCGTGGCGGCAAGATTGGTTTGTTTGGTGGAGCCGGCGTTGGCAAGACAGTTATTATTCAGGAAATGATTGCTCGAGTTGCTCGTGACTTTGATGGTTACTCAGTATTTGCGGGCGTAGGCGAACGAACTCGCGAAGGGAATGACCTTTGGCTTGAAATGCAAGAAGCGCAATTTACTAATGACCATGGCGATACAGTTTCTGTTCTTGACAAAGTTGCAATGGTCTTCGGTCAGATGAATGAACCACCGGGTGCACGTCTGCGAGTCGCGCTTTCAGCACTAACGATGGCAGAAAATTTCCGTGACGAATCAGGTAAAGAAACACTCCTCTTTGTAGACAATGTGTTCCGCTTTACGCAGGCGGGTTCTGAAGTATCCGCGCTTCTTGGTCGAATGCCATCTGCAGTTGGGTACCAACCAACCCTTTCAACAGAAATGGGTGAATTGCAAGAACGCATTACCTCAACGAGCAAGGGCGCGATTACATCTGTGCAAGCGATTTATGTACCCGCCGATGACTTGACTGACCCCGCCCCTGCGACAACCTTCGCCCACTTGGATGCGTTTGTTGTTCTTGAACGAAAAATAGCTGAAAAAGGTATTTACCCAGCGATTGACCCGCTTGCATCCTCCTCACGTATTCTTGACCCGCAAGTTGTTGGGCAACACCACTACGACGTCTCACGTCGCGTGCAAACAATCCTTCAACGATATGCAGATTTGCAAGACATCATCGCAATTCTCGGTGTTGATGAATTATCTGAAGACGACAAACTAACAGTTGCAAGAGCTCGAAGAATAGAACGATTCCTCAGTCAGCCATTCCATGTTGCTGAACAATTTACCGGTTTTCCAGGCGTGAATTCATCTCTTGAAGAAACCGTAGACTCGTTCGAACGATTGTGTGATGGCGAAGGCGACGATCTTCCAGAATCAGCATTTATGTATGTTGGGACTCTTGAAGACGCTAAAGCCAAAGCAGAATCGATGGCAGAAGCAGTCGCGTAATACGAATACACACCACAAAACACAGGGCTCGTAACAAATGTTATGAGTCCTGTTTCGTTATACACTATATGGTCCCAAATAGAAGGAACCAAACATGAAACTACATTTAACAACCCTCTCACTGGTACTTACAACCACACTTTTTGCAGATAGGCCAATACCACAAACCCCAGAAGAGTTAACAACGAAAGTTGAGAAGGCGTTTGCAAACGCTGATATTGAAATTGCAACAATTATTGCAATTCCAGATAACCAAAGAACATTCGAAAACACAATTGGTGCTCTCGATGACATGATGGCTCGGCTAGATAATAACTCTAACATGGAAGGGTTTATGGCGTACGTGCACACTGATGCATCAATTCGAGAGGCATCTCAGGGTGCGTCCCAGATGTGGTCAGACTGGGCGGTTGATTTTGGAACAAACGAAGAGTTGTACAACGCGGTAAAAGCATATGCCGACACAAATCCAAAACTTTCTGGTGAGCAGGCACGCATGCTTGAGCACACAATGCGAGACTACAAACGAAGTGGCATGATGCTTTCGCCAGAAGATCGGGAACAATTAAAAAGGATTAAGAAAGAACTTGGTAAGTTGGAAATAGAATTCGACACGAACATCCGGGAAGACAAAACAATAGTTCCAATTCTACTTGGTGCTTTGGCGGGTGTTCCACAAGATGTAATTGACGGAATAGATGTTGTAGACGGGAATTATCAGGTCACTCTTGATTACCCAACGTTCGGTCCGATTATGGATTACTGTTCGGTTCCTGAAACCAGAAAAGCGGTTCGATTTGCGTATTCAAAACGAGCAGGTTTAGAAAATGTTAAGAATCTTGAAGTCATTATTAAATTGCGTGACGAGGCTTCGGACCTGCTTGGCTATGAAACAACAGCTGACTTTGAAACAGAAACCAAAATGTCTAAAAACGCAAAAACGGTTGCAGATTTTTACAAAAAATTACGCCCCGTTGTTCGCAAAAAAGCAGAAAAAGACTGGGCGGAACTTGTTGCAGCAAAACGCGAAGATCTTGGTGATCCCACCGCAGAATTTTATCCTTACGACTTTAGTTACTACTATGAAAAGATAAAGAACAATAAATATTCAGTTGATTCCCAAAAGGTGCAAGAATATCTGCCACTCCAAAATGTAATGGGTGGTTTGTTTGAGATAACTCAAAACCTATATGGCATTGAATATCGAGAGGTGACAGAAAAAGCAGATGAACGTGGGACACCGCTTTGGCACGAAGATGTTCGTTTATTTGAGGTATGGGATATTAACACAGGTAAACAACTTGGCGAATTTTATATTGACCTGCATCCTCGTGACAACAAATATTCACACGCGGCGCAATGGGGATTGGTGCAACACAAGGTTTGGGAAGACGGAACAGAGCAACTGCCGGTTGCTGCGCTTGTGTGCAATTTTACAAAACCCACTGCAGATAAGCCATCACTGATGACACACGATGAAGCAGAAACCTTCTTTCATGAATTTGGGCACTGTCTTCACACCATTTTGAGTGAAGCAGAAATGGCCGGTTTTGCGGGCACGAGTGTTGAGCGAGATTTTGTTGAAGCACCTTCTCAAATGTTTGAAGAATGGGTGTGGACCACCGAAACCCTGTCGTTGTTTGCAAACCATTACGAAACAGGCGAACCAATGCCAACCGAACTTATCGAAGGCATGATTGCAGCGAAGAATTTACAAAGTGGTATTAAAACCGAGGGACAGATTTTCTTGGGAATGGTTGATCAAGCGTACCACACCGACGAGGATGGTATTGTTGATACTACTCAGGTTGGGTACGACATCCACGACATGACAAGAATGTACCCTCATACTCCTGGTTCGTATTTCCAAGGAAGTTTTGGACATTTGACGGGATACCAGGCGGGCTACTATGGATATTTATGGTCGCTTGTGTACGCTCAAGACATGTTTCAGCGCTTTAAAGAATTGGGGATGTTGAACCCCGAAGCTGGTGAGTATTATCGCGACAAGATTTTGTCAAAAGGTGGAACAGAAGATAGTTTAGATTTGGTTACTGACTATCTTGGACGTGAACCATCCATGGATGCGTTTTTAGAATCTCTTGGTCTTGGGGTGGCGCAACCAGTTGATGTGCCTGGTGACGAGGTTTTTGGGGAACCTGAAAAAACAGATTCTGGATTAGAGTTCTGGGTTATCAAAGATGGAGATTGTGGTGAAGAGAATCCAATCCAAACCGACAAGGTGAAGGTGCACTACACCGGCTGGCTTGAAGATGGCACAAAGTTTGATAGCAGTGTGGACCGTGGTGAGCCAATAACCTTCGCCTTAAACAGGGTAATCCCTGGATGGACAGAAGGGGTTGGTTGTATGAACATAGGCGATAAATTTAAACTTCGTATTCCTTCTGATTTAGGATACGGGTCACGTGGCGGAAGAACAATTCCACCAAACTCAACACTTATTTTCGATGTTGAATTGATCGACATCAATCCCGTTTCCCCTTATGCAAAGGTACCCCCAATGGAAGAATTACCAGGCGACACAGTAACCGGCGAAATTTCAACAAGTGACAGTGGATTACAGTGGTATGACATCACAGAAGGTGATGGCGTAACCCCCGAGAGCGCTGCAAGTACAGTCGAAGTCCACTACACCGGTTGGCTCACAGACGGCACTAAATTTGATAGCAGTGTTGATCGAGGCCAAACCATAGAATTCCCACTAAATGGAGTTATTGCTGGTTGGACGGAAGGTGTTGGCTCGATGAAGGTTGGCGGAAAGCGTAAACTCATCATTCCATCAGACCTTGGGTATGGTGATCGTGGCGCTGGTGGCGTGATTCCTGGTGGTGCAACACTAATCTTTGACGTCGAACTCATCTCCACAAAATAAACTATCCAGCATCTTTGGCTCTGTGTAATAAGCAAGAACGTGAAAGATAGCGACAAAACAACACAAGAACGCAGCAAACACCCGTTAATTGTCGGGTGTTTGCTTCTTGGAATAGCCGCTATTCCAGACGCTATGGTTGTTCCGGTGCTTCACGACCTGACTGTTGATAGGTTTGGGGTATCAGAGGGTGATGCGCATTATTTTATGGCGATAAACCTGTTTGGAGCTCTTGCTGCAATAGGTGTGCTTACACTCTTAAAACGGCGGTTTTCTACCTCAACGCTCTTTATCGCAGCTGCATTGCTGTCCACCGCGTTGATGGCTCTTATGGCGATTTCGACATCGTGGTGGCAGTTTTTAACGTTTAGGTGCATAGAAGGTGGGGCGGATTTGCTTTTGTTGTCCATTCCATTACGGCTAATCGCTCAGGCGGGCACTTCACAGAGATATGCCGGGAGAATTGGCGGGGGGTTTACCACAATGATGGTCGCTTTGGCGCTAGGTGCTGGTATTGGCAGTGCTATTGGCGGTGAATCTGCGGTAGATGTACTTTGGGCTGGTGCACTTTTAATGGCAATACTTACGCTAATTGCTTCGATTGCGCGTCGAACCCTCGACAACTTGCCGCCTTCTCCGCTTCCTGAGCCTCGTAGTTGCCCACTTATTCCTCGAGAATGGGTTGGATCAGCACTATATTCACTTGATCGCGGGCTTTCTGCACTTGTGTCCACATCGCTGCCAATTCTTCTCTCTTCTGGTTTTAATATCACCAAAGCGACCCTTGGTGTCGCCTTGGCAGGTATGTTTTTAGCATTGGCGGCTTTTTCATCTCCTGCGGGTTTTCTAGCGGATCATTATGGGGGTGGCATAATTCGACTTATTGCGTCTTCGATGTGTGGCATATCACTTGCTGCACTTGGTCTAATGTATTGGTTACCTCCAGAAATAATCCTAGTGCCGTGCCTACTTGTGTATGGAGTTGGGGCTTCAGGTCTTATGCCATCAGCTTTTTCTATTGCGGTTCGTCAAGATGCATCAACCCTAGTGTTTAGTTCACTGCAAGCGGCAGGTCAGGCTGGGTACGCTGCGGGTGTTCTTGGTGGCGGTTTGCTTATTACACTGATTGCTCTTCCGCCAGAACTCATGCTCTCAAGAATGTTTCCGATTGCAGGATTTTTGTTTATTTTGCTGAACTGTTTACTTTTATTCGTACTACAGGGCATGGCAAAACGATAGGGTAAGAGAAGTGAAAAAACCCATCGTCATTCTGATATGTGGCACTGCGGTGATTGTATCTATAGTTGGAGTTGCTTCATGGCTTAGTTGGCAGCCACAATCATGGTATGTACCCACAAATGCTCAATCTCAAGAGTTATCAGATTTAGCAGAACGTGCGGAATATAGATTGAATGAAGAGTTTCATAAAATCAGACCTCAAATCGAAGTCTGGAAAATACGAATTACAGATGAAATAATGAACGCTTGGTTAGCAACAAGATTAGATGGTTGGCTAACTCACGATCAAGAAATGGAACTACCACCTGAAGTTCATAACCCCCAAACACACACTACCATTGAGGGCATTTGGCTTGCTGCGATGATTGAGATAGATGAGAGCGATCCTCGACCAATCGCCATTTTATTGAAAGTTTGGATTCAAAACGGTAAATTTTTTACGAAGCCAGAAGCAATTCGCCTTGGGAAAATACCCATTCCTGTTTCAGTTTTAGAAAACGTGTTACCTGAATTAGAACAAAACACGTTTGGGATGGAGGCAATAGCACCACTTATGGATGACCGTGAGGTTGAGATTCTATCAATTGAATTCGAAGATGGAGCAATTGTTCTTACTTGTCAAACACTCCTCCCAGAGTAAACCCAACTCTCTACAATATGCGTCTTATGCCTACGATTACAATAGATGGAAAACTGATGGATTTTGAACAAGGTCAAACAATCCTTGAAGTTGCATTTAACAACGGAAAAGATATTCCGCACTATTGCTATCACCCATCGTTGAGTGTTGTAGCAAGTTGCCGAATTTGCCTTGCGGAGGTTTGGGCACCAAACCCCCGAAACGATAATAAACTTGAACCAATGCCCAAACTGTTGCCAACTTGCCAAACAACAGCTGGCGAAGGACAAGTTGTTTACACATCATCGCCAAAAGCAACCGCGAATCAAAAAGCAGTGATGGAAATGTTATTGAATCATCACCCTATTGATTGCCCAACGTGCGATCAGGCGGGGGAATGCACGCTGCAAGACTACGCATATGAATATGGACGAGGCGAACGAAGGTGCGACACTGAAAAAATAACACAGTCTAAAAAAGACATCGGTGATCATGTCATGCTGTATGGGGATCGATGCATTATGTGCACTCGTTGCGTTCGGTTCACGAACGAAATTACTGGAACAAGCGAACTTTACATTGACGGGCGCGGCGCGAAAGAATGTATCGACGTTTTTCCTGGCGAAGGCATTAACAACGAACTAAGCGGAAATGTTGTTGACATTTGCCCAGTTGGCGCAATGCTCGACAAGGACTTTATGTTTCAACAACGTGTTTGGTTTTTAAGCAAGGCGCCGTCTATCGACCCACTTACTTCAAGCGGCGATAACATCAATATCGAACACAACAACAATCAAGTTTACCGAGTAAAGCCAAGAACAAACTGGGATGTAAACATGTTCTGGATTACCGACGAGGTTCGCTACGGTTGGAAATTTGTCCACGACGAAACACGCATAACAGAGATGGACGAAGATGCCGAACTTCTCGCAGCGGACAAACTTCAACAAGCAGAAAAAATAGCCCTGCTTGTAAGTCCGATGATTAGTTGCGAAGACGCCTGGCTACTTGGAAACCTTGTTCGTTCAATAGATAAAGACGCAATCATTGGTGTTGGCCCAGTTTCAGTTCATGGTGAAGACAAGACATTTAAAAGCGGATTTACTATTCGCAGTGAAAAAGCACCGAACGCCCGCGGTGTTCAACGTGCGCTTGGAAACGCACTTGACTACGAAGCGTGGAAAAAACAAGTGAGCAATGCAGACACAATTGTTGTCACTGGAAATTATCCAGAAGCGTGGGACACCCCAGCCCCCGAAATTGCCGACAATCAAACGCTTATTTTAATTGACACACTTGCAAACAAGTTAACACAGCGAGCAGACGTATTTCTTCCTGGAGCGACTTGGGCAGAAAAATCAGGCACGTTTGAAAACTACGACAACAAGTTGCAACTGTTTGAACAAGCAATTCACCCGATTGGAGATTCCCAGCCCGAAGGTCAAATTGCAATGAACCTGCAAGCGCTTGTTGATGATATGGAGTCAACTATATTTAATGCGGCAACCGTTCGAAGACGCATGGCGGATGCCGGAGTTGCTGGCATGCTTGATGTTGAATTGCCAAAAAACACCAACACAGTAGACACGGACATGCCGTTGTCTGAGGTGTAGTTACATTACTGTTTCAAATTCAGCGGTGAAGTGACGAAGTGCGGCGGGTTGTTTTGTAATTCGAACACCCTTAATGGTATCTTTGATTGTATTGATGTACTCAAGAACCTCGACCACGTAATCAATGTGGCTCTGAGTGTAGACGCGCCGCGGGAACGCAAGTCGAACGAGTTCCTTGTCCGCTAACTTTTCGCTTCCATCGGGCTGCTGGCCAAACATCACACTGCCGATTTCACTCGCGCGAATACCTCCTTCTTGGTACAACACATTCGCTAGCGCCCACCCAGGATATTGTTCTTGTGGAATATGCGATAACCACGTTTTTGCATCAAGATAAATGGCGTGACCTCCAGGTGGTTGAAGAATCGGTATCCCCATATTGGTTAGTTGTTCACCAACATACGCAACCGTTCTAATTCGATACGCCAAGTAATCTTCACGCAGTGCTTCGTACAAGCCAGTTGCAACGGTCTCAAGGTCATACCCAGCAAGGCCACCATACGTCGGAAAACCCTCGGTCAAAATTAACATCGATCGACACTGCTCTGCAAGCGCATCATCGTTCAATGCAAGAAAGCCTCCCATGTTTGCCATGCCGTCTTTCTTTGCACTCATTGTTGCGCCGTCTGCGAGCGAGAAAATTTCACGAGCAATGTCAATTGGCGTTCTGTTTTCATTGCCTTCTTCCCGCAATTTAATAAACCAAGAATTTTCAGCAAACCTACACGCGTCAATAAAAAACGGAACGCCGCGTTCTTTACAAAGTTCACTTGCTTCTCGGATGTTCCCCAAACTAACTGGTTGCCCACCATTTGAGTTATTGGTAATCGTCATCATGACCATTGGGACCTTGTCAGCCCATTGGTCAAGAATCGATTTCAACTCATCGATGTCCATGTTGCCTTTGAATGGCGAAATACTTTGCGTATCTGCACTTCCTGGGGTTGGAATGTCAACGGCGGTTGCGCCGCGCACTTCTATATTCGCGCGGGTTGTGTCAAAGTGCGTGTTGTTTGGAACGACTTGACCTTCTTCGACTGCAGCGCCAAACAAAATACGTTCGGCTGCACGCCCTTGGTGCGTAGGAATGATGTGCTTAAAACCAGTAATGTCTTTGACTGCTGATTCAAAACGGTAATATGATTCAGCGCCTGCGTAACTTTCATCGCTTCGCATCATTCCCGCCCACTGCTCATTTGACATTGCGCCTGTACCAGAATCGGTTAACAAATCAATCAACACATTTTCTGCTTTGAGAAGAAACACGTTATTTCCCGCTTTTTCAAGAGCGGTGATTCTTTCATCGCGGGTAGTCGAGCGAATCGGTTGCACCTGACGAATACGAAAGGGTTCAATTATTGTTTTGAATTCCATTTTTTCTTCTTCTCTTCTTATCCGATTAGGTTTTCAAGGATTGCCATGCGAGTTGCAACACCGCTTGTCACTTGCGAAAGAATTAAATTGTGCGGCGAACTTTCAATGTTTGCAACGCTGTCATCAATTTCTAAGCCACGATTGATCGGACCAGGATGCATAACCGCCCCGCGGAAGTTGGCAAATCGTTCTTCTGTTAACCCAAATCTTTCTCGGTAATCTTCGCTAGTGGTTGCACCACGCTCAAACTGCACACGAAGCATCATGACCCCAGAAACATCCGAAAGTACACTGTCGAACTCACTCGAAGTATCACAATTTGCATCATTGGGTAACAATTCATCGGGACCAACAAATGTAACCTTTGCTCCAAGTTTCGTTAAACCGACGACGTTTGAACGGGCGACTCTGCTGTGAGCGATGTCACCAACGATTGCAATGTGTTGCCCTGAAAGGTCGTCGGACCCGAAGTACCGAGTTAAAGTTACGGCATCAAGCAGTGCTTGAGTTGGGTGCGAGGTTGTGCCAGAGCCAGCGTTGATAACAGGTACTCCAACATTAACAGCAACTTCTTGAGGACCATTTTCTTCGGAACAACGCACAACGATTCCTGCAACGCCCATTGCTTCTAAGTTCAGTGCAGTGTCAACAAGTGTTTCACCTTTTGATGCGCTTGATGTTGCACCGAGCAAGTCGACGTAATCGCCTCCGAGTCGTTTGGTTGCAACGGTAAAACTGCAACGAGTTCGCGTCGAGTTTTCCATAAAGAGGTTGGCGATAATTTTTCCAGAAAGGGGTTCATCTGGCTCATACCGATCCCCCGCATCTAAGAAGTGTGATGCCCGTTGCATGAGCCCAAGCATGTCATCGCGACTCAAATCGTCCAAGCTTAAAAAATGTCGTCCATTCCACGCCATAGATTGCCAATTGTACCATTGCTCGGAATAATTCAAGTATGCGAGTGCCTTTTTTAAATTTCCGCTTTTTTAGTGCTTTGACGCACATACTGTGGTGGCTCTAAGATGGAACAGCGTTGTAGCGATTGTGCTACGCATTCTGATGATTCCCGAGGAACCACATCACACAATTATCTGAGGAGATAGAAATGAAATCAATATACATATCCGCATCGGCTTGTTGTTCTTTTGTTAATTGCCACCATGCTTTGCGGGTTGATGATGGATGTACAAATAATAGCACAAGATTTGTGCGTTTTTCAAAGAGAACATCCCAACTTTCGTTTGGATGTTCTCTTTTGTGTAGAATGCAAATCGTGAAGTTTTTGTTTTTATTATTGATTGCGAATACTTACATACTTGGTGGTTGTTCTTCTAAAACAGCTGGACCAGATGTTATTCTGCTTGATTCGCAAACATATTCCGCGGCGTTCGATGCAGCGGTTGCTGCGGCCGACGCAAATGGAATGAAACCAGTTCTTCTTGACCGTCGAAGCGGAGTTATTTCAACCGACCCATCAATCGCTGCGAGTTTTCTTGAGCCATGGAAACCACAAGCATCGACAGCAAGGCAGGGTCTTGAAAACACACTCGCACTTCAACGCCGCGTCGCTCGATTTGAATTTACTCCAATAACATCTTTACAGGTTCCAAGTATTCAGGATGAAACCCTACTTGGTCCCGACCTTTTATCTGGACTCGAGCAAGATTTAACAACATATTCAGGACAAATGGAATTGCGAGTTTGGGTTTACGTCGATCGTAAGTATACGCAAGGTATACGGCGCGGAACATGGTCGCTATCAAACGAGTCAGTAACCGAAGTTTTACCGGCCGAGCAACCGTGGGAACAAGTATCTGGCTCGTTCTGGGTACCAATAAATCGCGATGTTGTGAAAGAAAGAATGTTGCTCACGGCAATAAAAAGCGACATATCAGAGTAAATATTCAGATTATTCAAACAACTTATTCACAAACGTACTTTTGAAGTTGAATTTAAGGTGATTATGAGTATTCTTAACCTTAGAAAAGAATGCTGTCATTACCACTAAAAACCTGTGCTATCGTTGCAAGTGTATTGTTGTGTACATCTGTTTTTGCAGGTGGTGTTGCGACGAACCACGGTTTAACCGATTTGATTGACCGACTTGGTGCAGGTAACGAACCAACCGGAGCTGGTGTTGAAGTTGCGCAAGTTGAAGCAGATGATGGTGGCAATTACGGACCAGATACAACACACGAAGACTTTGTTGGAAAATCGTTTACGTACGTTAGTGGGTCGACGGGAGTTTCCGGACATGCAACAAACATAGGTAGGCGAGTGTATGGTTCTGGTGGTTTGGGATTGGCGCCTGGGATTACAAACGTCTATTTGTATTCAGCAAGTGGTTGGGTGCAAAGTAATTTTTTAAGGGTTGGCTCAGGTAGCAACCCATCCCCCCCACCGGGCGGAGTATCGATTTTTAATAACAGTTGGATTGGATCGTTCGGCAGTGATTCACTTGATAAAGAAGCTGTTCGCAGAGCTGATTGGGTGGTCGAAAGTTCTGATGCCATGATGATTGTTGGTGTTGCTAATAGCGGCGAACACTCTCCGTTAATGTCGTTTGGCTTTAATGGTGTAAGTGTTGGAATGCAAAATGGTGACCACACCTCTGGTGTTATTCCAAGTGGGTACGATTCAAGTGGCTGTCAATTGCCATTAATCGTTGCCGTACAAAGTACAACAAGCGCTGCAACCGGAGTAGTTTCTGCGGCCACAGCTCTCATTACAGAAACAGCAGAAACACATCCGAATACTTCAGGTAATTATTTTTCTGGACTGTCCGAGACAAAGAAAGCGTGTTTGTTAGCAGGTGGAAAACATCTTGCTGATTGGACGAATAACCCCGCAATATCAGGTCCAGATCGTGGTCGAACGACACAGCCAATTGACGAAATGTTTGGAGTTGGAACAGTAAATGTTGATAGATCGTGGGAAATTATGGCTGGCGGTCAACATGATTCCAGTACAAGTACAACCGATTTAGTTCCCGCTCCTCATGCTGGATGGGAAACATGGTTGCTTGGAGGAAATCAGAGCCGGTATATAAAATTTGATGTTGGTACTCTCGCCGACGAGGTCTCGATTCTGTTGACGTGGCACCAAAGTCCATCAAGTGGTTTTGGAAGTTACGCACTGGCCGACTTTGATTTGGTGTTGTGGAAACAACAAGGCGGAAAACTGATGAGTATTACCGGTGATGCTGGGCTTGGAGTGTTCGGAAGTGGTAACGTGGTTAGCGAAAGTTCAGTTGATAATGTTGAACATTTGTTTATTCGGGATTTGGCTGCCGGAGAATATGTTTTAGAAATTCAACGAGTTGACACATCATCGTCTTCTCGAGTTTTTAGTGTGGCATGGTTGTTCCCAGAGCAAACTGGAGTACCGGGTGATGTAAACGGTGATGGTGTAGTTGATGTAAGTGACATATTGATGCTTATAGTTGCTTGGGGAACTTGTGATGGATGTCCAGAAGACTTAAATGGTGATGGCTCCGTGAATGTAACCGACATCATTGAGCTCATCTCAAACTGGTAGTTTTGGGGACAGTTTTGGGGACAGTCTTGGGGACAGACAGTTTTGGGGACAGTCCCCTGGGGACAGTCCCCATAAAATCATTGGAAATACATCATTATTGACTCGTGAGAGTGCAATTGTTGGGGACAGTCTCCAGTTAAAACGCGGGGGGACAGTCCCCAACCAAAAAGCCGTGCCGATGCACTTTCTCTTGCGACCGAGAAAAAGCAATCTGTAAGTTAATAGTAGATTTTGTGTTCAATTAGTTATTTTGACATTATGTTGCAACACATGGCGAGACAAAAGAGAAACATAAAAAACGATCGTTACTACCACTTGGTGAATCGAGGTGTTGCAAAGCAGGTTACATTCTTAGATTCTTATGATTACAACGAGTACATTCGGCTCCTTGTTAAATCTTACAGAAAATATCCCCTCGATATTATTGCGTTTGTGCTGATGCCGAACCATTATCATTTATTGATACGAGCATTAGATCGAGAAAATGTGAGTCGTTGTATGCACTGGGTTAACGGAATGTATGCAAGGTATTTTAATGATAGATATGAGCGTACTGGGCATCTTTGGCAAAACCGCTTTTATTCAAAAGAGATTCGAGATGGAAGACAACTTGGTAATACTTGGATGTATGTGGATCAAAACCCATTGCGAGCAAGTATGGTCAATAATCCTACAGATTGGAAATGGTCGAGCGCTTATCTGCGAAAGTACGGTGATTATTTGCACTTCCTTTCAGAGCCCAACTGGTGGGGTAAGCCAACGGCTTCAAAGTGGTGGTCAAAAGATGAACTGGATGCAGAGGCACTAGAAAAAGTGCGAAGTTCTCTAAAACGCAAAGGTTTGGATAAAGCATCGATGTGGGAATAAGTTAGTTTCAAAGGGGACTGTCCCCTGGGGACAGTCCCCCATAGAGTAGGACATAATCGTTAAATAAAACTAACGAGGGACGTTTATGTGGGGACAGTCCCCAAGGGACAGTCCACCACAGGTACACTGCGTGCATGCGAAGGAGGACCTTAACCCCCAAAGTCATTATGATTGGTTTGTTTGCGTTTTTCGCCGCATTCCTTCTGTATCCAATTTGGCTCACCGTTCAAGGTGGTTTTGAGAGTCAAAACGGTGGGTTTACGCTGCATCACATTGCATCTGTGTTTCAAAATCCTGTCCTGCGAGATGGGTTTCTAAACGCAGTTGGAATTGCGGTCGGAACAACCGTTTTGTGCATTATTATTGCCTTGCCACTGGCGACACTTTCTGCAAGATATACCTTCCCATTCAAAGGGGTATTTTCTGCGATGGTTTTGGTGCCACTTATCCTCCCACCATTTGTTGGCGCGATTGGGCTTCATCACCTTCTTGGAAAATATGGCGCAATCAATACCATGCTTGTGGATATGGGTTTGTTTTCAGAGGGCTACGATTTTATTGGTAATGGTGGATTTTGGGCAATTGTGTTTATTGAAGCCCTTCACCTTTACCCAATTTTATATTTGAACGCAACAGCATCACTTGCGAACCTCGATCCAGCACTCGAAGAAGCTGCCGAAAATCTTGGCGCATCTTCTTGGCAGCGCTTCCGACAAATAATACTGCCATTGATTCGGCCAGGATTGTTTGCTGGCGCAACAATTGTATTTATCTGGTCGTTTACCGAACTTGGTACGCCACTTATGTTTGATTACCAAACTGTGACACCAGTACAAATCTTTAACGGCATTAAGGAAATGAACACATCGCAACAACCATACGCTCTTACAGCGGTCATGTTGTTCGCTGCTATCATGTTTTATCTTCTTGGAAAGATGGTGTTTGGCGGCAAGGCATACGCAATGTATTCAAAGGCATCGGTGCAATCATCCACAGAAAAATTGTCAACCTTTCGTGGGTGGCTTGCAATGGCAGTGTTTGCGACGGTCATTGGTCTTGCAATTTTGCCACATATATCAGTGTTGTTTACATCACTTGCTGTGGAGGGTTCGTGGTATAAATCGGTGCTTCCAACACATTGGACATTTGACCATTTCGAAGGCGCACTTAGTCACCAACTTGCAGTTGGTTCTATTCGGAATAGTTTGTTGTATTCCTCACTCGCCGTGGTGATGGACTTGTTTATAGGTATTCTGATTGGATACATCATTGTGCGAACAAAAATTCGCGGTCGCAACTTACTTGACGCGTTTTCAATGCTACCACTTGCGGTTCCAGGTCTCGTCATGGCGTTTGGATATGTGGCGATGACCTTGCGTTGGCCATTTGGTGAGGGTGATCCACTTGAGGGTATTATTGATGTGCTTGGAGCAAACCCTAACCCAATGCTGCTGCTTGTAATTGCTTATGGTGTTCGCCGTCTTCCATATATTGTTCGGTCAACAGTTGCAGGGCTTGAGCAGACAAGTGGTGAATTAGAAGAAGCGGCAATGAATCTTGGTGCTGGCAGAATTCGGGCTGTTCGGACAATTATTATTCCGCTAATCATGGCGAACCTAATCGCTGGTGGTTTGCTTGCCTTTAGTTTTGCGATGTTGGAGGTCTCCGACTCGCTTATCTTGGCCCAGCGGGAGTCTCATTATCCAATCACAAAAGCAATTTATATCCTCTTTGAACGGCTTGGAGATGGCCCGTACATCGCAAGTGCAATGGGTGTTTGGGGAATGGCACTCTTGGCAGTTACACTTATTGGTGCAAGTGTCCTTATGGGCAAAAAAATGGGAGCAATTTTTCGTGTTTGATTGGGGACAGTCCCCTGGGGACAGTCCCCAATCAATTCGCTCATTTTCATGGTTTACTGAACCCTATCGCCGATTTTGTGGGGACAGTCCCCTGGGGACTGTCCCCATTAATAGCCCCTTAATTGGTGGATGGTGCACTATAATGTTCGGTTCCAATGCCATACACACTTACACCTATGGAAGAAGCGTACGATTTAGATATCGAGACGCTTGATGAACTTCAAGGACGAGTTGAGAGCGACGATCGATGGATTCTTAACTTTGGTCCACAGCACCCCGCTACTCACACAACCCTTCGCCTCGTACTTGAACTTGATGGCGAACGTGTTGTAAACGCAACACCACATATTGGATATCTCCACAGCGGTTTTGAAAAACTCGGTGAACACCATAACTTTAACCAGTACGTTTGTACCGCAAGCCGGATGGATTACGTAAGCCCGATTGTAAATGACATCGCTTGGCATCATGCAGTAGAAAAATTACTTGATATTGATTTAACACCAAGATGCAAAGTGCTGCGAACAATTCTTTGTGAACTTGGTCGAATTCAAAACCACCTACTCTGCGTGGGCGCTGCGGCACTTGATCTTGGTGCGTTTACAGGTTTCCTATATGGATTTAACGAGCGTGAACATGTCTATGACATTATGGATTTTGTTTCTGGACAAAGGTTCCACCCAGACTATACCCGTGTGGGAGGTTTGAAAAATGAATTGCCTTGCGAGAAAACATTCCAAAAAATGGTGCATAATTTTATTGATGTACGCATGCCAAAAGCAATTGGTGATATTGAAACACTTCTAAATACCAATAGAATTTTTGTTGACCGCGTTGAAGGTGTTGGGGCAATTTCGAAAGAGGAAGCAACTGCATGGTCGTTAACAGGACCACTTGCAAGAGCGTCTGGAGTCACTCGCGATTTGCGAAAGGATGATCCGTTCCTTTGTTTTGAAGATAATTGGGATGGCCAAGGTTCAGAACCAGTCAAATTTGATGTTCCAATTGCAACAACAGGCGACTGCCTTGCAAGGTATCACGTTCGACTTGAAGAAATTAAACAATCCTGCCACATTATTAGGCAGTTGATTGACAACATTCCAACAGGGCCACTAAACGTTTTACCAAGTGGTGGCATTCACATGCCATCAAAAGATCAGGTGTACAACTCTATTCAAGGCACAATCCAACAGTTCGAGCTGGTTATGCCAAACCGAGGCTGGGAATCACCTGTTGGCGAATGCTACAGAGCAATCGAAGGGCCAAACGGTGAGTATGGATTTTTCGTGGTTTCAGATGGCGGACCCTGTGCTTGGAGAGTGGCACCAAGACCGTGCTCATTTATTAACTTCCAAACATTTGCAAAAATGCTTGAAGGTCACCAACTTGCTGACCTTGTTGCGATTCTTGGATCCCTCAACATCATCGCAGCAGAATTGGATCGATAAGGAAAAACATGGCTTGGACACCAAAACAATCTGCATCGTTAACCATTGAATCAAGAGAAGAACCGTATCTAACACCAGTGTTGATGGAAAAAATCACCAAAGACATTATGCCTCGATATGCAACTGGTCAAGGCGCGCTGATGACAACCCTTCACGAAGTTCAACATGAATACGGGTACATCTCATGGCAAGCAATGGTTGAGATTTCAAGGGTTCTCGATATTACGCCAGCCCAAGTTGCAGATGTAGTTTCTTTCTATGAAGATTACCACAGTGAACCAGTGGGTAAATATATTTTTGGCATTTGCCAATCAATCGCATGTGAAGTTTGTGGTCACCAAGCGGTAATCGACCACTTAAAACAAAAACTTGGAATTGATGTGCACGAAACAACAGAAGACGGAAAGTTTTCGTTGCTTGGAATGGAATGTATCGGTTCTTGTGATAACGCACCATGCGCTTTAGTAAACGGAAAACAATACAACAAACTTACAATTTCTAAAGTAGATGAAATTTTGAGTACTTGTAGCGAAGAAAAATGATGTCTGCTGAACACAAAAAACCTTTGATGCGTTGCCTTGGCGAATTTGTCGGGCATATTGTTCGTGCAGTAAAATCAGACACTAACTCACAGGAAGTGAACAGAACCATTGAAGAGAAAACTGATGGCAATGTAACGCTACGTCGAACAACAATTGATGAGATAGAAATCAAACAAGAGGACACAAAAAGTGACTGACCGTTTTCTCACAAGAAATATTCCGCGTAAACGCGAAGAACGCAAAACACTTTCGTTCAATGATTATGTTTCAGCAGGTGGATATCAAACGTTGAAACAATCCCTGTTGAAGAGACCAGAAGAAGTTGTTGAAATTGTTAAATCAGCCGAACTTCGCGGTCGCGGCGGAGCTGGTTTCCCTTGCGGTGTGAAGTGGACTTTTTTACCAGATCCCGATGGTGAATCACGTTATTTGTGCGTCAACTGTGATGAGGCGGAGCCCGGAACATTCAAAGACCGCTTGCTTGTAGACTTTGATCCACACTCAGTTATTGAGGGGATTGCAATAGCGTGTTATGCCTGCAAACTCGACAAGGCCTACTTTTTTATGCGTGGAGAATGGGAAACTCAAGCAAAGATTGTTCAAAACGCAATTGACGAAGCATATGAAAACGGAATCTTCGGTTCGCAGGGTTTAATGAATGGCGCTACAGATTTTTCTGTTGAATGTACGTTACACCGAGGAGCTGGAGCATACATTTGTGGTGAAGAAACAGCGCTGCTCGAAGCTGTCGAAGGAAAACGTGGGTGGCCAAGAATTAAGCCACCATTTCCCGCAGTAAGCGGTTTGTTTGGAAGACCAACAATTATCAATAATGTTGAAACACTTGCAGCGGTTCCTTTAATCGTAGAAAAGGGCGCAGACTGGTGGAAATCGTTTGGGTGCGAATCATCAATTGGCGGACCAGCAAGTTACGGATTAAAACTAATGGGTGTTTCTGGACACGTGAATAACCCAGACGTCTTCGAAGTTCCACTTGGAATTACACTTCGATCTCTTGTGAATGATTATGCAGGTGGAATGAAAAACGGGCGCGAGTTTAAGGGTGCTATTGCTGGTGGTGTAAGTATGGGCGTTCTTGGACCAGACCAATTTGATGCCGTAATGGATTTTGATATTGGTCCTAAGTATGACGTCATGGGTCTAGGAACAGCATGCCCAACCATCTTCGACGAAGACACCGACATGGTCGCAGTTGCTAGGAATATTGCAAGGTTTTATAAAAACGAATCTTGTGGTCAGTGCACCCCGTGTCGCGAAGGTGCTGACTGGATATATAAGTTGCTTTGCCGAATCGAATCTGGTGAGGGTTCAATGAAAGACCTTGATCAACTTTTGGAAGTTGCAAGCTCAATGGGAATTATTCCAGGTACAACAATTTGCGGTCTATCGGATGGAAACAACTGGGCAGTTCGGACAATTGTGAATAAATACCGAGCAGAGTTTGAGGCTCGTTGTAAGCCGTCTTTGGTTTCAGGAACCTCTAGAGCACCAGAAAACACTAATTCTGTAGTATAAACTTGTTTTAATGTGTATTGCCTGTATATTGCGTATAGAAATGGAAGAGTCTAAAGAACAACCTGACCAACCTCCGCCGACAAACATCACCGTTCAAGGTGATGCGGACATCAACTACAACTGGCTTGAAGAACATACAATTGCTGCGTTGTATTTTTTACACAAAGAACAGTCAGAAGTTGCGGTTCGAGTTGTAGATGATTCGTCTATGTCTGAACTACACGATAAACATTCTGGTGTTTGTGGAACAACCGACGTTCTAACTTTTGACCACGGAAGTACAGAAGATTCTGTGTACGCTGACATTGCCGTATGTATTGATGTTGCGGAACGAGAGGTGGCATCTAGGGGTCACGCAGTTGAAAACGAATTACTTCTTTATATTGTGCACGGTATTTTGCACTGTTGTGGTTTTGATGATCACGACGAAAAATCCCACAAACAGATGCACTTTGAAGAAGACAAAATTCTTTCTTCAATTGGTGTAGGTCCCGTTTGGAGCAATAAAAAATGATCGGAGTTCTTTGGATAATAGTAGTTGTCGCGATTTTTATGTGCACCTGGTTCGCAATAGTTGAACGCGCTATGACTATGTCTACACCAATTGTTTTGCGCCACGAACTAGAATTAAGAGGTAAACCACAACAAGGCATTTGGATCGAAGCCCAATACGAATCCGCATTGCAATCGATTTCGTTTATGAAGGGATTCATGTTTCTTCCTATTATTTCTAGTTTTGTTCTAATGTTTGGCTCTGAGCCAATAACATTAAGCGCGTTTTTCTTTGGCTCTGCAATTGGTTGGTTTTTGGTTTGGGTATTCGCATCTGTGATTTCGGGATCTATTGCACAATCGGTTCCGATTGGTTCTGTGACTCGAAGTTGGCTTGTTATTAGATTCGCCTCGTTGCTTAACCCACTTATTAGGTGGTGGATTGAAGGCGTAAACGAAATTGTTCGCCGTTTAACTGGGGCAAACCTAAAACAAAATGATGGTTTAAATCCAGTAGAAGAACAATTGCTTCGTTCGATTGAACACTCACAACGCGAGGGCGGTATTCCTGCAGAATCTGCAGAAATGTTAGAGAATGTTGTTGATTTACGCGATACCGATGTTGGCGAAATAATGACACCTAGAACTGACATTGAAGGCGTTGAACTAACGAACGATATTTCAGAAATACGCAAGTTTGTTTTGGAATCGGGTCGCTCTCGCATTCCAATTTTTGAAGAGAATCTTGACCAGATAATTGGCATCTTGTACGTAAAAGATTTAGTCGGATTTTTAGGTTCAGAAGCTAACGGTTTTGAATTAAAAAACATATTACGCAAACCAATCGTTGTGCCAGACACTAAGCCAGTGCAGGAATTACTCGCTGACTTTCAAACAAGTGAAGTTCACATGGCAGTTGTCATCGATGAATATGGCGGAACAGCTGGACTTGTAACTATTGAAGATGTGCTTGAAGAAATTGTTGGTGAGATCAGAGATGAGCACGATGACGCTGAAGCAGACGAACCAGCAATGGTCCGTGTAAATAAATCGCTTGTTGAAGTCGATGGTCGGTATAACCTTGATGATTTGAATGATGAACTTGGCATTGAATTGCCAGAGGATGAGGAATACGACACAATTGCAGGCTTTGTACTTGCTAATCTTGGGCATGTTCCAAAGGTTGGCGAAGTGCTTGAGACTCAAAATCTTGTTTTTAAGACACAAAAAGCGACAGAAACCCAGATCGAGCGGCTTTCTATAGAGTTTTCTAGATCTTCAGACTAACAATGCAATTAACCCATACTTTTTGCGTTATCTTGCCTTGACGCTCAAATATAAAAGGAGACGAGCATGAAACACGTAATAACAACCCTTGCCTTTCTTTCAACAATCAGTATTGTTGGTGGTCTTGTTGGTTGCAACAAAACGAAAAAAGCAACTGTTGCCACAACTGACTCAACTGACTCAACTGCGCAACTGGCCGAAATGGAAGTTGAGGTAGAGGTTGAAGGCGGTGAAATTGTTGTCATGGTAAATGGAAAAGAACAAGTTATAGAACTTTCGGAAATTTTAGGTGGCATGGACCTCAACAATATTGATGGCGAAATGAGTATCGCTGTTATGGCATTCGCAGATGAAGAAGGTGGTCCGAAGCACATTATGAAAACGATGAGTGGACCGGGTATGAACGGTGAGCATGGCGGACCTCCACCGGAAATGCGAGAGCACATGATGCAGATGATGCGCGGTCACGGTGGCGAACATGGTGATCATGGCGGATCTCCCCCAGAAATGCGAGAGCACATGATGCAGATGATGCGCGGTCACGGTGGCGAACATGGTG
>JACKQG010002114.1_pt1 | contig 26407 bp, 21 predicted proteins | sample 8237621 | NCBI WGS metagenome assembly JACKQG01 (sample SAMN15677084, study PRJNA649215) | marine metagenome | biome: marine; feature: Black Sea; material: saline water; isolation source: suspended particulate matter (SPM) from the Black Sea western gyre | collected 2013-06-09/2013-06-10 | depth... | reverse complement strand
AGTGTCCACGATGTCATGGCACTTTTAAGTGTCTACGATGTCGTGGCACTCAACACCTAAATTTTAAACTATGAAATATGTAGATATTGATGATCTGGATAAATTGCCCGGCACAAGGCTTGAAAATAATGATACCTTTTCATTCCATTGTCACTCGGGTCTTTCCTGCTTTAATCAATGCTGCCGGAACCTTAATCTTTTCTTATACCCATACGATGTTCTCAGGCTCAAAAAACGTCTCGGTATTACTTCAGATGAATTTATTGATAAATATGTAGATATTGTTTTGCGGGAATCAAATTTTTTTCCGGAAGTGCTTCTTCACATGTCGGATAACGCCGAGATGACATGTCCTTTTTTGATTGAATCAGGCTGCTCGGTCTATCCTGATCGTCCTGATACCTGCCGCACATTTCCTGTTGAACAGGGGATTATATTTGATGGTAAAAACAAAAAGTCAAAACCGGTCTATTTTTTCAGGCCTCCGGATTTCTGCATGGGACAGCATGAAAGCAAAAAGTGGACTACAGCATCATGGTCTGTAAATCAGGATGCTGTTGAATATAATAAAATGACTTCGCTGTGGGCAGAATTAAAAAGTATGTTCCAGACCGATCCATGGCAAGGTGAAGGACCGGACAGCCCCAAAGGGAAAATGGCCTTTATGGCCACATACAATATTGACAGGTTTCGTGATTTTTTGTTTAACAGCAGCTTTTTAAAAAGATACAAGGTCAAATCAGCAATTCTTAAAAAAATTAAGAAAGACGACGTGGAACTGATGAAGATGGGTTTTGTGTGGGTAAAATATTACATTTGGGGGATTAAAACGAAATATATCACTCAGAGATAGTGTTAGGTGTTAAGTACAATCCTATACTACCCCTTCCGGCATCGGCACTACCTTATCACCGCCGAGTATATAGCCTCCGTCAAGCCTTAATATGCCTCCTGTCATAAAAGGCGCATCCTTAATTATAAATTTTACAGCCTTAACCACATCATCAATAGTGCCGGTTCGTGCAAGCAGGGTGTGGTCAATTACCGATTGTTTTTGCTTTTCTGAAAGCAGCCCCCAGCCTCTGGTTTTATCCCCATGACGTGTTTCAACTATGCCTAACATGATTTCATTAACACGTACCTGTGGCGCTCCGATTCGAGCCCATGTTTCTGTAAGAAGTGATACTGCCCGGTTTGCCGCTGCATATCCGTCATTGAATATATAGCCGGCAGGACCCGACCTGCCGACTATACCTGCGATGGAAGAAAGGTTTATGACAATCCCGTTTCCTGATGCTTTAAGATAGGGAAGGGCTGAATCAAAGACCCACCATTTTGCACGAAGCGTAGTAGCTATTTCCATATCCCACTGCTCTTGCACATACGCTCCATGGACAACGGGCCATCCTCCGCGTTCAATGTTATTTATCAAAATGTCCAGACGGCCGAAATGATCCACTGCTTTTCTGATAAGCCCTGGAATTTTATTGGTTTTAAGCAGATTTGTCTTTACAATCAGGTGATCTTTGCCTGTTTTTGCAAAATCTTTCTTTAATTCATCGAGACTTTCCTCCCAGTCATAATAGTTTAAGACAACCTTTACCCCTTCATTTGCAAGCGCAAGGCCGATTCCCTTTCCAATACCTTTTACGGCTCCAAGAACAATGGCCACTTTATTATTAAGTTCCATTTTGCAGTTATTCCCTTATGTTAAGGTTGAACCCTTGATACACTTACATAATGAGCTTCAGGCATGATTAAATTTAAAACAGGGAATTGTCTGAATGTATTAGAAATCGTTAAGAAAGAACTTGGGTACGATATTGTTATTTATAAAAAATCATCGGATTGTCACAATTGTTATTTTGGTTATGGCCTGTTCTTTCTTTACTATATTCTTATACGTGAGTTTTTCCTGGTTTAAATTTAATTATACCTGAAGCGGCGCCTGCTAAAAACCGGATTTTTTGTTCAAGCATCAGTTAAATTATTTGAAAGTACCTGTTTTATCCAGTTCAGGCCCAGTTTCAAAAGCGCAACATCATTATTCTTTACTGCATCCAGGGTGTCTATATCACGATTAAGACCATTTAAAATTCCTTTTTTAAATATGTGGCACCTGAATGTATCAAGATCATAACACGCCATATTAAAAATTCGTCGAGATTTGTCGTCTATACTGCCGCCGGGCATGAGACGATTCTTCAAGCTGATGATATCCATAAGCAGATCGTTCATCTCATTATATAGAGCAATACCCTGACTTTCAATCCATTCCTGGACAGTCTGTGTTTGTCCATAGTTAAAACCAAGGCAGTGAGGCTCTTTCAGCAGCATATATTGCTCGGCAATATTGCCTGTTTCCCTGGATTTGGTAAGAATACGGGCAAGAGGGTAGGTGCGGCATGATGACGGCCTGTCTTCGTAAACTCTGCATCCTGAGGGAGTAACAAACGGGCATTTATATTGCGAAGCATAATCCAACTTCAGTGAAATAATTGGAAGTCCTGAGTCGGGGCCTGTGTGCTCAGATGTATATTTTTTCAGAAAAAGACCGGATGGAATGCCGAGCCGATTTTTAAGACGCAGGATATCATAGGGGGTTAAAAACTGGTTAAGGTCCCGGCAACATTTATTAAAACATGGAACAGCTTCAGAACATGAGAATCTGAAGGTATCATCTAACAAAAGGGTGAGTGTATGGTTTGTCATTTTTATCCAACACCTAACATTTTCCGTAAAATTTGATTTTTACGAGAGTATCAACATTGACTGACAGGTAGCATTTATAGCGCTTGAAAGCCATATAAAAATTATTTTTAACAAAATCTGCTATTATCCAGATGTAATCTAATTATTTCACCATCCTAACCCATTGATATTTCATAATCTATTTATCAAATCTTCATCCCCATGCACCAATTACTGTAATCTGATAGTTTACAAAAAGTTTAAAATCAAAACACAATCAATAAAATTAATAAGCAATTAATAATCATTACAAGTAATTAAGATTTTATTCCCGCCGACTGATTTTTTGGCACCTGTATTGCTGTTAATTGAGCATGTCAATATAAAATTTTGGATTTATATTTGATGTTTTTGAATATAAATACCATATATAGCGTTCATATAGACATCGCTATCCAGATATTGTTTATGAGGCTTTTGGCCTGTAATCAACTGCAAATTTTAGCCTTTTGTTTGTCCAAAAGTTCTTGACAAGCAAAATGCTAAATGATATTTGACAAACCTATTTATATGCACAATATCCTATTGATTTTGTAGGATATATTAAATTTTTCAACTTAACGATGGTTTATGTTTTTTGTTAAGAAAATTTACGTAAAAATACTAATTTAAGCTGGCCAAATACTTAACTTTTGAGCCGCTATTATGAAGGGAGGTGCAAAAACATTTAAAAAAATTGACTGAAATTTCGCAACAATAATTCTTACAAAGCAAAATTAGGAGGTATGATTAATGCCAAGTTTTGTAATTGATGAAAAATGTGACGGTTGCAAAGGCGGGGACAAAACAGCCTGCATGTACATTTGTCCAAACGACCTTATGGTTCTGGAGCCCAATGCTATGAAAGCTTACAACCAGGAGCCAAATCAGTGCTGGGAATGTTTCTCATGCGTAAAGATTTGCCCCACCCAGGCTATTGAAGTCAGAGGTTATTCTGATTTTGTGCCTCTGGGTAGTAGCATAGTGCCGATGCTGGGGACCGAGGATATTATGTGGACATGCAAGTTCAGAAATGGACTTATTAAACGGTTTAAATTCCCGATCCGTACTACTCCCGAAGGCAAAGCCAACGCTTATCCGGATCTTAAAGGAAAGGATCTCGACGGTGAGCTGCTTTCGACGGAAGAGGCCGATGGGTACACCTATAAAACACCGGAAACTGTTTAAAGCAGGGTGTAGTTTCTGAAAAACCAGTAACTGACAAATTCATGAATTTCTATTTTAAGGAGGATGTAATATGGCAATACCAAATAAAGTTTTGGGTGAACTCAAAGCCGTAAGAGATCCGGAAGTTGAAGAGCGAGAAGTTGATATTCTGATTGTGGGCGGCGGAATGGCTGCTTGCGGCTCCGCTTTTGAAGCAAAGAAATGGATGTCTGAAGGCCAGACAGTTCTAATGGTTGACAAGGCTGCCCTGGAGCGCAGCGGCGCTGTTGCTCAGGGATTGTCGGCAATAAACACATACATCGGCGAAAATTCAATTGATGATTATGTTCGCATGGTCCGCAACGACCTGATGGGAATAGTCCGTGAAGACCTTATCTTTGATCTTGGGAATCACGTTGATGATTCTGTCCATCTGTTTGAGGAATGGGGCCTGCCCATGTGGAAAAAGACAGAAGACGGAAAGAACATGGACGGGAAAAAAGGCCTGAAGCTTGGCACGTTAAAGTCAGGCGCCACCCCTGTCCGCACCGGCAAGTGGCAGATCATGATTAACGGTGAATCCTACAAAAGAATCGTTGCCGAAGCCGCCAAGCTCGCTATTGGAGACGAAAATATTCTTGAGCGTGTTTTTATTGTTGAGGTTCTTCTCGATGCCAACAAAGAAAACCAGATTGCAGGCGCGGTCGGTTTTTCCGTGCGTGAAAACAAGATTTACATCATCAAATGCAAGACCATGATGGTAGCCTGTGGCGGCGCAGTAAATATCTACCAGCCTCGTAGTGTTGGCGAAGGTATGGGCCGCGCATGGTATCCTATATGGAATGCCGGCTCCACATACACCATGTGCATGAAGGTAGGCGCCGAGCTTACCATGATGGAAAACCGTTTCACCCCTGCGCGTTTCAAGGACGGTTACGGTCCTGTCGGGGCATGGTTCCTGCTGTTTAAGGCCAAAACACTAAACGGCCTGGGCGAAGCGTTTGCAGGCAGTGATGCTGCCAAGGCAGAACTTGAGAAGTATGCGCCTTATGGAACTGCCGCGGTTACACCGACCTGTCTCCGTAACCACCTGATGCTCGTTGAGATGAAGGCAGGCCGCGGACCTATCATTATGGATACTATGACAGCTCTTGCCGATCTGGCTGCGAAACTGGACAAAAAAGAGCTAAAACATCTTGAATCAGAGGCATGGGAAGATTTCTTAGACATGACATGCGGACAGGCCAACCTCTGGTGTGCACAGAACTGCGAGCCTGAAAAGAAGAATTCCGAGGTTATGCCGACCGAGCCGTACCTGCTCGGATCCCATTCCGGTTGCTGCGGTCTCTGGGTTTCCGGTCCGGATTTAGACTGGGTTCCCGATTCATACAAGATTAAAGCAGCCAATGGCAAAGTTTACAACCGCATGACAACGGTTGACGGTTTGTTTACATCTGGCGACGGTGTCGGCGGTTCAGGCCACAAGTTCTCATCCGGTTCACATGCCGAAGGACGTATGGCAATAAAGACAATGGTTAGATTTGTACGTGACAACGCTGATTTTACGCCGGCCCTGAGCATGTCAAAAGAAGAAATTGTTGATATGATTTACAAGCCTGTCAGGACCTACCTCGATCATTGTGCATATACTACTGCCGTTGATATTAACCCGAATTATGTGAAGCCTGAAGGAATGGCTTTCCGGCTCATGAAGGCTACCCACGAATATGGCGCCGGCACAGCTACTTTCTATCAGACAAGCTCCAAATCCCTTGAGATCGTTATGGAGCTGCTCCAGACAATGCGTGAGGACTGCGAGAAACTGGCTGCAGGCGATCTGCACGAGCTGATGAGATGCTGGGAAATTTTTCATCGTATCTGGACTGTTGAGTCCCATCTGCGTCACATCCAGTTCCGCAAAGAAACGCGTTATCCTGGATTCTACTATCAGTCTGATTATCCCGGACAGGATGATGAAAACTGGTTCTGCTTTACGAACTCAAAGTATGATCCAAAAGCCGGAACATGGGATACATTTAAGAAGGATTATATCAAGATTATTCCTGATTAATCATTAATTCTACAATTCGACTGCTCAATAGTCGAATAAGCTACCTCCAGGTGTCGCAAGATGCCTGGAGGTTTTTAATAGAGTTGATTAGGTGTTAGGTGTTAGGTGTTAAGTGTATGATTAAACAGACAATCGCTTTAACCTAACACCTAACACTTAACACGTTTCGAAAAAAATATTTTTCTAACTTTTTTCGGATTTATCAAATTTTTTTATTGCATAATGCGGAGGGATAGCATGACAGAAGACAAAGCAGCCCCTGTTAGCGGAAGCATTTTGGTGGTTGGAGGAGGGATAAGCGGATTAACCACTGCCCTCGAAGCCGCTGAAGTAGGGTATGAGGTATTCCTGGTAGAAAAAAATCCTTACCTGGGCGGAAGGGTGGCACAGCTAAATCAATATTTTCCCAAGCTTTGTCCTCCGACCTGTGGGCTTGAAATAAATTTCAGGAGAATAAAGGATAATCCAAGAATTAAAGTATTAACCCTTGGAGAGGTGGAAAAGGTTGACGGCACACCAGGCAATTATGATGTAACTATTAAATTAAACCCCAGATTTGTTAATGAGGATTGCACAGCATGTAATGAATGCGTGGATGTGTGCCCTGTTGAAAGGAATAATGAATTTAATTTTAACATAGATAAGACAAAAGCGATTTACAGACCCTTTGAGATGTCTTTTCCCATGCGATATGTTATCGATTCCTCTGTATGCAAAGGGTCTGAATGCAACAAATGTGTTGAGGCATGCAAATACAATGCAATCGATCTTAATGCAGAGGCAAAGATTATAAACCTGAATGTGGGAGCCATTGTCTGGGCTACAGGATGGGAGCCGTATGATGCTGCGAAGATAGACAATCTGGGCTTTGGAAAGCACCAGAACATCATTACAAACATGATGATGGAAAGATTGGCAGCTCCCAACGGACCAACAAAGGGAAAGATCCTCAGGCCCTCAGACAACAAGGCTCCGGAGAGCATTGCCTTTGTTCAGTGCGCGGGTTCAAGGGACGAGAATCATCTCCCCTATTGTTCATATATCTGCTGTATGGCTTCCTTGAAGCAGACAACATATATAAGGGCGCAATACCCGGATGCCAAGGTATATATATTTTATATTGACGTAAGGGCTCCGGGCCAGAGGTATGAAAAGTTTTACAAGCAGATCAAAGAGGATAAAAATGTCTTTTTGATAAAAGGCAAGGTTGCAGAGGTAAGCGAAGATCCTGGTTCCGGGAATATTACTGTAGTTGCTGAGAATGCTGTGACCGGTGAAAAGATCAGGCAGGAAGCCGAGATGGTCGTCCTTGCCACCGGTATGCAGCCAACGACTAAAGATGTCAAGCTTCCCGCTGATCTTAAGTACAATGATGATGGTTTTATTATTAACGACTTTGAAAAAGGTGGCATGTTTGCCGCTGGCTGTGCCAACAAGCCGGCAGATGTGGTGTCATCGAACCAGAATGCAACCGGTATGGCCCTGAAGGCTATTCAAACCCTGGTGAGGAAGTAGGAGGTTATCCATGGATAAAAAGTATGGTGTATATATATGCACAGGTTGTGGAATCGGGGACGCCCTTAATATAGAGAACTTGTGTGATGTGCCCAAGGAAGAGGGGCTGAGTGTTAAAACCCATCCTTTTCTTTGTGGAAAAGAAGGGGTTGAGCTGTTAAAAAAGGATATTGCAGATGATGGGGTTAACACCCTTGTTATCGCAGGATGTTCCCGACGAATAAATTATGATGTGTTCAAGTTTGACGGCTGCATTGTTGACAGGGTCAACTTGAGAGAACAGGTGATATGGTCTCATCCCAGATCGGAATATCCGGCTCCTACGGAAGAACAAAAAGATGATGAAGAGTTCATCGATCATGTTCAGATGCTTGCCGAAGATTATCTGAAGATGGGGATGGCAAAGGTTGAAAAAATCGATCTGCCGGAAGCGTCTAAGCTCGAAACAATCAGCAAAAGAATTCTTGTTATCGGCGGCGGCATAACAGGCATATCTGCTGCCATAGATGCCGCAAAGGCCGGCTATGATGTAACTATAGTTGAAAAGGAAGCATCGCTTGGCGGAAATGCAGCCAAAATTCGCGAGCAACTGCCTAATGAAGATCCCTTTGAAAGCCTTATACCGCCAATAATCGAGGCTAAAATCAAAGAGGCTGAAGCCTACTCCGGCATTGAGGTTAAAACAAACACCATAGTTGCCCGTATTGCCGGTCAGCCAGGTGAATTTACCGTAACCTTGAAAAAACCGGGAGAGACAACTGAATTTGACGTGCCTTATCCTTTGCCTGATGAAATGAAGGTTGATGAAAACGGTAAAGAGCTTGATGTGGAAAAGCTTATCGAGGTTTACAATGAATATAACAAGGGTAAAAAAGATATTTTAACCCTTGATCCTGACGGAGAAAAGTTTGGAGCGGTAATTCTTGCCGCAGGTTGGAGACAGGATAAGCTTGAAGGTAATGCGTTTGCTCATCTCGGCTTTGGCAAACTGCCGGATGTTGTCACCAATTATCAGTTTGAGGAAATAGCCGCAAAAGGCAAAATAACCAGGCCGTCTGATGGAAATGAAGCACAGTCAGTTATATTTATACAAAGCCCGGGCAAGGGTGATGATGACAGCGACTTTGACTACACCGGTTCGGTTACAAGCCTTGTAGCCCTCAAGCAGGCAAAGTATGTGCGTGAAGATTATCCTGACGGCAAGGCTTATATTTTTTACCAGCACATGCGGACACCCGGACTGCAGGAGAATTTTTACAAGAGCATACAGCAGGATGAGGGGATCTTTTTAACCAAAGGGAATGTTATAAGTGTAGCTAAAAATGGTGACGGGCTAATTGTCGAAGCCGATAATACCCTTCTGGGCGAAAAAATCCAGGTCAAAGCCGATATGGTTGTTCTGGCTGCCGGCATGGTCCCTGTAACTGTAGATGATCCTGTAGTTAATCTGGCCTACAGACAGGGTCCTGGTTTCCGTGATAACGCAATTTTCAACGAATATGCTGATTCAAATTTCATCTGTTTTCCATACGAAACTCAGAGAACCGGCATTTATGCTGCCGGGTGTATCCGGCGTAGTATGACAATTGAAGAGTCTATCGAAGATGCTACCGGAGCCGCCCTGAAAGCGATTCAATGTATAGAGTCTGTAAACAGAGGCGTTGCAGTACATCCAAGGTCAGGAGATATGACATTTCCTGACTTTTTCTTCCAGAGATGCACTCAATGCAAGCGGTGTACAGAGGAATGCCCGTTTGGCGCTCTTGATGATGATGAAAAAGGGACCCCAAAGCCTAATCCGACACGGTGCAGACGGTGCGGGACATGTATGGGAGCCTGTCCTGAGCGTATAATCGGTTTTGCCGATTATAATATCGATAGTATCGGATCAATGGTCAAGGCGATTGGTGTTCCTTCTGAAGACGATTTTGATGAACCGCCTTTAAGGTTTCTTGGCCTGGTTTGTGAAAATGATGCCTATCCAGCCTTGGATATTGCCGGATTAAACAGGCTCAGCTATTCTGCCAATGTCCGGTTTATTCCTGTCAGATGCCTTGGCTCTGTTAATGTAATCTGGATAAAGGACGCTCTTTCTCAGGGCATGGACGGTATTTTTCTCCTTGGCTGCAAACATGGCGATGATTACCAGTGCCACTTTGTGAAAGGCAGCGAACTTGCGGACATAAGAATGAAAAAGATAGGTGAGGCGCTGGCAAGCCTTGCCCTGGAAGTAGAGCGCGTAGCGCAGTTCCAGGTGGCTATTGACGAATATGACAAGATTCCGGAGATCGTTAATACTTTTGTGGAAATGGTTGAGGAGCTTGGTCCAAACCCGTTTAAGGGATTCTAAAAAAGATTAGTCGAGTAGTCGAGTAGAAAAATGGTCAAGTGGTTGACCACTCGACCACTTGACTAATTGCGAAGCAATTTAAGAGGAGGTATAGGTATGGCGGATAAATGCCTGATTGAGCCTGATCTAAGTTTTATTAAACAGGTAGTCGGTCTTGGGGGGGATACACTGAAGAAGTGTTTTCAATGTGCAACCTGTTCGGTAGTCTGCCCGATTGCTCCGGAGAATAAGCCCTTTCCAAGAAAGGAGATGATTGCCGCATCATGGGGTTTGAAGGATAAACTTATCGGAAGCATGGACATATGGCTGTGTCATAATTGCGGAGATTGTACTACCATGTGCCCGCGCGGTGCAAAACCAGGTGATGTGCTTGGAGCCGTCCGTTCTTATGCGATCTCTGAATATGCGGTGCCCAAATTTATAGGAAAGGCTGTAAATGATCCCAAAAAACTGCCTGTGCTGTTGGGACTTCCTGTGGTTGTGTTTCTGGTGCTTGGCTTTATCACAGGCCTGCTCGATTTTACCCCTGGCGGAGATAAAATCGTTCATTCAAATTTCTTTTCCTCATGGCTTGTTGACCTGATTTTTGTCCCGCTTGCCGCATGGGTTGCAGTGGTTTTCGGAATAGGGCTCAAAAGATTTGTAAATGATATGCATGAAAACGCAGTGCTTGAAGGCAAAACAGACAAGAAGAAACTGGAAATTGGAGGTCTTATACGGGGGCTTTTCAGCGTTATTCCGACCATATTAAAGCACAGTAAGTTTTCTGAGTGCGGCGAAAATAAAGACCGTGCTACAGCGCATCTTATGGTATTTTATTCATTTATCGGGCTTTTTATTGTGACAAACATATTTTTTGTTGTGCTTTATGTTTTTCAGATTCACGGGCCATATTCGCAGATGAACCCTGTGAAATGGCTTGCCAATGTCAGCGGCATAGCCCTTATTATCGGCAGCGCATTGATGATAAAAAACCGTATGGCTAAAACAGACCAGGTGACCAGCTACAAGGACTGGTATCTGCTTATACTTGTTCTCGGCCTTGGCGTTACCGGCATGTTAACCGAAATGACAAGGCTGGCGGGAATAGCCGGTCTTTCTTATGCCCTGTATTTCATACATCTAATGTTTGTATTCCATCTGTTTATATTTTTGCCGTTTTCCAAGCTTGCCCATCTTGTTTACAGGACAGTTGCAATGGCATACGGTGAATATGGGAAGAGATAAATATATATTATTATATTTGAAATAATAAAAAAGTTGGAAGAACTTTGATTTTAATTGTGAGTTAATAATAATAAAAAAGGAGAGTAAATCAATGTCAAAATTAGTACCACCACATGGAGGAAAAGGGTTAGTCTGTTGCTTGCTGGAAGGAAGTGAACTGCAGGCAGAGAAGGAAAAGGCAAAAACTTTAAAAACCATTCCCATTTCGGGTCGTGAGAACGGCGATCTTATTATGATGGGTATCGGCGGATTCAGTCCGTTAACCGGTTTTATGACCAAGGCTGACTGGAAAGGTGTTTGCGAGAACTTTCTGATCAGTGACGGCACATTTTGGCCGGTGCCTGTAACACTGTCCGCTTCTAAAGAGGATGCCGACAGCATCAATGAAGGTGATGAGGTTGCCCTTCAGAATGCTTCCGGAGAGATCATGGCAACCATGAAGATCACTGAAAAATATGAGATGACCGAGGCTGATAAAAAATGGGAATGCGAAAAGGTTTACAAGGGTAAAGGCGAAGAATCCGCAGACGATAAATTCTGGAAAATTGCTCCTAAAGATCATCCCGGCGTTATCATGGTCATGAATCAGAAAGATTACAACCTGGCCGGTCCCGTCAAGGTGCTTAGTGAAGGTGGTTTCCCCGAAAAGTTTGCCGGCACCTATATGACTCCGGCGCAATCGCGCGCCATTTTTGATGAAAAGGGATGGGGCACGGTCGCAGCGCTTCAGCTCAGGAACCCTATGCATCGGTCTCATGAATATCTGGCTAAAATTGCCGTTGAGATATGTGACGGTGTGTTTATTCACTCTCTGGTCGGGTCTCTGAAAGCTGGCGATATCCCGGCTGACGTCCGCATCAAATGCATCAATGCCCTTATAGACGGTTATTTCAGCAAAGATAATATCGTTCAGGGCGGATATCCACTTGACATGCGCTATGCCGGCCCAAGAGAAGGCCTGCTCCATGCCACATTCCGCCAGAACTACGGCGTCAACCGGATGATCATCGGCCGTGATCACGCCGGTGTTGGTGACTTCTACGGTCTGTTTGACGCACAATATATCTTTGATGAGATTCCCAAGCCGGAAGATACCGGGAAAAGACTCCTTTGCCAGCCGTTAAAGATCGACTGGACATTCTATTGTTTCAAGTGCGACGGAATGGCATCACTGAGAACCTGCCCGCATCAAAAGGAAGACCGTGTGATCCTTTCCGGAACAATGCTGCGCAAGCTGCTTTCCGAAGGCGGTGATATTCCTGATCACTTTGGTCGAGATGAGGTATTGGCAATCCTTCGCGAGCACTATGAAGGCCTTACCGAAAAGGTTGAAATTAAGATGCAGAGCCACGCGGCGGGCGATACCATGAAATAATAGATCAATTCTAAAATAGTTTCCTTAACAAAAAAAGGAGGCAGCGAGTGCTGCCTCCTTTTTTTGTTATGCTTTCAATATTCCCACTTTGTTTGTCATTCCCGTCTGTCTGCCGTGCCTGCACAGGCAGGCGAAAGCGGGAATCCAAAAGTAAAATTGGCGGAGAGAGAGGGATTCGAACCCTCGGTGGAGTTTTCGCCCCACACTCGCTTAGCAGGCGAGCGCCTTCAGCCAGCTCGGCCATCTCTCCGTGAGACCTTTGCAAAACGCCCCATTTTGCCCAATTTCGGCGTCAGGCTCAAATTTTAAGCCTCGAAATACTCAATGTATTCCTACGTTTAAAATTTTCGCCTTCCTTGAACTTGAACAAAATTGAGCATTTTTCAAAGGTCTCTCCCTGTTTATAAATGGCGGAGGGAGTAGGATTTGAACCCACGGAGCTGTGACACTCAACGGTTTTCAAGACCGCCGCCTTAAACCACTCGGCCATCCCTCCTTAATTTCAAGCATAAATACCATGTTAGTCATGCCAGGTCAATATTTATTGACTGCCCAAAATCAGAATAAAAGTTGACGTAATATAACATCTAATATAATTGTTCTGTATTTGAGAGCTTTGCACAACCCCTGTTTTTGCTCAATTCTGGTCATTGAGAGGAGCAAAGCGACGTGGCAATCTTGTAGATTATCAACATGTTTTGAGATTGCTTCGTCCGCCAAAGGGCTCTGGCGAACTCGCAATGACAATTCTGGGGTTTTTCAAAAGTCTGTATTTGAAACGTAAGTGTTGTCCAACTTATACGCTAAGAGAAAGGAAATATTATGAATGCAGTAAAAATCATGCCATGTCTTGACATGAAAGACGGACGTATAGTCAAGGGCATACATTTTGTGGATTTGAAAGATGCTGGTGATCCCGTAGAAAATGCGGCGTTTTATGAAAAGGAAGGAGCTGATGAACTGGCAATCCTGGATATAGCCGCAACATTAGAAAATCGAAAGAGCAAACTGGAATGGGTTAAAAGTGTTTCATCGGTAATTACTGTCCCGTTGACGATGGGCGGCGGCATTGCCTCCCTGGAAGATATTGAAATGGTTCTCGATGCCGGCGCTGATAAAATTTCTATTAACAGCGCTGCTGTCAAGAACCCCGACCTGATCAGGCAGGCGGCAAAAGCCTTTGGTTCAGAGAAGCTGACTGTAGCTATCGATGCGAGAAGGAATAAGGAGATGCCATCCGGATTCCAACTCGTTGTCTCGGGTGGAACCAGACCTGTGGACAAAGATGCTGCAGCCTGGGCCAAACAATGTCAGGAACTTGGCGCCGGCGTTATTCTGCCAACCAGTATGGATGGTGACGGGACTCAAGCTGGATATGATTTGGAATTTACAAAAGCTATTTCAAATATTGTAGATCTGCCGGTGATCGCTTCTGGCGGCGCGGGAAAGCTGGAGCATTTTTATGAAGGGGTTGTTCAGGGCGGGGCACAAATTTTATTGGCGGCTTCCGTCTTTCATTATCGCATCTTTAGCATCAGAGAGGTCAAGGAATATCTGCAAAAAAAGGGTTTACATGTCAATTTGTAATACTTTAGCATTATGCAACAAACTATCTGCAGTTGTAAACATTTACCACAGAGATCACAGAGCACACAGAGTAAATTAATTTGTTTTTTATCCTTCTATTTCTCTGTGGTCTCTGTGTGCTCCGTGGTGAAAAATGTTACAAAACTTTAAATTAACAATTGAATATGACGGAACCGAATATCAAGGCTGGCAAAGACAAAAGAACGGACGCACAATTCAGGAAGTAATTGAAAACGCAATTAATATCATGACCGGCAAGAAGGTTTCTCTGACAGGTTCCGGCAGGACCGATGCCGGAGTGCATGCTTTGGCCCAGACGGCAAATTTTCATTGTAATACAGAACTTGGCCCTGAAATGTTTCAAAAAGGGTTAAACAGCCTTGTGCCGGATAATATTGTAATAAAGGAATGCTGCCTGGTTGATGACAAATTTTATGCAAGGTATGACGCAAAAAGCAAGACATATCGTTACAAAATATTAAACCAAAGGCTTAATTCCGCCATCAGCCGGCGCTATGTATGGCATATACGCAAAACACTCAATTTGGAAGCCATGCGCTTGGCGATCCGTCATATAACAGGAGCTCATGACTTCAAGGCATTTGAGGGGTCGGGCAGCCCAAGGTCAAACACGATAAGAACCGTAATAAATGCGACCCTTATTGAAGCGGATCAAAACAATCTGTCTTTTCAAATAGAGGCCAACGGGTTCCTGCGATATATGGTGCGTAATATTGTCGGGACTCTGGTAGATGTGGGGCTTGGTAAAATCACGCCGGATGATTTTAAAACAATACTGCTTTCAAGGGATCGAAACCGTGCAGGGGCAACCGCTCCTCCGCATGGGTTGTTTCTCGTTAATGTCAAATATTGATGGCGTCGTAAAAAGTCCCATCTACTGCGTTGTAGTCGTTTTTCAGACACTCGGCATACTACGTGTATGGGCCTCGTCCCTGAAAAAATACTACGCCTTGTATATGAACCTTTTTACTTAGCCATCTATAGTTAAATTCATGACTTTTTATGGAGGCCGGCTTTTGCAATATCCTATTGTATGGGCGGAAGTTGATCTTAAGGCTATAGCATATAATGTTTGCGAATTGAGGCGAATAACAAACCCGGGTTCTCGCCTTATGGCTGTTGTAAAGGCCAATGCATACGGCCATGGCCTTGTCGAGGTGGCAGGGAAGGCGTTGGAGAGCGGCGCTCAGGCTCTGGGTGTGGCAAGAGCGAGCGAAGGCATTCAACTCAGAAAGGCGGGTTTTGACGCATCTATTCTGGTTTTCAGCTATACTCCTCCTGGTCAGGCCAAAGAGCTTGTTAAGTTTGATCTGACACAAACCGTCTATTCATACAAAACAGCTAAGGCCCTGTCTGCTGCGGCGAGCTCATCCGGTAAAAGGATCAGGGTGCATCTTAAAGTGGACACAGGGATGGGAAGACTCGGAGTGCTGCCTGATTGTTTCTGCATTTCGCAATCAAGCCGGGATGTTGATAATGCAGTGCATGAAGTAGAATTAATTACGCGTCTTAAAAACCTTGAAATTGACGGCATATATACACATTTTGCCATCGCCGACAGCCCGGACAGGTCTTATGCTGAAAATCAGCTTAAAATATTTAAGGACTTTCTTGATCAACTTAAACGCGCAGGCCTGGAATTTCCCGTCAGACATGCTGCAAACAGCGCAGCAGTAATAAACATGCCTGAAACACATCTTGATATGGTTCGCACCGGCATATCGATTTATGGTTTATACACATCTGACGGCGTTGATAAAAGCCGGATTGATCTGAAGCCGGCTATGGAGCTTAAAGCAAGGATAATTCATTTAAAAAAGGTGCCGGCTGGATTTAAGGTCAGCTACGGAATTACCTATGAGACCAAAAAAGCCACAACTATTGCCACTGTGCCCATCGGCTATGCGGACGGATTTAACCGCCTGCTGTCTTCCCGTGGCCATATGCTGGTCTGCGGTCGCAAAGCGCCGATTATCGGCCGTGTATGCATGGATATGACAATGCTGGATGTTGGGGATATCCCGGAGGTTTCGCTTGAAGATGAGGTGGTAATTTTCGGCAAACAGGGCGATGTCTCTATAACGGTCGATGAAATAGCTTCAAGCATCAATACAATCAATTACGAGATTATATCTACGATATCGGATCGTGTCCCCAGAATTTATTTGTGAAGACCTTTGTATTGACAATGTATTTATTTTGCGATACATTACATAGTAAATATAGAGTCAGGTTTTTTAAATATTTTATAGGGCAAAGGTTTGAATTATGAGTAAAAACACAAATATAAATATTAGAACGACCGAGGATGTTAAAAAGAATGCAGGGATTATTCTAACTGGTCTTGGATTAAATATGTCTTCGGCTGTTAATCTTTTTTTGAAACAGGTTATCAATTACAGGGGCATTCCGTTTGATTTGCGACTGCCTAACAAGGAAACGCTGCATGCTATGGATGACATTGAAAATAGACGTAATCTTGAGTCAGCAGATACCGTTGAAGAAATGTTCAAGAAGATTGACGTATGAATTCCCGGAAACTGATATGGACAAAAAGATTTTCTAAGGATGTCAATCGAGCGAAAAAGCGAAACCAGAATTTAGAATCTCTTCAGAAAGTTATTAAAATGCTGTAATCAGGTGACACCCTACCTCAGGAATGCAAACTTCATCCCTTGAAAGGCAAATACTCAGGTTATATGGAATGTCATATTGAACCTGATTGGTTGCTAATCTGGAAGGCGGACAGCAAAAACGTTTATCTAACACGAACCGGCACACATTCAGACCTTTTTGGATAAGATATCCACTATTTTTAGATACTTGCACATGCGACCAGGCAACCATTAATAAAGGAAAAGCGGCAGCGATATTGATAGTGCTGTTTTTGACGCGATCCGTGCCTTAATGACGCCGCCTGAAAAGCCACGCAAGAAGATCGGGTTTGTGGTAAAGGAAAAGAAGGCTGCTTATGGCAAAAGGACAAAGGGAAGTAGAAAAAAGAAATGATAATTTTATCCCTGAAAATGGCGTTTTAAGCGCTAAAAACGCCTATTTTGGGAGCGTTAATTCATAAATATCAACAAGTTCACGTGGCCCGACCCCAATTGACAAGGAGATTTGATCACATGGTTTGTGGTAACAAAATGAATTTAAAAATATTTGCCGAGACAAATCTTTTTGAGGAGATTTCGGACAATGAGCTTTAATCCCCAAAAGCCTTATAACGATCTTCCCCTTCTGCCACCGAAACAGGATATTGAAACAAAAAATATTCTCAGGAAAACTATTACAGCGGGGCGAGCTCTTGCCGAGCTAAAAGGTTTGGGCGAAACAATTCCCAATCAATCCATGCTCATAAACTCCGTTGTCTTGCAGGAAGCCAAAGCCAGTTCAGAAATTGAGAATATCATTACAACTGACGACGCCCTGTTCAGAGCGTTTACGGCAAAGACCAGCAGAGTTGATCCCTCGACAAAGGAAGTACTTCGTTATCGCGAGGCCCTTTGGGAAGGATACAACGAACTCAAGAAACGCCCCATTCTTGCAACCAATCTTTTTGTAAAGCTGGTTCAAAGAATCAAGGAGAACCAGGCCGGAATCCGGCGAACACCAGGTACGACGATCTCAAATGCAGCTACAGGTGAGATAATCTATACACCGCCGGAGGGAGAGGCTGTTATCCGCGATAAACTGAAGAATCTTGAAGATTACATACACGGTGAAGATGATATTGACCCCTTGATCAAACTGGCTTTAATTCACTACCAGTTCGAAACCATCCATCCCTTCTCTGACGGCAACGGACGAACCGGGCGGATTATCAACATCTTGTATCTTGTTTTTCAGGGGCTGCTTGATTTGCCCGTGCTCTATCTGAGCAAATTTGTTATCGACCGGAAGAATGAGTACTACCGCTTTTTGCGACGGGTAACTGAAAAAAGCGAATGGGAGCCCTGGATTCTCTATATGCTGGACGCAGTAGAAGAGACCGCCACGTTTACGCGGAAGCGAATTCTGGACATCCGCGATCTGATGGCTGAAACAATGGAGGTGGCGAAGGAAACCTTGCCTGGCAGAGTGTATTCCAAAGAATTGATCGAATTACTCTTCTGCCAACCCTACACCAAGGGACAGTCTCTGGTTGATGCGGGTATTGCCAAAAGGAAGACCGCAGCGGAATATCTCAAGGATCTTGAGAAAACAGGAATACTGACAGGGAAGAGGATTGGCAGGGAAATGCTCTACTTGAATACGAGGTTATATGACTTACTGTCAAAATAACATGTGTATGCCGTGGACGCAACCTAAGGACGTGTCCATAAAAATACAAAACATGGACACGTTATTCCGATATGTCCATAGCATGGACACGTTTACTAAAGAATATTCCTGTATTCATCAAATTAAGCCTGTTCAATACTTAAAATGTACATGAATACAAGTACTTACAAGCGTACAAAACAAAAGTTAACCCAAATTTGTTGCGTTTCCGGAGAGTTAATCCTCGGGAATCCACTGTTTTGAAAAAAGTTAACCCAAAATATGTACGTTTTGTAGCATAAGTTAATCCAAAAAATTAACGTTTGCTGCTCTTTGAAAATGAATAATATTTAACAAATCTCTTTATATTACAATCAGTTTATGCTCCTTTTCAGTATTGAACACCAGTATTGAACAGAAGGAGCATTTTTATGGTTGATTTTCAAATTTCCCTGCCGGGACTTGCAAGGGATTTCAACAATCTCACAAAAGAAGAAAGAGAGTTTGTCGAGTATTTTTCCACGATCGATAGTAATAGCATTTCTCCTGTAGTCGATTGTTATGCCGGCATAGGGCCCCAAGGGTATGGCACCGCTTTGATACTGGCACGGATCGTTAAAGTAAAAGAGCGAATCAGACAGACAATTGGCCAAGGTTTTAAAACAGAATGATCTCTATCGATTTGTAACTTACGATGCTCAGCCATCACATAATACTTTCAATACCCTAAGAAAAAGACTTGGCACAAAGGGATTCGTTGAAATCCATAAGCGTTTTGTAAGCAATGCTTACAACTTGGGATTATTAGATCCTAAAATCAATGATCTGCCCAAGAACAGAAAGAAAGGGATAATTCTTGTTGCCGATTCGACTTTTCTGATTACAGCAGGATCGACAAGGGGGCAAAAGGATGAACAGGGCAAATGGCGCTTCAACGATGAAAGCGTTGCCTTTTCAGGTAAAGGTCATCACAGCCATAAATACCCCGTTGGCCACAAGGCCCACAGTCTGAGAACAATAAGCGGTGTACCCCTGGTAACTCTTCTAACACCTGCTAATGAATCAGACCAGGCAGTTATTATGCTTCTCATCGAGGTTGTGTCCCGCTATCCTTACCTTAAGTTTGCTTACATTATCCTGGACAAGGGATATGATGCAGAGGAAATCCATCATGATATTTACGAGTTCTTCGGGATCATTCCCATTATCATAAGAAAGAAAATGGTCTATCCAAAAGGATTTACCGAAGATGGCTATCCTCTTTGCCAATGGGGGCTGGCAATGAAACCACGAGGCATTGAATACAAACAAAGAAGAACAAAATATGCTTGTTTTAAGATTTGCAAAAAATCAGAGCAATCCTTGCTGTTCTCATGCGATTATATCAAAGAGCAGTACAAGTATGGCTATACTTGCCACACTTATTTTAATGAAGGTTACAGAAAATACGGACCAGCTGTACCTCACAGCCTGATCTATAAAAAGCTAAAACCGTTCAGGACTGGTATTGAAAGAACTTTTGGTCTTGTAAAAGAAAACAGGTACCGTATGGAAATGAGCAACTTTTACAAAGGTATTGATAATGTTACCATCCATGCCATTGAACATGATATTGTTTTCACCCAGGACATTATCTTTGATTATATCAAAACCGGGAAGATCAGCCCTGTGCTAAATCTTGACGGGCTGTTGCCCAAATCATATTGAAAATCTATCAGCATTCCATAAAACACATGAAGGCAGTGCTCGAAAACACAGTTAATCATTTGAATTAATTTAAAATAATTGCTATTTTTGCTTGACTTTTCGGCTGCTTTTTGAGATAATTTAAGTAGTTATCAACGCAAAAAGGAGTTTTTGCCTTATGATGGGACACCAGCCTCAAAGTCAAGAAAAACTTTTCTACACCAGATTCAATCTGAGCCAACGTATCCCCAAAAATCATATTCTCAGAAAAATATCAAATATGGTCGACTTTGATTTTGTCTACAAAGAAGTAAAAGACAAATACGGTTATAATGGTAATATCTCTGTGCCGCCACCTGTAATATTAAAGTTGATGTTTCTTTTAATCTTTTACAATGTCAGGTCAGAACGCGATCTCATGTCTACATTGCCTTTTCGATTGGACTGGCTGTGGTTTTTGGACTACGACTTAGATGATGAGATCCCAAACCATAGTGTATTGAGTAAGGCTCGCACCCGCTGGGGGGTGAGTACCTTCCAGTGTTTTTTTGAAAGAATCGTCATGCAGTGTGTGCAAGCCGGTCTTGTAGACGGCAGCAACCTGTTTATGGATTCGAGCAATATCCAAGCCGATGCTTCAAACAACTCGGTTGTAAATACCCACGATATCAAACGTTATCTCAAAAAAAGCTATCAACTCTTTGAAGACCGCCTGGAAAAGGAAAACAATCAGTCTGACGATGATCATATTGATCCTCCCAAAACTGGTAGTGCCAATAGCAAATATCTATCAACCACGGATCCGGATGCATCGGTTCAGCGTCAAGGAGGTGGCCGCTCTAAGCTAAAATACAAGGTTCATCGCGGTGTTGACGGAAAGCATGAAATCATTACCGCTACTTCTGTGAGTACGGGGTCTGTCAATGAAGCCCATTTGCTAAAACCATTGCTTTTAGAGCATGAAAAGACTACCGGGTTAAAGGCTCAATCCTGTGTTGCTGACAGCAAGTACGGCATTATTGCAAACTACCTGGCCTGCCATGATCTGGGGCTGAAAGGTCACTTTGCATCGTTTGAGAAAGCTCATCGGGGTTCTGGTCGTCAGAAGGATATATTCCCCAAGGAGAATTTTGTTTACAATCCTGGCACCGACTCGTTTACCTGCCCTGAGGGAGAAGAGCTTAAACGCAGGCGATTCAGCAAACAGCGCCGGTACTGGGAATATACAGCACTGCCAACTGTGTGTCGTAATTGTCGTTCATTCTCCCGATGCACTCGAAGCAAGACTGGAAGATCATTAAAGCGTCATGAACGCCAGGAAGATCTGGACCATATGCTGTTGGAATCAGAATCAAAGGAATCGCTTAAAGATATTCGAACCCGCCAGTATCTTATGGAACGATCATTTGCCAGAAGCACCCGCTATGGGTTCAAGCGGGCTCGATGGAGACGCTTGTGGCGTGTTAAGATCCAAGAATATTTAACAGCAGCAATTCAGAATGTGATGGTATTTGTTCAACATGTCAAAGAACCAGAAGCTACCAAGGCGGTAGCAAATCGGAAACCAGAAAAAAGCAACGGAACAGGGCAATTTATACTTCAATTTTTAGCTTTATTTACAACCAAATCTATTTCAAAGAATTTACTACATGTGCCAGCTGGATAAGGTTTAATTTCTATATTTTCTGTTCCTGAAACTGGGGTTCGGGCAACAGCCCGTTAATTATTGAACAGGCTTAAATTGGGAAACAGGCTGTTTCCCAATTACAATGGCGTGATAAATCTGAAGATGGCAAAATGTCACAAGCTGTGGCACAAATTCCATGGAGCCAAATTAAAAACGTGTCCATAGAATTGTAATATATAGACTCGTTTTATCGATATGTCCATGACGCAGACATGTTTTTACTGTATATTAAAAAGATGTTCCCCTTGAAAAACGACAACAAATCACTGTAAAGTTATGCAAATGAACTTATCCTTTTTTTTAGATAAAAATCTCTTTAATGCAGGAACATCATTTTTCAAGCAGCTTAATATCCCCTTAAACAGCAACACAACCACTCCTCTTCATCTGAAAGATATTTTAAAAGACAAATTCAAATCTCAGGAAATTTTTGAAGAAGTTTCCGCAACCTGTTTTCTTGGGCTGGCACACAGTTCTGTTTTTGACGCGATCCGTGCCTTAATGACGCCGCCTGAAAAGCCACGCAAGAAGATCGGGTTTGTGGTAAAGGAAAAGAAGGCTGCTTATGGCAAAAGGACAAAGGGAAGTAGAAAAAAGAAATGATAATTTTATCCCTGAAAATGGCGTTTTAAGCGCTAAAAACGCCTATTTTGGGAGCGTTAATTCATAAATATCAACAAGTTCACGTGGCCCGACCCCAATTGACAATTGATAAACAGCAGGCACAAGAACTTATCAAAGAAACCTTTGAAAGCCCAAACGGGGAAAATTGATGGCGCTTGCTTTATCAGTAAAAGAGGGGGAAACAGGATAAAATATGCTTCTCGATAACAAGACAAGGTCAAATGAAAACGGCTATTTTAAAGTTTTTGATCTATTAGCAGACTATATTGAAACCGGCCGGGTTGATATTGTAACCGGTTATTTTTCTACCTGCGCCATTGCAAAACTCTCTGACAAAGTTAACAATGCCGAATCATTTCGCATGATTTTGGGTGATCTATTACAGACCGATGCCAAAGATGACAAAATAATCAACCTGTTAAGTGATAGCCTGGCAGTAGACCAAACTCTTTTTCTAAGTGTTTCAGCCAAAAAAGCGGTTGAATTTTTAAAACAGGAAAAAGTCAGGATAAAAACAATCCAGCGTAATTTCTGCCATGCCAAAACTTATATCTACAAAGACAATGACTCACGCAAGAATTTCCAGATTATTGGAAGTTCAAATTTAACCGAAGCCGGACTGGGGCTGAAAGAATCCGCCAACATCGAATTAAACCGTGCTGAAACCGGCGACAGTCCTGATTACCATGAACTCACCGGGTGGTTTCAAGAGTTGTGGAAAAGCAAGTCTGCTCTTGATAAAATTGAACTGGCCGACAAAACAAAAATTGACTGCAAAGAACACCTCATCAATCTAATTCAGAATTTCTATAAGGAATATTCTCCCGAAGATCTTTATTACAAAGTTTTGTATGAATTATTCAAAGAAGATTTGCTGTCAATATCTTTTGACAAAGAATTTATAAAAGAGATCAGCCATCTGCAAGAGACCATCATTTACAAAAAGCTCTATTCCTTTCAGCAGAAAGGGGTTATCAGCCTTATCAAGATGTTGCAGAAAGAAAACGGGGCTATTTTAGCCGATGCAGTCGGCCTGGGTAAGACATGGTCGGCTCTGTCGGTTATGAAATATTTTGAAATCAAGGGCTACAAGGTTATTCTGCTCTGCCCCAAAAAGCTGGAAAACAACTGGCGGCAGTATCTTGAAGGACATCGTTCAATATTTGAAAACGACAGATTAAAATATACCATTCGTTTTCACACAGACCTGCAGGATGAAAGGCTGCAAAACTATCAGGACGATTTTACTATTAAAAGATTTTTTCAGGGTAATCCTAAAGTTTTGATAGTAATTGATGAAAGTCATAATTTAAGAAATGACAAATCCTCGCGGTACAAATTTTTAGCCGATAATATCCTGCAGAAAAATAAAGATGTTAAGGTATTACAGCTTTCCGCAACTCCCATCAATAACCGGCTGACCGATATACGCAATCAGTTTAAACTGATCAAAAAAGGATTTGATGATGGTTTCAAAAAAAGCGAGATCGGCATTAAAAGTTTGCAGAATATTTTTGCCAACGCTCAGAAAGAGTATAAAAACTGGCAAAACCTGGAAAACAGAAAGATAAAAGATTTTATCCAGATCCTGCCGCAAAAGTTTTTCGACCTGACCGATTCGTTAATTGTAGCCCGCACCAGGAAATTGATTGAAAATGAATTCGGAGCCATGTCTTTTCCGGCAAAAGAAACCCCGCTTAACGAATATATAAATACTGAAAATATTGGCAGTCTCAAAACATTTGATGATATTCTGGATGCAATTAAAGTCAACCTCACCGCATACAGGCCGTCTGAATACATAACTGATGTAAAACCGGTCAGTGTTCTTGAAGACCCAAGACAAAGAGAAAAATTTCTTGTTAAAATGATGTTTATATTGCTTATGAAACGGTTGGAATCAAGCTGGTTCTCATTTAAAAATACGGTTGAAAACATTTTGCATCATCATGAAAACGCTCTCTCAAAAGTAAACACCTATATTGAATCACAGCAGAATATAGATCTGGAACCGGATATTATCGATGAGGATGTTATTGAAGATCTGGAACAGGCGGCAATGGACTATACTGCCTCAGGCATAGAAGAGGATACAGATCTGCCCGGGGAATTGAGCCTGGGTAAAAAAAATCCTGTTTTGCTTTCAACTATTACCGATATTGATCATTTTAAAAAGCATCTTGAAGAAGACATAGCAAAGTTTACGATTCTGAAAGAAAATCTCAAAGCTTATGAACAGGAACTTATTGATAATAAAAAGACAGACAACAAGCTGGATAAACTTGTCTGGCATATAGAAAACAAGAGAAAGGAACGCGCCAACAAAAAAGTGCTGATATTTACAGTTTTTAAAGATACTGCTCAGTATCTTTTCCAAGAACTTATAAAAAGAGGTTATACAAAAATTGCCTGTGTTTCAGGCTCCCAGTCGGAAACAGATGATGGCTATAGAGGAGCAAAGTTTAATGAAATTCTTCAACGTTTTGCGCCTTACACAAAACTGTACAATGAAAGAGACTGGGAACATATCTACGATAAGGCCCGCAAAAATGATCCGGATACTTTTCAAAAGCCGGAAAACTTTGAAGACTGGAAAGAAGTTGTCAAAAAATATGATCACAATACCTGGGAAAAGATTAATAATCCCATAGAGATCCTGATTGCCACAGACTGTTTAAGTGAAGGCCAGAATCTTCAGGACTGCGACTGTGTGGTCAATTATGACATTCACTGGAATCCGGTCAGGCTTATCCAGCGCATGGGCAGGATTGACCGCCTGGGTTCGCCGAATAAAACCGTGATGGGGATTAATTTCTGGCCCGGCAAGGATTATGAAGATTATCTGAGATTAAAAGACCGGGTGGAAAAGAGGATGGCTTTAATGAGCATTGTCGGCACTGAAATCGATGAAAAAATGACGCCCGAAGTGGAAAGAATGACGAAAGACAATCCGATTCTAAGCAAGCAGGCCCAAAAAATGCTTGAGCAGCTCCAGGTTACCTGGGATGATGTTGAAACAAGCGATGAAACTTTAGGGCTAACCGATCTTTCATTAGAGCAGTTTCGCCAGGAACTCTTTGAAATGTTTCAAAAGAATAAAGAGTTTTTTGAAAGAATGCCAAACGGCATTTTCACCGGTTTTAAAGCTTTGCCGGATAAACAATATCCGGAATTACCAGGCGGCATCATAGCTCTGCTCGGATATCCGGCAAAACCCGATGAAGCGGACACCCATGTATATAAAGAATACTTTCTTTTATATTCAAACTCAAAAGGATATTCCACTTACAGCAACAACAAGGAGATTCTTGGCATTCTGCGCAAACACAAATACCAGCGCCGCTATGTTCCAGAAGATATTGAAAAAGGCGAACAAAAAGCCATAAATATATTAAGCGCCGGAATCAAAGACTGGATCAAAGGCCAGATTCCCCAAAAGGCCGTGGAGGAAATACAGAGCCTGTTTGAAAATGGCGTGGATGTTAAAAAAACCACTGAAGAGAAAAAGCTGGAAGAAAAATTCAAACCGGAAAATTTTGATTTGATCACATGGTTTGTGGTTTCATAGGTTCAATAGAAAGAATCTGAAAGGACTTGTTTATGAAGTCTGAATTAGTGAAAGATAAGTCATATATTGAATTCCTCTCTGATCTGAAAAAGAAAATACATTTGGCTCAGGTAAAAGCTGCTCTTGCTGTTAGCGCTCAAATGGTTTTTCTGTATTGGGAAATTGGGAACAGCATATTGCGAAAACAAGAAAACGAAGGCTGGGGAGCCAAAGTAATAGAGCGGCTTTCACAGGATTTGCGGAACGCTTTTCCTGAAATAAAAGGGCTTTCTTCAAGAAATCTGAAGTATATGAGAAAATTTGCCGAGACATATCCAGATGTTGAATTTGTGCAGCAAGTTGCTGCACAAATTCCTTGGTTCCATAATTGTGTACTGATTGACAAAGTTAAGAGTAAAAAAGAAAGAGAATGGTATATACAGCAGACAATTCAAAACGGCTGGTCCAGAAATGTCTTAGTCCACCAAATAGAGACAAACCTATATGACAGGAAGGAACATTTAACCCACAACTTTGATGTCACATTACCCAAACCT
>JACKQG010002113.1_pt1 | contig 26424 bp, 16 predicted proteins | sample 8237621 | NCBI WGS metagenome assembly JACKQG01 (sample SAMN15677084, study PRJNA649215) | marine metagenome | biome: marine; feature: Black Sea; material: saline water; isolation source: suspended particulate matter (SPM) from the Black Sea western gyre | collected 2013-06-09/2013-06-10 | depth... | reverse complement strand
CCCGAAAACGTCAACGGTTTCGTAATCAGCTCGCCGCCCGAGTAGGGGCCTCGGACTGACACAAAGCCGTCGGGCCGCAACGTGTAACGCCGCAAATGGACGGTCGGGTAGCCGGAGTTGTGCTTGATGTATAGTGACAATTCGTTGGGGCCCGTCTCGACAATGCCGCGAGCCGCGTAGTTCGCGCGCGATGTCCAGTTGCGAAGGTCGAGTCCCGGTCGAATGAACGCTTCGAGAAACGTCCGTTTCATTTCCGATCCGCCGCGCGCCGAACACAGTAGAATATCGGTGCAGTCGTTTGCGTAGTTCCACTTCGTCGGTGTTCCGATTTGCTGAGCCTCTTCCTCGGTCACCACGCGACGGCCTGGGAAAAACCGTGTTGGCAATCCGAGATAGATGTGCGGCGCGCGGATGTATGGGTGAATCTGGTTCGTGTAAAGGTGTTGACGCGGTTTGCCGTCGAGTTCCAGGTCGACCGGATCCGTCCAGTTGATGAAGTCCGTCGACGTCGTGCGGGCGATCCAACGGGTACCGTCGCGGAAGACGCGGAAGTAACAGACGTATTGCTGCTCGCTGTCTGACCAGAACGCATTGTTCTGCGAATCAAACGCGCCTTTTGTGATCACCGGTTCCTTCTGCAACTCCGTCCAGCGAATTCCGTCGGGCGAAACGAACGCGATCAGTCCGGGAGCGCCCGTGCCGCCAAGGGCCTTGTAACGCTGGTCGGCCGGAGCATCGGGATTCGTGTCAACGAACGGCGCGAAATTGTGGCAGCCCCGGTGTCGTGCAAGGACCACGTTGTTGTCCTTGGTGCCCTGGACCTCGAAGAGCCCGAGCTTCGGTTTTGTCCAGTGAATCCCGCCTTTGCTTTCTGCCACACAAGTGACTTCCGTGTCCAGCGCATGCCTTGCAGCCGGCATGCCTCGGTAATAGAGCCGGAAGACATCGCCCGCCTTCAATATCGTCGTGTAACCACTGTACAGGCCCTCCCAGGGCTGATCGAATTTCACCGAAATCTCACGCGGTTGGGGTGCGTGAAGCGTCAGCCGGGCCTCCTTGAGCTGGTCAATCAGACGCCCATCAACAAACAGCTCACGGCGGGTACCGATGTCGACAGCGTCGTCAGCCCCAACAACTTGAGGGCACAAGGTCAACAGTAGCAGTAGACAGTTCGCCGCAGTAGTAATAGTCCTTGCCATGTTTCATCCCTTTCGCATTAGTACCAGAAAGCACAATCAGTCTAGTTCCGGGCGAATCGCGCCACAATTCCTCACCGGCCTGTTTTGAGAATTGGCCATCGGGGCGCTTTGACAAAACGACAAGAAAACTCAGGCAGTTCTGTGGATAGGCGGCCTTGAATTCCGTTTGTACTAATACGGGGCTTTTGTGTTTTCTACCGGGCGTTTGGCGAGGAAAGGGGTGCATGCACGAACCTAAGCCGGATTCGGGCGAGACGCTCAGGCTGCTCGAACGAATTCGTGACGGATCTCCAGCATTTGACGAGTTGTTCCAGCGGCATCGCGGGTCGTTGCGGCGGGCTGTCGCCTTGCGGTTCGATCCGGCACTTCGCGCTCGTGCGGATCCGTCGGATGTCGTTCAAGAGGCCCAGATGGAGGCGTTTCGCCGATTACCCGACTTTCTGGCCCGCGAGCCCATGCCATTTCACCTGTGGCTACGGAAGACGGCTCAAGAGCGACTGATCATGATGCGTCGGAAACACATCGGTGCATCGCGAAGGACCGTCGGACAAGAGCTTGCTCTGCCAAATCACTCGTCGGTCATGCTGGCGCAGCACGTATTGGCTTCCAGCGGATCGCCGAGCAAGCTGGTCACTCAGGAGGAGTTGGCTCGCCGCGTCCGTCAGGCGATCGGCAAACTGCCGGACACCGATCGAGAGATCCTGCTTATGCGAACTTACGAAGGTCTTGCCTACGACGAGATTTCGTGCGTTCTGGAGATTGAACCGGCCACTGCGCGCAAGCGTTACGGTCGTGCTCTGATACGGTTGCAGAAGCTACTCACACAAGACGGTCTATCGGAGTCGCAATTGTGAGCCACCAGACTTCGGACACACAGCCTGCCGCCGATTCCAGGGAATCGTTGGTTGCGGAAGCCGTCGACCAGTTCCTGGAGTGTCTGGGCCGAGGCGAACGGCCCGACGTCGACGAGTTTGCAGGCCGGTATCCCAACATCGCCGAGTTGCTTCGGGACGTGTTGCCGGCGGTACGAGCAATGCATGCTCCAGAGACGCTGGAAGCCGCCGGTGATCGAGACTCGATATCCCCGGAAGTTGGCGGCTGCCTGGGCGACTATCAGATTCTCTGCGAAATCGGCCGCGGCGGGATGGGCGTTGTCTATGAGGCCGAACAGATTTCGCTGCAACGTCGCGTGGCCCTGAAGATTCTGCCCTTCGCTGCCGCGCTGGACCCAAGGCGGCTCGAACGTTTCAAGAACGAGGCACAAGCGGCCGCCAAGTTGCACCACTCGAATATCGTTCCGATCTACGCGGTCGGTTGCGAACGGGGCGTATACTACTTCGCCATGCAAATGATCGAAGGCGCAAGTCTTGCCCAGATTATTGCCCAGTTGAAGCGTTTGGCTGAACCCGCCGTCGCTGATGGCAAACCGACGTCGAAATCGCCCTCCGAAACTGGCGATGTCCTTGACGAGTACATGACGGTTGCGCCCAAAGCCACGGAACCAAGCGTCGGCCAGACACACGCCCCTCGTTTCCCGCGCTCTGCGGGTACCTTGCATGAGACCCCAGCAAGCCGATTCGACGAAACACAGGCCAGCGCCGAAGCTGCGTTTTCGACCGTGGGCACAAAGAACGGTGCGGCCCATTGCCGAGCTGTGGCAAGGCTGGGAATCCAAGCCGCCGAAGCGTTGGAACACGCTCACGAAATGGATGTCGTGCATCGCGACATCAAGCCGGCCAATCTGCTTGTGGACGCTCGCGGCAACCTGTGGGTGACGGACTTTGGACTGGCGCGACTGCAGGGCGATTCGAGTCTGACTATGACGGGCGACGTCGTCGGAACTTATCTGTACATGAGCCCGGAACAAGCGCTTGGTCGAAACAGCATCGTCGACCATCGCACCGACATCTACTCGTTGGGGGCCACACTTTACGAACTGCTGACTCTGCGGCCGGTTTGTGACGGCAATTCTCGAACAGAGGTTCTGGATTTCCTGTCCTCACGCGACCCGGTTTCACTCCGCCGAATCAATCGGTCGATTCCCACCGATTTGGAAACCATCGTCCTGAAAGCCCTGGCGAAAGAGCCTGCAGGCCGCTATGCCACGGCACATGAGATGGCCGACGATCTGCGTTCGTTCCTGGATAGCCGCCCCATTAGCGCCAAGCGGCCGACCGTGATGGAACGTGCGGCGAAATGGTCGCGACGGCACAGAGCGCTGGTCGCATCAGCGGTTTTTGTTCTGGCGTTGACTGTGGTTGGGCTTGCGGTCAGCAACGTGCTTATCGCGCGCGAACGGGCAAGAACGCGTGAAGCTTACGAAGAAGTGGCCGATAGACAAGCTGCAACGGCAGCCGCGCTGGCCGAAGAAGCCAAGCAGCGGGCGCTTGCCGAGAAGAACTTCCAAAAGGCGCGCGAAATGCTCGACTTTGTCGTGCAAGTAAGCATGGACGACTTGGCAAGTATTGAGGAAGCCGAGGCGCCCCGCGCTCGCCTGCTCCAGGCCAGTTTGGATTACTACGCCGACTTCATCCGGCAGACGGGCGACAATCCACCGCTCCAGGCGGAACTGGCTGCCAGCCATCTTCGCGTCGCCGAGATCCTGGACGGAGTGGGCTCGACCACCGCCGCCAAATCCGCTCTGGAGAAAGCCCTCGAAACACAGGAGCGGCTGGTCCGCGAGAATCCGGATGATAAGAATCTGCGGCGAAGCCTATTCAACATGTACCACCAATTCGGCATCTTTCGCGGTTTCTTATCGCTGTACCTAGTCGCCCGAGAAGCGATTCAGAAACATCTGGATCTCAGCAACCAGCAAGTCGCGAAGATCGACGAAATCCGCGAAGAGCAGCAGCGCGTCTATCGAGAGTTCTGTGATTCGCGAAGTACGGATTTGGGCAGCATGCGAAAAGAGTATCTGGCCAACAGGGAAGCCACGAAGGAAGCCATTGCCGAAACTCTGGATGCGGAGCAGATGAAACGCCTCGATCAGATCGTCCTGCAACGACGAGGTGCCAGTGCTTTCAGCGATCCGGAGATCGCCGACGGACTCGGACTGACCGCAGCTCAGAGAGAGAAAATCACCGCGATTCAAAACGAACCACGCTTTCCCTTCTCTTGGCCAGGCCGCGGACGCACGCCTGGGCGTTATGGAACGATCGACAAACGAATCCAGGAGATCTTGACTTCCTCGCAGGTAGAAATATGGAAGGAGATGACCGGCGAGCCGTTCTCCGACGATCTAAAGCGAACGTTCGGAAGACGAACGTTTTCTGGCCCTGGTGCGCCCCGGCAGCCGGACGGGACCTGAAACGCATCGTATCGTCTCCTGCCGGTCGTACACCAGGTAACCTGGGAAACAGTCACATCTGCCCCCATGTGCCAGAGTAGAACCGACACGTTGTACGGCACGGGCAACGCGGCATGTACCTTACTCCAATCGCGCGTTGCCCCATACCGCGTGGTCGCTGTTGATGCTGTCCCCGCCATCGGTCGTATGGAGGCGGAGGAACGTGGCGTTGCCGAGCGGCAACTTCAGCATTTTTGGGGCCACGCCACCAGACACGCGCTTGGACGAGTAGAGCGTCCGCCACTGACCGTCGAGTGTCGTGCCCGCTTGGACCGTGAAGACAACGCTCCCCTGACCCCCGGCGGAATCGCTGATCCCGATCTCGGCACGGAACGTCATGCCCGGTCGCACTACAGGAAGCCGGTACACGGCTTCGGCAAAGGCGCCGGCCTCGTTCCTTTTTGGGCAAAGGGTCAGGCATTTCGGGTAGATGCGCCCGACGATCTCGGCGACGTTGCCCACGTAGTCCCGGTCGCGGATCAACCCGCCGTGCGCGGTTGCTCTTTCAGGCTTCAGGTCACTGAGGTAGGTCACTCCATCCAGCAATGGCACACGGTTGATGAACGACACGGTTGCCACGGCACGGTGACCTTCGACGGACCGATCTGCAACTTCCACCTGGACGACGTGCCTGCGGGGCCGATGCTGTTCGTCGGCCAGGGCGGCGTCGAGCGCCACCACGACCTCGACGGCGCGGTCCTGCTCCGACATGGTCGCCGTGACGACGCACGCATCCCCGGTGTTCAACTGCGCGCCGTTCAACTGTACGGACAGCCGTTCGGTGTCGATCGGATTGATCGCATCACGGCACCGCAGAGTCAGCCTTCGCGGCGGGTCGATCCAACCGAGATCGTGCGTGGTCTTGGCGCTGAGGTCACGTCCGTCGAGGGCTATCGCCGTGAACTCTGGGGCAGACGTGTCGTTGAGATTCAGCCACTTGGGCTTGTTGCTCACGATCCGCACATCGCGGCCGCCTGTCTCGGCCGCGGTGAAGACCTGCTTCCCCGATGCGCTATCGCGCCATGCTGCGTCTCCCACACAGTACGCGAGAGGAGCCCGGGTCACGGGGCTCTCGACTTTGATGTTCCCCGGCGCGCGCAACGCATGTTGCTCCCATGCCGCGGCGGACTCCCGGCGCCAGCAGAAATCGTTGGGCACGGAAACGGTGCACCCTGGCTCGATGCCGTAGATGACATACCAGTCCCCAAGCCGAATGCCTTCGGCCGCGAGGCTGACGTCTTCAACCACGTCGAGCGTGTCGCCGCCAAAGCCACCGCCGACTCGATTCACGTTCTTGATCGTGAACGTCTTGCCGCGCTCGGGAAACCAGACCTTGAGGCCGTTGTACCACGGGTTGTTGCCGTGAGCGACCATGGGGCGGTTGGTCCGCAAAACGTTGGGACGATCGGTCGGGAGCATTGCGACCTGGTGCCAACTGGTGACGAACGGGGCGTGGTCCTGCAAATCGATCCGTACACGCCCGTCCTGTAGTGTGGTGACGCGTTCCACCCGATACCCCTCGTTGCAGGCATCGCGCGAGGGACTCTCGATCCGGATCAGCAACTGCCGCCCCGTCAGCGCCGCGCCGTCCGGCCACGGTCGATCCGGCGTGATGATCAGCGCGCTCTCTTGCCGCGTCCCGCTAATATCGCCCGCGATGTCCGCAATCGTACCCGTGAAATCACCGGGCAGCGTCACGCTGAAGGTGCCGCACCTAAGGAACGTGCCGCGGCAGGCCTCCGCTGCGATCACGTCTCCCTGGGCATCGTGACGCAGCACCGCGTAGCGAGCATCGGTATCGAGACCATTCGGCAATCGTACCGTCCCAGCCGCCGACTGGTAGACCACGGTGTCGGTATGACCGCCAGCCATGACGAGCGCCAACGCGACCGTGTCGCGCGCGCCACCGGCCAAGCTTGTGATGGGAAGCCGCGTCAGAGCCTTGATCGCGGATGCCTCGCCCGTGCGGTATCCTTCCAGGACGTGCACGAACAAGCTTATTGCGGCTTCCTTGCCGCGGCTGGCCGTGCGGTGCTCTATCAGGAAATCCCGAGAATCCATGAACGCAACATCCCCGTCAGCGCGCTGCCCGTTCGGCAAGGGCTGCGCGATGCGCCCGATCCAAGGGCCCTGGGCTGAGATCAGCTCGGTCTTTCCCGGTTGCGAGCCCACGCCGATCAGGCGCAAACGTACATCCCCGATCCCGGATGGAAGCGGTGACTTGATCCGGCCCGTGCTTGGATTGCGCGGTGCGTACGCCGCCATGTTTGTTCGCCATGTTATGTCCCAGGTCGCGCCGGGTTCGGCGTGCCGTGCCACGTGTCGGACGTCACGGAAGCTGCGGTAGTAGGAATCGTCCTCAGGCAGGCTGTCGCCGAAGAACGCATGGGCCAGATCCGGTGCCTGCGATGTGACTGGAGGCAGGTTCGCCGCGACGCGGTCGGCCCAGGCACTCTGGTAGAAGGCGTGGCGCGTGCCGCCGCGCAGTTTCAGTAGGTCGAGCACGTAAGGGCGCCCGTCGGGGCCTTCCACGCCGATCAGCGTGCGCCGGAATTCGGACACGTCCTTGCCCATCCGCGCCCACGAGTAATGGTCGCGAACGTCCAGCACCTGAAAGCCCGAGCCCGGCTCGCCCCCGGGCTCACCGCCCTTGAACGTGATCACCTCGCCATATCCGCGGTTGTCGCCCCAGCCTTTGCCGGTCGCGACTTCGTCTACTGTCACACCGTTCTGGCACAGGGGGGTGTGTGCGTAGTCGTACGCCCAACGCTCGGACTGCGCTATCTCGTGCGGGTAGTCCATGGCCTTGATCGCTTGGAACTCCGGACGCTCCCATTGTAGCCACGCGGTACAAGAGTGGGCCACGTAGCCGCCGCGGCGCATCACTGGCACGCCATCGACCCAACAGCCCAGGGACAGCGCGTCCCGCGCGTTGTGTAACGTGGCGCGGGTGTAACTCAGACAGAGTTCCTGCCGGTGACCGGGCCCGCCGACGCGCAAGATGCCCACGCCGTAACCAGCCCAATTGCGGCTGCCGATGCGTTCGTTTTCGCGAACCTGTGCCGGTGTCGTGGTGAGTGACCGCGGGAGCGCATACTCATGTTGGTCGCCGAATTCGACCTGCACTCCCCGCACCGTGCGCAGTTTCCGCATCTCATCGTTCGCAGCCCAGTAGAACGGATGGTCTTCCAGGAACCGCGGGTAGAACTCGAGCCAGCCCTTTGGATCGCGCAGGTACGGGTAGAAATAGCCGCCGGGCATGGCCATGTAGTTGGGCGCGCCTTCGCCGTTCATCCCGTCCTGGTACGTGTGGTTGTACATGGCCACTTCCTGGGCGGGCGCGGCAAAGTCGATCAGCAGCTCGTCCTGCACGAGCACGCCAAGCAGCCACAGGTGGACGTAGTTCGCCTCTTGGTAGTTTGTCAGCAACTTCTGCGAGAAGCAGTTCCGAAACATCAATGCAACTTCGCGCAGCAGCTTTTCCATGATCTTACGGTCGAGTGCGTCCGGATCGCCGTACTTCCTCTGCGAGTAGTACTTGAACGCGGGATGGTGTCGGACCCGGGCGAACGGCTCGACCCAGATGTGCTCGTCCGACATGTTGATCCAGCCTTTGTTGAAGATCGGCGTGCGTCGGTTCCAGCCGCCGAGTTCGCCGACCTCGAAGATTCCGGGTGGCCGCGGCGCTTCCCATTCAGCCCGGGTAAGCGGCCCGCCGTCCTTCTCGGCGGCGAGCTGGTTGCAGTAGCTCAGCGGTAACCCGTAGTAGGTATCGGCCACGTGGTCGAGCAATAGCGCGATCTTGTGCGCGTAGCGCGGGTCCGCAGTGGTCCTGAATTCCTGCCCGTACGACCGGATCAACTCGCCGCCAACGTGGAGCCAGCGGCGCTGATCGAACAGCGTCTTGATGAACAGCTCCCATTCCACACCGTTCCGGTCGCGATAGAGCGTGCACGGCACCGCCACTCGCGTGTCGTCCAGATGGTGGAACTCCACCGTGGTGTTCGGCTTGAGCGCATAGCCCAGCGGGAAGTCGCGTTCGTGGCCGTACAGTTCCGTGCCGCAGCACAGTGCGGTGGCGTGGTACTCGTTCTGCGCGTCGTAGGCAAGACGCAGCGACTGGGACTGGCAGAACGGACAGTAGCTGATGAGCACGCCCTTTGCGGCGGCTTGGTCCACGTTGCCGGAACGGACCTGGGCGAACGGGGAGATGTGACGCGGGAAATCGGCCACCAGTTCAGCGTCCGCGGGCGACGCTGCCTGATATTGCGCAAACGCCTCCTCGGGGGCTACGCGCGGGTTTGCCGCCTCCCAGCGAGCGACCTGCGCCCGAGTCCACTCGGCAAAAAGCGTGTCCGGCGTGACATGCGGCAGCTTTCGCCCGGGAATGAGCTTGGCGACCATCGCGCCACGATCCGGCGCATTCCACAAGAGATTTGCTGCCGCATCCAGTTGCTGGGCCTGAATGCGACCGAACAGAGCGCCGAGCCCAACCACGCATCCAACCACACGCCATATCAACCGCATCGCTGTCCCTCCGAGTGGATCCAAGAGCCTGTTGGGCTTTGGCGACATTTCGCCATCTCCGACATCCTCCTCCCTTCGTTGACTGGGGTTACGGCGGATGCCGCATTATGTCAATCATAACGTATACCAATTATGCATACGCGTTTTTGAAACGTAACAGTCACCTCTTTCGGCCAAATGCCATACAATCTATCCTGACATACCCCCATAGATGCCACTGGAAGGAAACTGAAATGAAGAACTCCCAATGTCGAATCCCTCACGCCTCGAAACTCTCGCGCCGTCGCTTCCTTGGAGGCATCGCCGCGGCAACGGCGTTCTCCGTCGTATCGCGTCATGTATTGGGCGGCGAAGGACACGTCGCGCCGAGCGAAAAGACAACCCTCGCAGGCATTGGCGTCGGCGGGCAGGGCATCCAGAACATGCTTCGCTTCGCGGACTTTCCCGAAATCCAGATCGCGGCCGTCTGCGATGTCCAGCGCGAAGGCAACCGTTACATGTCGTGGAACTGGAGCCAGGGCAAGGACCAGCGACTCGCCGGCCGCGAGCCCGCCCGGCGAGCCATCGATGCGAAGTATGCCAAGCAGAAGGACAGGGGCAAGTACCAGGGCTGCAACTCCTACGCCGACTACCGCGAACTGCTTGACAAGGAAGACGTCGACGCCGTCATGGTCGCCACACCGGACTTCTCGCACGCCGTCATCACCATGGCCGCCATCAAGAAGGGCAAACACGTCTACTGCGAAAAACCGCTTACCTACTCCGTCTACGAAGCCCGGCAGGTGACCGAAGCGGCCCGGAAGGCCAAAGTCGCGACCCAACTGGGCAATCAGGGCCAAGCGGAGAACACAGCGAGAATGATCCAGGAGTACATCCTGGATGGCGCGATCGGCCCGGTCCATGAAGTGTATGTGCCATGGGGACGCGGGTTCTGGGATCCGCCTCCAGGTCCGGGGCGTCCTCAGGAAACCCCGCCCGTTCCGGATGGCCTGGATTGGGACCTCTGGCTCGGTCCGGCACCGGCACGGCCGTACCATCCGTGCTACGAGCCGTGGCGATGGCGCGACTGGTGGGATTTTGGCACGGGCCAGATCGGGGACTTGGGTTGTCACAAACTCTCGACGATCTTCAAAGCCCTGAAGCTGGGCAGCCCGACGAAGATCGAGGCCGAGTGCGACGCGGTCAATCCAGAGATCTACCCGCGCGTGTTCAACATCCACTTCGAGTTCCCCGCCCGCGGTGACATGCCGCCGGTCAAGCTGCATTGGCTCAGCGGTGGAGCCCAACCGCCTCGCCCCAAGGGACTCGAAGAGGGCCGACGCCCGTCGGGCGATATCATGATTGGCGAGTCCGGCGTGCTCATGGGCCACCGGCTCGTACCGGAAACCCGGATGCGAGAATACGGCCAACCGCCCGAAGTTCTCGCCCGATCGCCAGGCCACGACAAAGAGTTCGTCGACGCCTGCCGCGGCGGCGAGCCCGCCGGATCGGACTTCGTCGCCCATTCCGGCCTACTCACCGAAGCCTGCCTGCTCGGCAACATCGCCTTGCGCACCGGCAAGACCCTCGAGTGGGACGGCACCAACTTCAAAATCACCAACGACGAAGAAGCCAACGCCCTCCTCCATCGCGAGTACCGGGAGGGTTGGACGTTGTAGCGGCGGGCGGATGGAATGTTGGAGGCAATTAGCGTCCGCTCTGCAATGCAAGCTGGCTCCTTGTTCTCCGCCGTCTACTGCGCGCTCAGGAGACGCGGCAATGCCAGAGTGCGCCACATGTCGATTTCAAGTCGAAATATTACCTGTGCAGATTTGACTTGAAAACGACATTGTGCTAATATTGCGTGGAAACTATCCGTGCGTTGAAAAGACTCAAGATCGACATTGGAGCCATGGTATGTTTGTCGGCAGAGAGTGCGAAATGCAGCTCTTGCGCGAGTTCCATAAGCGACGCACGGCGGGACTGGCGGTGTGCCGCGGCCGGCGACGGATCGGCAAGAGCACGTTGATCGAGGAGTTCGGCCGAGGCGAGCGGTTTTACGAGTTCTACGGTCTTGCGCCGCGGGAAGGGATTGCCAACGAGCATCAGCTCAAGCATTTCGGCCAAATGGTGGGGACCGCGTTTGGGCTGCCCGCCTTGCGTTTCGACAATTGGCACGAAGCCCTTTCTACCCTGGCCGGTCTGACGGTCGAGGGGAAGGCGATCGTCCTGTTGGACGAAATCTCGTGGCTGGCGTCCAGGGACAAGGACTTTGCCGGAAAGCTCAAGGGCGTCTGGGATACGAAGTTCAAAAAAAACGATCGGCTGATCTTGATCCTGTGCGGTTCGGTCACCTCGTGGATCGACGACAACATCCTGAACGACAAAGGGTTCATGGGAAGGGTGTCGCTCACGATCACGCTGGACGAACTCTCGATGTACGACGCTAACAAGTTTTGGGAGGGCGCCGGACAGGTCTCGGCGGCGGAGAAACTGCGCATGCTGTGCGTGACCGGCGGCGTTCCCCGCTACCTGGAAGAGTTGCGTCCCGATCAGACCGCCGAGCAGAACATCAAACGCATGTGCTTCTCCCCGGAAGGGCTGCTGTTCACGGAATTCGATATGATTTTCCGCGATATCTTTGCCTCGCGCTCGGCGACGTTCAAGCGGATTGTCGAGGCGCTGTCCGGCCCGCCGCTGGAACCGGGTGACTTATGCCGCGCCCTGGACGTTAAACCGACCGGCGGGCTTTCCGGGATGCTCTCGATTCTGGCGGCATCCGGCATGGTGGCCAGGGATTTTGCCTGGGATACGTCCGGTAGGAAGACGGCGTTAAGCAAGTACCGCATCCGGGATAACTACCTGCGTTTCTACTTGCGATACATTGACCGGCAAAAGGAAAAAATCGAACAGGGGCTTTTCCGCGATGCGCATCTGGAGAATCTCGTCAACTGGGACGCCATCATGGGTTATCAGTTCGAGAACCTGATCCTCAACAATCTCGACGCGGTCATCCGCCGACTGGACATTCCGCCGGAGAGCATCATCAGCGCGGCGCCCTTCTTCCAGCGCAAGACCCGGCGGCACGACGCATGTCAGATTGATCTACTGATTCATACCCGGAACACACTGTACGTGTGCGAGATCAAGTTCCGCAAACGGATCGGCGCTGGTGTCATGGAAGAAGTAAAGCGGAAGATCGAAAAGCTCCCCGGCCGGAGCAAGTATTCGGTACGGCCCGTATTGATCTATGAAGGCGAACTAGCCCCCGCGGTCAATCGCTCCGATTTCTTCTGCCGGTTAATCTCCGCAGCCGAATTACTTAACCACCCTTGAGAAAACCCGGCCTTGGACGTGGCCCAGTGCCGGGCCTGTGGCGAACTCGTCTTCGACGATCGCGCGGATGAACAGGTCAGCGATGTATTGCGAAGCCATTTGAGTCTGCTGACTCCCGGTCCGATTCGCCAAGCCTTGCGGACGTTGGGGATGCAGCAGAAGACCCTGGCAGCCTCCTTGGGGATCGCCGAAGCGACGCTGTCACGCTGGCTGAGCGGCGGCCTGATTCAGTCCCGGGCGATGGATAATCTGCTGCGCGTCTGTTTCGGCATCCCCGCCGTCCGGGAAGTGCTGACCGGGGCGAAGAGCGTCTCCGATCTTGGAGTGTCCGCCGAGACTTGACCGCGAAATCAGGGAAGGCGTAATCAGGCGCCCAATGTCTCGGAGTAGCGGTCAGCGTTGGTCGAACCTCTCGAGCCGGCCGCTCATGCCCCGTCCTCCACCCGATACAACGCTACCTCGTCCCAATACACTTTCCCGCCTTCGCGGAAACCGTCTGCGATTGGGATCATTAGAGCGTGGGTGACTTCTTTGCCTTTGATCTCCGCCTCGATCTTGCCGCCAGCGACGATCAGGGTCCATTTGCCAGGGGGTGGGGTGATCTTGGTGCTCAGGCCGGGGAGGTTTTGGCCATCGGCGCCGCGTGGGGTGACGGCTAGCTCACAAGTGCCTTTGCATTCGGTGCCTTCAGGCATGTCGACGTAGACCCATGCGAAGGCGCAGTACTTGCCGGGCGGGAGCGGTTTGATGACGTTGACCGGACCGCCGCGGTACATGCTGTCGCACAGCAGACTGCGCTCGCCATCGTGCGTGCGGTCGGTACTGCGGAGCATCCTGCCCACGCCTTTCTTGGTGACAGGATCGGGCTTGACCCAGTAGGACCAGTCGGCGCACAGGCTGCCCTTGCCCTCTTCGAAGGAATGATTCTTGGAGATCGGCGTGATGTTGCCGTCGACGATGGCGAGCATGAGACCCGCCTGGTCGCGGACGTGCTCGGACTCCGAGCTATGGGCGAGTTCGGCCACGCGCTGACGGACGGACGTGTTGCCTTTGGCGACCCAGTCCATGACCGCCCACATGCCGTTGCCGCCCCATGTCTCGCCGGACAATGCGCCGAAGCGCTCGATGTTCAGCGGATTCACGAGCACGGGGTCCTTGGGGTAAACCTCCAATGCCAGACGACGCCGCTTCCGGGCCATTCGCATGGCCGTCTGCGCGTTGTTGAGTGCGGCCAGAGCTTGGGTTTCCGTCTCGATCACCGGCGGCAGCCTGCGATCGGCCAGGTAGGCCAACGCCGAGGCTTCGTAGTACTGGAACGCCTTCTCCAGCAGCTTGGCTCGCGCGCGCTGCTTATCGGTTTGGCACTTGTCGATGCATGTGTCCAGCAGACGTCGGCTCTCGACAATGTCTTCCTCTTTCACATCGGACAAGTACCCGGGATGGCCGAAGTTCAGATACTGCCCGCCCGTCGAGAACCACGCCGAGTCGAGGATGTCCTTCGTCCAGAACCGTTCCCAGATCGCGTAGTATTCGGCTAAGTACGGCGCCGCTTCGGGGCCGACGCACCGCTCGTACCATTCCCGCAGCAATGCGTCCACATCCGCCTGCGGGTTCCACCATAGCTTCAGGAAGACGTACGGCTTCGGTCCCTCGCCCCAGTTGGGATAGATCTCGGCATAACACGCGCGCACACCGTGGGCGTTTCCGTACCGGACGTACTCCTGAGTCTGATGGAAGTAAACCCGTGGCAGGCAATAGGGCGTACCGTAGATGTAGTCGTACCAGCCGAGCGACGGGCTGGCCTTCTCCCAAGCCTCGGTCGCCGCGTGGCCGGCGGCTTCGACCTCGGGGTGGATCCACTTCATGCGGTCGTAGGTCATGTAGGGGATCAGCCGCTCGTGCACCTTCACGTTCTTCGGTGGCGAGGCGACCTCGCTGTATGCCAGGCACCCGAACCACTTGCCGGGATGCTTCTTTAGCACGCCCTCGATGACCTGGTTGCACCAGCCGTAGTACAAATCGGAGTAGTCGGCGCGTCCCAGGAAGTTAGGCTCCTCGGGAACGCGCTTCAGGCAGTCCGGGCAGCGACAGTGACCGCTGCTGTCGTTTACGCCCAGCGAGAAGGACGGCGCGTCGGGGTGGTTGTCAAAGTAGCGAGTGATGTTCTTGACGGCCTCCTCGACGGTGCCCTCGGCACTGAAGCACGGCTGCCAGCCATGGGTGTTGTTGGTCGGAGGCAGGAAGCGCGTCTTGCCGTCCTTCATGGGGAAGAAGTCGGGATGCGTCTTGGTGTACGACTCCGGCGGGAACACGTGCAGCAGGTAGTGGTGGAAACTCACCCGGCCGTGCATCCGGTTGCGGCGCGCCCACTTGGTCTGCCAGCCGCCGCTCAATCCGCTGAACAGCCGTGAGAAGATAGCTGGCTCCTGGCGAACCTGCCCCACGGGGACCTCGATCGACGCACGCGCCGGCACGTCGTCCCCATCGGGTCCCGGCAACAGCCAGCGGACGCCTACGTAGCGCTCGAGGAATTCGCACACGCCGAACTCGGTGCCGTACGGCGTGGGTCCGGCGATGATCACCTGCGACGGGTCCACGCCGTGGATCACGAATCCGTCGTCGTCCAGTTGGTCCAGCTCCGGGTGGAGCCGGTCGACGTGTTCCGAGCGGCCCACGTGAATCGCCACCGGCTGCTTTGCCGGCTCGGGCACCGGCCCCTTCACGATCGACAATTCAGCCCCGGAGGACTGCTTGACGTACTGGACCAGCAGCCGGGCGGCCGCTTCGGTTTGCCCGTCCGCATCGGCCGGCAGCACGACCGTCGCCCGCGGCTGGCCGTCCAGGACAATCCGAATCGGCTCGGCCGACCAAGCGGTGGTGCCGAATGCCAAGACGACGACCCCAAGACACAGTGCGAGCGGCAGATTCAATGGTCTCTCCCATGCCCCGCGCAACGGGCATCGCGGGGGAGAGGGTAGGGCGAGAGGGTAACTTCTTATCTGCCGATCGGCTAGTACCTCGTGCACCTTCATGGTCTTCCTCCTCCATCACCAGCGGTGGTCTTTCCACAGCGGACTTCTTGCTTGACGAACAGAACGGCTGAACGACAACATCGTACAATGGCCGAACGCGCGGTTCAAACTGACATGCTCGATGAAGTGCGTCTCCGCTGCATCCGCTTGGAGCGATCGTGGACAGTCCACAAAATGCGAGGCGTCCGTACGCTTGCCATGACACCACGCGGCGGTATAGCATAGTGCCACGACTGGCAACTAATTCTTGGGGGAGTTAATACGATGATCGAACTTGGTTTGCACACGGACAATTGGCGTACGCTCAGCGGCAGTTTCGAAATGGCCTGCGAATCGGCGGTCAAGTATGGGCTGGAACACGTCGAATTCTCGGCGATCCATGGCCAGTACTTCATCACAGCGATGGGTTACGATCCGTCGATCTCGCTGCAATCGAACCCGCGAGCTCTGCGTCGATACCTGGAATCGAAAGGCCTGAAGGTCTCCCAAATGGATGGTTCCTTCCCGATGATGGGGCCCGAAGGTTCATCTTTTGGCGTCCAATACGCGCAGCAGACGATTCGCTATGCGGCCGAGTTGGACTGTCCTATGGTCGACACGGTGGACGGTGCGTTGGAAATCCCCGGCATGACGAAGGACGATGTGTTTCGCATCACGTGCGACAACTACCGCCAGATCCTGCCGTGGGCCGAAGACTACAACGTGATTGTCAACGTCGAACCGCACGGGCCGTACACCTCGGACGGCGATTTCATGGAACGGTTGTTCGAGTACTTCGAATCGGAGTATCTGCGATTCAACATGGACACGGGCAATTCATTCATCGCTGGGTTGGATCCCGTCGAGTACATCAAACGCTTCCGCAAGTACTTGACTCACGCTCACATCAAAGACGTAAGCGAAGGTCTCGCGTCCGCCCTGCGCGGAGAGGAGACGGGGATCGCCGTAAGCGAAGTACCGGTTGGCGGGGGAGTGAACGCCGACAACATCAAGAAGTGCATCGAATTCCTCAAGGAAACTGATTGGAGCGGAGGCGTGTCGATCGAATGCTACGGCAGCGACGAGAACACGCGAGCCAGCGTCGAGTTCATGCGTTCGATTATCTGAGAGCGTATCATGGCCGATTCGCCTGGATGGATGCTTTATGGTGCCAACGGCTTCACGGGGCGGTTGATCACGGCAGAGTCCGTTGGCCGAGGCATGAAACCCATTTTGGCGGGGCGCAGTGCCGACAAGATCGAGCGGCTCGGCCAAGATGCCGACTGTCCGTGCCGCGTGTTTTCGCTGACCTCCGTAGACGAAGTGGTCAAGCATTTGGACGGGGTTTCCGCGGTGCTGCATTGCGCGGGCCCGTTTTCGCAAACGGCACGGCCCATGATGGAGGCGTGTATCGCTCGCGGAGTCCACTATCTGGACATCACGGGCGAAATCGACGTGATTGAATGGGCCAGCCAGCAAAGTGACCGGGCACGCACGGCAGGCGTAACGTTGCTGCCGGCCGTCGGGATGGATGTTGTACCCAGCGATTGCCTGGCCGCACTGCTGAGCGAATCGTTGCCGAACGCCGTGCGACTGGAACTAGCTTTCAGCGGCGAGTTATCCGTGAGCCCGGGCACGGCGAAAACGATCTGGCAAGACATTCACCGTGGAGGTCAGGTCCGCCAGGACGGCCAGATCGTTCGTGTACCGGCGGGCTGGAAAACCCTGGAGGTTCCTTTCTCGCGCAAATCTCGCTTGGCGATGACGATTCCCTGGGGAGACGTTGCGTCCGCTTACCACACGACGGGCATTCCGAATATCGAGGTGTACGCCGCCCTGTCGCGCAAACAGATAACGCAGACGCGGCGCTTCCGCTGGCTGGTTGCGATGGCCGGTCTAACGCCAGTGCAGTGGATGGGACGTCGATGGATTGACCGACGGGTGAGTGGGCCGGACGAGCGGGAACTACTCCATGGGCGCACCGAATTCTGGGGCCGAGTCACCGATGGCGACGGCCGGACGGCCGAAGCGACTTTGGAGACTCCGAATGGCTACACGCTGACGGTTCAGACCTCGCTGGCAGTTCTCAAACAAGTGCTCGAAGGCCATGTCGCTCCCGGCTTTTTCACGCCAGCCAGGGCTTTCGGCGGTGACTTCATACGCCAGTTGAGCGACGTCACGTTTCAGTGGATTGACCGCCCAGGGAGCTGAAGCGTTTGCCCGGTAGGTCCCGTCTGCCGGACGGGACCTGATTTGGCGCCGAGCAAAGCACACCCGCGCCGACCAATGCCCACAGGTCCCGTCCGGCAGCCGGGACCTACTGACCCACGAGCGGTACTGCCCGCACAGCACGGTTTGCCTGACCGTTACAGTTTAGCCCGCCTAATGCTCACTACCGATACAATCGTTCAAACCGGTGATATGCGTCTAATGCATACAAACGGCCGGGGTCGAAGAACGTGATATCGTGCGTTGGTGGTCGGCCGCTTCCGAGGAAGGGTCGACGAACAGGGAACTCCGGTGAGATTCCGGGACGGCCCCGCCGCTGTAACCGAGTGCTAGGAAGGCTGCTCCTTCTCTTGGGTCATTGTCGCTCCGGGCTACAAGGCTGCGCGACGAGAAGGCCGAGCGAGCCCTAACTCGGAAGTCAGAAGACCTACCAATGCCTGGCCGGCGGCAGATGGCGAGGGACGGAGCCGCAGCATCACGGGTACCGTGAGTGGACCCGTGCCATTTCGTCATGGAGGACGTCTAACCATGTCCAGCTTTCCCACCATACCACGAGACGATTCCCCAGGATCTCACCCCACAATTGGTCTGTGGACCATTTGTTTTGGACTGCTAGTCCTGGCAGCCTCGGCACGTTTTTCTCAGGGCCAACAGCCCGATAACGCGGACGCCCCAGCAACGGCTGAGGTGACGGACGACGAGGACACAGCCACATCAGCCGAAGAGGAGCCAATGGTAACACCACCCGAGGCTCCTTTGCCGGAAGTCCCCGAGACAACCGTTGTCGGCCGGCCCGGCGCGTTCCCGGCCGGTCCGCTTGTTGAAGGCACCGTTACCACTCCCACGCGAACCGCTACCAGTATCGGGCAGGTCGGCAGTGCGACAACGGTGATCTCGTCCGAACAGATTCGCCGGAGCGGCTATTCGGTAGTGGGCGATTTGCTGGAGGGCACCACAGGGCTGCGCGTTGTCCGACAGGGGGCTCCTGGAGGTCTGACTTCCGTCTTCCTGCGGGGAGCCAACTCGAATCAAACCAAGGTCCTCTTGGACGGCATACCAATCAACGACCCAAGCAGCGCGGGCCGCGCTTTCGATTTTTCCCACCTAAGCGTCGACAATATCGAGCGTATTGAGATCGTGCGTGGTCCTCAAAGCACGCTTTACGGAACGGATGCGATCGGCGGCGTGATCAACATTATCACCAAACGTGGCGAAGGACCGCTTACCGCCCGCGCCAAATTCATGGGCGGCAGCTACGGCACCAATCGCCAGGACGTATCTGTCTCCGGAGGCACCAACTGCGTCAACTATTCGATCGGCGGATCGCACTACTACACCGACGGCTTTTCTTCGGCCTCGGAACGCCTGGGCAACACGGAGGACGACCACCACCGTTTGGGAACCGTGTCCGGGCGATTCGGCTGGACGCCAACTGAAACGTTCGATGTGGACTACGTGTTTCGTTGGGCGGATCTTCGCACCAATATCGACAATTTCGACTTCACCACCGGCCTGCCGTTGGATGAAGTGGGGACGTCACGTCAGAGTCTAACGGAGTCGTTTTATTCGCGCATCCAGGCCCGCTGGGAGATGTTCGATGGCGGAATCGAACAGAGACTGGCCTATAACCTGACCGACTACAGCCGTGGAGACACGGGTGATTTGGGGGCTGTTCCCTTTCCCGTTACTCCCTCCGCGTTCGAAGGGCAGACGCGCAAGTTGGAGTGGCAGGCAGATGTCCTCCTGCTTCAAAACAATCTCCTGTCCGTAGGCGCTGATTACTATGTCGAAGATGCGTCCAGCTCGTTCGGCCTCGCCGCGTCGCAGAACAAGTACGGCTTCTTTCTTCAGGACCAGATCGAGTTGGCGGAACGGTGGTTCACCACCGTCGGATTTCGATGGGACACCTGGAACGTGGCCGGAGAGGCTCAGACGTACCAGGTCCGCTCGGTCTACAACGTCCACGAAACCGGGACGTCTTTCCACGGAACGCTCGGTACGGGATTCCGGGCCCCGTCCTTGTCGGAAAACCTGGATCCACTGTTCGGCAATCCGGCCCTGAAACCCGAAGAGAGCCAAGGCTGGGACGTCGGAGCGACACAGCGCCTGCTCGGCGATGACATGATCGTCGAGTTCTATTACTATCGCAACGACCTGCGCAACCTGATCGTGTTCGATTTCTCGATTCCACCGTTTGGCGCACTCGCCAATGTCGGTCGTGCACGGACACACGGTGTCGAAGTCAACGCCTTATGGAATATCCATCCGGACGTCGCGCTGAGCGCCTCGTATACGCGCACCGATACGCTGAATGTCGACACGGGATTGCCGTTGGCAAGGCGTCCAAAGGACCAAGGCAGCATCGGCGCGACCTATCGTTACTGTGAAGGGCGCGGCGCGGCCAGCCTGTACGCTCTGTTCTTTGGCGACAGTATCGATAACGGTGTGTTCGGTGGCCCTGCTTTTCGCGTCCTGGACGGGTACACCTTGCTGAACATGGTCGCGGACTACCAATTGACCGAGCACATGCGATGCTTCTGCCGCTTCGATAACCTGCTGAACGAGCACTACGAAGTTGTGACTGGCTACGGCACCCCACTGTCTTCCGCGTTCGGAGGGATCGACCTCGTCTGGTAGTCCTTAGAGTGGATCGTTGGCACCCGGTGTTTGTTTCTTGGGCAGGGCCATGCCGCTGCTACCCGCAGCCGATATCACGATGTGCGGCTTGTTAGAAACGGGGTTACGCTCCGTAAACACTTTCACTCCGTAAACGCGCTGGATCATGTCCGTCGTCAGGACGTCCTCGGGCGGACCGAGAGCGTCCATGCGGCCGTCGTCCAACACGGCCACTCTCTCGCAGTACTCGGCCGCCAAATTGAGATCGTGGAACACGCTGATCACGGTCATGTTGGTTTCGCGGTTCAGCTTGCCGATCAGGTCAAGGGCGGCCAGTTGATGGCCGATGTCTAAGTGATTCGTTGGTTCGTCCAGAACCAGCAGTTCCGGCTCCTGGGCCAGGCACATGGCGATGAATACACGCTGGCGTTCTCCGCCGCTAAGTTCGGTGATGATCCGATCGGCCAAATGCGCCACACCGGTCAGCTCCATGGCGCGTTCGGTAATTTCCAGGTCCTTGCGCGTCTCGTAACCGATTCGCGACAAGTGCGGGTACCGGCCCATGAGGGTCACTTCGCGGACCGTGAACGAGAACTCCGTTGCTAGATCTTGCGGCAGAAAGGCGATCGTCTTGGCAAGCGAGCGGCGGCCGATGTCCTGCAAGTTGACGCCGCGGAGCAAGACTTTGCCTTCTCGCGGAGCCAGCACGCCGGTGGCAACCCGCAGCAGCGTCGTCTTGCCAGATCCGTTCGGCCCGATCAGGCCCACGAACTCGCCTTCGCGCACTTCGATCTCGACACCGTCCAAAACGGTCTTCTTGCCGTACGCTGCAGTGACGTTCTGAATCGAGAGCATGCCTAGCCCCAAGACGAACGCTTCTTGCGCCGCAAAAGGATAAAGAAGAATGGCCCGCCAAGCAGTGCCGTCACGACGCCGATGGGTATTTCCGTAGGCGCCATCACCGTGCGAGCAAAGCTGTCCGCCATCACCAGAAACGTGGCGCCCGCCAGAGCCGACGCCGGCACAAGGCGGCGGTGATCCGGGCCAATTGCCAAACGCACCGAATGCGGCACAATCAAGCCGACGAAGCCGATCAAGCCACACGCCGCCACCGTTGCTCCGGTCATTAGCGACGCCAACAAGAGAAACAGCGTCTTGGTTCTTTCCACGTTCAATCCCAAATGCGCGGCCGGTTCCTCGCCTAAGGTCAGGACGTTCAGGTCACGAGACAGTACGACGGTAACTACCAGGCCGCATGCCACCACGATCGCAGGCGCCGGCAGCAGGCTCCACTCGAGGACCTGCAGGCTACCCAGAAGCCACCATATGACGTTGTGCAGCGCGTCCGACGTCGAAAGAGACACCAAAAACATCAACAGGCTGCCGAACACAGCATTGACCATCACGCCGGACAGCAGCAACGTGTGGACCGGAGCCGCCCCGGAACGATCACGGGACAGGCCGTAAACCAGGAAAATCGTCCCCAACGCCCCAGCGAACGCTATGGCCGGAATGGACCACATGCTGAATGCTGCGAGATTCAGGAGAATCGCTATGGCAGCCCCAAGTCCCGCGCCCGACGAAACGCCCAACACGTACGGCTCGGCCAACGGGTTTCTGAAAAGGGCCTGAAAGATGACACCCGATACGGACAGGCCGGCCCCGGCAACAATCGCCATGAGGAACCGCGCAACTCGCAACTCGACGATGACCGAGCCGAGCATCTCGTCCACAGGGACCCATACTGCGCCGGCAAAAAGTGACGCGACGCATGCGACCACAAGTACCGCCAGCAGGACGCCGAATATCAGCCAATTGCTCTCGGCTCGCATGGTCAACGCGTCCCCTGTTTGTCACCGTTCGCCGCCCGGCCGTGCAAGCGTCGTGCGAGGGCCCGAACGCCCTCGGTCACACGCGGCCCAGGTCGCAGCAAGAGGTCGCTTGGGACGTCATTGATGATCCTACCTGTTCGAACGGCCTTCACGTCGCTCCATCCAATCCGTTTTGCCAACACCTCTACGGGTTGTTCCTGGTTCATATAGCCCAGCACGATCACGTCCGGGTTCCACTCGACGACTTTTTCGGGATTCACGGTCGGATATTCCAAGTCGAGTTCTTCGGCCACGTTGATGCCGCCTGCGCGGGTGATAACGCCATTGATGAAAGACTTCTTGCCTGCCGTGGTAATCGGATCGTACCAGACTTCCACAAAGACCTTCGGACGTTGGCTCTCGCCGATATCTCGGTACAGTTCAGCGGCGGCGGCGAATTCCGCCTGCATGGCGGCTATAACCTCGTCTGCCTTTTCCGTCTCGCCTACCGCTTGGCCGATTTGCCGTAATGCGTCGAATAGATCCGAGATGCTGTCTGTTTTGATCCAGAGAACTTGGATTCCCATACGGCGCAAAGTCGCCGTCGCCGCAGCCCGTTCCACGCCCGTTCCGATTACGATATCGGGGGACAGTGCAATCAGCTTCTCCATGCTTGGCGTACCAAAGCCGCCGACTCGTTCGATCGTCTTGGCCTCGGGCGGATAGTCGCAATAGTCCGTAACGCCGACGATCGAGTCGCCCATATCCAAGGCGAACAGCATCTCCGTGACGCCGGGAGAGATTGACACGATACGCTGTCCGCCGTCACGAGTGCTCTCATCGGGCACCCATGTGTTGAGCATGACAGGGGCCACGATCAGCGCAGCCACCACAAGAGCGACGAAGGTGTAGGCGATACGTCTCATGGAAACCGATTGGTCCTTGGTGGTCGTACAGTCAATTCGTTTAACCCGAAGCCGGAGGCGATGGCGGGCGCCGCGTGTGGACCGTCCATCTCACTTCCCGCCATCGCCTCCGGCTTCGGGTTAAACGAGCTTAACGCAGAGATAATCCATCTGTCACATTTCCCCAACAAAAAAACCCGTCCCACGAGGGAACGGGCTCAAATGGCAAATCCATGACCACGTTGGGCCTTCCCTCGAAGGTGCGCGACAAGTCGCGTCTCTAGGTATCCTGACTTCTGGATCAACCTACTCGCCGCGGCCTTCCCATGTCCAAATCGGAACAGTGACCATGCTTGCGGCTTTCGTCCCCAGTCACGGTGGCGGGGCCGTGCTGGACTCACACCAGCTTCCCATATTCGTTCTGTGCAATCTGGCTGGTTAGCTCCTTCTGCAAAGAAATCGTTCGTATCGCACGTTACCGCACCTCCGCGCAAGTGTCAAGCAGCTACCCCGGACGCGACTGGGTTTGGCTGGTAGGTCCCGTCTGCCGGACGGGACCTTCGGCTTGTTGGAGTTCACGCTTCAGCGTGTGGCAAGACACGCTGAAGCGTGAACTCCAACGATCAATTTCGTCGCTATTCCGTTCGTCTGAGCCCTGCCCCGGTTCCAGGTCCCGTCCGGCAGACGGGACCTACCGAAGAGCCAACTCTGCTTACCGGTTTCCCGCTGGCTTGACACGAAACTTCTATCCGCTACGATTCACGCCCAGCGTTTGGTGGCCGGCTGCCCTGCTGGGCAGGCCGGCGAACAGGGAATCCGGTGCGAATCCGGGACGGTCCCGCCGCTGTGATCGAGTTTCACCAGGCCCATTCATTCTTGAGTGGCCATTGCCGCGTTTCCGGGCGACCGGACGGGCGGTGAGAAGGCCGGATGGGTTCTGACGCTCGAAAGTCAGAAGACCTACCAAACGCGCTACAGGTTGCAGCGCCCGCGAGGGACGGGCGGTGTGCAGAAGTGAAACGCCTCACGCGCTAACTTCTTGATCGCACAGCCAGCATGGGTCAACACGATGGTCGACTGCTGCGCGCGTTTTGGGTCTCCCGCTAATTCAAAGGAAACCAGAATGGACTTGGAAAGGATGCCCGGGTGCGTACACGTCTACACGGGCGATGGGAAAGGCAAAACCACGGCCGCGCTGGGATTGGCTCTTCGGGCCGCAGGCGCCGGCTGGAATGTGTTCATCGGCCAGTTCGCCAAAGGCTCAAGATGCAGCGAACTGACGGCGCTCGAGCGCTTCTCGGATCGCGTCGCAGTCCGGCAGTTCGGGCGAGCTTGCTTTATCGGCCGCCAACCGGAGCGAGCCGATATGGATACGGCACATCTCGGCTTGGCCGAATGCAGGGAGGTCGTCCTGTCCGGCGACTACCGCCTGGTCGTGTTGGACGAAGTCAACGTCGCGGTGGCATTGGGGCTGATTCCGCTGGACGATCTGTTGAACCTGATCGACATTCGGCCGGAGCCGGTTGAACTGGTAATCACCGGCCGCTGGGCCCACCGCTACGTGATCGACCGTGCCGACCTGGTGACCGAGATGCAAGAGGTGAAGCACTACTATCATCAAGGCGTACTAGCTCGCACGGGGATCGAAAAGTAAGGTGCGTTCCGCGCAGCAAAGAATGCCTGATGACTTACACGCGAGGTTCCTGCGAGGACTTCGCGCCTTCGTGGTACTTGCGGCAGACGTTCCCAACGATCAGATATCCCAGCCACAAACACGATCCAAGCCCTACCAATAGCCAACGGCCTCCGGTCCATCCGGCGAAGTACTCGATCAAGAATGCTGTGAAGAAGACTACCAAAGCGGAAGCGGCAAGGCAGATTCCGGTCGTCTGCGCCCGCGCCCACGCTGGCGACCTCGGTGGATACAGAACACCGACCAATGCGCCGAAAAACGCGTAGAGCAATCCGCCTAGGATTTCCAGCAATATCTGCATTTCTCGGACTCCTCAACCGCGACAAGCCATGGCGGCAACTCCTGGCTCTTTGCCTGCCTTCACCACCTCCGAACGAGGGGATTCTGGAGTTTGCCCAATGATTGCTGATCTTGACTCAGGTCGCAAGTGCAACCTAGAATCATATCACATGAGTGTTTGTTGATAGGACAAGAGGACCAGTCGTGCTTAGGGCTTTCCTTCACATACTGCTGATCGTGATTCTGGTGAGCTGTCCGCTGCTCTGCTCCGACTCGCCCGGCGAGGACCACGGTTGTGTTTGTGTGGCGGATTGGCACGACGAGGGAACGGACCACGCCAACGACGAAGATGCCGCGAGCGAGCAGGAGTGTAATCACGACGAGCACGGCTGTCCTAATCCCGGCGATCCGTGCGAAGGGTGCGACTGTATTTGCTCGGGTGCCATCGTCAAGCAGTCGTCCGTGGAAGAACTTGCGAATTCGTGCCATTGTTGGCATGCATGCTTGACTCTTTGCAGCACACAGTGGGAACCGCTCGACCGGCCCCAATCGTCGCAGGATACGTGGAGCCATGTGTCCACCTGCGGTGGGCGGGAGGTCTGCGCGCTTTTCTCTCGTTTCTTGCTCTAGAGGCAACTCCGATTCGATCGGTAACCGACCATCGCTCGGAGTGCGCTCGGCCAACTCGCGTGCCGTTGCTGACTTTGCGTTGACTTGGTCGGATCGGTTCAAGAACGCGCAGCCTTTTTTCAAGAGCAAGTGGCGTGTTTCCATTCAGAATGCTCCCCTGGGAGTACGGAATCAGAAACCTGTTCCGTCGGCCCCTGCGCAGCCTGCTGACGTTTGCCGGCCTGACGACGGTGATATTGCTTGTTTTCGTCGTCGTCGGCTTCATTCGCGGGCTGGAGAAATCGCTGGAGTTAAGCGGCGATCCGCAGGTTGCATTGGTGTTTGCGCTGGGAATGGGCGAGAACCTGGAATACTCGTCAGTCCCTGCGCGAACGGCCGATCTCGTGGGGGCATGCCTGAACGGCGTGCATCGGCGTTACGGACGCAAGTATGCCTCGCCCGAGCTGTACCTTGGCACACAGGTACAGGCGGATGGGGCAGACGAGCCGTCTATGGGATTGGTGCGCGGTGTCACGCCGTCGGCTCTTTTGGTGCGGCGGCGAGGCGAAATCGTTCACGGCAACTGGCCCGCTCCCGGCGAAGTGATCGTGGGGCGACTCGTGGCCGCCAAGCTGGGCGTGCAGGACGAGCAATTGGCCATTGGGCGCACCGTAAACTTCGAAGGAAGAAAATGGACGATCAGCGGCCTTTTTGATGCCGGCGGCTCGGCGTTCGAATCGGAGCTGTGGTGCCGTTTGGACGATCTTCAACAGGCGCTCCGGCGGCAGGATCTCAGCCTGGTTGCACTGACGCTGGCGCCGGGAGCAGACTTCAGCGAAGTGAACTTGTTCTGCAAGAAGCGTCTGGACCTGGAACTCCAG
>JACKQG010002112.1_pt1 | contig 26430 bp, 30 predicted proteins | sample 8237621 | NCBI WGS metagenome assembly JACKQG01 (sample SAMN15677084, study PRJNA649215) | marine metagenome | biome: marine; feature: Black Sea; material: saline water; isolation source: suspended particulate matter (SPM) from the Black Sea western gyre | collected 2013-06-09/2013-06-10 | depth... | reverse complement strand
CCAGGTTCCGGCATGCGCAGCCGGCCTGTCGAAATGGAATTCTCTTACGACGAATCCTTTGGTGAACCCTCTGATGAGGGCTATGTACGCCTACTGGCGGACGCGATGTTGAGCGATCCAACGCTGTTCACGCGGAGCGATGAAGTCGAGGCAGCTTGGAGGCTCTATACCCCTCTGTTGGAACTCATCGAAGACAGCCCCTGGAAGCTGCCCATCCACCCCTACGAGTCACGCACCTGGGGACCTGCCGCTGCTGATGCCCTGCTGGCACGAGACGGCCTGCTCTGGCGTCGCCCCTAAAAACAGCCAGAACCTCATCCAAGCTCACCTCGATACCGCCCTTCCTCAGGCCGCAGCATGTCCCCTCAGCTCACGCTTCAAACTCCCCTCGAGCTCCCTCCATCGGAAGTTCCCAATTACCTCAATCAGTTGTGGTCCCGCGATCAAGCCAACAGCATTGGGGCCCACACCTTCTGTCTGTTGATCTGGCAGCCAGCCTGGGTGGAACAGCAGCTGGTGCGCACGGGCAGAATCGAAGGCCCAATCATGGGCGTGCAACGCGACGAGGTGGAAGAGGCTGGGCGGAAAGCAGTCCTCGAGCTTGATCTCCCCCTCAGCACCCCGCCCCTTGGGAGCTCGGTGTCAAACAGTCTGGGCAAAGTTGATGGCAGCAAAACCAGTGACGACCTTCGTGGTCAACATGTTGATGAGGCCTTAAGCACGCTCAGACCACGGCGCTTGATCACCCTGGCACCAAGCTTGGATTCCAGCCGCCCCTTGGAAACCTTGGTGGCCGCCTATTGCCCCTTACCGGAAGAGGGGGGGGGCACTGTTGCCTGCGGAGATGTGGTGGTGCTCCGCGGCGGAACAGAGGCCTTGCAGGAAGGACTCAACACATTGCAGCCCCTACTCCCCGACGACCTGCCCTCTTGGGTGTGGTGGAACGGGCCCCTCGATGAATCGCCTGAGTTATTGGAGAAGCTCTCGATCGCTCCTCGCAGGCTCATTTTGGATTCTGCTCTTGGGAATCCCTCTTACTGCCTGAACCTTCTCGCCACCAGGCTCGCAAGCGGCCAGGCCGTGAATGATCTCAACTGGCTAAGGCTGGGCAGCTGGCATCAAACGCTGGCGATGGTGTTTGATCCTCCGCACCGTCGCGATGCCCTGAGCCATGTGGTGCAACTCGACATCGATGTCGAGGGAGATCACCCGGTCCAAGGCCTCCTGTTGGCCTCTTGGATTGCCGATCGACTGGGCTGGACTCTCAAAGAGACCCATGGGCATGATGCCAAAACCGGCGATTCCAGCATCAGCGCAATGTTCCAACGTCCTGATGGAACCGAGGTGCCGCTGCGGGTGTCTCCCGTACCCATGGGGCAACCCAGTATTCATCCAGGACAAATCGTGGGGCTACGGATGATTTCCAAACCCGAGCATGGCGGGGCGATGTGTGTGATTCTCTGCGCGGAATCTGGTGGTTGCATGCGCCTTGAAGCTGGGGGCATGGCCAGCATGGAACTCGTGGAAGAAGTGGTGCCCTTGCTCCATACACACGTGGAAGCCGACATGGCTCGCCTCCTCGAGGGTGGGCACGATTCCTCAAACCCACTCTTGGCTGCGGCTGCCCCTCTGGCTGCCAAGCTTCTGACTTAATTCACAGCTGAGCAGCATGGCCTGTGTGATCGCTGCTCCATCGAGCAGCAGCGGCAAAACCCTGCTCAGCCTCAGCCTGATCGCCTGGGCGCAACAGAAGGGATTGAGCATTCAACCCTTCAAGGTGGGGCCTGATTATCTCGACCCCCAAATGCTTGGGGCCAGTGCAGGGCGCCCTTGCCGCAACCTCGACCTGCCCTTATGCGGACCCGACTGGGTGAAAACCAGTTTCCATGGCTATGGAGGTCGCTGCGACTTAGCCCTCGTGGAGGGGGTGATGGGCCTGTTCGATGGGATCGGCTCAACGGGCGAAGGCAGCAGCGCAGCCGTAGCCAAACACCTGCAGTTGCCGGTGGTGTTGGTGGTGGATGCTGGCGGACAGGCGCGATCACTCGCCGCCCTTGTGAGCGGATTTCGTGATCTTGACCCCGACGTGAAGTTTGCTGGTGTGGTGCTCAATCGAGTCAGCACTGAGCGCCATCGCTTGCTTCTCGAAGATGTCTTGGCGGCCATTGAGGTGCCCTGCCTGGGATGTCTCCCGCGGGATTCAAGCCTCGAACTACCCAGTCGGCATTTGGGCCTAGCTCCAGCCCATGAACTCGATCAACTGAATGTTCGTCTGGGGCAATGGGCAGCGATCGCTGATCAACATCTTGAGATGGGGGTCTTTGAGAGGTTGATGGCAGCGCCAACTCCGGGTCCAGAGCCGATTCAAACCGTGCTAGCGGAGGCTTTGGCACAGGACACCCAGCGAGAACCACTGCCAGTGGCCGTCGCCCAAGACAACGCCTTTCATTTCCGTTATCCCGAGATGCAGGATTGCCTCGAGGCATTGGGGATGCCGGTGATCCCTTGGCACCCCTTAGAGGATGAGCCGTTGCCGCAAGCGGCCTATGGACTCGTGATCCCTGGAGGGTTCCCAGAACTGCATGCCGAACAACTCAGCCGTTGCCAACAAAGCCTTTTAGGCCTCCGCGACTGGGTGCAACGCAAACCGCTGTACGCCGAATGCGGCGGCATGTTGATGCTGGGAACCAGTTTGATGGACGGGGAGGGACAAACCCATGCAATGGCGGGGGTTTTACCGTTCCACGCCCAACGCGGGAGGTTACAGGTGGGGTATCGCCGCCTAACGGCAACCCGCGACAGCTTGCTGCTGAAGGCGGGTGATCAGTGGATGGGCCATGAATTTCACCGCTGGCAGCTCAGTGAGGAACCTGTGGGCAGATGGCAACCGCTGTGGCAGGTTGATGGCTGGCATGTTGATCGCAGAGAAGAAGGATGGGCACTTCCGACCGTTCACGCAAGCTGGGTGCATCTTCACTGGGCCAGCTCTTCGACGATCTCATGCCGATGGCGCGCCGCTCTCGAAACTCTGGCGACACAGATCGCGACGGATTCATAAAGACCACGCGTCAGCAACAGCAGCCATTAAAAGAACGCTGGCGCTTTCTCATCGAAGGCAACGTGCAAGGGGTGGGATTCAGACAGAGTTGCCGACAACGCGCCGTCGATCTTGGTCTTAGCGGCTGGGTTCGCAACCTCAAAGACGGGAGAGTGGAGGTTCAGGCGGAGGGAGGCGAAATAGCCTTGAATGCCATGCGTCTGTGGTGTGAGCGCGGCCCAAGCACAGCAGGCGTGACAAGGGTGCTGTTCTCAAAAATGCCCGTCACTGGACATGACTGGTTTGACGTTCGCAGTTAAGAGGGACAAGACAACAACGTAGTGATCCAAATCATGGGCAACGAACGTCAGCTCTGGTTGCTTCGACACGGAGCCACTGAATGGGCCATAAACGGACGGCACACAGGCAACACCGATTTACCTTTGTTGCCTGAGGGCGAAGAAGAGGCACAACAGCTTGCGCCTGCACTCGCATCCCATCGGTTTGCAGCCGTTTTCAGTTCACCACTGCAACGAGCAAAACGCACGTGTGAGCTGGGAGGCCTTGGCCAACAACGACGCATCATGGAAACCTTGCGCGAGTGGGATTACGGCGATTACGAAGGAATCACAACCCCCGAGATTCGTAAGAGCATTCCGAACTGGACCGTTTGGAGCCATGGCTGCCCGAATGGAGAAGATGCGCAAGCCGTGCAACAACGCTGCGAACAAACCATTGAAATCGCCTTAGCGGCACCGGGCGAGGGAGATGTTGCCCTCTTTGCCCATGGGCACCTGCTGCGCGCCTTGACAGGGACCTGGTTGGGACTCGGTGCAACAGCTGGACGCTACTTCCAGCTCGGCACAGGAACGATCTGCATCCTGGGCTTCGAGCGAGGCCAGCGCATAATCGCGCGCTGGAATGCGCCCACCAACAGCTTGTTTTAAGCGGTCACATCCCCGTCATCCCCATTCCTCCATCCGTTACCCATCAGGAGTGCATGTGCTCAGGGCCAATCGATGGATGGCCTGCCACTGAACGCTTAACCGCTGCAGCACCCTTGGAAGAACAAGAGAGAAGGGCTTTACAATAAGCAATATTCGAGTTAAGGTTCGTTCAGGTAAATCCTTTGGGAAGAGGTTTTATATAACGAGGCTGTTTTGGCCTCGTTTTTTTGTGCTCAAGCAGCGCTCGTATCAATACATACAAATAGTCAACAAAGGGCTAAGAGGGGAACACGGGAGTGGCAATCAGGCCTCAGAGGCATCAAGTAAGCGTCACGACTGTCACTGGTATTGACCAAAACAAGTCTTCTAAATTCATGCACCCAAAATGATTGAGCGAGAGCAAGTTCCAGTGGGAAGCATGAGCACACTTCCCACTTTTTTGTTTAAAGCAGATTAGCCGTGGTCAGACTTGACTCATTACTTCGGCACTCCTGCTCACCCTTCTTCTGTTCAATCACCTTTAAGAGCAAGGGAAGAAGTCGCCTTGACGTTGGCAGCAAAACCATTTTACATGTACTTATTAATACATTGTATTCGAAAACCGAGCCATTATAATTGTATTTTTCCATACCTCGCAAATAGAGACTGCATGTATGATTAAAAAGTCGAGACCATTTATAGACTCTATGTTTACCATTCTATTCCTAGCCTATCTGTCCTTTGTCGTCATCATTGGGTATGTTTTTTCTGAAGTAATAGTCTAATAGGCACTGTTGATTGGGTTTTAAACGGTTTTCTCATATTTATTTCCATAAAGTTTCGTCGTAGAAGACCCTCGCTTTTATTCAATGACGAATCTACCGCTAAATGCGAGCTAGACATGAATGATTCTCATGTCAAAAACGAGCAGTGAAAACAGCTAATGGTTCTTTTCCATCTCATCGCTGATGGAGCGTTAGCGTGGCTACCGACTAGTTAGTAACAAATCATACAGATTGCGCGCTCGACGACAATGAGTGGCTTCAGTGCATCCACATCAATCAATTAGGCCTATGACTGATTCGATCCAAGCAAGAAATAGGTGTTGGAACAAACACAAATCCGGTTCTCCTGCAACCCGGTTAGGGTTGCATTGACATAAATTCTGTGACCTATTGGTAACTCTTGAACTGACAAGCCGAAACATTTACGAAGGCCTAAAGAAAGAGGGATATAAGTGCAGCTTAGATATCTGGATGAAGGAACCAGAGTGGGCAAAAGTAAATGTTCAACTTGATGGAATGACTTGGACAATTGAGGGGATTGACGAAGTGGGAAAAAGCAATTCTGAAGAAGCTGATTTTAGAAAATCAGACGAAGGCGAATTCAATTCACAAGCGAATGCAGAAAAAGACAAGTACATCCACTTCCAGATTGACAGGGTATTTAAAAAGGAGCAAGAGGCTATGGCTCAACTGGCAACAAAGCGCTTATGCTCTTCGTTCATCTATCACGAAAGAACTAAGCTTATTAGCACAGATGGATCATTCACTATATCTTTTCATCGCCAGTATCCTTTGCTTACTGACGATGACGAAGCCGGCATCAAAACAATTATCGACCAGTTGAACAATTTTAAGATTATCGTTCAGTCAGTTTTCTATTCAGTACAAGAAGAGAAGCAATAACCTCTCTTGGATACATTCGATAATCCATTAGGCTTTAATCATTAGATATGAGTAGGGGAAAAGCGCATATTCTCATCCCGCACTGAGTCTTTAAAATTCTGACTCGTCAAGAGAAGAGAACTGGGTTGTCTACACCACCAGCCCCATTCCCTCAGCTCTGCTTATTGATCTACTTATTGATCAACTTATTGATCGGCTGTTGTTCAAAGATGTTGTCTAAATGTTCAGCGTATTGAAGTGACATCTGAGCTCAGATCCGGTGGCGGTATGGGATCTGAACAGCTAACCACTTGGCCAGATCTTCTTTTAAGCGGTTGCTTGAGCCCAAGCCCTAATACGATCAATCTGGAATTTAGTGTTTCGACTTAACAATGAGCGACACCACGCTCTGGGCTGAGCTACTCGCCTATGGCACTGGCATTGGCCTATCCCCGATCCACATTGCCGTGTTGCTGCTGCTTCTCCTAGGACCGCAACCATTGCGCCGCGGAGGTTGGTTTGTGGCGGGATGGGTGGTCACCACAATGACGACATCAGCTCTATTGGTGACTGTGGGTCATTCACTGGTGCTGGACATGACGCAAGGCTCCCATCACCGCACGGGCTTGGATCTCCTCGCAGGTGGAGCCTTAATCGCCGTTGGCGGTAGGGAATTGCTGCGATCGTTGACCGAGGGAGACAGACCACCGGCATGGACCGCAAGCGTGGATCGCTTTGTGAACATGCCCCTTCCTCTGTTGTTGTTATTGGGTGCGATCGCAGAAATTGCCAGTCCTGATGATCTCGTGCTGTTCGCGAAATCAGCAGGCGTTGTCTTGGCGGCTCAACTGCCTACGTGGCAAGAACTGATTGGTCTTTTGGCCTTCACGATCGGGGCAAGCCTGTTGATGCTTACCCCTTTGATCGCCGTTGCGATTGGTCGAGAAAAGGTCGTGCCTGTATTAGAACGCGGAAAAGAGGTGCTGTTTGCTCGAGGCGAGCTGGTTGTAGCCGCCATCAGTCTTGGAATCGGGGGCTATCTCGGCTGGCAAGGAATCAGTGGTCTTGCCCTCACCTGAGCGTGAGGAATAGGACTTGGAAGCCGAGGACCAGCACAGAAAACCAAATCTATCGTTAGGAATTAGGCACCTCAGGACCTTCCATTCAGGGCTCTAAATTTATCAATCTCAAGCGAGAGGAATGGCAACCATTCCTCTCAACCCATTCAATGTTTTGTTTCGATGCACTCAAAGTCCCTGTTGCTGACGGATGATCCAGGCTGATGCAGCTTGTTGCTGCTTCCAAGCAAGCAGCAGGTTTTTAGCAATTGATTGCAGCTCCTCAACGTCTTTAGAGCCATCAATCTCTCTTGAAAACTTCTCGACTTCGAACATTTGCCCGATCGTCAAAGCAATTGGATCCATTGGTCTTTTTGCTAGGCGAGCTGAAGTTAACCCGTACGGCATAACACCGCAAATCAATCAGGTAGTGATTGCAACCGATTTGACGATTACATGCTCAACTCACTACATTTCGCTTATTACAGATCATTGCCTAATGTCTCTTATCCCTTTGATTGAAACCGCTAATTAGTCTAAAAAGCATTGTGACGCCTGGCTTCAATGCACTTTTCCTGGAAACAACACCTAGAGCTTTCCAGAAAAGTATCTAACAGTGCAGACGACCATCGAGGCGTTGCTCTTGCTCTGATGGGTGTGGGTTTATCGATGCTGGCCAAGGATCTATTGGCGGCCGAGCTCCACAATCATTCGAATACACACACGCCAACGAAGAACTAAACCTTCGATCACAAATTTGCCAAAGCAGGCACGTCGTCAACAGATTCTCTGGGTAGGGGCGGTTCAGTGGGGTAACGGAAGATCTGGCAGGGGTACCGACAGCTTCGTCCCTTCCATCCCGATCGCTGCTACAGGAATAGACAACTGATCTGTCTTGAGGGAAGCCAGAAAGAATGGTGCAGTAGCTGTATCTCCACTGGCATCCCTCTACTCCATAGCCAAAGCTGTGATGAAGCCAATGCTGAGAGCAAACACTGCAAGAGGCAGCGTTGAGTAACTTCAGCGACTAAGCAAACCTTTAAGCGTTCAACATCAAAGACCAACCAGCCTTATTCTCCTAGGACTACTTTCCAGCAGGTTCTAAACCAAAGAGAGTGTTAATAGATACAAACCGCCTCAAAGGAAACTCATAAAATCCTCAAACAATTCACAATGCTGATACTTGTGGCGGATCTAAAAACCTCAACAAATGAAGAAATCCCTAATGGACAACTGATGCATTTGGCTTTAGAAGTGGTTAGCAAGGTGATTGAATCGCCCCAGAATAATGATCAAAGTGGAGATCTAACATACAACCATACCGATATTTCACTGCCTCCGGTATGTGCCTTATAGGCTGGATCACAACAGAGCCAATCCTCATCATGAAGCATTGGAACCACTGAATCAGCTCTAAGAATGAGGCTGAAATCAATAGCATCCCAAACAAAGGCACTAGGCATTATTACTCCTTAGAAGAATTATGTAGTTCTTGATGCTGAAGACGCAAATACCTACTATTAAGTTAATGGAACCCGCAGGAGTAGCAATGAACTTTACAGTTCCCGCAATCTCAATTGGTATCATTACATACACATTATTTCATCTTTGTTTTTCACATATTATGCAGTAATCAGTTCAAATTCAAAATCACTGCAACAAAAAATGCCGCTTGTGCCCCACAGTACAGGCGATTTTTACTGTGAACGAAAAACCAAGGGCCAGCAAATATTAAGCAAACATAAAGCTTTCGAGCCTATCTTTTTGGCCTCAATTCATTTCAAGTAAGCAAATAAACTTAGGCACTATTTATATCGTAATAATTTACTTGCCAGCAAATAAAAATCATCGTAATCAATTCCCACTTGGGAGCGAAAAATGAGAGCATTCAAAAATGAGCACACCTGTAAATCAATCAGCGAGCGATGGGATGCCGTTGATGCTTATCTTGAGTGCGTCACAAGTTGCGGCCTTAATGATGGAGTATGCGTGACGATATGCATCACAAAGCATCTTGAACCTGGGACAATTTTAGAGGATAGGGAGAGATAAGCGTTCAATACACCCAGGTATTAATGCTTATCGCAAATCCCACGTAGACATTTTGGGTGGGTCTCTATGTATGAGACCCATGTCATTCCTGCGATCATGGCGATCAAAACTACAGTTCCAACCCAATTAATTGTCAGCATAATTACTCACCTTTCTCTCTAGTTCAATTAAAGCACAGGCAAACATCAAAGTCAATCAATTCATTAAAACAATACTGTCGTGAATCGCCGAAGCTGATAGCTTCTGCTGAGGGCATTGGGCTAGAAAAAATTGTATGCTTAATCCAGTCTAGAAGGCACTTTTGGTCGATTCATCAATTTGAAATATCTGACATTTCTTGACAGGGGGCAATATATAGAGCATCAAGAAATGCACACGAGCTTTAGATCTGCTGTCACTCAAGACGGCTGATGGCTAAGCCTTGTTGTATGAGGTGGGATCAAATCTATGGATGAAATCCTCACAATTGCTTTGGCAGCTCAGCGGGTTAAGACCAGAATTTTCATTGGTGTCATTCATTCCTCAGCGCCCGCGTCCAGCGTTCCACCGCTTTGACTGAGGATGACCTTCCCGCCATCCAGACCGCCTCTTGCGCCCGACTGACAGCGACATAAACCAACTGCCGTCGCAGGACAAGGTCCTGCGGCCAGAACACGTCATCGGCGACAAACACCTCTCCGAAACTGCTCCCTTGACTGCGATGAACAGTGAGCACGGCTGCTGGACCCAACGAGGCAAAAGCATCACGGATTAAAAAATAACGACGCCAAAGCGGCCGCCCTCCTCTCTTTCCCGCATCCCTGGCCTGGGTGCGTAAACCTTGAAGGACCCCATCAAGACGCTGCCGAGCAGCACTCCCGGAAGGCGGCTGCAAGCGCAAACTGAGTTCTAGCTCTCCACTACGAACCCTCGCCGTGACGGTGTCAATCACAGGGGCCTCGAATCCAGCGAGTGCCATCTGCGTCTCCCCCGCAAACCCAAATTCAGCGAGGTCACAACGTTCTGGGGTGACATCCTCCACCACCACTTCCCGATTCGAGCCAAGCACCAGATCGGGTTCTTCCCCTGTTTCTGCCCCATCGCGGGAGGCAGGCGCCATCACCGCCGTACGGCTGATCAGGACTTCGCCAGGAAGAACGGCCATCTGATCCGCCATCTCGCCATGAATGGCTCGTCGTGCATGGGGCACAAGCGCATCCAGGGTGCGATTGGTGTAGCAAAGAATGCGCGCTGCATCTGGGTTGTCACAGGCCGCAGCACGGCGCAGGCCATCTTGAGCCTGGATCAGCCAAGCCGAGCGATTGAGCACACCCACCTGACCCAATTCGCTGCGCAGCGGAGGCATTAATGGCGGCAGCTCACAGGGCAATCGTCCATCGCGCAAGCAGCTCGCCAGCTGCAGCACAGGGCCTTGATGACGAACTACTTGCTTGAGCGACGCTGTAATCGCACGGTCCATTGAGAACACAGGGCTATCCGCTTCTCCCACGGGCGGAAGCTGGGCCGGATCGCCAACGAACACAAGCCGAGTTTTAAAAGGATGAGCGCACTGCAGTGCGACCGACAACAGCGAGCTATCAACCATGGAGGATTCATCGACCAGGATCAGGCCGAGATGTTCCAACGATGCCGCCGTTTGTTCGGTGGATTCGCAAACCTCCCGATCCCCCTGGCGACGCAACTTGAGACGCAACAGTCGATGGATGGTGGAGGGGTACCAAGTGGGGCGGAGCCCCTCTAAATCAAGGGCATGGCGCAACACACCAACCGCTTTATGGGTGGGGGCCACAACGGTCCAACACAGACCTGTGGCTTCGACTTGGCGCAGCAAACGCATCGACAGGAAGGTTTTGCCACTGCCGGCATAACCGCTCAACACAAACGGGATACCAGGGTCCTCGTTTGACAGCCACGTCTCAAACAATGCAGCTGCCGTCTGCTGATCATTGGTGAGGATGGCCTCAGAGGGCTTCAGCCTGCTCACCCGATTAACAAACCAAACGTTTGGGCCAAATGAAGGGGAGACCCCACAAAAAAGAGTCCAGGGAGAGCGATTAAAGGTCCCAACAGACTGCCCACCAACACCTCCGTGCGGGTATGACCAAGCCTTTCTTTTAGTGGCTTCTCAGGAGGGTTGGGCCAGAGCGAATCAGGAAGTTCGTTGAGGCGAGCGGCCGTGAATCCTGCCGCCCGGCGCACCCCACTGGCGTCGTACATCACCACAAAAGCCACCGTGGCAGCCAGCGCAAACGCAGGCTGATCAAAACCCATCTGCCAGCCCACTCCAGCAGCTGTGCCAGTGACCAATGCCGAGTGACTCGAGGGCATCCCTCCAGTTTCAAACAGCACAGCCGGCCTCCAGCGCCGATTCAGCACCAATTCCAGGAACAGCTTGGAGAACTGTGCCAACCCGCAGGCCGCCAATCCCCAGGCGAGCACAGCATTATCCAAAAACTGAGCAGGCAAGGATAGCGTCGAGATCATTGAAATCGCCATGGTCAACAATCGCGACTCGCCACGTAATCGGCGAGAGCCAACAAGGGTGCAGCCTTGTTAGTCCAAGGTTCGAGAGCAGCCTTCGACTCCCGCACCAACTGCAACGCCTTCTCCCGCGACGCTTCAAGTCCCAAAAGCTTGGGATAGGTCGTTTTATCGGCGAGCAGATCCTTGCCGGCCGTTTTGCCAAGCACTTCGCTGCTAGCGGTTACATCGAGGATGTCGTCAATGATCTGGAAGGCCAAACCAATGCCATTGGCGTAGGTGCGCATCGCCTGCAGTTGGTCATCACTCGCTCCTCCAATCAAAGCTCCGGTCACCACACAGGCACGAAGCAAGGCCGCGGTCTTGTGAAGGTGGATGTACTCAAGGGTCTCAAGATCAACCGCTTGGCCTTCTGATTCAAGATCAACAACCTGACCTCCAACCAAACCGGGGGCTCCAGACACGAGAGCCAACTCACCAACAACCCGCAACAAGCGATCCGCGGGAACGTTTGGACTGCGGACAGCCACCATTTCAAAAGCACGGCTGAGCATGGCATCACCCGCAAGGATGGCCATGGCATCGCCATACACCTTGTGGTTGGTCGGACGCCCCCTGCGCAGGTCATCGTTGTCCATGGCCGGTAAGTCGTCGTGGATCAGCGACATGGTGTGGATCATTTCCAGAGCCACCGCCGTTGGCATGGCCAGTTCGGAGGATCCCCCTACTAATTCACAAGCCGCAAGGCACAAAATCGGTCGCAACCGTTTCCCCCCCGCCAGAAGGGAGTAGCGCATTGCATCGCGCAAGGATTCAGGCCGCTCGGGTCCCATCGAGGAATCCAGGGCAATCTCCACGCGATCGCGGGAGAGCTTTAGGTAGGCCGCAAAGTCAAACGTGCAGGGGAGCTCACCGGAGGACGGCACGCTTTCGGGGCTAGTGGCCGCAGCGGACATGGTGAGCGCAGTGCTGAGGCAATTCTCTCAGGCCGAGGGGTTCAAACCACCAAATCGGACAATTCCATCGCAACCTGATGGCGTCGACACCAGGCCACCACAGTGTTGACCAGCAACATCGTTACCGTCATGGGGCCAACCCCTCCAGGGACTGGAGAAAGCGCTGCAGCGACGGGTTCTAGTTCCTCAGCACGCACATCACCGCAAAGTCCGCCTTCAGGGCGGCGATGAATACCAACATCCACCACCACACAACCCGGTGTGATGTGATCTGCACCGATCATTTCGGGGCGACCTGCAGCCACTACAAGAATTTCAGCCTGACGGGTGATCGATTCCAGATGTTTCGTGCGCGAATGGGCCACCGTGACGGTGGCGTTCGCCGCCTGAAGCATGAGGGCCATCGGCTGACCCACCAGGATGCTGCGGCCCACCACGACGGCACGCTTGCCGGCGGGATCGATGCCCTGATCACGGAGCATCACCATCACCCCTGCAGGTGTGCAACTTCTTGGACCCTGTTCCCCCTTCAACAGGCGACCGAGATTCAAGGTATGCAGTCCATCAGCATCTTTATTCGGATCGATTTCAGCCAGCAGCGGGGTCTCGTCCAAGCCTTTCGGCAGCGGCAGCTGGAGCAGGATTCCATCCACCCGCTCATCAGCATTGAGCTCGCGAATGGCTGTCAACACCTCCTGCTGTGAAGCATGGGCCGGGAGATGGGAACCAAAGCTCTCCACCCCGATGCGGGCACAGGCCTTCTCTTTATTGCGCACGTAGACCGCACTGGCGGGATCGTCGCCAATGCGAAGCACAGCCAGGCCTGGTGAACGCCCTGCTGAGGCCATGCCATTTTGAATTTGCTGCTGCAACCGCACTTCAAGCTGCGCGGCGAGCTGCTTGCCATCCAGCCTGAGAGCCATCGAGGTCTGTTGACACTGATCCCACTTTGCTTCCTCAGTGGGGTTAGCGTCTGTATCAGTGGTCAACAGCTGTGTTCCGATCTCATCCCCTAGCCCAGCTCTGGAGAAGCTGGTTGCGGAGTGAGTCACCGCGACGCCCTGTGCTGCGTTGGAACCGCCTTCAAAAGGCTGGATTGCTTGTGGTCTGCATTGCCGTAGCCCTGGTCTCCAGCTGGCCCTGGCTGGTGGAACCCGACTTACGACCAGGAATCCCAGCACCGTTCGATTCGATTGCCCCGAAGGCAGCGCGGGTCGTCGACAGCGAAGCGCTCGATCAAAGGCGATCGAGCTTGATGCCCAACACCTTTGTGCAGGTGGTGGATGAGCAGCAATCAAGCCTCCTCAAGCTGAGGCTCGAGCGACATCTCGCCGAATTAGAACGCGTCGCCAGAAGCGAGAACATCGACCGAATTGGCCCCGTCAATCTGACTACAGACGAACAATTTTGGCTGGAAAAACGTTCGCAAGACGATCGCAAAAACTGGGACATGACGATCCGCAAGGCTGTGGATCGCATGCTCAGCCAAGGTCTTGTCAACACGGTTGCGATTGAACAGCTCAGAAAGGCTTCATCACTGCAACTCGAAGCGCTGGGAGCTGAGGACGCTCCAGCAAGAACCCTCGGCAGCAAGATCACCACGACAACGCTTCAAGGAGCCAGCAACCTCCAGACCGATCCGCTGCGCAGCCAACGACTGATTGAAGAGCTGATCACCAAGCAAGGGATTCCAACCATCGAAGTCAAAGCTGGCGATCTGATCACCCGCAAAGGCGAACCGATTAGCTCCCAGGCCTATGACGTGCTCGATTTCTTTGGGCTGATCAATCGCAGTCCGAAACTAGGAATTTGGTTGTTGCGTTTCACCGAAGCACTCGCGAGTTGCGGAGTGATGTTGCTCGTGATGAAACGGGAAAGGCCCTGCCTTGAGGCCTCCCATGGGTTTCTGGCGATCGGCCTGCTGTTGATCAGCCAATTCAGCAAGATTTGGTTCGGTGCAGCGGTGAGCCCTCTGGCTGTGATCGTGCCACCCACGCTGCTTTTAGCCCAAGGCCTTGGAACCACCAGTGGCCTGGCCTGGATGGCGGTGAGCTGTTTGCTTTGGCCCACTCCAGTGAGCGGATTGGGCGAAGGCCGGCTGCTGATCACGGCTGCCGTTGCGGCGATCGCCGCTATTCAGGCCGGACGATTACGCAGCCGAGCTCAGTTGTTGCAACTAGCTGTGTTGCTGCCATTGGGAGCGTTAGTCGCCGAAATGGTGATGCTGCGTGAACCGTTTGAAGCCGTGAACCTGTCCTGGACACGGCTCACACCCGATACCGGAGAACTCGCGTCCGAGGCTCTACTGATGGGTCTGCTGATGATGCTCACGATCCTGCTGATTCCGCTTTTAGAAAGCTCATTCGGCCTGCTCACTAGGGCACGTTTGATGGAGCTGGCCGATCAAGAGCGTCCGCTGCTGCGCCGGTTGTCGTCAGAAGCACCTGGAACGTTTGAACACACGTTGATGATCTGCGGATTGGCAGAGGAGGGAGCTCGGGCGATTCGGGCCGATGTGGATCTGATCAAAACAGGGTCCCTGTATCACGATGTGGGCAAACTCCATGCCCCGAACTGGTTCATCGAAAATCAAACCACCGGAGAAGAGAATCCACACACCAAATTGAATGATCCGGTCGCGAGTGCCGGAGTTCTCCAGGCCCATGTGGATGAAGGCCTCAAATTGGCTCGGCGCTACCGCTTGCCGCGGCCGATCGCGGATTTCATTCCGGAGCATCAAGGCACTTTGCGGATGGGCTTTTTCTTGCATCAAGCCCAGCAAAAGGATCCAACGGTTTCAGAACACTTATTTCGCTATCGAGGCCCCACGCCTCGATCGAAAGAAACCGGAATTTTGATGCTGGCAGACGGCTGTGAGGCCGCCTTGCGATCACTTCCCCCCGACACCAGCGACAGCGAAGCGCAAACGACCGTGAAGCGCATCTTGGAAGCGCGCTTAGCCGACGGACAGCTGAGTCAGAGCGGTCTGAGTCGCGCCGAAGTTGACCTGGTGATGCATGCCTTTGTGCGCGTCTGGAGGCGCATGCGGCACCGCCGGATTCCCTATCCAATCCCGGCGAAACGCAGCTTCAGCGCCTAAGACATCTCTAAAGCCAAGGCAAGGGAGAGCGCACCCGAATGCGCTGCCCGCTGAATGGGTCAGCAAAGCTCAAGCCGAGCGCATGCAAGTAAAGACGATCAAGGCAGGAGCCGTGCGCAGGCGCTGCATAAATCGGATCGCCGATCACGGGGTAGCCAATCGCTGCCAAATGCGCCCGCAATTGATGGGAGCGGCCTGTACGAGGAGCGAGCCAAAGGCGTGAGCGATTGGTTCCCCGCTGGGCACAACGCCACAAGGTCAAACAAGTGCGACCCTCCCGATGAGGCCCATAACGGGGCGGGCGGGCAGACAAACGCGCCAATGGCAAGCGCACCGACCCTGAAAGGGCCTCGGGATGACCATGCACATCGGCCGCATACAACTTGTGCACTTTGCGATCGGCAAACAAGCCTCCAAGCACCTTCAAGCTCGCTTGATCCCTGGCCAGCAGCAGCAAACCGGAGGTGTCGCGATCAAGACGATGCACGAGCCGGAGCTCCGGCCGAACAGCTTGAACCCGGGTGATCAAGGAATCGCTCTGGGCGTCGCCAAGACCGGGCTGACTGAGCAACCCGGAAGGCTTGTCCACAACCAAAAAATGAGGATGCCAGAAACGAACCAGAAGCCCGGCGAGGGATGGTCCTTCAATCGATTCCGATGCCTCGGCCATCGCTCAGCTCAGAGGCGACCACCACGGCGATGGCCGGGACGGCACCAATACAGCAGGGCCATCACGTTGAGAACCCCCAACACAATCGAGGCCACACCCAAGGCAATCGCTTGCTCACCTCCCCCAAACGCAAGCAAGGAGAGGCGCACGATGCCGTAGGGCAGGGATCCAGCCAAAGCCATCGACAACGAGACGATGGCCAAAATCACACCCCAGTGCCGCTCGCCGAGCAAACCAGCAGAGGCCACGATCCCTACGATCGCCGCCGGCCAGGCGAGCGCAAACGCCACGCTGATCGTTGCAGCCTGAAGGCTGGATGCCTGGAAAGCAACAAGACCAATCACCGGCAAAGCCAGTAAATTCCCTGTGAGTCCAAGCCAGGTCATCAACCAGTAGCCGGGCAACTTGGGACCCATCGAAGATCAAACCAGGAATGGCCACCGTAAACACCGGAGTGTCAGTTCTCCTCATCCAGCAAGGTCTCAAGGGTGGCGAGCAGCAAGGCAACCGCTTCTGCCCTGGTTAAAGCGGCGTCACTCACCTCATCCACCCAGCCCTGGCAGAGCGTTTCAATTTCCTCAAACAAGGGTCCAGCACTACGCAGTGCCTCCATGACAGCTGCTGAGGACGTTTCATCCCGCTCATCACTATCCACCACCACATAACGTTGGCCGTCTTCCCCCATGTAGGTGAGGCGGCCCTCAGCATCAATGTTGGGACCGGTAATCGGCGTGATCGGTGCGTCCTCATCCATCGCCAAACCCCGCCAAAGGAATGCTCTTGGGAGCACCTCGCCTCAGGCGATCACCACAAAAACCTCGAAACAACGCTTTCACTTCAGCCATCGGCAAGTCCTGCACCAGCCTTGCCTCAATTTCATCGCGGCGCTGAGACTGGTGATACAAGCGCAATTCCTGAAACGAGCTCAACGATTGCGTCTCGAGCTGGGCAAGGGCGCTGCCAATCTGATGATCAGGCAACAGAGAACCCTGGTGACAATGCTGCATCACGTGCGCTGATTCATGGGCCAGCACAGTCCAGACATGAGCAGGATCGTCGTGAAGGTTGTTGGAGCACAAGAGCAAGGCATTCCTTCCGGCATGAAAGGCACCTAAGAGTCCAGAAGGGCAATCTTTTGCCACCAAGGTTTGGGTACCGGCTCGACGCAGAAGGGAGGAATAGTTACCGATATCAGTCCATGACTGGGCACGCACTGGAGTTCCAATCAGCACGAGGACGAACCACGAGGAGCGAAGAATGGATTGCCACATCAACGGCCTAACCGGCGCCTGTTCTCATTCAAGACACGGAAGAGACAAATGAGAACGCGCAATGTTGGATCTACAGATTTGCGCCAGACGCAAAGAACTGCTCAACGCCGAAAAACGGCTCAACGTCGCAAAAACTCAGTGCTGGATCAAACGCTCAACGCTGGGAACTTTGTCGCGAAACGACTGCTCTCGGTCCACACGTGTATTCACGCGAAGCGTGGAGTGAATCCTTGGCACCCCCTCCCCATGCAGACGCTCATGACAGCGCTTCACGCAGGCAAACACAGCATCCCAATCCCCCTCAATCGCAGTTCCATTGGGCCCGAGCTCGTACTCAAGCCCCGACTCTTTGATCAGCTCGTGACAGATCGCCACCCACGGCGCCAGCGAACCTTCAAGGCCCACAGGCACAACACAGAGATCCACGCTCACGTTCATCGGTTAGAGCTCAATGGATAGGGGAGTGGTCTTCGCCATCACGAAGACAAGCCTGCGGATAGCGAATCGTTCTCCAAGCACCACAACTGGTTTGCACCTCTAAACCGATTCCACGCTGCTGAAGGGAGAGATCACGCCCCTGACCAGAACACCAGCTCTGGGCCGCCGCTTCAGCAGCATCCATCGATTCATAGGGAGCATCCAGCACTGGATGAGGACTGCCGTCTAGTGCGATCAATCGGTATAAAGAACGAACAAGTTTCGGCAATGTTCCAATCACGCAGCTGTCCCTAGTCTTCCACCTCTGTGCAACAACGCCAGAAGGGAAGCTAGAAGACAGCCGAAACGTCACGATCAGCTCACGATGAGCCACCCACAACTCCAAGACGCGCTTGAGCAGCTGATGGTGCGCGCGCCCTCAGCACTGTTCAAGCGAGCACGACGCCTCTACCTCGACAAATACCCCCTGGATGGGCGCGATTGCAGCAGTGCGTTGCGGTTGTTTGTGGCAGAAGAACAGGTCGAAGAATCGGTTGAACCAGACCCGGAGAGGGCACCGCAAGGAAAGATTGCGGTCGTAACGATTCGGCCCACGCGTCTTGCCTTGGTGCCGGGAAAACAAAAGGAGGCTAAATCAGGGCAGAGGGGCGCCACACCCCCCCAACCCCCGGGGGGGCGCGCCCCCAGCCGCTTCGAGGGATAAAATGACCCTGGGCCCGGGAGGGGGGGGCACCACCAGCAGGCCCCACCCCCGGGTGGATTGATCTGGACCCGCCGATCTGCGTTTACTGCCGAAAACGATGCATCAGAGCCCAATCAGCAAACTCTGGGTGCTCAGTAACAATGTCAAGGGTTGAAAACAAAGGAAATCCTGTAGGCCGAAAGATCGAGCTTCGGCCACCGCTAACCCTGAATTAAGCCTTGATGAGAACGCCATGAGAGCCCCCGTTGCTGAACGCTATGTGCTGCGTCAAAACTGCACAGGGAGCTACTTGAGCCTGAATCATCAAACTCAGTCGATTGAAGGGGTCTCCAGCGTTGAAGCGGCCTGGAGTTTTCACAGCCATGAAGGGGCTGTGAGCCATGCCTTGTTAATCGGCCAGACCCATGGTGAAACCCCTGACGTGATCAAGCTCGCTTAGAGCTCGTCTTCCACGTTGGTCTTGATCGAGCAATCGCTCAGCGGATAGCTCACACAGAGCAAGGAAAAGCCCTTCGATATCTGGTCGTCATCCAGGAAGCTTTGGTCAGCCTGATCAACGCTTCCGTTAAGGATTTTTCCAGCGCATGTGCTGCACGCACCTGCTCGGCAGGAATAGGCGAGATCAATGCCTTGCTCTTCAGCAGCATCGAGAATGTATTGATCATCGGCGCAGCTGAAGCTGGATCCACCTTCGATGTTGATTGTGAAAGAAGCCATGACTCATGAAGAGATCAGCTTCTTTTTAACGAGGGAGAAGAGCGTGGTCTTGGATCGTCAGAGATCCCAAACGCTGAGCGCCCAAATCAACCTGGAATGAAGTGCCTGAGCCGTCTGGACTCAGGGGCCATTTGTTGCTGCAGATCAGCGGCGCTGGCCTTGGTCTGCTCACGCTGTTGAGCCTGAAACACGTCGTTTTCCGTGATCGTGAGGCCACGAGATTGGGCCAGGGTGATCAACTCTTCCAAGGGCAATGGCTGGGCGAGTTGCTCGGCCAAAGCCGGATCGTCATGACGCAAACCAAGCAATTGATCGAGATCTTGCAGCGACATGGCCCAGGGGCAACTGAAATTGATCTACACCAGCACCCCACCCGTTCAGCGTTTAGCCCGCAACAAGCTGACACCGTTCAAGGCAGGGCAGACCTGATGTCGGCAATTATGGGCAGACAAGAAACAAGCCTTCTCGCCGACCATGGTTTCTCGATGGCGTGTCATCGAAGCGGTGACCCTACCCATGCTCATCATGTTGTTCCTGGGGCTCTGGCAGGGATTCCGTCATCACACCGATGCGATACGTGCGCTGCAACTTCAACTCCACGAGCTCGAACAACAACCAACCGAGGTGACCAACACGAACCTGATGAAGGAACAGATGGAATTTCTGCAACGCCGTCAACAGGATCTCGAGAAACAGATCGGCCAATCGAGGCGATCCCAGCAGTACTGGCTCAGGCAGGAACGTCAACGACGCCAGAGCCATCAGTCAGCACCCAAGCCCCTAGAACCAGAGATGGATTCCGTGCTCAAACCAGACACCAGCCTGGACGTCATCCCTATCCCTTAACCGCATCTCCACTGGCATTGGGAAGGATGAAGCGCTGGAGCAGCACAAACATCACCAGTACCGGCAGGATCGACACCACCGAACCGGCAGCCACAATCCGCCAATCAAGGGAAAAGCTGCTGGCCAGTTGCTGCAGTCCGAGCGGCAAGGTGAATAGACCTGGATCATCAAGGATCACCAAGGGCCAGAGGAAGTCACTCCAGGTGCCGATGAACACGAACATCGCCAGGGTGATCAGATCAGCCTTCGCTGCAGGGATCATCACGTTCCACCATTCCCCGAGCTTGCTGCAACCATCGATGCGTGCGGCCTCCTCAAGCTCAACGGGCACACCAAGAAAGCTTTGCCGCAAAAGATACAAGCCAAAGGCGGTTGCGGCCTGAGGAATCACCAGCGCCATCAGGGTGTTGCGCAGGCCAAGCTGAACCATCAGCAGATACAGCGGAATCATCACCACCTGGAAAGGGATGAGAATCGTTGCCACCACGAGGGCCAACACAAGACCCCGACCAAAAAAGCGCATCCGCGCCAGGGGGTAAGCCGCCAGGGAGCAGAACAAAAGATTCGCCACCACCGCCAGGAAACTGACGACGGAGCTGTTGAAGATGTAGGTCCAGAGCGGATTATCACGAAACAGCCGCCCGTAGGCATCGAGGCTGGGCTGGCTCGGAAAGAGCGAAGGAGGGCTCGTGAAGATGTCTTCCGCTGGGCCTTTTAAAGAGGTGCTCACCAGCCACAGCAGAGGAACTAGCACGGCAATGGCCAGCAGGATCAGCAGCAGCAACTGCAGCAGGGGAGCCGGACGCAGGGTGGATTTGAGCGACATCGGGCCTGTTAATGGACCGGGCTGGAATCCGGCTCAGCCATATCCCGTTGCGGATGAATGGTGGGGCCTGCCGTTCCGGCAACAAGACGATTCAGAGCATTCACAAAGGCCTCAGCGGCGGCAACCACCACATCCGTGTGAGCGGAATGACCGGAATAGAGCTTGCCGTCACGGCGCAGACGAATCGTGACATCACCCATGGCATCAATCCCTTCGGTGACCGACTTCACAGAAAATTCCACCAATTCATTGGGCTCCCCTGCGAGTTGGTTGAGGGAACGGCACACCGCATCCACCGGTCCGGTGCCCACAGACGCCGCAGTTTGCTCCTGGCCATTTTCATCGGCGAGGGTCACCGTGGCTGTGGGCTGAAGACTGCTGCCGCAGCTCACCTGCACGAGCTTGAGCTGATATTTGGCATCGGGCTGTTGCACCTGAACGCTGACAATCGACTCCAGATCGCGGTCTGTGATCTCCCGTTTGCGATCAGCAAGATCCTTGAAGCGGGCAAAGGCATCATCGAGATCCTCGCGGCTGAGGTCATAGCCGAGCTCTTCGAGGCGAGCCCGAACAGCGCTGCGGCCGCTGAGCTTGCCCAAGGAGATCCGGTTATCGGAGAGCCCGACAGTTCGGGCATCAACGATTTCGTAGGTGAGCCGGTTTTTGAGCACGCCGTCTTGATGGATGCCCGATTCATGGGCAAAGGCATTGGCACCCACAATCGCCTTGTTGGGCTGCACCACCATGCCGGTGAGATTGGAGACCAAACGCGAGGTCTTGGTGATTTCTTCCGTGCGAATTCCCGTGAGTGGCGTTGGTGAATCCTCTTCTCGTCCAAAGAAGGGGTTGAAGTAGCGCCGGCGCACATGCATGGCCATCACCAGCTCTTCGAGAGCGGCATTACCAGCGCGTTCACCGATGCCATTCACGGTGCACTCCAGCTGACGGGCCCCCGATTTAACGGCCTCAAGGAAATTGGCGACGGCCAGCCCGAGATCGTTGTGGCCATGCACGGAAATCACCGCGTCATCGATGTTCGGCACATGCTGATTGATGCCCGCAATCAGGCTCCCAAATTCAGACGGTGTGGTGTATCCCACCGTGTCTGGAATATTCACGGTGCTGGCACCAGCAGCAATCGCCGCTTCGATCACCTCATAAAGGAACTCCGGATCACTGCGACCGGCGTCTTCACAGGAAAACTCAACGTCGTCCACAAAGGAACGGGCGTAGGCCACCATCTCGGGAACGATGCCAAGCACGTCTTTTCTGCTCTTGCGCAACTTGTGCTCGAGATGAATGTCGCTGGTGGCAATAAAGGTATGGATGCGTCGGTTGGGGGCCGGTGCCACGGCATCAGCGCAGGCCTTGATGTCGCCGCGGGAGGCGCGGGCCAAGCCACAGATGATCGGGCCGTTCTCACCACCAACCTGCTGGGCAATGCGCTGCACAGCAGCAAAATCACCATGGCTAGCGAAGGGGAAGCCAGCCTCGATCACATCCACGCCAAGACGGGCCAGTTGCTGCGCAATCGCCAACTTCTCCTCGAGGTTGAGGCTGGCCCCGGGGGATTGTTCACCATCTCTGAGAGTGGTGTCGAAGATCAATACGCGGCCTGGATCCTTGGCCATGGCTAAAGCCTCGAAGGGTTTTAGTCGGAATGACTATGAGTTACGCCATCTTAATCGAGGCGGGCGTTACGAGCCGGCGGCTTTAGGGAGAAATACCGGTACATTCACATCAGTGATCAAGTAGGTGAGCGTTGGCCCAAGGAGCACTAGCCCTTGTTCTCCATGCGCACCTTCCCTATGTGCGGGCAAGCGAAGCGAATTCGCTGGAAGAAGACTGGTTTTTTCAAGCATTAATCGAGTGCTATCTCCCCTTAGTGGAGATGCTGGAAGCAGCTGCGGACGATCCACATCAGAAAGCACGGCTCACGATGGGGATCTCACCAACCCTGTTGTCGCTGCTCGCAGACAGCACCCTCCACGAACGCTTCCCGAACTGGGTTCAAGCGCGCTTGCAGCTGCTGCAACAAGCCCCCAGCGATCGCAAAGCCGCTGCCCTGCACCTACAGAGTTGCTTTGAGCGTTATCTGCTCAGCTGGCACAACAGCAACGGTGATCTGATCGGACGCTTTAGCGCCCTGCAACAACAAGGGGTGCTCGACCTGCTCACCTGCGGTGCCACCCACGGCTACATGCCGTTGCTGCGGGAACACCCGGAAGCGGTTCGGGCCCAGTTGCGCACCGCAGTTCGAGAACATCATCGCCTGATCGGCCAGCAACCACTGGGGATCTGGCTGCCGGAATGCGCCTATTACGAAGGCCTTGATGTATGGATGCGCGATGCCGGTTTGCGCTACGCGGTACTGGATGGCCATGGCTTGCTCCACGCCAAACCACGCCCCAGATATGGGGTGTATGCCCCGATTAGCAGCCGCAATGGTGTGGCCTTTTTCGGGCGCGACAGCGATGCCACCCTGCCGGTCTGGTCCGCGCGTGATGGCTACCCCGGCGATCCTGCCTACCGGGAATTCCACCGTGATCTGGGCTGGGATCTCCCTCAAGAGCAAATCGAAGCCTTTGGACTGCCCACCCAAAGACCGCTGGGCCTCAAGTTGCATCGCGTTAGCGACCAACGCGCTCCGCTGGATGCCAAGCAGCCCTACGAACCAGAACTTGCTGAGGCACGCACCAAAGAGCATGCCAAGCATTACCTCGAGGGCCGGCGTCTCCAACTCGAGGCCCTAGAAGAGCGCATGGAAACGGCTCCCTTATTGGTGGCGCCATTTGATGCCGAACTGTTTGGCCACTGGTGGTACGAAGGCCCATCGTTTTTAGCTGAGCTGTTCCGGCAAGGACCGGAGCAACAGGTGACGTTCACCACCCTGCGCGGGGTGCTCAGCAAAACTCCCAATCTGCAAATCTGCGATCCCTCTCCCTCCAGCTGGGGGCAAGGGGGCTTTCATGATTATTGGCTCAACGACAGCAACGCCTGGATCATTCCGGAATGGAGCCGCGCCGGCAGAGCGATGAAAGAACGCTGCAGCCGCGGGGTTGGCAGTGAACAAGGGCTGCGCATGCTCCATCAAGCTGGCCGCGAATTGCTGTTGGCTCAATCATCCGATTGGAGTTTCATCCTGCGCGCAGGCACCACCACTGGACTGGCCAAAGAACGCATCGAACGCCACTTAGAACGCTTTTGGACGCTGATGGCCTGCATCGATGGCCGAGACAGAATGAATGAAGCGTGGCTGAACGAGGTGGAAGCAGAAGATTCCTTGTTCCCTTTGATTCAGCCTGCTGATTGGAAACAAGTAACCATTTAAGAGCAAGTTATCAATCCAAAAATATCAACAATGGTCTCCCTTTGGAGACATTAAATCGCCCACAGAAGGAGAAAAATCAGAACTGGAACGTCACACCGCCGCTTCCACGCCAGGTCGTGCCGCGATCACCCCCCCATAATTCAGCTCCTCCGTTGGCATAAAGCTTCACTGACATTTTATTAATATTGGCAATCGTGTAATCCAAACCAACCTCGATTAACGCACCATTTTGGGTTTCTTGCTTGGGCTCAAACTCAACTTCACGGTCGGTGAACTTATATCCAATTGATTGGCCATCATTGCCAAGATCCCAATCAGCCAGCCAAGCAACTTTAAGACTAGGAACCAATTGATTCCGATCACCGCTGTCAATCGGCCATGCAAACTTCATCCCTAAACCTGTTTGCAAATAATTCGTTGTACGACTGCCCTAACGCAAACGCAATCCATCTCTAACCCCAGATTCTGAAACATTATTTTCCTGGTTTTGTGTCCAAATACCAGTGAACTGAGGCTCTAAAAGAAGCGAACCGCTTTCAAATGGAGCACCAATTCGAATGGCTCCCACATAACTGTTTGCATTCTTATTAGCAGTTGCTGTATCACCACCCCATTCTTTCTCAAGGTTGGAAATACCACGCGACTGAGTGGCGGAATAACCAGTAGCTCCTAAAAGCCCCTGAACGTAGAAGTTGTCTGTCCAGTAATCCGCAGTAACGCCGCCACCCCAACCATCAGGATTCCAAGAACCACCACCAGTGACTCCACCCTGAACAACATTCACATCACCATAATTTGCATATGCACCGAGCTGGAAAGACTCACTTAAGGAAACATCCGCACCAATTGCAAAGCCGCCAGTATACAAGCTGTAGTCATTATTTAATGTGGTGGAGCTATAGGAACGATTGTTGGCACCAAAACCACGGAACCAACCACGAACACCATCACGCTCAGCATATTGGGCAGCTACAGAAGGATTTTCAATGTATTGATTGCCATCGAAGGTGATCACGTTCTCCACTGCTGGATCTAGCAAATCCTGATCAACAGCGGATGAATCCTTAACAGATGAGAGATCATTAGCAATAATTTCGCTCTTCTCCTCAAGCTTCTGATACTGCCTCAAGGGATGGCGTTCAAAAACGGTATCGGCCAAAACGTTGTTGTAGGTCTGCATTCCACGCGGAGCTGCATCAACATTGCGCGGGGTCAAACCACTTCCAAGCAACTTTGCTAATTGGCCCCATTGCAACACGGGTAGTTTTTCAGCAAGACCCGATTCACCAGCAATCGGTAAAACAAGATCGAGTAGATCAACGACTTCAGGCTCTGCTAAACCATCACACAGTTCCTCGAGACCTTCGCATCCAAATTTTTCAGTTTGATCTGCTTTAATATCATCAATAATTTCATCCTTAGTTTTATCTTCAACAACAATATTGAGTGAACCCTCCTCCAACACAATATTTTTGAGACTAGCTGCTTCTAATTGTGTATTGAGACCAGCAAAATTAGCGACAGAGTACAACACTCCATTGACCTCGATGACTTGATCAGGGTCTACCTCTTGTCCATCAGTAACAGGGAAGATCAAAAATGTTTTTCGCGCGAGTGCTTCAATATCGTTCACTTCTCCAGCAATCACCTTCCAAGTTCCATTCAGTTCTGGATTCAATGTTCCAGCTGGATCAACAATGGCGTAGATCCCATGATTAAGATCACTCTTCTGGCTGAGAGGAATGTAATTGAAAGACTGTGCACTAATTGGTGCATTAGCACCATCTGATGCTGTACCGTTATTCAAGTAAGCAACAATTCGACCATCAGCGAAATTGACATTACCAGCGACAGAGACAGGGTTATCTGATTCCACCCTCAAAACACCACCAGCTATATTCAAGGAAGGAAGTACTTGCTGGTGACCACGCAAGTCAAGTTCACCACCAATCAAAGAGTGAGGCGAATTTGGACTTAGCGCTTGATCTGCACTGGCTTTAAGGATACCTCCACGAATTAAAGTAGGCGAAGAGTACTGATTTAATCCGCCTAAAGTAAGAATGTCATTCAAGGAACCATCTTTGATCAAAGCACCTGAACTATTAGGAACATCTTCAATCACACCATCAAAGTTTCCTCGCGAAACTGATAAGATTCCACCTGGCAAATCTGCTGTGCAGGAATTAGCTTCATTATCAGAGCAAACTGTACCAAGTTTAACGATCCCTGGATCAGAATCAGAACGACTACCACCAGACAATCCCAGAATTTTATTGTCATAACCATCAAGATCAAGAACACCTCCAGGTTCAATGGTGATCTCAGAGGAAGGGCTTAATGCAAGAGAATTT
>JACKQG010002111.1_pt1 | contig 26431 bp, 21 predicted proteins | sample 8237621 | NCBI WGS metagenome assembly JACKQG01 (sample SAMN15677084, study PRJNA649215) | marine metagenome | biome: marine; feature: Black Sea; material: saline water; isolation source: suspended particulate matter (SPM) from the Black Sea western gyre | collected 2013-06-09/2013-06-10 | depth... | reverse complement strand
CCCGACATGAAGGAAGGCGACGCTATGATCCGCACATCTGTCGAGCCGGACCAACATTTCACCCAACCACCACCACGTTATTCAGAAGCCTCGTTGGTCAAGACCATGGAAGAGCTTGGCATCGGCAGGCCCTCGACCTATTCGTCGATCATTTCCGTGCTTCAGGATCGCAACTACGTGACTCTCGACAAGCGCCGTTTCCAGCCCGATGACCGGGGCCGCCTTGTCACCGCCTTCCTGAGCAGCTTTTTCGCAAAGTACGTGGAATACAACTTCACCGCCGAGCTGGAAGAAAAGCTCGACGACATTTCCGGTGGCCGTATCGAGTGGAAAGAAGTCTTGCGCGAATTCTGGGATTCTTTCTCGAAAGCCGTTGAAGGTACCAAGGAACTCAGGGTCCGCGATGTTCTGGACAACCTCAATGAACTGCTGGGGCCACATTTCTTCCACGACAATGGCGATGGCAAGGACCCGCGCGCCTGCCCGTCGTGTGATGATGGCCAGCTAAGCCTGAAGCTCGGCAAGTTTGGCGCCTTCATCGGCTGCTCCAATTATTCCGACTGCCGCTATACCCGCCCCCTCGTCGTCAATGATGAAGACGGTGCAGGGATTGCTGACGCCGGCCCTGTGGTGCTTGGCAAGGACCCGGCCACCGACCTTGATGTCTCGCTGCGTAAAGGCCCTTACGGCAATTATGTGCAGCTGGGCGAAGTAGAAGAAATTGGTGAGGGCAAAAAGAAGAAAAAAACCAAGCCGAAACGGGCCTCGCTTCCCCGCGGTCTGCCGCCAGGCGATGTCGATCTGGACAAGGCGCTGGGTCTGTTGGCACTGCCCCGCGATATCGGGATTTGGCCGGAAACCGGCGATATGATTCAGGCCGGACTCGGGCGTTTTGGACCTTATCTGAAATACAACGGACTTTTCCTTTCCCTTAAAGGCGATGATGACGTGCTCACCATCGGCATCAACCGGGCCATTGACCTCATTGAGGCGGCGCCGAAGAAAGACCCGCCCAAGGTGCTTGGCAATCATCCCAAAAGCAAAAAACAGGTCAGCATCAAAAGTGGGCGTTGGGGACCCTTTGTCTCGCACGGCATGGTCCGCGCCAACATTCCCAAGGGTACCGATGCCGACACGCTGAGCCTTGAGGAGGCCATCGCCCTTGTCGATGCCAAGGCGGGCAACGGCAAGAATGGCAAGAAGAAAGCAGCAGCAAAAAAGAAACCCGCCAAAAAGAAGGCACTTAAAAAAGACACCGCCGCCGCTGAAGGCTGAGCAACGTTGACGCAAAAACAAAAAACACCACCACCCTTTCCAGGCCGCGAAGAAATCCTGAAATTTATCGAGGAAACGCCAGGCCGGGTCGGCAAGCGCGAAATTGCCCGCGCCTTTCGTCTCGACTCAGCCCAAAAGATGCAGCTTAAAAAACTGCTCAAGGAAATGAAGGAAGATGGCCAGATTCAGCGAAATGCTGGCCGCCGCTTCACCGAACCGGGAAGTCTGCCGCCTGCCGGCGTCGTCGTCATTATCGGTCCCGACACGGACGGCGAAATTCGCGCCGAACCCATGACCTGGGACGAAGAGACACCACCGCCAGCCATCTACATGGCCCCCGAACGTCGTGGCAGTCCGGCCCTTGCCCCTGGCGACCGGGTTCTCGCCCGGCTCACCCGTGGCGAGGATAAATCCTATGAAGGGCGGACAATCCGCCGCATTGGTTCTGCGGCCGAAAAAATACTGGGCATTTACACCCTGGTAGAAGGTCAGGGCCGCCTGAAATCAATCAGTCGCAAGGCCAGGGGCGATTATTTTATTGCCAGGGGCGATAGCCTGGACGCCCGCGAGGGTGATCTGGTGCGTTGCGAGGTCCTGCCCGGTCGCCGAACCGGCCTGCGTCTGGCCAAGGTGCTTGAACGACTGGACACAGAAGGCGAGGGCACATCCATCAGCCTGATCGCCATCCATGACCATGACATTCCCTATGATTTTTCGAGCGAGGCGCTTGAACTTGCCGCTGCCGCCAAGGCCGCCCCTTTGGGCAAACGCGAGGACCTGCGAAACATCCCGCTTGTCACCATCGATGGAGCCGACGCCCGGGACTTCGACGACGCGGTCTTTGCCGAACCCGACCCGGACAAAAAGAATCCCGGTGGCTGGCATCTGATTGTCGCCATTGCCGATGTCGCCTGGTACGTCCGGCCCGGAGATGCATTGGATATCGGCGCCTACACACGCAGCAACTCTGTCTATTTCCCCGACCGCGTCGTTCCCATGCTTCCGGAAGCCCTGTCAAACGGCTGGTGCTCACTGGTCCCGGATGAAGAGCGCCCGTGCATGGCCGCCCATATGTGGATCAATGCCGAGGGTCAACTGACCCGACACCACTTTGTTCGCGCCTTGATGCGTTCACACGCGCGCCTGACCTATGAGCAGGTCCAGGCAGCCCGTGACGGCAATGGCGACGAAAACACAGCCCCATTAACACACAACGTTATAGCGCCCCTGTACGGCGCTTATGAGGCCCTGAACAAGGCCCGGCACAAGCGTGGGGTACTGGAACTGGACTTGCCCGAACGACGTATCGTCATCGGCACGAACGGTCAGGTTGAACGGGTCGAAATGCGTGAACGCTTTGACAGCCACAAGCTGATCGAGGAATTCATGGTTACCGCCAATGTCGCAGCAGCCGAAACACTGGAGAAAAAACGCCAACCCTGCATGTACCGAATTCACGACGAGCCTTCCATGGAGAAGATAGAAAGCCTGCGCCAGTTTCTGGACAGCCTGTCTATTCGCCTGGCCAAGGGACAGGTAATCAGGGCAGAAACATTCAACAGAATTCTGGAGAAAGTCAAAGACACGCCCAATGCCTCACTGGTTAATGATGTGGTCTTAAGAAGCCAAAGTCAGGCCGAATACAATCCAGACAACATTGGTCATTTCGGACTGGCGCTCAGGCGCTACTGCCACTTCACCTCTCCAATCAGGCGCTACGCCGACCTGCTGGTGCACCGGGCCCTTATCCGTGGTTTGGGACTGGGCGAAGGCGGCCTTGCAGACGATAGCCGGGACTTTGCCCGCATCGGTGAAAGCATTTCAAAAAACGAACGCCGCGCGGCAGCGGCTGAGCGCAGTTCCATCGACAGGTTCTGCGCCTTGTTTCTGGCCGAAAAAGTCGGCTCTATCTTTCCCGGCAAGGTCAATGGCGTTACCCGCTTCGGTCTTTTTGTCACCCTTGATGATACCGGTGCAGACGGACTAGTACCCCTGGGTTCCCTGCCCGATGATTACTATGTTCATGACGAAACCCGGCATCTGTTACGGGGGCGGCGCTCAAAAAAGGTTTTCCGTCTTGGCGACAAGGTCGATGTGATGTTGATGGAAGCCGACCCGCTGACCGGTTCGATGATTATGCAGGTGATAAATGGCGAAGCTTTGCAAGGCTCTAAAAAGGTGACGACACGTGCCAGGAACAAGCCTTCGAGAGCAAAAATTCCGGTTAAAAAATCCAAATCCAAATCACGGGCGGGGCGCAGAAAATCGCGCGCCAAACATTGAACCTTGGTATAACACTCAGAATCAGGGAAACTTGACTTTATGAGCGTACTTAACCGCAACCTGCCGGGTGTTCTCATTGTTCTGGTGACATTGATTGTCGCCGCCTGTGCACCTCAACGCCCGCCACAAACGTCCGATGATGATTACCCCTTGCCGGCAGCGAAAGAAGTTTTTACTGCCGGCTATGAAAGCATCGTGGAACGGTATATCGAGATCGTAGCCCCGGGCCAGTTTGCCATGGAGGGTCTGCACGGGCTGGGCTCAATCGATCCTGCCATCACCATCGAAACCGATGAGAGTGATATTATCGTCAAGTTTTCAGGTACGGTTGCTGATCGAATTGCCGCACCCGCCGATGACGATGCGGAAGGGTGGGCCGAATTAACTGTCCACATTACGGCCCTTGGCCGTCAGCATTCGATGGAAATGAGAAGAGCCAGCGCGGAAAAAATATATGAAGCCGTCTTCGATGGAATTCTTTCAAACCTCGACATCTATTCGCGTTACGCAGGATCAAAAGAAGCCAAAAAAAATCGCGCCAAGCGTAGCGGTTTTGGTGGTATTGGCGTGCGCTTTCATATCGTCAAAAACCTCCCACAAGTTACCTTTGTGATGCCCGACACACCGGCCCAAAAAGCAGGTATCTTAAAAGGCGACCGTATCACCCATGCCGATGAAACTGATTTAGGCGGCCTGAAACAGGCACAGATTTCTGAAAAATTGCGTGGCCCTATTCATTCGGAAATCATCCTTCAGATTGAACGCAAAGGAGAAAGTGCGCCGCTTGTCGTCAAACTTGAACGCGTCCACATTGTCCCCGATACAGTGTCCTACGGTCATAAGAACGGTATCGTTTATCTTAAAATCAGCACCTTTAACCAACGCACGGCGCGAAACCTTTTGAACAAACTGAAGAAAGCCCGCGCCGATCTGGGCGACACCATCAAGGGGATTATTCTCGATATGCGCGGCAATCCGGGCGGACTGTTAAAGCAGTCAATTCAGGTCGCCGATTTGTTCCTGGCCCAGGGCCGCATATCGGAAACCCGTGGCCGCCATCCCGACAGTCTGCAGTCATATGACGCAGGCGGTCGTGATATGGCATATGGTCGCCCGGTTGTCGTTCTGGTCGATGGAAAATCAGCTTCTGCGGCAGAGGTTGCGGCGGCAGCATTGCAAGACCGGGGCCGCGCCGTCATCATTGGCACCTCGTCATTCGGCAAAGGCACCGTGCAGACGGTTATCAGGTTGCCAAATGAAGGGGAAATCACCCTGACCTGGTCACGCCTTATCGCCCCTTCGGGATTTGTCCTGCATGGTCTTGGCGTCTACCCAACCATCTGCACCAGCAGCATCGACGGCAACAGGATTGACGGCGAGGCAATTATCGCCCGGGCTTTAAACGAAAGGATCAAAACTGCCGCCGTCATGGAAGGCTGGCGCAGGACAAGCTTTCAGGAAAAGACACAACGTCAGGAACTACGCGCTTTCTGCCCGCCTGAACGACGCAAATTACAACTTGATAGCAAAGTCGCTGAAGCGCTGTTAAACAGTAAAACCCTGTACGCACGGACCCTGAATTTATCAGCATCCGCAGCTGCAGCCCGGTAACTCTTGACAAGGTGCACGCGCACTGTATTGTGCGCCGCCTGATAACATATTGATCTATCTGTTCGGAATAAAACGATGGCAAAGCCCAATACAATCCTGATCAAACTGGTTAGCACCGCTGATACCGGGTTCTATTACGTGACCAAAAAGAACCCCCGCAACCAGACTGAAAAAATGGAATTTCGCAAATACGATCCCGTCGTGCGCAAGCATGTCATCTTCAAAGAAGCGAAGATTAAATAATCCGCATTTGCCTTTATGTTTAGGGGTTTATGCTGCTTTTGCCGGGTTTGACACGGCCCTTGAAATCATCCATCATAAAATGGTGTTTTTTCATACATGCAGGCTCCTGCGCGCACTTAAAGTCATTTTCGTGCACCAGTAACGAAATGAACCTGTTTCAAATCCAGGAACTTTGTTGATATGCCCAAAACCATTCTTATCGTTGAAGATAACGAATTGAATATGAAGCTCTTTAATGATCTTCTTCAGGCTCATGGGTATGGAACGATACAAACAACGGATGGTCGCGAAGCTATTGGACTGGCCCGTGAACATCATCCCGACCTGATATTGATGGATATTCAGTTGCCTGAAATTTCCGGCCTGGAAATCACCAAGATGCTTAAAGCCGATGACGACCTTAAGACGATCCCCATTGTCGCCGTTACCGCCTTCGCCATGAAGGGTGATGAGGAAAAAATACTTGAGGGTGGCTGTGAAGGCTACATTGCCAAGCCGATATCAGTTCCAAAATTCCTGGTAACCATTTCTACTTTCCTGGGCTGAGTTTCCTACTCGCCGCGAACCTCTTCGACCATGTCTTGCAACCGGTGAACGTCCTTGATAATCAGGGCTGTACCCTTTTTCTCGACAATTCCCCGACGCGCCAAATCGTTCATCACCCGGGCAACAGTTTCACGGGTTGTGCTGACCCGGCTGGCGATATCGTTGTGCACCGGTACCGGATTAATAATGGCAAAGCCAGTATCCTCATCGACGTCGCCAACAAGGCTCAACAGATCGGCATGAACCCGGTTGTTGGCGCCCAGGGTGCTCAAATCCATGATTCGCTGGTTGGCGCCACGTAATAACTTCGACAAATGCCCCATCACCAACAGGGCCATCTTGGGATGGGTTTCCAGTGTTTCCAGAAAACATTTTTGTGATATGGAGCCGATCAGCGATTCCGATAATGAAACAACCCTGGCCGAGCGCGGCTCATTGTCAATGGCGGACAGTTCGCCAAAGAAACTTCCCTCATTCAATTCATCCAGGGTGATCCCACGCCCGGAAAAGGAATAATTTACAATACGGACTTTACCCCGAACAACGAAGAAGACATCACGTGACGGGCTCTCCCTGTCAATAATCTGTTGATGGGGCGCAAACACACGCCAGCGACAGCGTTGTTCAACGCTCGCCAATTCTTCATTACTCAGGGCAGCAAAAAGTTCAACGCCCCTTAGAGTCTGTTCACTGGCTTCAACCACACCCTTGTACCCACCCACACATTCATCAATTTTACGTGTTTCGCCCATATTACAGATATTTTCATCCCTGAATGGATATTCTTGTTGTTCGTTTATAAGGACAAATACTGTCCACTTCCTGACCGACTTGCACCCGGCTAATGCGGCGTCTATCTTTACCGCGAGATTATTTGAAAAATGAGCGCCCCATGAGCGATAAAAACGCAACCCACATCGCCGTTGTTATCCCCTGCTTCAGGGAAACCAAACGGATTCTTGATGTCATCAAGTCAATTGGTGAGGAAGTCAGCCGGATTATCGTCATTGATGACGCCTGCCCCGACAACACCGGGGAGCACGTCAAAAAACAGTGCATGGACAAACGGGTTGAAGTCCTGATCCACGACACCAACACAGGTGTCGGCGGGGCAACCATGAGCGGCTATAAGCGGGCCATCGAGGCCGGGGCTGAAATCATCGTCAAGGTTGATGGCGACGGGCAAATGGACCCTTCATTAATTCCCGACCTGGTTGCCCCCCTGCTCGAAGGTGTAGCCGACTACGCCAAGGGTAACCGGTTTTATAACCTGGATGGCTTGGCTGACATGCCGCGGGTGAGAATTTTTGGCAATCTGGTGTTGTCCTTTGCGTCTAAAATTTCAAGCGGATACTGGAACATTTTCGATCCGACCAATGGTTTTACCGCCATTCATATCGACGCTGCCCGACGTTTGCCTTTCGAAAAGATCGACAATGGATTTTTCTTTGAATCGGACATGCTGTTTCGCCTGAACATGATGCGCGGTGTTGTCGTCGATATCCCCATGCCGGCAAGATACGGTGACGAGGAAAGCAGCCTTAAAATACACAACATTATCGTGAGTTTTGCAGCCAGACATTACGTCAATGCGGCGAAACGAATTTTCTATAACTACTTCATTCGCGATTTCGGGGTTGCCTCAATTGAACTTGTGCTTGGCAAGTTGCTGTTGTTGTTCGGTGTGGTGTATGGAATTTACTCATGGAGCGAGAGCGCCAAAACCGGGATTCCGGCCACTGCCGGTACCGTTATTCTGGCCGCCCTGCCTATTATTCTGGGTTCTCAAATGTTGATGGCGTTCCTTAATTTCGACACCAAAAACGTTCCCACAAAACCGCTAAATCACCGCGCCCCTTAGACTGTCAGTAAAATTATTATTTATTGCGGGTCGTCTGTGACGGGGATCACAGCGCAACGGAGACCCTTGGCTATATATTGTATTTTGTAAATCGATATGTAATACATTTAGTGTTATTCGTTGGTTCAAGCGTCAATCCCCATTGACGCTATTTATAAACGGTTTCCTTTAAAACCCCGGCCCCAGCAACCAAAGAGTTCGAGCTTGAGTTCACGTATAAAAAAAGTCATCGATGCCCACCTGGCCGGGGATCCTCTGGCGCAAACAAAGTCGGACCTTCTTAAAGTCCTTTCGGCCCTGGAGAAGGCTCTCTGCCGCCAGCATATTATGTGGCCCCACGAGGGCAAACTGCCGTGCGAACTTCACCAGCCCTGCGCCAAAAGCCATATTTGCAACCAAATGGCCGAAGAGGTTATGGATTTCAAGCGGTTATTAAACGCCGCTTCAGAAGATTAAACCCTAAGACAGACACCACCGCGACGAAGATCACCGGCGCCTTCCAGATGGCCTTTTACAGGGTCAAACCGGGCGGCGTGAACGCCGCCAAAGAACATGTTGCGCTCGCCCCAAGCCTTGATGTTGCTTACCTGCCCCTGCAAGGCCGCAAGTTCCGCCTCGCCAAAACCGTCCTCAAGGCTCAATAGCCCCTTCTCAAAATGAATCCTCGGGCTTTCAATAGCCTCAAGCAAAGGCATCCTGAAGTCTATCAAGTTGATGATCACCTGCAGGATAGCGGTCCGTATACGGTTCGAACCACCTGAACCCAACGCCGTTACATCACCGCCCCTGCCTTCGATCAGGCTTGGCATCATCATTGAGCACATGCGGATATCTTCCGGCCACTGATTGAAGCCATGGGGATTGATGTCTTCTTCACCCAGCATGTTATTCATCATGATGCCGGTACCCGGAACGATATAGGCCGAACCTTCGCCATTGGACATGGTCAGGGCGGCGGCATTGCCGTTAAAGTCAATAACACTGATCTGTGTGGTGCCGCGGTGGGCTTTTGGACGGCCAAGGATACGGTTGCAATAGCTTTCCAAAAACGCCGGGTCAAGCAGGGTGTCGATGGCCCCTTGCCCCTGATCCTGACGCAGGTTGCATTCGATCCTTGCTTCGTTTGTCAGCATCATGACGTTGGTTAAGTGTTGAAGATGGCCCTGGCTGCCAAATTTTTCACCCGCGAAACCCGCATCCCCCAACAAGGCCAAAGCAAAGGCGACCAAAATCCCCCCCGTTGATGGCGGTGGATTGGTTAAAATCCTGGCATCACCGTAAGATAATTCAAGGGGCCTTCGGCGCTCTAACTGATAGCACTCCAGGTCATCGCGACGAAGGTATCCACCACCGTGGGCGCTGTCTGCCGCAAGGGTCGCGGCAATTTCACCACGATAGAACAGGTCCTCGCCTTCGCGCGCAAGATTATCCAGGGTATCAGCAAAATCCGGGAATGCCAGCGTCTCCCCTTCCCGGGCCAGTTTTCCCGGCTGCTTCGAGGAACCATAGGCGTTCAGGCAGGTTTTATTGGAGATATAAATTTTCTCAACAACGGTGGAAATATATGCCTGAAGACGATTGATACGGACACCGTCCTTTGCCAGTTTGATCGCTGGTTCGACAATTTTCGCCATTGGCATTTTCCCAAGGTCTTTGTGCACTTCGAACAATCCCTTGACGATGCCTGGAGTGGCCATAGTGCCCATACCAATGTGAAATTCCTGCTCGGCCTTACCGAAGTCGGCAATGATCGGGAAAAAATCAATCTCCTTCCCGGCACCGCGATGACTTGGGGTCTGGGCAAAAAAATCATACAGAAGTGGCTTGCCGCCACCGGGGTGAGCAAGAAGAAATCCGCCGCCACCCAACGAGGCTAAAACCGGTTCTGCCACACAAGCAGTACAAAGCGCCGCCAAAGCTGCGTCGAAGGCATTGCCGCCTTCTTCCAGAATGGTCTGCCCAGCCCTCGCTGTTTCCTCATGGCCAGCGGCAATAACGCCCTTTGATGTCATCCCTTGCCAACCCTGTGCGCGGGGAAGCGCAGAGAGGCAACGGTTCCAACCCTGATTTTGCTTTCAAGACTGAGCGTGCCCCCGTGCATTTCCATCAAGCCCTTGCTCAAGGGCAAGCCCAGACCGGTGCCTTCCTTCGGTTTTGCAAGGTTGTTGTTTACCTGTCCGAATTCGGTCATCACTTTTTTAAGATCCGCCTTCTTGATGCCCATTCCGGTATCGCTTATGCGGATCACCATATCGCCATTATTTTCCAGTTTGGCGATAATTTTCACTTTACCGCCACCGGGGGTGAACTTGATGGCGTTCGTTAAAATATTAAGAACCACCTGCAAAAACCGTCTCTCATCGCCACAAAGCAAGGGTAATTTTCGGGGAATGTTTTTGCTAAGACTGACACTTCCCTCCACTGCCCGGCTTTTAACAAGACGTAACGCACGATCAATGGCGGGGCTAATCAAAAACCAGCTTTCATTCAATTCGGTGACGCCGGCCTCGATCTTGGAAATATCGAGAATATCGTTAATCAACTGCAGCAAATGGATGCCCGAATCGTGAATATTGTCCAGATATTCAATGTAGCGTGGTTGCCCAATAGGGCCGAATAATTCTGTACGCATGGCATCTGAAAATCCGATGATGGCATTTAAAGGCGTGCGAAGTTCGTGACTCATGCCGGCAAGGAAGTCCGATTTCGCCCGATTGGCAACCTCCGCCTGATCACGGGCTTTACGTAATTCCTCCTCACTTTGATGCAGCTCTGTGATATCGGTCAGCAAAATCAGGATGCCGCCGTCGCTGGTCGGATATTCAGTAACATTAACCCAACGCCCATTATTCAGGGACTGCTCATATCGCATATTTTCTTTTTTGTGACGCGCCAGTCTTTCCTTCAACCACTTTTCAGGAGAGACATCTGCCTGTGTAAAAATTCGGCTTTTTGAGACAAGGCGAGAAAGTTCCTTGAACTCCAGGCCCGGCACAAGCTTGTCATCTATGGGTGAAAAAATTTCCCGATAACGGCTGTTACACATCACCATCCGGTCATCGCTGTCAAAAAGAATAAGGGCATCGGATATCCCTTCGATGGCATCGTTCAATTGCCGTTGCGCACTGGCGGCAATGGTTTCGGCTTCGATCTGGGCTGTAATGTTGGAACCAGAGCCCCGATACCCGGTAAATTTTCCCTTTTCATCAAACACCGGCTTTCCACTAACCCTGAGATGTAAAATGAAACCTTCAGGATGCTTATAGGCGTACTGAAAATCCCGGAATGGCCGAAAATTCTTCAAATCATCGGCATGTTGAAGCCATTTTTCACTTTGAAGATCATCAAAGCTTGAGGCGACAAGGGACGAACGCGTTTTACCAATCATACGGGCCGGGTCAATCTGTAGGGCCTTGCGGGCAGAGTCGGAAAAATACGTATATCGGAGTTTTTCATCAGTTTCCCATTGCCAGTCGGCAACGGCTTCGGCCATATCGCGCAAACGTTGCTCACTGACCCGCAAGGCCGCCATTGTCCGTTTGCGTTCCTCTACCTCCTCGCGCAGTTGCCGGGTTCTCTCGTGGATACGCAATTCGAGTTCATCACGGGATTTGCGAAGGCTTTCCTCGATCCGCTTAAATTCAGTAATATCGGTCTGGATAGCAACGATGCCGCCATCCGATGTCCGTCGTTCACGGACACTCACCCATTTTCCGCTGCTTAATTTAAATTCATAGGATCCCTTTAAACGCCGCCGATGAGCCGTTCGCTCCTTAAGGTAATCTTCCCCGCTTTTCCAATTTTTATCGATAACCTTTCGTTTGACATCAATCCGGTTGAGTTCCTCGAATTTCATTCCCGGCCTAATGTTCTCCAGTGTGCATTGATAAATGTCCAACCAAGTCTGGTTCCAGCTGACAAGCCGGTCTTCGGAATCATAAATGGAAAAGCCTTCGGAAATATTTTCCAAAGCCTCAGAGATAACCTTCTCTGCAGCACGCGCGCGCTCCTCGCTCTGCTTGATCTGGATTTCTGCCTGCTTACGCTCTGTAATGTCAAAGGCGACCAGCAACAAATGCGACTGGCCCCCGACTTCAATCATTTCACCAGCAATTTGCACATCAAGGATATGGCCTTTCCTGGTCCGCAATTGGGTATCAAAGCCCCGCACCGATCCCATCTTGGCCATCTCTTTTAGCAACTGTTTGCGATCCTTTGGGTAAGGCCACAGATTTAATTCATTTGTCGTTTTGCCAATAACCTCATGTCGCCTGTATCCCATCGTCTTAAGCCAGGCTTCGTTGACGTCGACGTGACGGCCATCCTTTGGCGTCGAAATGGCATACATCCCCGGGGCCGACCGGAAAACCCGGGAAAACCTGTCTTCGCTTTCGCGCAGCGCCAACCCTTCCCGATGAATGGAAATAACCGACGAAATGGTAGCGGCCAGAAGCGCGCCATCGACATGGTTCCAGGACAGATAGCGGGCATCAACGCCAAAAGCCCGAATTGCCGCTGCCGTCCCCGAATTGCCTGCTGGTAAGACGACGACGGGCGTGCCGGCAGCCGCCCTGATGATTTTTCGACCCTGACTTTTACGACTGGCCTTCCACGGCACCGCATTGAGGATAATGGCGTCAAAAGATTTCTTTTGAAGAAGCTCAATGGCGCTATGCGTATCAAGAGCGTATGACAGGCGATAATGATCAACCGCAAGCATCGCCCGAATAGCACGACTGTATGCAGGGTCAGCCATCGCGACCAGTATGTGCTGTTTGATTTTTGCGGAGACTTTAGGCGATTTCAACCGTGCTCACTCCCGAAGTCAAAAAAACAAGCCTGTTTGAAGCCTGAATAAAGGTATCTTCCTAGAATATGGTTGTCTGCGGGTTTTCGCAACCACACTGGAAATTTGGTCATGGAATTCCTTATTGTCGCCGCACTTTACGGGTTATGATTGAAGATCATGCATTCAAAGAAATATTCCCTCGCCCCATCCTTCAACTGGCTTTCGCATGGCATTTCGCTTGGCCTGCTCGCCATTTTGCTCATTCAGCCAGGACAGGCAAAAGCTGCCAGTCAAAATGATGATAGCCCTGTCTGTGTTGCTCCCGGACACTGGCAATCGCCTCAAAATGGCTCAGAAATCAAGCCCGCAACATTGTTTGAGGATATTGCCAAACGTCCCGTCGTGTTGTTGGGGGAAGCCCATACCAGCGCCGAACATCACCGTTGGCAACTTCAAACACTGGCTGGCCTGTTTGGCCGCAATTCCAATATGGTGCTTGGTTTTGAAGCCTTCCCACGGGCCGTGCAGCCAGTACTTGATCGCTGGATCAGGGGTGAACTCGACGAGAAGGAATTTATCAAGCTCAGCCGCTGGAACGAGGTCTGGCGCTATGACCCGGACATCTACATGCCGCTTTTTCATTTTGCCCGTATGAACCGCATTCCCATGCGCGCCCTGAATGTGGAACGAGACCTGATCCAGGCTGTAAGGCGGCAAGGATGGGCATCCCTTGACACGAACCAGCGTCAAGGGATCGGCGACCCCTTACCCCCATCGAAGGCCTACAGGGAAAGCCTGAAAAGGGTTTTCGACATGCATGGGGATGAAAAAGATGAGACGGAAACACCCTTAAGCCTGGCCGATAAAGGAAGGTTTGAAAGCTTTATCGAAGTTCAGACACTGTGGGACCGGGCCATGGCCGAAGCCATCGCCCAGGTCAGAACGGCCGGTGGTGAGCCCGTTGTCGTCGCCATAGTCGGACGCGGTCATGCGGAGTACGGGTTTGGCATTTCCCATCAGTTAGCCGATTTAGGGATCGACAATGCGGCCGTCCTGTTGCCTTGGGATAAGGACCTACCCTGCGATCAGTTGAAAACAGCTGATGGACTGGTTATCGCCGATGCCGTGTTCGGTGTTGATGGACCGGCAACCGCTTCAGGTCCTGCCCACCCCATGCTTGGCGTTCAAATCGAGGCCGGAGAAAAAGGCATCCGCATCATCAAGGTTGTGGAAAACAGCGTCGCCGCCGCAGCCGGGCTTGAAGGGGACGATATTATTGTCCAGGCAGCGGGTATGAAGATGGCCAGGACGGTAGAACTGGTGACCACGATCCGGGCCATGAACCCAGGCACGTGGTTGCCGCTTGTTATTCTGCGTGATGGCAACAGGCACGATGTTATCGCCAAATTCCCCATGCAGACGAAATCCCCGAAACATCCATGAAGTTCTCCGCCGTTTTCTCAACCGCCGTTTTGATGATCTGGCTTTTTGCCGGGGCTGCCCAGGCTGCCATAAAGACCATCGACCATCAGATGACCCTTCGGCTTGACCCCTTGTCACGCATATTGGACGTCAGTGACCGTCTGCATATTGAGGGAACTGGTGAAGCTGATTTCCATCTTGCCGCAAGTATGGTCATCACCGGTATCAAGGTTGATGGGCGCAAGGTCGCCCAGATCAGGCACGGTAACATTTTGCGTGTTGATCTGGGGGACGGGCCCAAGCATGTGATCGATATTCAATATAAAGGACTTCTTTCAAGAATGTCCGAACGATCCGGGGAAAGTGGCCCGGCCCCCCTGATGGCTTCTCAAAATGGCAGTTATCTGGGTTCTGCTTCAGGCTGGCACCCGATCATCCCGGGGATCGCCGCAACCTACCAGATGACCATGACCCTGCCTGCGCCACAAAAAGCCATTGTCCCCGGGCGATTGATTGAAGAAAAAACCACCGCTAGCCAGTACCGCGCCGTCTTCAAGTCTGAAATTCCGGCCGAGGGTATTGTTCTGATTGCCGGACCATTCACTGTTGAGGAACGACGCCACGGTGAGATCGTTCTGAGAACCTATTTTGCACCGGGCCTGGAAAATTTGTCCGCTGATTATCTGGACTCCACGGCGGGTTACATTGATCGCTACTCAAAGCTGATTGGCGACTATCCCTTTTCATCCTTTTCCATCGTTTCAGGACCCTTGCCTGTTGGTCTGGGGTTTGCCGGTATGACCTATATAGGCGAGCGGGTATTACGCCTGCCCTTCATTCGCTTCACCTCGTTAGGTCATGAAGTTTTGCACAACTGGTGGGGAAACGGCACCCGGATTGATTACAAAAACGGCAATTGGGCCGAAGGCCTGACCACCTTCATGGCCGATTACGCCTTTGCCAAAGAGCGCGATCAGGATCAAGGCAAGCAAATGCGAACCGGTTGGCTGCGTGATTATGCAGCCCTGCCGCCGAGGCGGGATCATGCGGTCAGAACGTTCATCTCTCGCCGTCACGATGCCGCCCAGATCATTGGCTACAACAAGGTCGCCTTCATATTCCATATGCTTGAAAGGCAAATTGGCGAGCGGAACTTCGCCCAGGGCATCCGCGATTTCTGGACACGGTACAAGTTTGAGACCGCTGGCTGGGCCGAAATCCAGGCCGTCTTCGAACAAACATCGGGCCAGGATTTGAGCACTTTTTTTGCTCATTGGATTGATCGCAGTGGTGCAGCCAGAATCACTCTTTCAGACATTACCCGAACCCTGGACAAAATATCCTTCACCCTTTCCCAGCCTGATCTACCCTATTCCCTGGAAGTGCCAATCCGGTTGCAGACAGCAAACGGTGAAGAAATGTATCAGGCCAGCATTGAGGGAGAAGCCTCGCGTGTTGAACTGCCTTTGTCAGCCCGCCCGCTTTCCGTAACCATTGATCCGAATTTCGATATTTTTCGCAGGCTGGGAGCCAGCGAAGCACCACCAATCCTGCGCGATACCACCCTGAATTCGAAAACCACCGTCATTATTGTTGGCTCAAATCCAAAAATTGAGTCTACCGCGCGGGAACTGGCCAACAAATTGCTCGACGGGCCAGCGCGCTTTACCGAAGATTCCCTGACCACGCCCATTCAGGGGCCGTTGCTGGTCATTGGCTCAGAGGCGGCCATTACCCAATTCCTGCATGAAAAGAACCTGCCCTCAACACCGAAAACCCTGGTTGGGCGCGGAAGCGCCAGGGCCTGGGCATGGGCGTGGTCCAATAGTGAAGGGGTTATCAGTCCCCTGCTGGTCGTCGAAGCCGCCGATCACAAGGCATTGCAATCGCTGCTCAGACCCCTGCCTCATTACGGTCGACGCGGCTATCTGATCTTTAACGGAGCCAATGTTATTGATGATGGTGTCTGGCCAGCGTCAAGCGGGCCACTTACCGTAACATTCGACTAGGCAGCAATAAGCAGAACCGCGAAGCCGACAACAAGGCCAGCAACAAGGCCAATGCCAAAGATGCCGCCGGGGTAGAAGAGTGATAGGTTTTGGGTTTTCATTGTCTCTACAACCATGGTTTTTACCCTAAGAGTCCAAGCCAGGAGTCTGACCGGTACTGTTTAATAATTTATTACGCATATTCTAAGTTGACACATAGACCAAGAGAGCCGGATAATTGACCCGACTACTGGGTTTTTCCACATTTTATGGGTACTAAAGGGCTCTAATATGAGGCGCTTTTCCATTCTTTCGACCTTTGCCTTTACTCTCGGTCTGCTCGTTCAGCCCGTTTGGCCTTCTTTTGCTCAAGGCTATGGGGAAGGATTGTTGAATGCCATCGCCTATAAACCCTTACCGGAAGGCACCGCTTTCAGTGTCCAGCCGCTGGATAATTCTGATCAAAACATGCGCCTGAAAAAAGAATTCGAGGAGGTCCTCACCCGCAAAGGATTTTCAATCAGCGCCGATGCGCCGTTGGTGATCACTTTTGAGACTCGCGACGAGCTTGGTGCATACAAAACCCGCGACAGACGGGCGATTCTTGAACTCAACGCCCATGGCGGCCGTGAAGGCGGTGAAGATGCCAGAATGCGGTTCAACCTGTATGACAGCAATAGCGGCGGCATCTTCAATGAGGGTAAGGGCGAGACCTCCGTTATGACGCCCTCGCAGTACCGTTTGGAAGTTTCAATCGATAACCGGGCAAACGGCAAGCGACACTGGGAGGCCTGGTCCGTCGCCAATCTTGGTCAATCAGATGGCGCAACGCTGATCCAGGCGATGATTCCCGAAATGGTTGGAAATATGGGAAAAACAGTCACCAGCCGGATCTTCGAGCTTTTTTGATCAATCCGCCGTTTTCTTTTATAATTGCCGTCATCAAGGATTCCGGGTACTAAACCCCGGAGTTTAGCCTTCACATCAATGGCCCCCACTGATCCAGATTATGAGTGATTTTTCAGATAAAGCCCTGCTGCCAGCCGGTATGTGCGACGTGCTCCCCCCCGACGCCGAGTGTGAAGCGGCGGCGACGGAGCGTTTGATCGCCTGTTTTTCTGCCCATGGATATAGGCGGGTCAAGCCGCCTTTAATTGAATTTGAGGAAAGTTTGCTGGATGGACGTGGTGCAGCGATGTCCGGCCAGACGTTCCGTCTGATGGACCCGGTTTCACAACGGATGATGGGTGTCCGCGCCGATATGACCCTGCAGGTTGCGCGTATCGCCACCACCCGAATGAAAAATTCCCCGCGCCCGCTAAGGCTGTGTTACGGCGGACAGGTTCTCAGAATTCGAGGCACCCAGATGCGACCGGAACGTCAGTTTGGTCAGGTCGGGTCGGAATTACTCGGTAGCTGGGAGCCACAGGCCGACGCTGAGGTGATCTTGATGGCCGTTGAAGCCTTAAGCGATTTGGGGGTCAATGACCTGTCCATTGATCTGGCTCTGCCAACACTTGTGCCGGCGCTTCTGGACAAGATCGAACTTGATGATGAAAGCAGGGACACCTTACGCGCCGCCCTTGACCGAAAGGACGAAGCCGCTGTCGGCGATCTGTCCAACAAACTTGGCAAGGCAACGGCAGACCAGTTAACGGCCATGCTAAAGGCTACAGGGCCGGCAGATGGCACCCTTGCGGCACTGACCAGGCTCACGTTACCGAAAGCCGCAGCCAACGAGTTAGCGTCACTGGCAAAGGTTATCGAAAAAATTCGCAGCGCAGCGCCCGATTTGAGCCTGACCGTCGACCCTGTCGAAAGCCGTGGGCTGGAATATCACTCCGGCGTTACTTTCACCATTTTCGCAACCTGCGTTAGTGGTGAGCTTGGCGGTGGTGGTCGTTATCTGGCCGGAAGTGATGATGAACCGGCGACCGGGATGACCTTGTTCATGGATACTGTCTTACATGCCATTGCACCGGCTGAAGTGAAAAAACGCCTGTACCTTGCCAGCGGGACTGATAGTGCCGAGGGCCGCAATTTACGGGCCGAGGGCTGGATCACGATCGACGGACTTTCAAACAACGGCGATGCCAAAAAAGAGGCCAGGCGTCTTGGGTGTTCTCATTATTTATCAAACAGCAAAGTTCATACCTGTTAGGCGTCAAAATCTAAAAAGGAATTTCATGACATGGCTAATGTAGTCGTCGTTGGCTCCCAATGGGGCGACGAAGGTAAGGGAAAAATCGTTGACTGGTTATCGGAGCGCGCCGATGTCGTGGTTCGTTTTCAAGGCGGCCACAATGCCGGCCACACCCTGGTTATCGATGGTGTTACCTACAAGCTGAATATGCTGCCTTCGGGCGTCGTTCGGGGCGGTAAAATATCGATCATTGGCAATGGCGTTGTCATCGACCCGTGGGCCTTGCTCGCCGAAATCGAAAATATCAGGAAACAGGGCATCGTCATTACGCCCGAGAACCTCCGCATTGCCGACAATGCACCCTTGATCCTGCCCTTACATGGCAACCTGGACAGGGCCCGTGAAGAAGCCCTGGGTAAAGCCAGGATCGGAACCACCGGACGCGGCATTGGACCGGCCTATGAGGACAAGGTGGCCAGGCGCGCCATTCGGGTAGGCGACCTGGCCGATCTGGACGTGCTGGGTGATAAAATTGACAAACTTCTGTTCCACCACAACGCCCTGTTGCGGGGCTTGGAAATGCCGGAAATTGATAGGGACGAATTGATAGGCAAGCTTGAGCAGCTGGCTCCGGAACTGCTGATCTATGCCCAGCCTGTGTGGAAAGAACTCGACGAAGCCAGAAAATCAGGCAAGCGCATTCTTTATGAAGGCGCACAAGGCACGATGCTTGATATCGATCATGGCACCTATCCGTTTGTGACCTCCTCCAACGTCGTCGCGGGGCAGGCCGCCGCCGGTTCCGGACAGGGACCAGGGGCTATCGACTACGTACTGGGCATTACCAAGGCCTATACGACCCGTGTTGGCAGTGGACCATTTCCGACTGAACTGGAAGATGACGTCGGTTGTGGACTTGGCGAACGCGGTCATGAATTCGGCACCGTCACCGGGCGTCCCCGGCGTTGCGGCTGGTTTGACGCCGTGCTTGTCCGCCAGGCCGTCAAGGTTAACGGCATCAATGGCATCGCCCTGACCAAAATTGATGTGCTTGATGGCATGGACGAATTAAAAGTATGCACCGGCTACCGAATCGATGGCGAGGTTTACGATCACATGCCCGCCTCGACCGTTAAACAGCATAAAGTCGAAGCCATTTATGAAAGCATGGAAGGATGGGCCGAAAGTACCGAAGGCGCTCGCTCCTGGGCTGAACTTCCTGCCACGGCGATCAAATATGTCCGCCGTATCGAGGAATTGATCGGGGCCCCGGTAGCCCTTCTTTCAACGAGTCCCGAGCGTGAAGACTCCATCCTTGTTCATGATCCGTTCGCGGACTAGGCCAGTGTAACCGATTCGGAACACTGCGATTTTGCGAACATGGTTAACAAATCGCCCGGATTTTTAATATTTCATTGTAAATCAAGGGTATAATCGCTAAAATCCTTGCTCGGAATTGGAATGGTCAACCAGAAGGTTTGACCCCTGGTTCCTTGTTTGGAAAAAACGATGGCTATCTCGCCCCAAGAAAATGGTGCAGGTGACCAGTCGGCCGGTGGTTCCGGCCCGGTCCTTATCAACGACCAGTTTTTGGTCGATGTGAACACCCCGATCAGTGACCTCGATATGCCTTCGGCCAAGGCGTATGCGGTTCGGGATCGCCGAAATCAGGAAATTCAACTGTTTGCGTTGATTACCACACCCGGTATGCCAACCCGTACGGATGCCTTGCAAAAATTAAACAACGAGAAACATCTCGGGCTCATGACAGCCGTCGCCTGGGATACTGCTTATTGGCCGCCCATCAATCTGCACACCACCATTATCATTTATGAACGCCCGCTTGGTGGCAGTGTCGCCCTGGCAATCGAAAAGGGTGAATTCAAGGCAAATGAATATGAAATTCAGGACACTTTTATTGACCCCATCTACAAAGCCATAAAAGACCTGCACATGAAGGACATCAGTCACCGTGAAATTCGCGTTGAAAATTTGTTCTTCATGGACAAGGAACGCACGGAGGTTGTCCTTGGTGATTGGGTTACCTGCCCCCCCGGCTTCGACCAGCCATTAATTTACGAGCCAATCGAGCGCGGTATGGCTTCACCCGGCGGCCGGGGAAGTGGTTCCATAAGCGACGATCTGTATGCCATGGGGGTAACGATTGTCTCGCTTATTCTTGGCAAAAACATCATCGAGCACAAGACACCCGGCAGCCTGTTTAAGGATAAAATAGAGCAAGGCACCTATAGCGCATTGTGCGGAAAAAGGCGCATTCCGGTTACCGTTATTGAACCCCTGCGCGGTGTCCTTTGCGACGATCCAGGTGACCGCTGGGGTATCGAAGAAATGAACCTGTGGATGGCTGGCAAGCGGCAAACACCAATGCAGCGCAAACCAGCACAAAAATCTGAAACACCATACATATTCATGGAAGTTGAATACCGAAACGCCAGAAGTCTGGCACATTCTTTTACCCAGAACGTCAAGGAAGCCGCAGCAGCGATCAAGGAAGAAGAGCTTGAAATCTGGCTGAGACGCAACTTGCAGGAAGGCGATCTTGCTGATGCCATCAATGCCATTGGAGCGGCGGCGGCTCTTCAAGACGGTGGCCTCAAGAGCAAGGACGACTATGTCGTTTCCAAAGCGTCCATTCTTATGGATCCCGAAGGCCCCATTCGTTACAAAGGATTCTCTTTCATACCCGAAGGTTACGGGTCTGCTCTGGCGGTAGAATTGCTTCGCCGCAACTCCATGCAAACGGCTGCCGAAGTCATCAATCATGGCATTCCCGAAATCTGGTACACCGCGCCTTGCGATAAAATTCGTGACGAGGCGTCAATAGAATTCCATAGCGTTTTCGCCCGATTGAAAACAATCCTGCAAATCGAGGGTCCCGGTTTTGGCATTGAAAGATGCCTGTACGACTTAAACAGTTCATTGGCCTGCCAAAGTCCGCTGATAGCTGGACTCGGTATTATTGATATTGAAGATTTATTGCCTGCCCTTGACGAAATAGCCGACCGAACAGACAAAAAAATACGTCCCCTTGACCGGCACGTAACCGCATTTATCGCAGCCCGTTTCAAGGAACGCATTGACCCCCATCTCAGGGCGCTCGCCGAGCCCAAAGACTCTTCATTTATGATCGGCCTGCTGAGCTTGCTGGCTTACTTGCAATGGAAACTGAAGGCACAGCCCGTGTACGCACTGACAAGCTGGATCGGCAGCCTTCTTGGTCCCGCCATCAACACCTATTTCAGCCGCTCAACACGCCATGATATTGAGCAGGAAATGCCGCGAGTTGTCCGTCAGGGAAGCTTGCCGGAACTGTTTGATCTGATCGACAACGCTGAAAAACGGCGCCAGGACATGTTCAAATATGACGAAGCCCGTTTTGAATACAGCACTGCTGAAGATGAAATTCAGGAAATCGAAGCGGGAGAACTATCGTCCCCCGAAGCGGCCCAGGAAGTCGGTCAGAAATATGCTGCTATCACGTCGATCGTTCTTACGATGATCTTTGTTTCAATCCTGGTCTTAAGCGAGTTCTGGTAAAACCCATGGCCAACAAACCACAACCAGCCCCTGCAAAGGGCAGTTTTAAACAAGGACAGTTAACCCTTTGGCTATCTGTCGGTTTTGTTGTGCTTGTGATTATGTCGCTGCCGACGGTGATGATCATTTTCTTCGGATTATTGCCGACGATCGTTTCGGCAATTATCGACAGAACGCCAAAAAAGAACGCCACATTCTGCGTTGGCGGCATTAATTTTTGTGGTGTTTTCCCTTACATGATGGACCTGTGGTTGGGCGATAACACAATAGAAGGGGCGATACGTATTCTTACGGATGTGTTTTCCCTGATCGTCATGTATGGCGCGGCGGCCTTTGGCTGGATGATCTTTCAATCACTGCCGCCAGTCGTCGCCACGTTTGTTACGGTGATCGCCCAAAGCCGGGTTTCCAGTCTTCGTTCAACCCAGCGTCCGTTGCTTGACGAATGGGGCGATGATGTGGGGACGCCACAGGAAGTCCTGGATATGCGCGATCATCTTGGTGAAGAAACCCTTGAAACCGCAGCAGATGCGTCTGCAGACGCTGCTCCTGCCAGCACCGGTAATGTCCAGACAGATGCCCTGCTTGATGGCATCGACAACTTGCTGGGAGGTAGTACGAAACCGCCAGGCACCCCACCGGCTGCCGCAGGAACGCCGCCAAAGACGGCTTAGCCAGGTTTTCCTTATCAGCAGTTGAATTGCTGATGAATGACGGCGCTCCTGACTGATTTTTTGACCTTTTCAAAAGCCCGCACTTCGATCTGGCGAACCCGCTCCCGGGAAATGCCATACTGCTGGCTCAAATCTTCAAGAGTCGTCGGGTTATCTTTGAGACGGCGTTCTTCAAGAATATGAGATTCCCGACCACTCAACCCTTCAAGAGCATCGGCAAGCAATTCACGGCGCTGACCAAGAATTTCATTTTCAGCGTAAACCACTTCCTGACTGTCATTCTGATCTTCCAGCCAATCCTGCCATTGCCCGTCACCTTCACCATCAAGGTTAAGCGGGGCGTTCAGTGAGTGGTCCGCACCGGCCATACGCCGGTTCATGTTAACCACTTCGGTTTCCGGAACCTTTAGGCGGGTAGCGATTTCGGTGGTGTGTTCGGGCGTCATGTCGCCCTCTTCAAACGCCTGTATCTGGCCTTTAAGCTTACGCAGGTTAAAGAATAATTTCTTCTGCGCCGCCGTCGTTCCCATTTTCACCAGTGACCATGAATGCAGGATGTATTCCTGAATGGCTGCCCGGATCCACCACATGGCGTAGGTGGAAAGTCGGAAACCCTTTTCAGGGTCAAAGCGGTTTATGGCCTGCATCATGCCGACATTGCCTTCTGAAATCAGTTCCCCTACCGGCAAACCGTAGCCGCGATAACCCATGGCAATTTTGGCAACAAGCCTGAGATGACTGGTGACCAGACGGTGAGCAGCATCGTTGTCCGCACTGTCGCGCCATTTTCTGGACAGGCGACCTTCCTCTTCGAACTCGAGCATTGGGAATTGTCTGATTTCCTGAAGATAGCGGCTCAAATTACCTTCGGGGGTGGTATCAAAATTTAGCGATAAAGAACCCATTTTTCTTCTCCTTAAACTTTACAATTCCCTCCAGTTCAAGGCGAAAAATAGCCTGAACCACACATCACCCCCGTAATGTGCAGCCAGAATACCCGACGAAATTGCTCAAGTATAGAAAAAAATCAAGCGCGCCCTAATTTTTCAATTAAATTTTTGAAATATATAGGTAATTTGCTTTCAAAGTGTAGTGGCTCCTTCCCCTCTTTAGGCTTAAAACCAAGTAATTTAGCATGCAATACCTGGTGATCTATGGTTTCTATTTCTTCCAACAATTCGGCGTTCAATCCGCGCCGCTGCGCCTTGCCGCCACCGCCATACAAGGGGTCGGCAACCACCGGGTGACCAAGCCAGGCCATGTGCACCCTGATCTGATGGGTGCGCCCGGTGGCCAGGCGACATTCAACAAGGCTGATTGCTCCTGCGTACGATTTAAGAACCTTGAAACGGGTCAACGCCGTTTTGCCACCCGCCTTAACGACGGCCATTTTCTTGCGGTTGCCTGAACTGCGGCCAATATTCCCCGAAATCTCCCCTTGCGTGGGTTTCGGTATCCCCCAGACCAGGGCGTAATAGGCCCGCTCGATGGACCTGTCAGCGAATTGCTTGCTTAACAGATGATGGGCGGCATCATTCTTGGCGACCACCATCAGCCCGCTGGTTCCCTTGTCCAGCCGGTGAACGATGCCTGGCCTTTCAACCCCACCAATACCCGACAAGCCACCGCCGCCGGTGTCCCGGGCATGACCAAGCAAGGCATTGACCAGGGTGCCGTCAGGGCTGCCCGGTGCCGGATGAACGACAAGGCCTGCCGGTTTATCAATGACAATGACGTCATCGTCCTCATAGACGATGTCCAGCGGGATCGACTGCGGCTGGGGGATGGCGGCCTGTGCCGGTGGCACCTGGAGGTTCATAACCTGCGCCTCCTGCACCTTCAGGGAGGGATCCAGGAGCGTTTTTTCACCTAAACTGACCTGGCCTTCCTCGATCAAGGCCTTGATACGGGTGCGCGATAAATCCGGCAGCTGATCTGCAAGAAATTTATCGAGACGGCACCCGGTCTTGCCGGGAGGCACCGTAACGGTGTAAGTGGTTGCTGGATTTTCTTCTGTCATCATTGGAAGACTGTACAGGATTATGCAGGCACTCAAGGGTTTAGTCGTCGGATTGACCATTCTTATTATCGTCGCCATGACGGTCATCGCTTATGGACTCTATCGTAAAGCGGACGATCCAGACTTCAAGTTCTTCTCGCTGGGCGGTGATAAAGCCCCCGAGGAGGCCACCCAACCCGCCATCGTGCCCAGCCCGGCGGCCCAACCCGGCGCCCTGCCCAAGGCCTTCGGCGAGGTCATGCTCTCCCTTCCCGAAGGCTGCGTTATTGCCAGCGTCACCGGTGACGGGACCCGCATGTTCCTGAAAATCGGCCCCGCCGGGGACACCTGCGAGCGTGTCATCATTGTTGATGCCACAAGTGGCGCATTACTGGGAACCCTCAAGGTCGCTCCATGATATCCATCGCGGGCACCCTGATGGCCAAAATCACCACGGCGGCCGAAGCGGCCTACCCGGACGAATGCTGCGGCCTGCTATCAGGATTTGGCGACGTCGATAAAACCCTGACCATTACCGGCGTCCATGCCAGTGACAACGTTACCGCAGAATCAGCCAGGGACCGTTTCGAGGTTGACCCGAAAGTCCGTTTCGATGTGATGCGCGAACTGGAAGGCGGGCCTGAGCGGATTGTCGGCCATTATCATTCCCATCCCGATCATCCGGCGCAACCATCCGAACACGACCTGAAAATGACTTTTGAGCCCGACCTGTTGTGGCTTATTGTCGCCGTTGACGAGGGCAAAGCAACTGAAACAACGGCCCACAGGGTTGACGCGGACGTGTCAGCGTTCCATCAAATAGCGATAACCACCCGATAAGGATCGATCATGAATTTCAGTAGCGATAACATCACCTGCGCCTGTCCGGAAATTGCCGCCGCCGTGATGGCCGCCAATGACGGCCCGGCCATGCCTTACGGTGCCGACGCCACCACCGGCACGCTCGAGCAAACCATCGCCGATCTGTTCGAGACCAGGGCCGATGTTTTCCTGGTCGCCACCGGAACCGCCGCCAACGTTCTCGCCCTGTCCGTGCTGGCGCCGCCCTATGGCAGCATTTACTGCCATCCTGAAGCCCATATTGAAGTCGATGAATGCGGCGGCCCTGAATTTTACACCGGCGGTGCAAAACTGGTTCATCTGCCCGACAGGGACGGCAAAATCACGGCCGCCGATCTGGCCGAGGCCTTAAAAGACGAACACGGCGATGTTCACCACGTCAAACCCGCCGCCGTCAGCCTGTCGCAAACGGCTGAAACCGGGGTCGTCTACAGCCTTGATGAAATCACGGCGATCTCCGCCGTTGCCCACGAGCACGGCCTGAAAGTTCATATGGACGGTGCACGCCTGGCCAATGCCGTCGCCGCCCTGGGCTGCACCCCGGCGCAAATGACCGTCAAGGCGGGTATCGATGCAGTGTCCTTCGGGGCGTCAAAAAACGGTGCTTTTGCCGCCGAGGCCGTGGTTATCTTCACAGCTGGCCTGGCCGATGAATTCGCCTACCGGCGCAAGCGCGGTGGCCACCTGTTTTCCAAAATGCGTTTTCTGGCGGTCCAGTTCGAGACTTACCTGAAAGACGGCCTGTGGCTGAAAATGGCGGGCCACGCCAATGACTGCATGAAAACCCTGGCCCAGGGCCTGGGCGAGATCGGCGATGTGGAACTGCTGTTCCCAGCCGATGCCAACATGCTTTTCGCCCGCCTCCCCAACACCATGATCGAAGGCCTGCGAAACGCCGGCTTCGCCTTCTACGACTGGCCCGGCGAGGAGCGCTCGATCATCCGCCTGATCACCGCCTTTAACACGGACAAGACCGACATCGAGGCTTTCCTCGCCGAAGCCCGCAGGCTTTCCAACCCGTAAAGCGAACGACCAGAGTGCCAAAAGCCTTGCCCGACTTCCGGCAAGCCTGATATTGATAAACCCATTGCCACAGACCATGGTCCCCTTCGTCTAGAGGCCTAGGACACCGGCCTCTCACGCCGGCAACACGGGTTCGAATCCCGTAGGGGACGCCA
>JACKQG010002110.1_pt1 | contig 26437 bp, 20 predicted proteins | sample 8237621 | NCBI WGS metagenome assembly JACKQG01 (sample SAMN15677084, study PRJNA649215) | marine metagenome | biome: marine; feature: Black Sea; material: saline water; isolation source: suspended particulate matter (SPM) from the Black Sea western gyre | collected 2013-06-09/2013-06-10 | depth... | reverse complement strand
ACGCTCGGGGATCAAGGCATGTACTTGTTGGAAAATGGTCAGCCCGGCCTACATTTGGCTACCGCAGCGCGCCAGGTTTACGACGTCACCGGTGCCGGCGATACGGTTATCGCAATGCTGGCAGTAGCTTTGGCCGGAGGGGCCGACTTGCCTGCAGCGGTGCGCTTGTCCAACGTCGCGGCAGGTCTTGCCGTCGCCAAGGTCGGTACCACCGCGGTCGGACGCAATGAGCTTGAGAACCACCTGCGCGCGGAAAGTTCTGAAAACAAGATCATCAGAGTCGGCGATGAAGTCGGCTTGCAAGCTGCCCTTGCCACACTGCGCCGCGAAGGGCGGCCGGTCATTTTTACCAACGGTTGTTTCGACATCCTGCACGCTGGACATGTGCGCTATTTGCGCGCCGCCCGCAGTTTGGGTGACGCCATGGTCGTCGGCTTAAATAATGATGACTCTGTGCAGCGCCTGAAAGGAGCGGAACGCCCCATCAACCCAGAGTTAGACCGGGCCGAAGTATTGGCCGGTCTTGAGTGTGTCGATTTTGTGGTTCTGTTCAGTGAAGATACGCCTGAAAACCTAATTCGAAGAATCAGCCCCGACGTGTTGGTAAAGGGCGCGGACTACAAAAACAAAGGCGTGGTTGGGGCCGAATTTGTACAGGCCCAGGGTGGCGAAGTACGTTTGATCGACCTAGTCCCTGGGCGTAGCACTTCCGCTATCGTCGAGCGGATCCGCGAGCAGTAATGGAACGCAAACCCACCCTGCCGCTGTTGTTGCTTGGAGCAACGGCAGGCCTATTGGCTGGGTTGCTAGGGATTGGCGGTGGATTGCTCGTCGGTCCGATCTTAATGCTGATGGGCTTCAGTTTGAAGCGGGCCTTCGGCAGTGCACTTGCTGTGGTTCTGGCCGCAGCTAGCGTCGCCGTCGTGACCGAACTGCTGCTTGCACCGGGTAATTTCCACTGGTGGGTGGCTGCGGCCGTTGCAATTGGTGGTCAAATAGGTGCGCAAGTTGCCGGTCGCTGGATCAAACGAGTTTCCGAACACCATTTGCGCTGGGCGTTTTTACTTTTGGTGCTTTACGCTAGCCTGCGCAATTTAGGGATCTTGGGAACTGTTCCCGGCGAAGCCTTGCCAGGCATAGCCAACGGTGCTCAGGCGATTGAAATCATGTTGTGTTTGGCGTTGGGATTTTTAGCCGGCGTATGCGCAGTATTTTTCGGCGTCGGCGGTGGCATCGTAGTCGTGCCAGGCTTGGTCTTAGCGGTGGGGGGCTTTGTAGTGACCGAAGCCATGGCCACCAGTTTGCTGGCCATGGTGCCGACGTCGGCCATAGGCTTGCGCTTGGCAGTGCGAGACCAGCGAGTCAACGCAAGTGCAGTGCGCACTCTTTTACCAGCGGCACTGCTCGGCTCCATCGGCGGAGTGATGTTGCGAAATTTAGCCCTCGCTCCAACCCAGTTGTCGTGGCTTTTTGGCCTCTTTCTGCTGTGGGTGGCGTTCGAACTTTTCCGGCGAAGAAAATCTACTTAGTCGTCGGCCGCCGTTCCGGATCAGCACTGGCGACGTATATTTTGACACGGTTTCGGCCAGCCTCTTTTGCCCAATAAAGGGCTTTGTCGGACTCGTTGACCAATTCCATGACCTCGGGGCGATCAATGCCGTCGGCGGAAGCTACCCCAAACGAGGAGGAAATCTTTAGCAGACGTCCATCTTCGGAGCGAATTTCTTGGGCGGCCAATAGTGCGCGACAGCGTTCCGCAATTTCAGCTGCTTGAATGATGTCGGTATTTGGCAACACCATAAGAAACTCTTCGCCGCCCCAACGTCCGACGTGGTCGCCAACACGAATGCAGGCGCGCAGGCAATCGGAAACAATTTTGAGTACTTGGTCGCCGGTGTTGTGGCCAAACTCATCATTGATCGTTTTGAACTTATCGACATCGGTCATCACGATGCCCAACGGCTGACGGCCGCGGCGACAGCGATCTTCATCTACCCGCAAAGTTTGCATCAAAGCCCGACGATTGACTAACCCAGTCAAACTGTCTGTCATCGCCAAGTTCTCGTTGATGCGACGCTGTTCTTCCAATTCCAACTGCAAAGCCATATTTTTTGCTCCCGCGCGGAAGCGTGCCAAGAGCTCGACGCGTTGAAATGGTTTGCCAATAAATTCATTAGAAAGCGCTTCAAAGAATCCTACCGCCAAGTCTTCAGTAGAGCTACGCGAGGTCAACATTAAAATAAATGGTTGCAGCGGGCTTTCTTCGTTGGCTTTGCGGATTTTTTTGCACAGTTCAATGCCGTTCATGCCCGGCATTTCCCAATCCGTAATGACTAGGTCGGGCCGTTCTTCTTGATATATGCGCCATGCTTCATTTCCTTCTTTGGCAATCAACATGGGGTATCCCTCGTCACGAAGAACTCGCTGGATTAAGCGTCGGATGACCGGGTCATCGTCGGCGATCAGAATCCGCATTGGGCTCTTGGTGTCTTTGGGGACTGAGTCTGAGGGCGTGGGGGACATGACTACAGAAATCTAGGCACTTTTCTTTTTCTGGGCGAGGCTTTGCCATTTAAACAGGGCCTCTTGGAGGTCCATCTTCCGCAACGGTTTGGTGTAGTAATCGTTCATTCCGGCATCAAGGCACTTATTGCGATAGCCTTTCATAGCGTGAGCGGTTAAAGCAAGAATCGGAATATCACGTCCACCGGGTAACTCGCGGATTTAACGGGTTGCTTCCATGCCATCCAGTACGGGCATCTGGATGTCCATGAAAATGATATCTGGGTGTTGATCTTTGAAGCTGTCAACAGCTTCTTGGCCATTTCGGGCCAAATTAACGTGCATGCCAAATTGTTCCAGCATGCGTTTCGCAATCCGCGCATTGGTCGGATTGTCTTCTGCAACCAATATGTTCATCGGGCTAAGTTCACCTGCGGGCAGTGGTGCAATCGCAGGAGTTTGTTTGATGGTTTGGCCAGCATTGCCATTCCAGATGATGTCGCGTAAGGCTTGGATTTGGTATGGAGGTCTTAATTGACGTACATTGAGTTCGCCTTCGAATTCAAAGTCGTCGGCAAGCAAGATCAATTCTGCTTGCAGCGGATGAACCATTTTGAGCAGGCCAGATACACCGCCGAAAGCTGCCACCGTAGGGTCGGCGAAAAGCAAGCCACCATTCTTTAAAAACTCTTGGCATTCGGTCGCCAAATTAGCGTTGGGACGCAAGGTTCGGACATTCATACCTATGCGTTTGATGCGGCTGGCCAAGGTTTGGGTGGCGTGATTGGCAGGGGAAGCAATCAATACATTGCCCTTTGCCGAAACCGAACGCAATTCTTCATGAATGTGAAGTGGAATCTCGATGTGGAAGGCGGTGCCTACTCCGATTTGAGAATCCACCTCTATCCGTCCGTCCATTAGATCGACTAGGCGACGAGTGATGGTCAAGCCGAGGCCCGTGCCACCGTGGATCCGGGTCGAGGAGCCATCCGCTTGGGTAAAGCTCTGGAAAATGGCTTCAATTTGCTCTTGCGGGATTCCTTTGCCTTGGTCGCGAACTTCGAGCACTAATAGGGCCCCGGACGGACCTCCAGCTTTCATCTTCGCCTTTAGAGTCGTCAAGCCTCGATCAGCAAACTTCACCGCATTATCCAACAGGTTGTGAATTAATTGCTTCAGGCGAATCGGATCGCCGACGGCTTTGCTCGGCATATCAACATGAGCGTCATAGATAAATTCCAAGCCTTTTTCGGCAGCCGCCATGGAATGCAAATTCGCTACGTCATCCAAAACAACGGCAAGGTCAAAGTCTTCTTTGACGAATTCAAAGCGGTCGGCTTCAATTTTGGACAAGTCAAGTACATCATCCAGAATGGCCAAAAGGTCGCGACCGCTCCGTTGTAGCAGGTCCAATAAACTGGCTTGGTCCGCCTTGAGCTCGCTTTGCGAAAGCAATTCTGCAGTACCCAAAATGCCATTCATTGGGGTGCGAACCTCGTGACTCATGTTCGTCAAAAATTCGCGCTTGGCTTGGTTGGCCGCTTCTGATTTTTGCAACGCGTCTGCGATGTTAACCTTGGCCGCAGCTAAGTCTCGGACGACGTCTTCGTTTCTATATTGTTGCAGCAAGTGCCCCCAAAGCAGGATTCGCGCCTTTTTCGAGCTGGCTAGTCCAAATACAAAAGACGCCAAAGTCAGACCGGCAAGGATGCGGTCAATAGCGGTGGGTTGCATAGCAAGAGCAATTGCGGCCGGAGCCATAACGCCAATGCTGAACCCCAAATAGGTGGCCGGTCGGGCTGAAAGCGTGACCACTGCTCCTGTCCCCGGGGCCGATAGCACCATGATTACGATGGCTCGGTGGGGTGTATCCAGGTGGGGAAGAACGGCGACGTAACCCAAACTCCAAATCAAGCCACAAGCCACTACGGTGCCAAAGTGCCACCAATATATGCTTTTGTGGTTTGCATGGACGTCCTCGGCTCGCATGACTTTCACGGCCCGGTAGCCACGGAAAATACTGACCGCCAAAATTCCAAGCATCCAAATGGACAGGGTGGAAGTTGGCGCCAGGCCACGCAGTAATAGGAAGACTGTTGCTGCAACTAGGCTATGGGCAATTACCGCGCTTTTCTCCTGTTGATGGAGCGCAAATACTAAATCCCGATCAAGCTTGGCTTGAAATGGGATCAGTGCTTTCAACAACGGGTTCACAGTCCGAATGGCAATTACAGAGTTTGGAGGTCAACGGGCGCAAATTTATCGGCTAGTTACCCGCTTGCCCTAAAGGCATAGACCTGAGTGACTTCAAAACGAAAATGATCATCTTCATCTCCGCCTTGACTACCCTTCTTTCGGCCGTTTTACCTGGCCACCTACAGCAAAGCCCCGAAATGCCCGCAGGATTACCACATCCGACAGTGCCGCAGTCGGTGGAATCTATGCAGGATTTGATCGCTGGCCATAAGGAAGTGCAAGAGAAGGAGTTATGGCATCAAGCCCAACCCGGTGGATTGCTGACCGGGAGCTTAGATAGCAGTTTTGCAGCAGCTCGGCAGGAGCGCGGCGATGTATTAGCCTCTCTGGGTGACTGGAATGCAGCTGAATTGCGCGAATGGCTCAGCCTTACTGCGCCGAAGCCCATTCAGCTGACCTATAGCATTTCTCAGATCAGTTTGACCGGCGACGAAAGCCGAACTCGCGTTCTAAATTCAGGCAGCCAGCCCCTCATTCCTGGGGAACTCTACACCTTGGGCAGTCAAAGCTCGATGCCAGTGGTCCGGGATATGGACGTTGAGATTGCTTCAGGGTCCAGTATCGCCGACCCTTTCATTAATTTGCAGTTCCAGGGAATTTCGCTGGGGATTGCCATCGTTCCCATTGATCAGAATCGATGGTGGGCAGAGATTGGCTTAAGCATGAGCGAAGCCCTTAAGGCTGAGAAAATCGAAACCGGGAATGATGAAATATGGGGTAAAGGGCGGGAAGCCATCCGTCTATTGGAATTTAGCGGACCCATCCTTATGGATGCCCGCAAGACTACGGAAATCCACCTACCGGGACTCGCACCAAATACCAAGGTGGTCATTCAGATGGAGTTGCAGGCAAATTCCGCGTCTCCAGCCCATCAAGCCGGCCGCTTTTTGGCAATTGATCTTCCAACTGCAGCTTTGGATCCAGAAATGGGGCCAATCATGGATAGCGCCAGCGAAAACTTCGCCTGGGCTTCACCTTTGGGAATGGTGGTGTTGGAAGCTGAGGGCGCTGAAATGATCGCACAGGAACTCATTGCTGCCGCTGGTGGCGTTTCTGGGGTCAGCCTCAGTCTGTCCATGTCCGGTGCCACCGGGGCGACACCAGTCCAACTGTTGCAGATTCCTGCCGTATTAGGCCGCGATTACCACCTCGCCGTAGGCGAAGCTTTTGATTGTTTAGTGGATTGGGAAGTTGAAGTTGCCAGTGAATCGCGTATTCCTGATCCAACCTATACCCGCCACTTCGACGGCCTAGCCGGACGAATGCGCGCCGACGCAAGTTCTGGAGTTTTGGATCAAACGGAATTAGACCTGATTTTCACTTCCGTCGAAATGGGCAAGCCAACCTCGCTGAAATTGGGCGGTGAAATGCTGCCCAATATGAACTCTCAGCCGCGCATGGCGGCAGTTTTGGTGAATGTTGAGCGTCCTCAGGTGCTTGCCAGCCATTTCCGTTGGAGCGGTCAATTGACCAGCGTGGAGATTCAAAAATCCATGCCAAGCGCGTTCGGCTTCGGCTCGAAGGCCACCTTACGTTTGCAAGCCGTGGCGATAGCGAATGACTGAGGCAAACTTAGTCAGCTGAAGCTGGATTTGAGTTGGCGTCCTTTCAGGCAGATTTATGCTACCTGGAATGCTCCAGTCCTTTTCCCTGCTTCTCCTGGCATTACCGCTCAGCGCCTGCGCAAGCGTTGATGCCCAGTCCCTCGCTACCAACGTAGACCCGCCGAGTGCTGCGGATATTGGTTTACCCGAGCACCTGGTGCCACGTCGGCCGGCGCTGTCACCCGACGGCACCAAGCTCGCCTACACCCACGGTGGCGATATTTGGGTAGCCAATGTCGCTGACGGCCAGGCTACACGTCTGACCGCTCACCCTGGGTTTGACACTTCACCCATTTGGTCGCCGGACGGCAGCCAAATCGCGTTTTCTGGCAAGCGTCATGGCAATTTTGACGTCTTCGTAATTGCCGCGAGCGGCGGTGAGCCCAAAAGGCTGACTTGGATTTCCGAAAATGAAGTGATTCACGGATGGGTGAATCAGAGCACCCTATTGACTGGCATGACGCGGGATCGTTGGTACAACCGTTACGGTCGCGCGCAGGGCTTGTGGACAGTGACCACGGCGGGCCAAACTCCGCAATTGTTCGGAGATTTCCCTGCCGGCCGCAGTGCAGTTTCAAGTGACGGCAATACAGTTGTTTACGAACGAGGGTCCGGCGATCAAAGACGTCGCGCATATCGCGGTGCGGCAGCAAATGATTTGTGGGTGTTCGAGCGCAATAGCGGCCAACATCGCCAGTTAACTGCAACGGATGGCAGCGAATTTTGCCCGCAAATTAGCGCCGACGGCAAAACCGTTTATTTCCTGAGTGATCAGAAATCGACTGAAAACCCGGGTGCCAGAGATTTGGGATTGTGGAGCATGCCTATAGGTGGTGGCAAAGCCAAACAGATTTACCATCCTGGCAATATGACTTCGCTGCGTTACTGCAGTGTCAATTCCAATGCCAACGTGGCGGTATGCGAGTTGGATGACGGCTTGGTTCGCATCGATTTGGCTGCCGGTAGCGCGACTCGGATGGCTGTATACGGCGGACTTGATTCGTCGGTTCCGGTTTACCAGAACATTACCGTTAGCAGTGGAGCCTCTGAGTTGGCGGTTTCTCCCGATGGAGAAACCATTGCCTTTGTAGCCAAGGGCGATATTTATGCGTTACGAAAGCACGACAAAATTGAGCGCGCTACCCGGATTACCCAAGCCATTGCAATGGATAGCAATCCAGTTTGGAGCGACGACGGCAAAACATTACTGTTTGTTTCAGAACGCGATGGCAACAATGAAATTTATCAGGCCAAAGCGCAGGACGAAGAAACCCCGTTTTATTTAGAGCGCAATTTCACGATCAAACGGTTGACCCAAACTCCAGCCGACGAGACTTCGGTTTCGCTTTCTCCTGATGGCAAAACTTTGGCATGGGTACAAGGCAATGGAAAACTAGTCGTCGGAAATCCGGAAAGCTTGGTAGTGACTAGGGAAATTTACTCCGGCTTTGAAGGGCCTGACTACTCTTGGTCACCAGACTCAAAATGGCTAGCCTATTCCGTATCTGACAATGACTTTAACGTTGAAGTTTATCTTTCCTTGGTTTCGGTTGAAGGCATTGCCGCCGATGCACCTGGCGTAAAGCCTTACAACTTGACCATGCACCCTGATGACGATACTTCGCCGCGGTGGTCTCCAGATGGTCGCAAAATTGTATTTACTTCGCGCCGTCGCATGTTGGACGAAACTGACGTTTGGGTGTGCTATTTGCGCAAAGAGGACGTCGAAATGACGGAGAGAGAGCGCTTAGAGGCTGAAGAAGCGCGCGCCAAAGCTAAGAAAGAAAAGGCCAAGAAGGAAAAAGAAGCAAAGGAAAAGGCGAAAAAAGAAGAGCCCAAGAATGGTGAGCCAACTCCTGCAAAGGAAGGCGCCAAGGTTGAAGAGCCTGCAGCTGAAAAGCAAGAGCCAAAAGCGGATGAGGCTAATGCCGATGACGCTGAAAAGGAGGGCGATGAAGACAAAGAAGAAGTTGAGCCCATCGTCATTGATTTTGATGGATTGCGCGATCGCCTTCGCCGCCTGACCAGAAATGAAGGCAATGAAAGTGCAATCGGTTGGCACAATGAATCGGAAAAAGTTTATTACAACGCCAGCTTAGGAACTCGTTTGACCAGTGGCAGCAGTGGTGAAACTGGCTTCTTCGAAGTGGATATTTACAAAAAAGAACCTGAGCAGCTCTCACCGACTACGGTTTCATCGTTTACCTCCGCTGATAAAGAAGTCTATTACGTGCAAGGCGGCAAGGTGAAGGGACGAGGAGGTAAAGAGACTACCTATCCGTTTGCGGTTCGCATTCGCGAAAACCGCCTCGCCATTCGCGAAGCTGTACTGGAACAGGCTTGGGGTGTGCTGAATGACTGGTTCTACGACCAGGGATTCCATGGCATTGATTGGAATGCGGCATTGGCCAAGTGGAAGCCAGTGGCAACGGCGGCTTCGACGCCGGAGGACTTTGAAGACCTTATGAACTGGATGCTCGGCGAACTCAACGCCAGTCACATGGGGTTCTATGGCCAAGGTGGCTTGGAAGCTGCCGAAACGGATACAACGTCAACAGGTGAATTGGGAGTAGTCTGGGATTACAGCTACGCCGGGCCTGGGGTGAGAGTGTTGGAAGTGCTGCCAGATATGCCTGCCTCGCGCGAAGCGAGCCGCCTGCAAGTGGGCGATGTCATTCTGGCGGTCGACGGCGTCACCCTGGCCGGCGATGGTAACTGGGATCGCTTGATGGCAGGAACCTCTGGCAACGAAACCATGCTGACCGTTTCCACCGCCGGGGAGGAACGTCAAGTGTTGATACGCCCAAGCGCGGGCTCCGCAATGCGCACGGCTCTGTACGATCGACGCGAGTACAACCTACGCAACGAAGTAGAGCAAAGCAGCGGTGCCAAACTGGGCTACATCCACATCCAAGCAATGGGCACTCCGAGTTTGCTGGAGTTTGAACGCAAACTTTACGCTGCCGGCAACGGCCGCGATGCCTTGATCATTGACGTGCGTGACAATGGCGGCGGCTGGACTACCGATATGGTCCTCAACATGTTGATGGTCAATGATCACGCCTTCACGATTCCACGCGGTGGCGGGATCGGCTATCCACAAGGCCGACGGATTTTCGGTACCTGGAACAAACCGGTTGTGGTGCTGTGTAACGAGAATTCCTACTCGAATGCTGAAATCTTCTCATGGGCAATTAAGACCCTGGAACGCGGACCGCTGGTCGGCAAGCAGACCTTTGGCGCGGTAATTTCTACTGGCGGGGCTGGCCTATTGGACGGGTCTTTCGTCCGCATGCCTTTCCGCGGCTGGTATGTGAAGGACCAGAACAGCACCAACATGGAGTTGAATGGCTGCCCACCGGACTACGCGGTTGAAAACCTGCCCGGAGATTTCGGAATACAACGTGATCGGCAACTTGAAAAAGCCATCGAAATCGGCCTTTCTCTCGTAGAGTAGGGCGATCCCCCGGGGCCCTGCCTAGGTGGGGCCCCAAACTCATCGCCCCAGAGCATTTGGCATGATTCTTCCTCAACAAGATAGCCCCGAATCGGGCGGTTTTTTCGAACAGGTCCGCCAAGCCTTTGACTCCGACATGTTTATGTCATGGGAGTTTTGGATAATGGCAACCGTCATCCTGGTGATTGGTGAAATCCTGACGGCTGGTTTTTTGCTCGGAGCCTTTGTTCCAGGCACCCTCGTCGCTGGCTTGTTCGCAGCCTTCGGATGGGGTTTCCAAGCTCAATTGTGGGGTTTTGTGGGCGGCACTTTGGTCGGTTTGTTCCTGCTGCGTCCGGTTTTTTTGCGCCGGCTCGAAGTCGAAGGAGAACCTTCCAATGTCGACGCTTTGGTCGGCTTGGAAGGCAAAGTGGTCGGTACCATAACTGGCCAGACCCCTGGGAGAGTTCGCATGCGCTCTGAAGAATGGCGCGCCTCCGCAACCGAAGACATTCCCGCGGGAACTCAAGTAAGAGTTCTTGGGGTGGTTGGAAATACTTTGGAAGTCGAGCGAATTGGCTAAGTCCATCGCTGCCACTCATAAACCTTAGGATGAATTGAAATGGGTTACGTAATTGCATTCGTTGTTTTAGCTGTAGTCATCGCCATTTTTGGTTTAAAAGTGGTTCAACAGGCGGAGGTTGTAGTGATCGAGCGGCTGGGTAGATATAGCCGCACCTTGCAACCCGGAATTAACTTCATCATGCCGATGATTGATCGCCCGCGTGCCATTTCTTGGCGTTCGGTCGTAACTGCTTTGAAAGGTGGGACGGTGCTGCAGGAAGCACACACTTGGCGCATAGATTTGCGCGAGCAGGTTTTCGATTTCCCGAAGCAGTCCGTGATCACCTCGGATAACGTCGTCATTGAAATCAATGGTTTGCTTTATTATCAAATTACGGATCCGAAACGTGCGGTTTACGAGGTGGCCAATTTGCCAAACGCGATTGAAAAACTGGCTCAAACCACGCTAAGGAATATCATCGGTGATTTGGGCCTGGATCAAACCCTGTCGTCGCGCGATGACATCAACAGACAAATGCGTGCGGTGTTGGATGAAGCAACCGACAAGTGGGGAGTGAAAGTGAATCGCGTTGAGATCCAAGACATTGATCCGCCGCACACAGTGCGTGAGGCAATGGAAATGCAAATGAAAGCGGAACGGGAGCGGCGAGCTATTATTTTGGAAGCTGAAGGTATTAAGAGATCGCAGATTCTTAAAGCTGAAGGGGAAAGAGATGCGGATATTGCCCGCGGCGAAGGTGATCGCCAATCCAACATCCTGCGTGCGGAGGGTGAAACGCAATCTTTGCAATTAGTCGCCGACGCTTTGCGTGAGGAAAACTTGGATCCTTCGCAATACTTGATTGCGGTTAAATATTTGGCAACGCTGAGAGAAATCGGCAGTTCTAAAAACCGCGGCGACAAAACTGTCTTCATGCCATACGAAGCCTCAGGCTTATTGGCCAGCCTAGGTACGATGAAGGAGATGTTTCAAGCCGCTGGCGATAGCGCTGGGGCGATTAATCCGCCGCCACCGCCTCGGTCTTAGCGATCCATGACTGAGCCGATCTGGGCTCGCTTGGATATTGGCTAAACCAATTTTTGTAGCTCCTGGACTAACACCGTTAGGTCAGGGGCTACAAAAGAAAATGGCAGGCCCTCGGGTTGCGGTGCGTCGTAACGACTGAGGAAGCCGAGTTCGAAACCAAGTTCATGGGCAGGATTGAGGTCGTAATGAGACGTAAAGCTGACGTGAAGAACCTCGTTAGGTTGGCATTGCAAGTCTTTTAACGCTTGCCGCCAATGACCAGGTGCTGGTTTATAACTTTGAACCTGTTGCGAGGAAACAAATAGGTCGATGGGGGCTTGGAGTTGGATTTGGGCGGTTCGCTCCAGCGTTTCCTGGTCGCAATTACTCAGCAAGCCGATGGCGGTAAATTGGGCCAATTTATTAAGGCCAGTCGACGTGTCCGCAAACGCCGTCCAACTGGCCTGGCTGTGCGCGAATTGCATGCCCTCCCTTTGACTGAGCTCTACCCCGCAGACCTGGAGGCAAGCTTGCTGTAAGGAAAGACATAGAATTTCGTCATAGGGCTTCCATGGTCCGCGCTCCCATTCGATTTCGAACGGCCCGCGCGCCTTGATTATGGCGTGCAATTGATCCAAATGAGGCTGGAGCGCGGGCAACAGGCTCAGTGCAGTCCTTTGGCCTAGCTGCCAATCGATTAAAGTGCCAAAGCAATCAAAGGTCACCGCTCGGTATGGGAATGCCATGCCAGAGTTTAGCCGCGTTGGAAATCCAGGTTCAACCCGAGAAAGCTATGATTCAGGGCAGCCGCAACCGTACAACAGACAATCATGCCTACTCATGCTGCCGTTCTCACTCGTGGCCTGCACGTGCGCCTTGGCCGCACGGACGTGTTGACCGGCGTAGATTTGCAGGTCAATCCAGGCGACTTATATGGTTTGCTCGGCCGCAATGGCGCGGGCAAGACAACTACTATGCGGAGTTTGTTGGGTTATCAAAAGTTTCAGAAAGGTAAAGCCGAAGTTTTCGGAGTCGGAGCGCAGCGTCTGCACCAGGTTATTCAGCCTATAGGAGTGGCTTTGGATCCTCCCGGGTTGGACGATAGCCTGACCGTTCGACAAAACTTGAATTTGGCGCGAATCCGCGGCGGGATCAGCGGCGGGCGCAGCGTTGACGAAGCTTTGGAGCTAGTTGGCTTGAGCCACCGAGCCGGCAACTATGGAGATCGGCTTTCGCATGGTCAAGGGCGTCGCGCTGCAGTTGCGCGCGCGTTATTAGGGAGTCCACAATTGCTGGTGTTGGATGAACCGCTGTCGGGCCTCGATCCACAGGGTGTTGAAATTTTGATCAACTTGTTTATTCATCTTTGCCGCGACCAGGGTGTCACTATTTTGCTGTCCAGCCATCATTTGCGCGAAGTCGAGCACGTCTGCAATCGCGTCGGCATGATCGAAGGCGGAACCACCGTTTTGGAGGGCGATGTGCCGACCTTATTGCGTGGCGCTGGAGATGCTTTGCGTGTGCAATGTCGTCACCCGCAAAAGGCGCAAAAACTACTGCAAAAATTGACCGGTATACGAGAAATTCAAGCCGGCCTAGTCGAGGGTGAACTGCGCGCAAAGCTTGATCCTGATACTTCATTGGAAGTCATGTTGAAGCAACTCGTGCAAGCCGATTGCGGTGTCGAAGAATTTGTACGTGAGCGCGCGAGCTTGGTCGACGTGTTTCAAAATGCTGTCGGTAGTGGCATGGACAGCAATCAGGCGGAGGTCGCAGCGTGATTGGATTCTGGCGTGCTTTCAAGGGCGAACTCTATTTATTGCGCTGCCGCCGTTCCGTGCGACGGGCTCACATTTTGGTTTTACTGGTGGCAGTATTCCATGTCATCGGTTCTTACTTTTTGCTGCAGGCCCAAGCTGGGGTACAGGATATAACTCCTGAAGACATGGCCGGCTGGAATTTTTGGCCTCGGCTAGCAGCATCGGCAAGAGCAGCGATGTACTTCGTTGAGGTCGTGGTCCTGGCCCTGATTGCCGGCTCCTTTCCCGCCGAAATCTCCGATGGAGTGGTGCGAGATCCCATGGTCCGTCGAATCTCACGGGTTGCGCTGACCTTTGCCCGCTTGGTGTCGGCCATGATCTTGCCACTGACCCTCTACGGAGTGGCAATCGCTGGCTCTTGGCTCACCGCCGCCGCCTTTTTTGACCCAGGCCCAATTCTTGAGGAGGGCGACATCTTGCTGGATGAGGTCGACGTCAAGGAGCCTATCCTGTTGGCTTTGGCTCACGGTTTACCACCGATTTTTGCCTTAGGTGCCTTTGCCGTGGCTTTGTCGGTAGCCTTCCGCAAAGGAGTGGTAGCAGTCGGAGTCGGCCTGGGCTTTTTGCTTTCAGCCCGCATTCTGCAAGAACCCCTCGGGGCAAAGGCGCCTTGGTTTTTTGCAGACACTTTGGCCGGAATGGGGCCAGACTCGTTTCTTGAGCAGGCGGCGGGATTTTCCCTCGGATTTGGAAATTATTACCCTGAAAGCTTTAACGACATCGTGGATCTGGGTTGGTATGCGTCCCTTCCATCACTTGCGGCATTTATGATTGCCGCTGTACTCCTGTTCCGCCGTCGTTCGCTGTGACCCATCCGACTAGCATGAATTACGTTTCCAAGCGCATCCCCATTTGTTTGCTTGTGGCAACATTGTGTTGTCTGCAGTCCTGTACCTTCCGTACCCAACCGGAACCGCTGCCCAAGGGGTTTTTTGCGTTAGAGGCGGCAACTCACCAAGCTAAGGAGCCTACTGGCTGGATTGGCGCCAGTTTGGAAATGAACGATGCCGACAGTTTGGAATCCCTCGATATCATGCCGGGGATTCGGGTGAGTTCTGTAGTCGAGGGCGGCCCCGCCAACCTCGCCGGCTTGCAAGTAGGCGATGTACTGCTGAGTTTCGACGGCACTCTTACCGATGACCCGGACCGCTTAGATTCTCTATTGCTTGGGGTAAAACAAGAGCGTCAGGCGCAAATCCAGATCCAGCGTGGAAGTGAGGTTTTGGCTGCCCAGGTGCAGGTGCAAATGCGGCAGGATCATCAATTGCGAAGCCTCTATTTCGTGGACCGCGCATTTCTGAAATTTGCCGTCGCCAATGACCCCAACGACGGCAAGTATCCACTGGTAAGCCACGTTTCCGATGACTCGCCATTAAAACGAGCTCAAGTTTTACCGGGTGATCGCATTTTGGAATTTCAAATGCGTGATCCAGGTTCCGCCGGTGAACTAATTCGCCGCGTCAAACAGGAACTGCAACCTGGAGACCTCGCTCATTTCCTAGTCCAAACCGGAGACCATTCGCCCCGCAAAATTAAGGTGCGCGCTTGGGAGCCCGACATGGTTTTGAATAGTATTGGACTATGGCCCATTTTCGGCTGGGAAGTGGACCGCGATGAAAATCGATCGGAATTTGAAATTGGTGACCTTATCTTATTCAGCATTTTCAACGTTCAGCGCGTAGGCGAAGTGAGGCATTGGTCCATCCTTTCGTTATTCCACTGGGAAACCGGCCGCCCCACGCTCATGACATTGGAGGATTCTCAATGATTTTTAGTGCCATCATGTTGGCGGCCTGTCCCCAGGTCAACTTTTCGCGCTACGTTCTCGATATCCCAGGAGAGATTATCGAAACGCAACGTGTAGACGCCAACCGCGATGGCAAGGTAGAGGTTTGGCTTGCAAGTTATGAGGAAGGCCGACGCTATCTCTCCTATTTTGAACAATTGCCTAGTGGCGGATTTCCTGCAGAACCTGCAAAAAAATTCCCTGTCCCGAAGGCAGTGGTGGGTTGGGCCATCGGCAATTTCACTGCGGAGGAAGGCGCTGTCCAGCCTGAGTTGTTATTCACAACCCGCAATGCTGTATATATTCAAGCGTTGACTGGACGACCCCAGAAAATTTTTGAGCAGGAGTTTCTGCTTGACTTGCCTGCCGAAAACGCGCTACCCGTTTGGGAAGAAGTGCTTGATATCGATGGTGATGGATTGGACGAAATTGTACTTCCCACTCGGGAAGGCTATTTAATACTCCGCGGTATTGGCGAGGCAATGGCGCACATCCCTTGGCAGCCGCGCGACGCCAGGATGCCGGTCGCAACTCGTGATCTATTTGGCGGCAAAGCCAAGGCTACGGTGTCTAGCAGCAAATTGAGTGATTTGTTTGTGCCAGATGAAAGTGCTGGGATTTTGGAAAAACCACCTTTGCTCTACACCGCGATCAGCTTACCGCGGCCCACCCTAGACGATATCAACGGTGACGGATTGCTGGATTTTAGCTTCTTGGAAGAGAATCAAATACGTACTCATTTTCAAACACCTGAGCACACCTTTAAATCCAAGCCACAAAGGAAATTTAAACTGCCGCCGGCCTCAGGGGCGGACAATGAAGAACTGCGTTGGGGGCAGTGGGGTGGCGGCCCGCAAGCGGATTTGTTGATGATGCGCAGCGAATCCAGTTGGAGTCTATCCTCGGAATGGACCATTCGAATATGGATTGACGCAAACTCAAAGGAAGAACTTGGCCAGCCTACTTTCGTGCGCAAAGCTGAAGGAAGTTGGGTAGGTCCTTATCTGTACGACGTCAACGCCGACGGCCTAACTGATCTGGTGATCTCAGCCTGGCAATTGGATATAGGATTGACCTTAAACGAACCCAGCGTTGAGCATAATCTATATTTGTTCCGCGGCAAGGAACATGGTGGCTTTGAAACACGTGCTGCCATTTCTCATACGCGAGATTACGCGGTTGGGGACTTGGATACCTTTTCCTTAGTGCCTGCCCTCACCTCAGACCTGACCGGCGACGGCAAGTTGAATCTGTTGGAAAATTCAGGCAAAGGTGAATTAGAAATCCACAACGTAGTCGAGGGCGTGCAATTCCGAATTAGCGAGCCAGTGCAACGCATCCCGGTAGATGCTCTAGCCGCAGTGGTGTTGCTGGAAGACCTCAACAATGATCAAATTGGCGACCTGCTGGTGCGCCATTACTCCCATTGGGAAATCTACCTCAGCCGCGGATGAAATTGATGCAGACCTACCCACGAATTGCCGCATTGATTTTTGCGTGTGTGTTAACGTCGACAACGACGGCTCAGCATAAAGAACAAGCTCAAGCGCAGAATGCGACTTCCATGCTGCCTCCGCCTGGTGCGCCGGTACGCATCTATCCGATGCCGGAGCACATGGCAGCGGTGGACGTGAGTGGCGACGGCAGAGCGGAATTGTTGTCCGTTCATGAGGGCAAAGTTTGCCTGCTGTTCGGTGGTCAATGTGACCCCTTGACTTTGCCGGGCATTGCCACCTTATGGACCGTTGCCGACGTCGACGGCGACCATAAAGATGAGTTGCTAGTCCTACAGGACTGCAAGTCCTTGCATCGCGTTGATCTGGTCGATGGGCAATTGCAATTGAGTGAACCATTGGCCGAAAACCTGAATGGCACCGCGCCTTTGGGTTTGCACGCGAGTTCATTCGTCCGCGATTTGGACGAAAATGGCCATCCAGATTTGCTGATTCCGCGCGGCGACAAAATCCTTATTTGGCACGGTACCGACCACGGTTTTCAACTCGGCCCGGAGGTCGGCGGCATGGCTAAGCTCATGCTGGAGTCCGGATCCGGTCAGACCGGGCTTTTGACCACCTATCGGCGCAGTTACACAGTGCCAGAGCCATCCACCCGCGACGTGAATGGCGATTCAAGATTGGACCTGCTGGTGCGCCACGAGGACCTTGTACACCAATACTTGGCGTCGCAAGATGGCTTTGCCGCCACTCCGAGCGTGGAAATCGAACTCGATCAATTCAAGACTGAATTCAACGAGGCTAGCTTGGACTTGAGTAATTTGACCAAGCTTTTGCGCTACATCGTGGTAGACGAATGGGCCGACTTAAACGGCGATGGCGCGTTGGATTTATTAGTTCTATCCAACGGCAAGGTACGTATTTTCCTCGGCGATGAAAGCGGTGTGAATCTGTCGCGAAAGGTGCGGTCCGTCAAGCTAGACGGAAACATCTTTTTCGCTGACGTCGCCGAAATTAATGACGACGGCATTCCTGATTTAGTATTGGTTGGAGTCGAGGACCTGGGGCTGGCCGAACTCGCCTTTTCCTTAATTACATCATTCCGGCTAAAGTTTTATTTCTACGTCTTCCTTGGCAAGGGCGACGGCAGCTTCAAGCCGCGCGCATACCGCAACAAAACCGTGACCGTGGAAGGCGGCCAACTGCTAAAAGTGATCGATGAAAATCGCGAGCAGCTGTCGCGCATGCGAGAGACGGTAGTGCGGCTTTTAGACGCCGATGGCGACGGTCAACGCAATGATTTGGCGATGCTAAATGCTGGTGGGAAATTGGGCATTTGGCGCAACGTCATCACCGGCGACACCCCATTCGGCGACGCGTCGGATGAATTTCTTCGCAGTGCTTTTGCCGAACGTCGTGATTTGAAGGTGGATATCACTACGCTCACTGAATGGGTGTTAGGGCGAACCTCCGCGCTGATTTCGCTAACCAAAGATCGCCCCGCTGATTGGAGTCAGGAGCTGAGTCCTTGGCTGTCTCCGCACACCATGGTTGCGCGAGATTTCGACGGCGACGGCAAAGATGAAATCCTGGCAGTCTATAGCCGTTTACCCGAACTGGAAGAAGGCGAAGAATTTCTCGGTCAAGCGCTCTACGGCTGGATTTTGGATCCAAGCCCCTGAGTCCCCCGATTGCCCTGAGTAAATTGCGGCGCAGGCTCGCCAGCTTCCAGCCAAAGTGCTTTGAGGTATTGTCCCTCAGGGAAATCAAGGCGAACCGGATGATCTTGGCCAGCACCAGTGGTACGCAACAGACTTAATGGTCGCAATCGCGCCGAACGGCGGATGATCTCCTGTAAATCGATCGCAGCAACTAGGCCGGAGCAGGAGCAGCTGACCAAAAGACCGCCGGGTTCAACTAGCGGAATTGCCAACTTATTTAGGTCGTGGTAGCGGGCCATGCCCTCATCCCATGAGCGCCGATTGGGCACAAACTTCGGCGGATCCAGTACCACCAAATCAAAGCTCTGTTGATTGCGGCCGAGGGTGCGCAAATAACTGAAGGCGTCGGTGTGAACAAAGCGAGTTTTTTTAGCCACCTCGCTGCCGTTAAGGTTGGCATTGCGTTTGGCCTGAGCGACCGCGTTTTCATCTAGGTCGATTGCCAGCACATCTTCAGCGCCGGCGGCGGCGGCAGAAATTCCAAATCCACCGGTGTAACTGCAGACATCCAGCACTCGTTTACCCGTTGCTAGGCGTGCAAAGAGCGCTCGGTTTTCGCGCTGGTCGCAGAAAAATCCGGTTTTGTGGCTATGCACAAAATCCAATTCATAACGCACGCCGCCCTCTTCAATTTTTAGGAATTTCGGGCAAGCGGACGAGCGGTGTTCGAAGGTTTGATCGCTTTCGGCGCGGGCCGCTTTGGCATCAAAGATCAAGCGGTGATGCTGGGTGCTTAAAACTTCATGCAAAGTTGGCAGAATGGCTTCAAACAAATGGGCACTGCCGCGGCTGTGGCATTCCGCGGCCAATACTGGGCCATATCGGTCTACCAATAGGCCGGGGAAGCCGTCGCCCTCAGCGTGCATGATGCGACAAACTTCATTCGGGATTTCCGGATCAGTTAAACGTCGTTCGGCGGCTTGACGGGCCCAGCTTTGCAGTGTGGCCAAGGTCGGCGGCTCTTCGGCCCGGGTAAGCAGGCGCAGCGCAATGGTGGAGCGGGGGTGCCACAAGGCCCAGCCCAAATGCTCGCCCTGGCGGTTTTTTACCCACACCATGCAGCCATTTTGCGCATCGGACCCGACCCGAGTTACGTGTTTGTCATAAACGCGCGGTCCGCGCAACCGATCCTGCAATTCCACCCAAGCGTCAGAGCTCACCCGGAGGAAGGCAGGCTGCGGATTCTCGACAGGTGCCGGACTTTGACTCATCGGGGCGATTGTATCCTTGCCAGCCCGGTCGGCCTGACTAGCCCTCAGTTGCAGGCCCATTCCCTCCGAATGATGCAAAATTCCTCTTCTCTTAGTGGTCGCCATGCTTTGGTGTGCGGCGCCAGTGCTGGTATCGGACGAGCTACTGCCATTGCCTTGGCACAACGTGGCGCGGCGGTGACCGTGCTGGCTCGGTCCGGTGATTTGCTCGATACTTTGGTCACCGAACTTAAGGCTGAGGGTGCCAGTGCCGCTCGTGCTTTGAAATGCGATCTCAGTTTGCATCAATCCCTACAGGCGGCTTTGGATCGATTACTGGTTGACGTGGGCGGGGTCCAAATTCTCATCAACAACGTCGGGGGGCCAAAGGGCGGCCCAATTCTGGAGGCGACTTTGGAAGAATTTTCGCGGGCCTTTCATATGCATGTATTAACGGCGCATTTGCTGACCACTTCGCTATTGCCATCCATGCGAGAGGAGAATTATGGCCGCATCGTCAACATTATTTCGACGTCGGTGAAAGAGCCGATTGCCGGATTGGGGGTCAGCAATACGATCCGTGGGGCGATGGCCTCGTGGGCCAAAACTTTGGCTAAGGAACTGCCGCCGAACATCACGATCAATAACGTGTTGCCAGGCTTCACTGAAACTGGACGCTTAGTTGCCCTAAAAGAACAGCTCGCCGAACGGCGGGCGGTGCAGCCGGAACAAGTAGAAATGGATTGGCTAGCGACGGTGCCGGAAGGTCGCTTGGCCCAACCCGAAGAAGTTGCTGCGATGGTTGCCTTTTTAGCTTCTCCCGAAGCGTCGTTTGTGCGTGGCCAAAGCATTGCCGTAGATGGCGGTCGCTTAAACAGCATTTGACCCTACAGGTTTCAGCCGCAGCTACTTGCTGCGTGGAACTGCACGTAGTATGCGTTCGTTATTCCAGCCAACCAAGCGCTCGGTGACGTCGCCAGCACCATCGACGACATAAAAACTCGGGTAGTAGCGCACCTGAAGTAAGCTCATCAGTTCACTTTTTGAAGCTGGCACTTTGATCAGCTTGAGTTGCGGGTTTTTGCGCTGAACTTGGCGCCACAGGCGATCCAATTGATCTAAATCTTTGGCGCTTTGGATACCGTCGGCAAGCCAACAGAATATTAGGGCATTTCGGCAATCCAGATCGCACTCAGGCACAGCATCGCCGATTTGCAGCATGCCGACCTCTTTGACGGTGGACCGCTGGATTAACTCGAGTTGCTTCGGAAGGGTTGCCTGATATTCTTGCGGCTCTTCCACTTGACGCAATTCCAAACTATGAAATCGATACTCCATAATTTGCTGTTTTGGTCCGCCGTCCTTGCGCACCACCGCCGCTCCAACCAGCCGGTTATAGGGGTCGAAGCGATAAACCGTGTTGACATGCAGGGTCTCCACGGCCAAGCCAGTCCAACCGCTGCTTTTGCCTAGTACATCCATTGCCTGAACTTGCAGTGGAGGCGCAATTTCCAACCCAGCCCAAGCGGCTAATGGGGCGAAGCCAAGCATGCCGTCCACTAGCTTGCTTATGTCCCCGCCATAGGTACTATGCTTTCTGATGGGATCGATAAAAACCATGCCATCTGCAGTACCCAGTATTTGGCTATGGACTTGGCGCGGCGGCGCGCCGACCCAGCCCTTCATATCCAAGCTGCCGAAAGCCGGGCGAGCAAACCGTAGCTGCATGCGAATTCGTCCCAATTCTTCCGCCTTATTCTCCTGAACCAATTTGATGACCGCCGTCGCGTCGAATTGCAACGCATTCAAAATACGGAAATCCTCCAAAAGCGCGTGATAGCGTTGCTTCGGTGGCAGGTCTGCCGGAATCGCCACCAGAAGCCCAGGATCCGAAGGTTTGGATTGAGGCGATGGGGGCTCGCTAAAAAAGCCATCTGGTAGCTGGGAACTCAAGCTGAGCTTGGCGTCTAACACGACTTTGGCCGCGCCAATTTGGCGCACCGGATCGGCTAAAACTTGCAGATATAACAGTTGATTTTTTACTCCCAATCCCAGCACAAAGTCGATGTGATCTCGGCGCAGAAGAATTGCTTTGGCAGCACTATCATCCGCCTCGTGAGGCAGCCAGCGCACTTCTTCGACCAGCGGCCAAGCTGCACAATCATTGCCCCAAAGTGGAGTCCAGGGTAGACGACTTGCAGTTCGCCATTGCGAAGGTAGGGCTTGCGCTTGCGTGAATTCTGCCCGAAATCGATCCTGCACTAATGCCAAAACTTCCTGTGCAGATTGTTGCGGAGTAGTGGCTGCCAGCGCCGACGTCAATGCTAGCCCGCCGATCATCCACCCCAAGCGATGCAGCCAGCCAACCATTTATTCTTCCTTGGCGTCGGGCTGTTTTTCAGCGGCGTCGTCCTTTAGGCCAAGTTCGGCGCGCACATCGACTGGGCCGCGATACAAGCCGTCCACAGCCTTCATGCACAAGCTTTGAAATTCCGGTGCTTTATCGGCGGCAAGGCGATGCATGTGGCGCAAATACTGCACAACTAATCTTGCGCAGCGCACAAAGTCACCTGGTGCTGCATTGGTGTATCGGCCAAGTTCGCTGAAGGGGCGGCCGCCGGCATATTCCAAAATAGCCGGTGCCATGGCTTCGTCCAATTGCTTGATGGATGGTTCCAAGCCTTGCGCAACTTCCAACTCCCTGGCCGTCTCCAAGACTTGCTCGGCTTGGCGCAAGAGGCCGCGCATAGGGCGGAGCGCCTCGCTCCAATATTCATCCCGACGCCGGCTTTCATAAATTACCGCTGCCAACATAGCGCACAATTCTGGCGCTTCGCATTGTTCCAAAATACCGGAGTACAACAGCTCGGTGAATTCAATTTCGAAGCCGTGCAAAAACTGGCTAGTTTGCCCGCGCGGACGGATTTCGCGCTCGCCTTTGATGTAACCCATCGCCTCTAAAAATTGGAATCGTTTTTGCAAAAGTGCCCGCACTTGTTGTCGGTTTTGCTGCTCGCGCTGCTTGGAATGTTCTCGCGCCTGGAAGGCGGCAAAACTGCGTTCCCATGCATCAGCCGCAGCTTCTTGACCGGCTGAACCATGCAAGTGCACCAAAGTGGCATAGTCCAAATTGAAGCGCGAAATGATCGGCTCTACTTTGCCTTCTTGGATGCGGTGTATAGGCGCATCGGTAACGTCATCGAATTCAAGCACGGAATAAACCAAGCCGACGTCGTCCATTCCTTGGCGTCCAGCGCGTCCGGCCATTTGCAAAAAATCGCGAGTGCGCATGTAGTTGAAGTCGATGCCATCAAACTTGCTTAGTGAATCAAAAATCACTGCGCGCGCTGGCATGTTGATGCCCAAAGCAAAAGTCTCGGTGGTATACAAAACCTTCAACAAAGCACCGGCAAAGAGGCGTTCCACCATTTCCTTATGCAGCGGCATCATGCCGGCATGGTGCGAGGCAACTCCATTTAAGGTTTGCTGCTTCAATTCCGATAAGGCGCCGCGTTCGTCGTCGAAATTAAACTCTTCGCGAGCTTGATCCCAAACCTGATGCACCGCCGCCATTTCTTGGGGGTTCAAAAGTTTGCGCCGGGCGGACTTGCGTGCTTTGCTTTCGCAAAGCTTGCGCGAAAAGCAAAAGTACAGCACCGGCAATTGCTTTTTCTTGATTAACTCGTCCAGCAAAGGAACGTCGTCGCGCTTTTTGTAATCCCGATTTTTGGACTGGGTTTTGAAACGCTTGCGAATGGGCTTGAGGCGCGAAGGCGGAAAGATGCCGGCCTGCGGGTGATATAAAAAATTCTTGAGCGGTACCGGCCGTTTGGTTTCTTGCACAACTTCCACTGGTCGATTGCGGACTCGTTCCAGCCAAGCGGCAAACTGGCCCAAATTCTCGATGGTTGCCGAAAGCGCCACGATGATGATTTCCTGAGGCAGGAACATCAGCGTTTCTTCCCAAACCGATCCACGTTCAGGATCGTCCATATAGTGAACTTCATCAAAAACCACTACCCCGACGTCCTGTAATCTCTCAGGATCTTCAAACAACGTATTTCGCAAAATTTCGGTGGTCATCACCATGACTCGTCCGCCCGAATTGACGGAGATGTCGCCAGTCATTAATCCGGCGTCATCAATCGCCTCGTCGGCGCGGAAGTCACGAAATTTTTGATTGCTCAGAGCTTTAATCGGAGCGGTGTAAATACTGCGCATGCCACGCGCTTGCGCAAGATGGATAGCGTATTCAGCAACTAGCGTTTTGCCGGCACCGGTGGGGGCCGCCACGAGCACATTGCGTTCTGTATCCAGGGCGGCAGCAGCGCGCCGTTGGAACGGAGCAAGCTGAAAGCCTTTAAATTCGGTCGGGCCGGCTGCGGACATCCGCCCAAGCATGAGTGGAATAGCGGCCCGGGTCAAGGTAGAACAATGGCATGAGTTCGCGCATAGGCCTGCTGGGTGGCTTGGTTTTGTTCGCCGCCGTTCTGTGGTGGGCGTTTGATGGTGGCAGCCTTGAGGCTGCCGACGTCAAGCGTCGTCTTTCCGACTATTCCCTGGACCGGGAACCCTTTGGCGTGCCATTGCCGCCGCTGTGGAAAAAGGAGCTGCAGCAAGCCATCGCATTGGCTCCGGAAGTGTCATTGCTGGATCCAGCTGCTCCGGCCATGGCCGCCGAAATATTGCGTTCCGTGTCGTGGGTCGATCCACAATCCGTCGCCGTTCAGCTCAAACTGCCCAAGGGCTTGCAAGTGGAGTTTTTACCTCGTCCTGCACGCTATTTATTGCTGGTCAATAGCCGCCCAGTAGGAGTGCTGGCCGCCGACGGCACGATGCTGCCGCGTGGTTTGCCGGCCGATTTTTTGGGCAAACTAATCCACGTGCTCTTGGAGCCTGGAGAACTGATTCCACCTCCGGGCAAGCGTATTTCCAGCCCGGTGGCCTTGGAAGCCCTGCGCGCTTGGCAAGAAATTCAGCAAGTGCAGGAAATTTCTCAACTAAAGGTCAAGCGCATCCAGCGCAAGGCGGCTTACACCAATGCGGTTCGCTCGGTTACGCCGCCTCTTACTTTGGTCCTACGCGACGGCCGTGAATTGGAATGGGGCCGTTCCGACGCCTCCAGGGACCCAAATACGCCAGATTTGGCGGTAAAAATGGCCCGTTTAGGTGCGGCGATGAGACAATATCCTGGCTTAAATGGGGTGCAAGTTGTGAGCCTTGACCACCCAGATCAGGCCTTTTTGCTAGATGCCGCTTACCAAGAATTGCCTTTCGACTCACGAGTCTTGTTAAGGAAGTAAGTTCTAAACAAAGACCTCTCTTGCCGATGCTGGAGACCCTCGCTAGAATATGCGGCCCGTTACGCGGCGGGACCGCGAATTCCGATGCGACCGAAAACATCCCACCTGAAGCCAACTGAAATTGAAACCGGTTGGTTCGTTGCCGACGCCGAGAACAAAGTTCTTGGTCGGTTGGCCCGTGACATTGCCATGATTTTGCAGGGCAAGCACAAGCCAACTGTATCCGAGCACACGCTTTGCGGCGACGCAGTCGTTGTGATTAACTGCGAGAAAATCGCGGTGACCGGTAACAAGGCGACTCAAAAAACCTACGCCCGGGTCACTGGCTATCCAGGCGGCTACATTGAAGAGAAGTACGCAGATTTGCTCGAGGCCCATCCAGAAAGAATTCTGGTGAAGGCCGTTCAGCGCATGTTGCCCAAGAATCGCTTGGGTCGCAAAATGCTGAAGCAGCTTTTTGTATACGCCGGTGGTGAGCATCCCCACACCGCTCAGAAGCCGCAACCCATTCCCGAACTGAGCTAGGGCGTACCTTAGCGCGCAACCTCAACGCGACTGAACGATGGAAGAAAATAACACGGCTCCTAGCCAACCTGAAGCTGACGGCACCATGGCCGAAGCTCTGGCCCAAGCCATGGGCGCATCTGTAGATGGTGCTAGTGGCGAAGATGGCGAAAACGCCGACGAAGTAGTCATTCAGATTGACCCAACCGGCCGTATGGCCGAGGTCGCCAAAAATGGCTACCACTGGGGCACTGGCCGACGCAAGGACTCGGTAGCACGGGTGCGGGTTCGCCCCGGCACTGGTCAATTCATGGTCAATGGCAAAGGTGCTCGTGAATACTTCACCCGCATCGTCGATCACACCACCATCGAAGGGCCATTGGTGTCCTTGAAGGTGCACAAAAAGGTTGACGTCTTTGTTTCTACCATGGGCGGTGGAGTCACGGGTCAAGCGGGTGCCGTCCGTCTAGGATTAGGGCGTGCTTTGACCGCTCTCTACCCTGACGCACACGAATCGCTGCGCGATGCTGGTCACCTCAGTCGTGACTCGCGAATGGTGGAACGCAAAAAATACGGTCGTCACGGTGCCCGTCGCGGTCATCAGTGGGGCAAGCGATAATCCAAGCGATAATCCAAGCGTTAATCCAGGCGTAACTGCAAGCGGGTGTACGCTGTATTTGGGACTTGGCTCTTGGGTCCCAGCGGGCCGTCGGCAATTAGTCGGCGGTCCTCTCTTTTTGTAGACCGCAAAACTAGTTAGAATTGAGAACAATGGCTGGACACTCTCACTGGGCCAACATCCAACGCACCAAATCGAAGGTTGATGCCAAGCGTGGCAAGGTCTTCAGCAAATGGGCCAAGTTGATCATGTCAGCGGCTCGCACTGGCGGCAGCGATATCACCATGAACCTCTCCCTGCGCTACGCGATTGAGCGGGCCAAGGCGGACAACATGCCCAAGGATTCCATTGAGCGGGCGGTGAAAAAGGGCGCTGGTGAACTCGAGGGCAATGTGCTCGAGGAGGTCACCTACGAAGCCTATGCTCCCGGCGGCGTCGCTTTGATGATCGAGACTCTTACTGATAACCGCAATCGCACCGCTCCGAACATGCGCCATATCCTGTCGAAACGCGGCGGCGCTATGGCCAACTCCGGTTCAGTAGCTTGGATGTTCAAGCGCAAAGCCATATTTGTCTTTCCGAAAGAGGGGATTGACGAAGAAGAATTGATGGAATTGGCGCTAGAGTGTGGTGCCGACGATGTCACTACCG
>JACKQG010002108.1_pt1 | contig 26447 bp, 20 predicted proteins | sample 8237621 | NCBI WGS metagenome assembly JACKQG01 (sample SAMN15677084, study PRJNA649215) | marine metagenome | biome: marine; feature: Black Sea; material: saline water; isolation source: suspended particulate matter (SPM) from the Black Sea western gyre | collected 2013-06-09/2013-06-10 | depth... | reverse complement strand
CAGGGTCCACAACTAACGCTTGCTCGTAATATGCTTTTGCTTGATCATAATTTCTGCGAGCGATCGGTTCCGTGATTAAGGATAGTGAGTCTGGAAGGGTCCTGGCTGATCTTTGTGATGAAGGCGATACTTATGTCGCCGCTCGGGGGGGGAAGGGTGGTATGGGAAATCCGCACTTTTCAAGCAGTACCAACCGCACACCTCGTTTTGCGACAAAAGGTAAACTTGGCGATGAGCACTGGTTGCGCATTGAATTGAAACTGATCGCTGATATCGGTCTGGTTGGTCTGCCCAATGCCGGCAAGTCTACCTTGCTTTCGCAACTTTCGGCTGCTAATCCAAAAATTGCACCTTACCCTTTTACAACACTTGAGCCTCAGCTTGGGGTTTTGAACTTCAAACACCAAGAACCATGCATTATCGCCGACATACCTGGTCTTGTTGAGGGGGCACATGAGGGTGTTGGTCTGGGCCATACTTTTCTTCGCCATGTGGAGCGAACTCGCATTCTCCTTCATGTGATAGATATCTCGTCTGAAACAGTGTCTGAAGATTTTCAGATTATTGAGAATGAATTACGTGCGTATCAAGCTGATTTGGTTGACAGAACCCAGTTTCTGGTATTGAATAAAAAAGATTTGCTTGAACCTGAAGAACTCCAGAAGCTCGAGGGCTATTTTGCTGACCTTGGCCAGCAGACCCTGACTATTTCCGGCTTGACAGGAGAGGGAATCCATGGCGTGAAGGCTGTTCTTGAGAGCACCATTGATGATCTGCGTCATGAAGACGAACTGGCAGCCAGGGCAAGTCAGGAATCCACGCAGAAGACTCTTGAAACTGTTTTGCGCAAACCAGAACAGGACTGAATGAACAGGTTGCCGCAGGTAACCGGATAGGTGTGATACGTAATGACCCAAAAGATCAGTCTTGAAGACGGGCTCTATTACCGCCAGACGCTTTTCGATAAGGCCAAACGTGTAGTAATCAAGGTGGGGAGTGCCATACTCACCGATGAAAAGGGGATGAACCAGCGGGTTGTTGATAATATCGCCCGTGATCTGTCCTTTCTTCGCGACACTGGTCGAGAGGTTATTTTGGTTTCCTCCGGTGCTGTGGCTGCTGGGCGGAAGAAAAAAGTCTTTGGTGATCATGTGATTACCTCGATTCGTGAAAAACAGGCATTGGCCGCCATCGGTCAGTCATGCCTGATGCACACCTATGATCAGGCATTTTCGCAGTACGGTCAAACCATCGCTCAAGTCCTGCTTACTCATTCCGATCTTGCCGAACGGAATCGATACCTCAATGTTCGTAACACAATTCTGACCTTGTTCCAGTTTGGTGTCATTCCCATTATAAACGAGAATGATACGGTCTGTGTTGAAGAACTCCGCTTTGGCGATAACGACACCCTGGGTGCGATGATTGCCAATATGATTGAAGCTGATATGTTTATCTGCCTCACCGATGTGGAGTGCCTGTATACTGGTAACCCGCACTCAGACCCTGATGCCAGTCCCGTTTATACCGTTTCTGAAGTCACTCCTGAGATTGAATCCATGGCGGGCAATGTCAAAAGCGCCCTTGGCACGGGAGGGATGCAGACCAAGATCAGAGCCGCCAAGATGGTTTCCAGTTGCGGTGGCAGCTCTTTTATCGGCCCTGGCCGTGAGGACAGTATTCTTTCAAAACTGTTCAGTGGTGAGATGATTGGTACCTTTTTTCTGCCCGCCAAAGAAAAAATTCAGCAGCGTAAGCACTGGATTGGTTATATCCTTCGTCCCAAGGGTTTTCTAGTCCTGGATGATGGAGCGCGTCATGCGTTAACGAATGGCGGTAAAAGCCTTCTGCCTTCCGGGATTGTAGCTGTTGAGGGCAGTTTTGGCGTAGGTGAGCCTGTTCATTGCGTGGGGTTGGATCATAAATTGATAGCTGCTGGTCTGGTCAATTATAAGTCAACTGATATTAACAAAATCAAACAGCGGCGCAGCACTGAAATTATGCGGCTTCTCGGATTCAAGGACAGCGATGAAGTTGTTCATCGTGATAATCTTGTTCTGCTCTAGCCTGTAACTTGTCTAGTCTGCACGCTAATTACCTGAAGGAATATCCATGTCAACTCCTGATGACCTGACCAAAATGATCAAAGAGATGGCCGTGAGAGCCAGAAAGGCGTCACGAAAACTTGCGTCCCTTTCCACTGCAGCCAAAAATGCTGTCTTGCAGGATATGTCTCGGCTTCTTGATGAGAGGCGGTCCCTGATCCAGGTGGAAAATGGGAAAGATCTGGCGAATGGCCGTGCAAAGGGGCTTTCTGCCGCCATGCTTGATCGACTGGAATTGAGCGATAAAGTAATCGACTCGATGATTCAGGGTCTTGCCGAGGTGACGGCCTTGCCTGATCCCGTGGGCGAAATCTCTCAGATGGCCAAACGCCCCAATGGTCTTGATGTGGGCCGCATGAGAGTGCCCCTTGGGGTGATTGGTATGATTTATGAGTCCCGGCCCAATGTCACAGTGGATGCGGCCGTTCTGTGCCTGAAAGCTGGAAACGCGGTGATTCTCCGCGGTGGTTCAGAGGCAATACACTCCAATCTTGTTCTGGCCTCTATTCTGCAGGAGGCTCTGGCCGGGCGGGGGATCAATTCTGATGCCATTCAGGTTATACCTGTTACCGATCGTGATGCCGTAACCATCATGCTCGCTCAGGAAGAACATATTGACCTGATTATTCCTCGAGGAGGAGAGGGGTTGATTCGCTTTGTCGCAGAAAATTCCCGTATCCCCGTACTGAAGCATTACAAGGGGGTCTGCCATATCTATGTTGACTCATCTGCCGATCTGAGCAAGATTAACCCCATAGTGCTCAATTCAAAGGTTCAACGACCCGGAGTCTGTAATGCCCTGGAGGGGCTGCTCATTCATCGCGACATAGCTGCCCGGTGTCTGCCTTCTTTGGCTGCCGAGCTCCATGGGGCCGGTGTTGAGCTGCGCGGTTGTCCTGAGAGTGTGCGGCTGGTTTCCGGAATCGTTCCGGCCACAGATGATGACTGGGGGAGTGAATTCCTGGGTCTTATACTCTGTGTCAAAGTTGTAGACTCTATGGAAGAGGCCATTGAATATATTGAAATTCACGGATCACAGCATACCGACGTGATACTCACCGAGAATTACACCCGGGCACGACGTTTCATGGCTGAGGTTGATGCCTCGGCCGTGATGATCAACGCCTCGACTCGTTTCAATGATGGCGGGCAATTGGGCCTGGGAACCGAGATCGGGATCAGCACCACCAAGTTGCATGCCTACGGCCCCATGGGCCTTGAAGAGTTGACCACACGTAAGTTTGTGGTATTTGGTGACGGTCAGGTTCGGGAATGATGCGGAAGGTTGGTCTGTTGGGTGGAACATTTGATCCAGTCCATAACGGCCATCTGCATCTGGCTCGTGTCGCTCGTGAGTACTGTGTTCTTGATGAAGTCTGGTTCCAGCCGGCAGTTATCCCCCCCCATAAAGACGATGAGACGTTAACCTCATTTGCTCATCGGGCACAGATGATTGAGTTGGCTCTGTTTGACTATCCAGAGTTTCAGCTTTCAAGGGTTGAGGCAGGACTTCCCGTTCCTTCTTATACCATCGACACGTTGAACTATCTTCAGGAGCAACAGGGGAAATCAACTGAGTTCTATTTTATCATTGGTGCAGATGCCTTTCTGGAGATTCAAACCTGGAAATCGTGCGATCAGGTATTATCGGCGGTCCATTGGATTGTTTGTGGACGTGGTCAGCTGATTCAGGACCAGATACGGACTCTTGCTCAAAAACTGAGCTATGAAGATCTGGGACGGGATCTGTATGATCCCCGTACTGAGCGTATGATTTTCTTACCCTCAGATGTACCACCTGATATATCCTCCTCCCTGATTCGTCAGCGCCTGGCAAGCCGACAATCTGTTCAGGGCCTTATACCACCCAGAGTGCATACCTATCTTTGTGAGCAGCATCTATTCGGCTGTTAACTTTCCCCCTGTTCTCAGCTCCCTTCGTCTTCTGGTTTTACATTCCCGGTTCGTTTTTTTTTGAATTAATCTTTCTGTTCGTTTCTGATCAGACATTTATCGTGGGTTAACGTTCATCATCAATAATCAGAATGCGTTCGTATGCGGTACGTTAGTTCTCCTCTGGCAGAGAACTGCTCTGTTCTGAATCGTTTTGCAGGACCGGGAAGAAAATGCGAAATGTCGTACCTTGACCGGGTACACTGTCAACCTTGATCATGCCCCCGCATTCCTTGACAATACCATGTGTGGTGGACAGTCCCAGTCCTGTGCCCTTGCCGGATTCCTTAGTGGTAAAGAAGGGCTCAAATATATGCTCCAGGGTCCTTGGGTCTATACCGCAGCCATTGTCACTGACCAGCAGTTCAATGTAATGCCCGGGGGACAGGTCGGGGTGTCCAATGAGGTCACTCTCTCCAAGCAGGGTCTGCCTGAGACCCACTTGCAGTACTCCCTTGGTGCCCTCCATGGCATGGAGTGCATTGGTACATAGATTGACAACAACCTGTTGGATTTTTATTTGTTCTGCAGTGATCATACCACAGGCAGGATCAACGTCCTCGATTATCTCAATACTTTTGGGAAATGAGGCCCGCAACAGTTTGAGTGATTCCTGGACAACAAGGTGTGGTTCGATGTTCTGGGCTGCACTGTTATCAGACTTACGACTGAATGTAAGAATCTGCTTGACCAGATCCTGGGCTTGACGGCTGGCGTTCAGTACTTCCTGGAGGTGTTCGCTGACGTCTAAACCTTTTTTACTCCCATAAATGGACAACTGGGTGAAGCCGAGGATCGCCGTGAGGATATTATTGAAATCGTGGGCGATTCCTCCGGCCAGTGTGCCTAAGGCATCCATCTTCCGTTTCTGTGACAGTTCATCTTCAAGTTTTCTCCTGCCAGTAATATCCTGGGCCACATGAACCAGGTATTGAAAATTCATATCAGAGTCATAAATTATACCTGATGAGATTTGAAAGATTGTGTCCAGATGTTGGTGAGTGATTATTCCCTTGTGTTGTTGTCCATCACTGATGCTTCTAAGGAGTGGGCAGTCGTCGCAGGGATGCTTTTGTCCGCGAAACAGTGCATGGCATTTCGCACCGACCAGTTGTCCCAGGCTGAGATTAAAGAAATTGTGTGCAGATTTGTTTGCCCGAATAATGGTCATGTCCATATCCTGGATCGTGACAATATCCTCCATGGCATCAAAACACTGTTCCCATTCCTGTTTAGCGATCTCCAACTGTTTGTAACTTTGGTCAAGGGTTGCGGTGCGTATGGCGACCTGATGTTCCAGATGCTCTTCATACTCTTTCAGGTCTTCTTCTGTCTTTTTGCGGACCTCAATTTCGTCTTGAAGCTTGGTGTAGGTTGCCTGTAACTGTTTCTGCTGTCGACCGATGAACAGGGAGGTGGCGATGGCAATTAAAAGACCGATAAAGGTAAATGTTGCAATGAGCTGAAATATCTGTCTGAGTGAGGATCGATCAATGGAATAATCCAGAAGGATTAAGATCTGGCCAACCACGGTTCGACTGGCATCATTCAGGGGGAGGCTATTGGCCAGATAGTCAGTGTTATCCGATTTGATATGAAAGGATGTGTTATTCGTGAGGTTCAAACCGAAGTCGATGTCAGCCAGGGACTCAGGCGGCAGTTGTTTAATGGTCTGTTCAGTGATGATATAATCTGTCAGGTTGTCCCATTGACCTTTCTGGTCAAGTATTTTCAGACCTTCTGTCCATTTATTCTTGTCAAGATATGTTTTGTTGACCAGGAAGAGAAAGTCTTCGTTCAGGATTTTTTTGAGATCGGTGGCCAGTGATTTGACGTCCTTACCGACTTCGAGATAACCAGCCAGCTGTCCTTTGATAAGCCAAGGGGTGACGTAGCTGTGAGTAAAGGTGCCAAATGGCCCAAGCTCAATGCCTGAGGCCGCGGTTCCGGTCTTGATTGCCTGGTCAAGAGTGTGTCGGCTGATCAGATCACCGTAACGATCCGGGTGGTGAACGCGCAGAAAACTGGTCTGGTCCAGATCGATAAAGTAGAAATGACTGATATCATGTTCTTCCAGCATGTGATTGTATAGGGGGGAGGCAATATCCAGCAGATTCTGGCGATCCCGCATGAGAAAGGCCTGTTCCAGATTTTTTCCCTGGATGATATGCTGTATTGCAAGTCTGAGTTCCCGTGCCTGTACCTTCAGCTGCAGATTAATAATTTTTTCTATTCTCTGTTTCTTGTTGGTGATTTTCCGTTCGAGCTGGTTTTGCCATTGAGAGTACAGGAAATAAGAGAATAAACTCAGGGCTATGAGCAACGCCAGGCACACAGAAATAAGGAGTGGTTTGCGGATGGCAACAACGTGAATGTGGTTCATGTTGGTTCCTTATGATGAGGAATAAATCTGATGACAGGAAGTATGGGCAGTATGTGCTTAGCAGGAGCCATAGAATCTTGGATAAGTATGGAAAATATTTTTTCTGTATCTGCCCTGTTGCATGATGCAAGACAACTCCGCAAGTCATGCTCATCAACCCAGATTTATACAAAGAGTATGGCACAAAAAAATATGAATGGTTAGGGTGTTTATCTTTTTGCGGTACTTTATTGAAGGGGGAGGGTGTTACGGGGGATTCTTGTGTGGGGAAAACACCACAGTGGTCTTTTGAATCAGAGATTAGTGTGGAGAAAAATCAGTGGTGTTATTTTCTGTTTTTGCTCTTTCGTTTCATGAATATATGACCGTTTTTGCCTGTTGTGTTGGTTTTTCTCCGTTTGTCAGTGTGTGCCCGATTATGTGATGCTGATTCGGATTTCAGTTTTAAATAATTCTGATAATGTTCCTGCTGGAGCGTACCCTCTTTCAGAGCCTTGAGAACGGCACACCCAGGTTCCATGAGATGCCTGCAATTACTGAAGCGGCAATTCATGGATATTTCCCGGATATCATCGAAATTCTCTTCCACTTCCTCGCTTGCCCTCAGAATACCAACCTCTCGCATTCCTGGTGTGTCGATTAACATTGCCCCATGATCAAGAACAATGAGCTGGCGCCGCACGGTCGTATGGCGTCCTTCTCCGGTACTGCTGACGGTCCTTGTTTTTAACCGATCGCAGCCGGTGAGCTGGTTGATGAGTGTTGACTTGCCGACTCCGGAAGAGCCAACGAGACAGTATGTCTTTGCAGGAAACATGGACTCCTTCACCTGGTCCAGCCCAGCTCCGGTTACATTGCTCACTGCAATAATACGGGTGGTAATTCCGGCTTCACGGATTTCAGAAATCAGCTGTTTCAATGCTGCCTCACTGACCAGATCTGTCTTGGTTAACACGATTAATGGCTCAACATGACCGTCGTTTGCCATGACCAGATAACGCTCAAGCCTGCTCACATTGAAATCGTAGTGACAGGATTGAACAATGAAGACCAGATCAATATTTGCTGCGATCATCTGGTAGGCAATAGTTTTCCCTGCAGATTTTCTCCGCAAAAATGACTTTCGTGGCAGCAGCGCATGGATGCTCGCCGAACCTTCAGAATCGTGGTAGTCCACACAAACCCAATCACCGACACAGGGCATGTCGCTTGATGATTTGACCGTGTACATGAACTTGCCTGTTGCCTGTACCGCTAATTCCCCCAGTTCATTTCTGACCATAAACCAGCCACGATCAACCACGGTTATGCGGGCAATTCGGTGCGTTGGATCACACAGCTGTTGGGCCCGGCTTGTGAACCATTGATCCAGACCCAGTTCTTTCAACTCCATGGAATTAATTCCCATCTTTCTGTTTTATTTTTCATCTTTATTTCTTAAAAAGCGAAGTGTTACTCAAGCACACTCGAAATCATTGTATCTGTTGACCGCGTACCCACATCCCTGTTCTGGCAAAGAGCAGATACGTGACCGGCAGGAGAAGCAGAGTGAAAAAAGTGGCGAAAATGATCCCGAAACCCAGTGAAATGGCCATTGGAATAAGAAATTGAGCCTGGGTGGATTTTTCGAAGATTAACGGTGTCAGTCCTGCAAATGTAGTCAGGGAGGTCAGGAGAACAGCTCGAAAACGGGCCACGCCAGCCCTGCGCACTGCGGTCATCAGAGCCTGGCCCTCACGTCTTTGCCGGTTGATATAATCAACCAGTACAAGGCTGTCGTTCACCACCACTCCTGTGAGCGCCAGCATTCCCATGAGACTCATGATCGTCAGGGGGATGCCCATGATCCAATGACCGATTACTGCACCGATAGCGCCAAAAGGAATCATGGAGATGACGATAAAAGGCTGCCAGTAGGAGCGGAAGGGGATTGCCAGAAGGCCGTAGATGACAAACAGGACCAGAACGATGCCGCTCTTGAGTCCGCTGAAACTCTGACGTTGTTCTTTGGCTTCGCCTTCAAGGCTGTAGGTGATTCCGGGGTAGCGCGGAAGAATGTTGTCCATGAATTCAGTGAGACTTCTCTTGATGGCCTCGATATCAGAATTTTGCTTGTCAAGGTCTGCTGTAACGTTCAGGGCTCTGCGCTGGGCAATACGGCGGATTTCCGATGGACTTTGGCCGGGTGTGAGGGCTGCCACTTCAAGAAACGGTATTTCACGATTATCAGCCGTGCGAATAAGAAGGTTGTCCAGCGTGGAAAGGGAACTACGTTCTTCCTCAGTATAGCGGAGGAAGACGCGGACATCATCACGGCCCCGCAAAATGCGCTGGACTTCATAACCGAAAAAAGCATGTCGGACCTGGAGAGCCAGGTCAGCTTGCGAGAGCCCCAAAGCCTCACCCTGAGGGAGCAGGTGTAATTGCAACTCCTGTTTACCTTTGGCCAGGGAGTCTTCGATATCAAAAACTTCCGGGTACAGAACAAGTTGTTTCTTGATCAGATCGGCTATTTCACGGAGTTGTCGGAAGTCGGTGCCGGTCAACTGAACATCAATGGGTGATCCTCCCCGACCGAATTCAGCCCGCATGGTCATACTCTCCATGCCCGGGATGGTACCAATCATTTTTCGCCATTCCTTGACCAGCTTTTTACTCGTGACATCAATAACCCGGGTTTCCGGGGGCTGCAGTTCCATGAGTACACGTCCGATATGGCTCATACCGCTGGCACGTCCACCTGCTGAGCCGGTGGTAGCGAGTATGTTCACAATGACACTCTCGCCGCTGTTGGGATCGCTATACTTCTTCTTGAGAATTTGTGCTTGAGAGACCATATGGTCGATGGCACGGTCAGTTATTTCAAAAGAGGTTCCTGTGGGCATGACCAGTGTGGCTCGGACCAATTCACTGGGGATCTTCGGGAAAAACACAAAACGTGTCCAGCCCCCAAGAATAAGTGCCAGAATAATGATCAACAGACCGGTGGCAAGGGCCATGGGAATGGCAGGAACCTTGAGACAACGTTGCAGAAGGGGTTTGTAAAAGCGGATAATGGCCTGTTCAAAACCATCGGCGATTCGTTTCTGCAGTCGGGAAAGCGGCCCAAGTTCAGAGTCTTTCCTTTGTTTGACATGTTTAAGATGTGAAGGCAAAATGAGTTTTGACTCAACCAGCGAGAAAAAGAGGACGGGGATGACGATGGCCGGAATCTGGGCGAATATCTGACCGCGTACACCGTCTATACTCATTAGAGGGTAGAAGGCGACCATGGTCGTAAGAATACCGAAGGTGACAGGTACGGCAACCTCTCTGGTGCCGATAATGACAGCTTCCTGGGGTGGCTCACCCTGCTGAAGATGAAAGTATATATTTTCACCTGTGACAATGGCATCATCCACTACAATTCCTAAAACCGTGATAAAGGCAAAGAGTGAGATTAAATTAAGGGTCACATTTTGCAGAGCCATAATCCAGAACCCGCCCAGAAAACTAATGGGGATGCCAACACACACCCAGAAGGCAATGGCAGGGCGAAGAAACAGAGAGAGGAGTAATGCCACCAGAATACCGCCTTGCAGTGCACTGTTCCCCAGAGTCTGGAGGCGGGCCTTGACAACGAGCGAGCGGTCGCGCCAGGTATGGATCACGACCTGATCCGGCAGGGATTCCTGTTTTTGTAAGACATACTCTTTGACTGTGTTGGCTACGGTAATGGCATTCTGCGCGCCAATTCGATAGACTTCGATCAGGATTGCGTTCTTGCCATTAAAGCGGACATTAATGGGGGATTGGTCAAAGGTATCCTGAATATTGGCAATATCGCCAAGTTTGATTCGCGTACCGTCGGTTTCACTGCGTACTGGAATGGCCGCAAAATCCTCGATCGTGTAGGCCTGGCTTTTGGTTCGGATCAGAATTTCACCACCCCTGGTGCGAAGCATTCCGCCGGAAAGATCGAGAGAATGACTTTCGATGGCCTGGGCCACCTGACCCATAGTCAGTTGGTACCGGCGCAGGACCTGCTCGGAAATCTCAATGGAAATCTCGAAGGGACGGACCGATTCGAGATACACCTGAGTGATTCCGTCCAGTGCCAGTATCTCTTCTCGTACTTCAGTGCCAAGGGTACGCAGCTCCTTTTCGGATAAGGGGCCGGATACCGTGACACTGATCACCTCCCTGTTCCGTTGTGCCTGGCTCACCACCGGACGTTCGGCATCAGCGGGAAAGGTGTTGATTGCATCGACCCGGGTTTTGATGTCACTCATGAGATCACGAAGATCATGATTCTTCATAACCTCGATGGAGACAGTGGTGCCACCTTCACGGGAGACCGAGGTGATCTCCTCAATCCCGTCTAAATCATAGACGGCCTCTTCGATCCGGATAGCCAGAGACTCTTCGGCCTCCTCCGGGGTTGCGCCGGGCAGGTTGACCTTGGCTGTGATGATATCGAGTTCATAAGTGGGAAAGACCTCGAGGGGAACATGGACCAGGGCCGAACGGAGGCCCATAAAAATAATGAGCAGCATGAGGAGGTTGGCGGCCACATGGTTGCGGGCAAACCATTCGATGGCTTTATGCATTACTCCTTGCTCCCTTGACCGAAACCTTTTCTGGATCCATCAGCGGTTTTTTGTTTTTGCCAGGTGTGTTTTTTGATTTTTGAGGCTTTTGTGATTCTTCGGAGATGTGTCGGGCCTGGGTTCCGCTCACCACACTGCCCAATGGGGTGATGATCAGTTCCTCGCCGGCTGTCAAACTGCCATTGACAATGCTGCGCTCTGTGCCTCGCTGAATGACCGAAACCTTACGGCGTACGATTTTCCCGTCAGTCAGGAGAAGAACCTGGTCGTTGGAATACAGTGTATGGGCCGGAATGACGAATACCTGATCAAATTGTCTGCCGTATATGGTTGATTTGACAAACTCACCAATGGCAATGGGGCGTGTGCGAGAGTCGTTTATTTCAGCTACTGCGATGAGTTGCTGATTTTTGCTGTCAACCTGCGCCTCGGAACGGATGATTCGTCCCTGCCAGCCAGGAAAGCCGTGAGATTCGTGTAATGTCTCGATTGTGACCCGGACGGGCTCTGTAGAGCTGCCGGAACCAGGGCCGGCTGACCCCAGATCGATCAACTGGAGTTGGCGGTTGTTGAGGGGTAATCGAACTTCCAGTCTGTCCGAGGCGTGAATTTCAATGAGTGGCGACCCAACGTTGACGAATTGACCGATATCAACATGTTTGTCCAGAACCCGCCCCGCATAAGGGGCAAAAATATTGGTCCGTTCAAGATCCAGTTGTGCTTTTTCCAGTCGTGCCTCGGCGTCCAGAACACCGGCCTCAGCAGCTTTAAGGTAGGGTTTTCGCAAAACAAGGGCGTTTGGTTCACGGTCACTCCCCATGCGTTGCCAGTCTTTTTCGGCTTGCAGGCTACGGGCCTGCTCTTCAATTAACTTGGCCTGGGCCGTATAGAGAGCGGCTTTAGCCATTTTTAAAGATGATCGATAATCCCGATCGTCCAGTTTGAAGAGCAGTTCGCCCTTTTGGAAAAAAGCACCTGGTTGGGTGTTGTCACCCAGTTGAATGATCACACCACTGATCTGACTGACCAGTGCGCCCTGGTTCTGCGCCTGGACTGTGCCATATGTAACAATCTCAGCTTGATGTGATACGGGCTGCAGGGTCAGTGTCTCAACGCTGAGAATCACGCGCTTGGGTTCAGGTTGTTGCAGAGCCGCTGGCGGATTGCTGAAGATGATGAGAGCGGTCACAAGGGCAACCATGAGAATCAGGACTGGTAGAAGAACCTTTAAAAACAAGCCGGTTCTCTTGGGATGCGGGGAGTGTTGCGGCGCGGGAGTATGTGTCGTCATAATTTTCAGTCGTGAAAGGGAACTGGAAATGCTCCGAGGGCGGCCAGTAGATCAATGCGGTTGCGGACTCGTTCACCAGCAATGGTCAACAGGCTGTTGCGAGCATCAAACGTTCGGCGTTGTGATTCAAGTACGGTGACATAATGAACCAGGCCTTGATAGTATTGGTCGAGAGCTAATTCTTCGGCCAGCTGGGCATGATGAACGGCTTGTTCCAGATGGTCATGGCGCAGGCGCAGGTGCTCGGCATCATTGAGAAGATTTTCCACTTCAGTAAATGCCAGGATAACAGTATGACGATAAAGTGAGCTTTTGGTGTGAGCAGTTTGTGTCTGTTGCTCCTGCAGGGCTTTGAGGCGGCCACCATCAATAACAGGCACAACCATACCAGCCAAAAGAGACCAGGCAGCAGTTTTGCTGCTGAGCAGATCTTTCAAGGTGTTACTGCTCGTGCCCAAACTGCCGGTGAGGCTGAAACTGGGAAAACGGTTTTTCCAGGCAGCTCGGGTCGTGAGGTTGGCGGCCTCAAGTGCAAGCCCGGCTGTTTTGATGTCGGGGCGGTTGCTTAATACATCTGCGGGAATTCCCGGGGGGATAGGCAGGAATTTGCGAGGCAGAGCGCTCTCAGTCTGTAAAGTGCCATGGGGATAACGGCCCAAAAGCTGTTCCAGCTCAAGCACTCCCTGACGAAATTCCTGCCGGGACTGTTCTGATCTTGCCTCAGTTGCGGCAAGATCAGAACGGGCCAGATAAAGGTCCAGGGGTTGTTTGAGGCCCAAGTGGTAGCTATCCTCAATCAGGGCAAGATTCTTTTGGAGATTGACCTTTCGCTCGCTGATCAGCTGAATTTGCTCCCTGAACTCCAGAAGGGTGAACCAGGCTTTACTGATACTGGCTGCCAGTTGTAGGCGTGCATGTTCATAATCGGAAAATGATATCTCGGCTGCAAGGACTGCGGCCCTGGTTTGATCGTCTAATTTGTCGAACAGGTCTACCTCCCACAGAAAGTCAAGAGAGAGGGTACCCTTGGAGGTGATACTGCTGCCGTTATCATTACGCTGAACACCCAGGAAAGAGGAAAGTCTTGGCAGGGCAACGGCACCAACTGTAACGGCCTGCTGTACAGCTGCCCGGGCTTCAGACAGCTTGGACTGAAGCTGGGGGTTGTTTGTCAGGCCCTCAAGGATCAGGCGTTGGAGCAAGTCATGTTGGCCTGGCAAGAACCAATCACCACCAACGGCCTCTCTCTGGTGTGGGGCGCTCCAATGATTGGGGAAAGTTGGCGGACTCTGGGGAAGGGGGGGCGGAGGGTTGAGTGCACAGCCACTGCTGAACATCAATACAATCAGGAGTAATAATTGCTTGAGTGGGAATCGTAAACTTGAGTGGAAGTTGTAACGTACTGTTTTCACAAGCTGATTGGAGTCCTTTTTTGTTTGCGGGCCAACTCGCGCATGTCTCGGGTCTCGTCGGATTCATCCATGATTTCACGACCGATGATCTCTTCTAGGATGTCCTCCATGGAAATAATTCCGATCATGGATCCATATTCATCAACAACCACGAAAAGATGCTGCTGGCGATCAAAAAAATCAACCAGAATTCGATTGAGGGGCGCAGTTTCAGCCACAAAATGAACTGTTCTTCTAAGACTTGAAAGTTTCAGTTTGTTTTTTTGGTGAGCGGCTGCCAGCAAGACGTCTTTGCGCATGATGATTCCAGTGATATTATCCGGAGCCTTGCTGTATAAAGGTACGCGGCTGTGGCTTGAGAGCTGTTTTTCGGTTTCCATGGCTTGTGCCACAGTCAGGTTTTCATCGAGTGAAAAAGTGACTGTGCGCGGGGTCATTACATCACTTGCCATCTTGTCGTTGAGGACCAAGATGTTTTTAATGACTGTTTCCTGATGCGCCTCAATTTCACCTGATTTATGTGACAGAGTGGCGATGGTCTTGAGTTCTTCTGCCGAGAACATATCTCGGTTTTCCTGTTGTGGAATGAGTTTCGTAACCAGTTGGCAGAGCCAGATGATTGGCTTAAGGAGAATAATCATCACCATGAGCGGTCGGGCAATATAAGGCGCAAGTCTTGGTGCAAAGTTGACCCCCACGGTTTTTGGAAGGATTTCGGAGAGAAATAGAATAGCCAGGGTGAAAATCACCGAAAACAATGCCAGGTTTTTGTCACCGAAAACGACAACTGCTGCTGCACCGGCAATGGCCGCACCAACTGTATGGGCAATGGTGTTGAGAGTCAGAATGGCGGTGATTGGTTTTTCAATATCACTGCGCAGTTTTGCCAGAGTGTCGGCGCTTTTGTAGCCGGCCTTTCTCAGCATCTCAATTTGGCTGGGGGAAACTGAGTAAAGGACAGCTTCAAGGAGTGAGCAAAAAGCAGAGACTGCAATTGCCAGGATAATAGAAAGAACGAGAGTGGAGACCATTGGGTTGTGTTGTTGTTATTTAACGTCAGTTAGATGCAATGATACGTACTGTTGATTCGGGCCGGAGATGGAAGAGTACTGGCTGGAACTTACAGAAATCATTGTACTCATTCACTCTGCCCGGTGTATGGGCGATCATGTGAAAAGCGCACTAGTCATTGTTTATGGATATTTTTATTGTACCAATATGGGGCTTGAGGACGATTGGACGGATCTGTCGGGGCTTAAAATGAAGAATTTTCTGTATGGTGAGATGGAATGAATTATTCATGGATTAAAAATCAGCTTTAATGGTATTAATCTTGGATTATATGTGAATTTTGTGGTTAGGTTATGTGAAAAAATATTTGTACAGAGACACTCTGTGCTGATTTAATATCCTTAATGTACGAGTATATAAAGGAGATGTCATGGAAGCAACAAAATTAGTGTTGTCAGGAAAAAACCCTGAGACTTTCAAGGGTGACTTGCTGGTCTACTGTCTTGAGCAGCCGACCAAGGGGAAGGTCAAGGCTGACCATCCCCTGATTAATAACTGGCTCAAAGCCCATGGGAAACTTGGTGAATTTTCGGGAAAGACTGGGGAGACCCTTGTTTTGTACCCTGATAAAAACCAGGACGAAGGTTTCAAGGTTAAACGTCTCATGTTTTTGGGAATTGGCAAGAGTGACAAGAAATTAGGCACTTCAGAGCTTCGTGAACGATGTCGTATTGCAGGAGGACACGTGGCGGCACAGGCCATGCGTGTGAAGGCTGACAAAATCATGGTCTGTTTGCCTGAGCTTGACGGTATCAAGGCTGGTGATGTCGCAGAAACAATAGTTGAAGGGGTGATTCTCGGGGATTACCGTTTCCTGAAATATAAAAAAGAAGATAAAGATGAACCATCATATAACGGGTTGAACGAACTGCGACTCTACAGTAATGACCCAACCATCACGGTACGGAAAAACATGATGTCTGGTCTCAGGTCTGCACAAGCGGCATGCAAGGCACGTGATATGGCAAATGAACCGGGGAACGGCTGGACTCCCGCAAGTTTTGCAGCAGTGGGACGTGATTTGGCTGAACAGTATGGTCTGCAATGTACTGTTCTGGAACGGGCCGACATGGAGCATCTGGGTATGGGAGGACTGCTTGCCGTCAATCAGGGATCTGTCGAACCGCCCAAAATGGTCATCCTTGAATACAATCCACCCAAAAAAACACAGACATTGCTGCTGGTCGGTAAAGGTTTGACCTTTGATTCGGGTGGGGTGAGCATCAAGCCCTCTGCTGGAATGGAGGACATGAAGTACGATATGTGCGGTGGTGCAGCTGTACTGGCCATGATGCAAGCCGTTGGCGAAGAGCAGCCGGATGTTGGTGTTATTGCCATAGTCCCGGCCACCGATAATATGCCCAGTGGTGCGGCGTTGAAACCTGGTGATATTATTACCCATTATAATGGCATAACATCAGAGGTGGTCAACACTGATGCAGAAGGAAGACTGATTCTGGCCGATGCCATGGCCTACGGTATCAAGAAATTCAAACCTGATTGTGTTGTTGATCTGGCAACACTGACTGGTGCTGTCATTGTTGGTCTTGGACATCATTATACAGGTTTGCTTGGCAATAATGACGAATTGGTTAAGCGGCTCCTGCGCGCTGGCAAACGGTGTGGAGAACCCTTGTGGCGTCTGCCGCTGGGTTCCCAATACTCAAAACAGATCGAGTCAAAAGTGGCCGATATCAAGAATACTGGTGGTCCGGGTGCCGGAACAATCACTGCCGCTGCATATCTTGAAAAATTCGTTGGTGATACACCCTGGGCGCATCTGGACATTGCCGGGACTGCCTGGAATTATACCGAGAAATCATATGTTCCCCAAGGGCCTTCCGGGGTTGGCGTGCGAACGTTGATTGAGTTTATTCGTCGCTGGCGCAAGACTGGAATCTGAGAGCTGTTGGCCCAAGAGGAAACAGGAAGTCAATAAAATTGCCCCGGGATATTCGGGCACACGTAATTATATATCGGAGAAATGAGAATGAAGCGACCTTTGGGAATCACAGTTCACCGTCAGATCATGGATAGCCAGTCGCTGCACAACGAAGCCACTGGCGAGTTGTCCGGTTTGCTCACTGAACTGATAGTGGCTGCAAAGACAATCTCGGCCGAAGTCAACATGGCAGGTCTGGCAGATGCGCTTGGCGTCTCGGGTAAGACGAATATACAGGGTGAAGAGGTTCAAAAGCTTGATGAGTTTTCCAATAATACCATCAAACGTCGCATGGCACAGAGTGGGTATATCTGCGTGATGACATCAGAGGAAGAAGATGGAATCATTCCTGTTCAGGAAGGTTGCGAAGGGAAATATACTCTGGCCTTTGATCCTTTGGACGGATCATCCAACATTGATGTCAACGTGAGTATCGGGACAATTTTTTCCATCCATCGCCGAATCAGTTCATCCGGGCAGGGGGATATTGACGATCTTCTGCAACCGGGTAACGAACTGGTGGCAGCGGGGTACATGATCTACGGATCATCGACCATGCTGGTTTATAGCACAGGTGAAGGAGTGCATGGGTTTACGCTTGATCCCAGTGTTGGTGAATTTTTTCTTTCCCATGAGTCCATTCGTGTTCCGGAAGAAAGTAAATATTTCTCGGTTAATGAAGGAAATTACAATTACTGGAAGCCTGAAATGCGCAGTTATGTGGATTACCTGAAGACCATTGATGAGGCATCGGGTCGTCCTTACAGTGCTCGTTATATTGGTTCTCTGGTGGCTGATTTTCACCGGAATTTGATTGTTGGCGGTATCTTTCTCTACCCGTGTGATTCAAAAAATCCCGAAAAACCCTATGGCAAATTGCGTTTGCTTTACGAGGCATCCCCCATGGCTTTTCTGGCGGAACAGGCTGGCGGGCTGGCCCTGACAGATGATGGCACCCGAATTCTTGATATTAAGCCCACGACCCTTCATGAACGCGTCCCCCTTGTAATAGGAAGTCGCAAAGAAGTTGAAAGGGCTGAGCAGTTCTTGAATGGATGAGATTTGTAGCAGACCTCCATATTCATTCACATTACTCGCGGGCAACGAGTAAAGCCTCCAATATCAGATCGCTTGCCGCCTGGGCACAAATTAAAGGTGTTCATGTACTGGGATGTGGTGATTTTACCCATCCTGAGTGGTTTGCTGAGTTGGAAGAATGCCTTGTAGAGGCTGAGACGGGTTTTTTTCGGTTGCGATCCGGCTTAACACCTGATACTGCCGTTCCTTTGGTGCCGGATCTGAGTCCTGCCCATATTCCTGTCCGTTTTGTTCTCTCGGCTGAGGTCAGTTGTATTTACAAGCGGGGGGGACAGGTACGCAAGATTCACTGTATTATTATTGTCCCTGACCTTGAATCAGCCAGGCGCATCAATACGGTGCTGGCTCAGATTGGAAATCTGCAAGCCGACGGCAGGCCAATTCTGGGACTCGATGCCCGTGATCTCCTTGAAATCGTTCTCGAACAGGCTCCTGAAGGATTTCTGGTTCCGGCCCATATCTGGACACCCTGGTTTTCGCTCTTTGGTTCCAAGTCCGGCTTTGATCATATTGAGGATTGCTTTGGCGATCTGACTCCCCATATCTTTGCCCTGGAGACTGGACTGTCCTCTGACCCTGCCATGAACCGGTTGATTTCAAGCCTTGACCGATTCACGCTGATTTCCAATTCCGACTGTCATTCACCTGGAAAGCTTTGCCGTGAGGCGAATCTGTTTCATACGGATTTTAATTATTTCGGACTTCGTCAGGCCATTCGTTATCCACAGGACGAAAAAGGCAATCAGCGGTTTCTGGCCACTCTGGAATTTTATCCCGAAGAGGGGAAGTACCATCATGATGGTCATCGCAAGTGTGCCTTTTCCTGTTCTCCGGAGCAAAGCAGGACATTCAATAATATCTGCCCTGTCTGTGGTCGTCCAGTGACCGTTGGGGTTCTCTCTCGAGTCATGGAACTCGCTGATCGTCAAAGTCCCGTGTATCCACAGGCGTCACCTGCTGTGATCACCGCCGTACCACTTGCTGAAATTCTCTCGGAAATATTAAGTGTAGGCCCGTTGACTAAAACAGTTGCCAGGAATTATGGTCAGATAATCAATGAATTCGGTTCTGAAATGAATGTCCTTTTTGAGACGCCAATTGAAGACTTGAAGCACTCCTCTGTCTCAGGATTGGCAAATGCCATAGAAAGAATGCGAACTGGACAGGTAGAGAAGATCCCCGGATTTGACGGGGAGTTTGGCCGAATTCGTGTGTGTAGTAAGGAATAACAGAGAGCTTGAACCAATAAAACTTTACGTGGTGAATTCATGAAACCAGAAGAAATGCGCGATCAGGCCATTGAGCTGTTTAAAAAAAGAATGCATTGAAGTCAGGCTATTCTGGCCGTGGGTCAGGAAAAAATAGGTCGAATTGAACCTGAGGTTGTTAAATCCGTAGGGGCATTTGGAGGGGGGATAGCAAGTTCAGGGAGTGTTTGCGGTATCCTGTTGGGCGGCGTGGCGTTGATCTCCTCCATGCACAGTCGTGCCTCCCTGGACGAGAAGGAAAACCCGAGACTCTGGCCACTCAGTCACAAGCTTGTACGGTGTTTTGAGGAACTCACAAAGTCATATGGCGGTATAAACTGCCGGGATATAGCTCAGCTGAACTGGTCAGATCGTGATGCAGTTCGGGAATATTATACCAATCCTGAGAGCAGACGCAGGGATTGTGCTGAGTTGGTCGGTCAATTCGCCCAGGCTATGGGTGAGATACTGGACAATGAGGCGGCACGGCAAGCCAAGGGCTGAGCATGATCGAAATTGTTCGCGTGCCTGATCGTGGAGGAAAACCCTGAATTTCTCAAGTACCCATGAGCAAATCAGGGTCGTATTTACTTTTCCGGATGAAATTTGTGGTAAATTGCACGAGCCAGTTCCGGACCGATACCGGGCACCTTCTGTAGTTCTTCCATACCTGCCGCTTTGATCCGTTTCAAGCTGCCCATTTCCTGGAGCAGCCTTTTTTTCTTTTCAGATCCGATACCGGGAATTTGATCAAGTTCTGAGGAAAAGGCCGCCTTGTTGCGCAGTTTTCGATGCATGGTTATGCCATAGCGATGGGATTCGTCCCTGATCTGCATGAGCTTGAGTAAGACCGGATTGTGTGCCGGCAGATTGATACTGTTTTTTTGACCCGGTTTGTATATTTTTTCACCTTCATCTGCCCGCTCTTTTGCAATGCCAAGCCATTCCAGGCGATCAAATATTCCGGTTTCCTTTGCCACCCGTTGAGCGATATTGAGCTGACCGCGGCCCCCGTCAACCAGAAACAGGTCTGGCAGATTGTCCTCTTCAATCCCCCGCACAAAACGTCGTGTAAGAACCTCAGACATCATGGCATAATCATCGGGAGTATCAATACTTTTGATTCGGTAACAACGATACTGTTTTTTGGCTGCAACGCCTTGGTGAAAGGAAACCAGGGATCCCACAGCCTGTTTACCACTGGTGTTGGAAATGTCCAGACATTCGATATTCTCCGGTGCTCGAGTGAGGTGCAGCTGCTTGACCATTAATTTCGACAATGCCTGCCAGGACTGTTCCTGACGTGCACGTTCTTCCAGGACTTGAGCGCTGTTTTTACATGCCATATCCATTAATCGTCTATTGACCCCCCGTTGGGGAACAAGAACGTTTACTCGACCATTGCGCAGATCACTGAGGTAATCAGCCATAGGGCCCTGATCTTCAAGGGAACAGGGGAGCAGAATAGTAGCTGGAATATCTGCACCGGTATCGTAGTATTGGTGGAGGACTTGCGTCAGGATGGCTGGATTGTCCTCTATGGGTGCGGCAAAGAAAAAACTACGACTCCCGCAGATGCGACCATTTCTTATTTGAAGAACAGTCAGGGCCACGGAAGATTCCTTGCGGCTGAGTCCGAAGCAATCACTGTCCTGATTCGGTCCAGTTTCAACAACCTGCTGCTCAAGGGTTTTTTCAAGAGCCGTAATCTGATCTCGAATACTGGCAGCAAGCTCGAAATTTAAAACATCTGCTGCCTGCTCCATTTGATTCCGTAAGTCACGAATCAGTTCCTGGCTGCGACCCTCAAGAACCATGAGAATCTGCGCGACCATTTCTTTGTATTGTCCACTGTCCACATCTTTTGTGCATGGGGCCAGGCAGTGACGTAACTGTTGATTCAGGCAGGCGCGTTTGCGTGGTCTGAGTTGACGATCTTTACAGCGGCGCAGGGGAAAAAGGGACCAGAGAAGTTTTAAGGTTTCCCACATGGCGGAACTTGAAGCGTAGGGTCCAAAGTAGCGCGCTCCGTCTTTATGCCGGCGACGGGTCATGAGAAGACGCGGCCATTGTTCATGCACGGTAACTTTGATTAATGGATAATTTTTGTCATCCCGAAGAATGATATTGTAACGAGGGCGATGCTGCTTGATCAGCGAGGCCTCAAGGATTAGCGCTTCTTTTTCGGTACGTGTGATAATTGTCTCAAGGGCCTTAACCCGTGAAAGCATGACGGCTGTCTTGTTATGCTCCGCAGCTTGTTGCCGGGTATAGCTGGTGAGGCGCTTACGCAGATCCTTGGCCTTACCCACATAAACAACAGTCCCTTTGCTGTCCAACATTAAATAGACCCCGGGAGAGTGGGTCATGGTCTGGAGAAGATGAATAGAGAACACGGCAGGGAATCTTTCACTCAAGAGAATGCTGCACAAGTACCATCAGGTACCAAATGCAGCTTGGAAAAGTTGTTTCGTATAGGGATGTCTGGGTAATGCGAAGAGTTCTGATGCTGGTCCGGATTCAACAATGCGACCTTCGTGCATGACAGCCACTTGATGGACCATGGCCCGAATTACGCGGAGATCATGGGAAATAAAAATATACGTCATCCCGTATTTTTCCTGAAGGCCTTTGAGCAGATCAATGATCTGTTTCTGTATGGTCATGTCCAATGCTGAAGTAGGCTCGTCAAGAATCAAAAGTCTGGGCTTAAGGACAATGGCACGGGCTATGGCTATACGCTGACGCTGGCCTCCTGAAAATTCATGGGGGTAGCGAAATATATGTTCTGGCTCAAGACCAACTTCAGCCAGGGCTGCCTGAACCAGAATCATCCGTTGTTCTTTGTTGCCTCCCAGTTTGTGAACCTTCATGCCTTCCTCGACGATCTGCCCAACAGTCATACGTGGAGACAATGATGAAAAAGGATCCTGAAAAACAACCTGAATTTCTTTGCGCAAAGGACGCATGGTTCTGGTTGAAAGAGGTTGGAGGTCGCGATCCCCGAAAAGAATGCTTCCCTGGCTTTTCACCAGTTTAAGGATTGCCATACCCAGAGTCGTCTTGCCTGACCCGGATTCACCAACAATGCCACAGCTGCTTCCCTCGGGGATAATCAGGTTGACATTATCTACGGCCTGAATGATCTTTTTCCCGCCACCCCAGAATCCTCCCCCACCGGTTTTAATCTTGAATTGACAACTCAGGTGTGAAATATCGAGAAGTGGTCGCTGCGCAGCCAAGGGTTCAGGCTCTCCAGATGGAACAGACTCCAGCAGGTGAATTGTGTAGGATTCCTGCGGGTTGTCAAACAGGGTGTCTGTGGGCCCTTGCTCAACGATTCGACCATTCTGCATGATATGGACTTGATCCGCGATTCGTTTAACCATAGCCAGGTCGTGGGTGATGAGCAGTATGCCCATGTTAAATTCTTCCTGGAGATCCTGCATTAAATTGAGAATCTGAGCCTGAATGGTTACGTCAAGTGCCGTGGTGGGTTCGTCTGCAATGAGCAGGGCAGGGCGACAAGCCAAGGCCATGGCGATCATCACCCGTTGACGCTGACCACCAGAAAGTTGGTGAGGGTAGGCAGTCAGCCGTGATCTTGGGTCTGGGATGCCTGTGCGCTCCAACAGGTGAATCGCTTCAATTTCTGCCTCTTTTTTGGTCAATGCCCGGTGAAGCAGGAGTGGCTCTATCAGCTGATTCCCGATGGTATAGACTGGGTTGAGCGAAGTCATGGGCTCCTGAAAGATCATGGAGACATGATTGCCACGGAGTGAACGAATCTGTTTAGGGGACAGTGAAAATACGTCACGGCCCTTGAACAGAATACGACCGGAAGAGACTGTATTGCTGGTGTCTTCAAGGAGTCGCAGGATAGAGAGTGCCGTGACGGACTTGCCTGATCCTGACTCACCAACTAATGCTGTCGTGCGGCCACTGGACACATCCAGTGATACCTTATGAAGGACCTGCGTCTCTGTGGGTTCAGGACCGGAGTCATCCTGAATGAAGCTAAGACTGAAATTGTCGATGGTGAGCAGCATTTAAAAAGTAGTTTTATGAAGGAGATTGAAAAGAAAATGTCAGTATTTTAGGTTCTACCGGGAAATGCGTACATGAGCAAAAAAGAGATTGAAAATGGACATGGCACGAGACAGGTTGTTTGTTGTCCACACAAACTGTATCACTTACTGATGGCGAAGAATTCGTTCGCGCAGAGGGGCGGCGATTTTTTCGTCACGGTAGGAAACAATGGTGATGGGGGAACGTCGGAAGAGGCGTTCAGCCACTGATCCTGTAAAGGCGTGTACAATTTCACTCTTGGCCTTTACCCCCATGATGATCATGTCTACCTCCTCCTTGAGGGCCAGTTGCAAAAGCCTGTCTGCCGGCTTACCAACTTTCATTACCAGCTTAACCCGATCCTCGGGAAAGTCATGCCCCGTCAGCATCTTCTGCATTAATGCCTCTCGCTGTTCCTGGATTGACTCAATATAATCATGTTCATTAACTTTGTAGCCAAACGAGGCAATGGTTTCCACCGCCTCGACATCACGGATGTTGATAATTGAGGCAAAAATCAACTTGTCAACATCCAGGGCAGTGGCAAGCATCACTCCATAATCAATGATGCCCTGGGAATAGGGAGAAAAGGCCAAAGGAACCAATATGCGCCGTACTTTTTCCATTACCGTGTCCTTAATAGTTTTTGTTCAGCCAAGGGAAGAGCCGCTTCAGGGCCCCGCATTTTCTGAAAGATGAAGAGCAGGCCAAAGATAGCCAGACCGATCAGGTAGGTATAGTAACGCTGTTCGTGAGCCATTCCCAGCAGTTGAGCAATGCGCTGCGGCTGCATCAGAATAAAGGCGATACAGAGAAAGAATGGTATCTCCCAATATTTATTTTTAGCAACAAACCAGCCCTGTGTTGCCGAGGCAAAGGCAAAGTTGCCGATACAGGTCATGGCAAAGATCAGCAGGCCCTGACTCCATGAGTAGACATTGTGAAGTATCAACTCAGTGTTGAAAATAAACATGAATGGTAATATGGCCGTACGGATATCATAGGTAAATGCTTGAATTCCTGTGGGGATGGGCGGCGATTTAGCAATGGCTGAAGCGGCATACGCAGCCAGACCAACCGGTGGCGTATCATCGGCCAGAATACCAAAATAAAAACAAAAGAGATGCGCTGCTATAAGTGGCACAATAAAGCCCTGCGCTCCACCAATGGAGACAATAACAGGAGCTGTCAGTGCGGCCATAACAATATAGGTGGCGGTGGTTGGCAGGCCCATACCGATGAGCAGACATGCCATGGCGGTGATGACCAGCATCATAAAGATATTACCCATGGACAAAATATCGATGATCTCAGCGATCAGATTACCAAGCCCCAGGGCGACGACACCGACAATGATTCCGGCAGCAGCCGTGGCTAAGGCCACAGCCACCATATTTCGGGCTCCTGCTGCAAGGGCTGCCAGGATATTGATGACTGATTGCTTGCAAGCCTCCTTCATATCGGTCTTGTCGCGCCAGGCACGATAGGGTTCCTGAATGAGCATGATGACACCGAGGACCATAATAGCATTAAAAGCGGCCAGCTCGGGTGAATGCCGAACGATGATTAATTCATAGAGGAGCATGAACAGCGGAATAAGAAAGTGAAAGCCGCCGAGCAGGGTTTTGAAAAAGGAGGGAACCTGATTCTTCTGCAGGCCCTTAATGCCAAGTTTCGAAGCTTCAATGTGCGAAATGTAAAACAGAGCGGCATACGAGGCAAAGGCAGGAATTGCTGCTGCTTTGGCCACTTCTATATAGGGAACGTTGACATATTCGGCGATAATAAAGGCCGCGGCTCCCATGATTGGCGGGGCAAGCTGACCATCGGTGGAAGCTGCAACTTCAATAGCGGCAGCCTTAGTGGGTGGATAACCAACCTCTTTCATCATGGGAATTGTAAATGTACCCGTAGTGACGATATTGGCGATACTCGATCCTGAAACCAGACCGGTGAGGCCCGAACCCATGATCGCAGCCTTGGCAGGTCCGCCCTTGAAACGACCGAGCAGGCTCAGGGCAAGCTGGATAAAGTAATAGCCGCCTCCAGCCTTATCAAGCATTGCGCCGAAGAGTACAAAAAGAAAGACGATAGTGGCAGAGACATCTAGGGGGATACCGTAGATGCCTTCAGTGGACATGGTCATCTGGCCAATAAATCGGTTGATGGATGTCCCTTTGAAGGCAATGACATCAGGCATGTAAGGCCCGAGAAAGCAATAGGCTATGAAGAGAGAGCCGATAACCGGCAGCGCGGGCCCAATGGTGCGTCGCGCAGCTTCCATGAGCAGACCAACCAACAGAGCCCCGACGATGACGTCAGCTAGAATTGGAGAACCATAACGACTGTTAATGGCATCCATATTGATAATAAGATACAGTGAACAATAGACGGCTACCAGTGCCACAATAATGTCCAGGAGTGGAATGCGGTGGTGTTGCGAGAAATATTTTAAGCCGAAGTATGGCTTTTTTAATAGAGGGTAATTGAGAAAAACCAGGGCCATGGCAAAGGCAAGGTGAATGGCCCGGACGTAAGTGGTATCCAGGAGAACAAACTTGGGCAGCGAAAGTTGGAACAGACTCCAGCAGATGGCAATGGTGGGGATTAAATAACGTTGCCAGCCCTCTGGACGTCTACCGATACCGGCCTCTTCATCGGCCATTTTCTGGGCATGGTCAATGCCGTCATCATATTCAACTTCAAGCTTACTCATAAAATTATTCCCTTCTCATTGACCTGTAGGGTATTCGGTTTGTTGTTCGTCGGCTGGAATGTAAAACGTAATTCCGCTCTATGGGTTTAAAGGCTACCTTGGAAAATTATCTTTTCAGCCAAGATCTGTATTGCGCGCGAAGATTCATCCTCGGAATATTGACTCCATGTCCGCGGTCATTTTCTTACATGTCCAGATCTTGCACAAAAAACCTGATTTTTCAAAGTACCCTGAAGCTGTGTGATTATCAGTAAAACTCAATCAAAAAAAACAAAAAGCACGAATTGACCTCGCCCTGATCATGAATGTTCAGACTGCGTTTTGCCGGTAGCAGAAAACACAACCCCCCGATAACAATGGAACGGTCATCGGGGGGAGATCAGCAGCTGAATTAATTCATCAGTCCTGCTTCTTTATAGTACTTCATGGCACCGGGGTGAATAGGCGCAGACAGACCTGTGAGCATGCTCTCTTTGGTCAGATGTGCATAGGCTGGATGAAGTTTTTTGAACTCCTCAAAGTTATCGAAAACTTCTTTGGTAATAGCATATACAGTATCAGCAGAGACCTTG
>JACKQG010002107.1_pt1 | contig 26450 bp, 7 predicted proteins | sample 8237621 | NCBI WGS metagenome assembly JACKQG01 (sample SAMN15677084, study PRJNA649215) | marine metagenome | biome: marine; feature: Black Sea; material: saline water; isolation source: suspended particulate matter (SPM) from the Black Sea western gyre | collected 2013-06-09/2013-06-10 | depth... | reverse complement strand
ACTCCTTTTTCTCAAAGGTTAGTGTGATATCTCCTTCATGATACACGATCTCCAATAGAGGCAGAGTTCTTGCATTTTCATTGCCCAAAACTCCCAGGGTAATTTCTTTCCCTCGTAGGAACTTTTCTATGATGACTGGTTGATTGATGGTCTCAAACCTTTCCAAAACTCCACTGACCAGTTGGTCGTAGCTATGGATAACAGACGCGTCATTGATCCCTGCGCTACCCCGTCCGGCTACTGGCTTGATGAAAAGCGGATATTTGAAAGGCGGGTCGTCCCGAAACACCTTGCAGTCTTCCTCCGATCTAGCCAAGCAGAAAGGCGATGTTGGTAAACCCTCTTGCTGCCAGAGCCTTTTCGCCAGTGATTTATCCGTGGCGATGGCTATTGTGAATGTGTCGGAGCCGACGTAGGGTATCTCCAGTTCTTCAAGGATCGCGGCTTCTACCAGACTAGAGACATTGAAGACAAGGTCAACTTGTGAAGACTGTAGATCGTTGATGAAATTGGGGCCCCAATGAATCTGGCGGATGTTGTAGCCAGCTTTGGTCAACGCCCGTTCGTGATGTTCCACCTCGGAATCTGTCTCGTCGACAACGTTGTCGGCACCGATGAGCTTTTCTTGAATCGCAAAGTTTCCTCGTTTCTTGTTCAGTAGGCCGATTTTTAATTTTGCCATTATAGTTCGCACTCCTCTATATCATCTCTCGTTTTTGCCCACACTATGCACAAACCACAAACGGATCGTGTTGTGGCAAAAAAGGATGTGGGCAAGTGATTTATGCCAAAAACGAGTTTGCATACTATGGGGATATGCCGAAGTATTTGCCCAATATGAGCTATTCGTGTCGTACTATTAGACATGAATGTGCCCTTGAGAGATTTTGTTGTAGCTTAATTGTTCCTATGAAACAAGTATTCCACTCAAGTCCGCTTTGCTCAAATCGGCCCAACTCAGGACAGCCTTGCCCAATACTGCCTGGATGAGCACAGCCCCTCACAGTTAGCACCCATCGGGTTTGCACCGTTCAGGTCTACGTATGTCAAATTGGCCTTTTCCAGGTTGACCCCACTCAGGTTAACGAGCATCATTTTCGCGCCCTGCAGATCTATCGGTCAAAGTTGACTAAACAAAGAAGCAATTTCATCGTCTGTAAATCGCATGACTACTCCTCTGAGGAAACAGATACCAGACCAGAATATTCGCGCTCTGGCTATTCGTGTTTCGTCCCATCAGGCATGATCGCGCCCTGCAAAGTTGCGTCCTGTAAATCTGCACCTTGCACATTGGCATTATGAAGATTTGCATTGGACAGGTCGGCATACTTCATGGTTGCTTGAGACAAGTTCGCACCAGATAGGTTAGTACCCGACAGATCTGCTTTATACAGGCTTGCTCCGGTCAGGTCTATGCCTCTCAGATCCATACCCTTCAGGATAGCTTTGAACAAATTCGCTTCTTTCAAGTTTGCACCTTTCAGGTTGACGTCCGTCAGGTCTGCGTATGTGAGATGCAGTCGGGTACGGCGATCAAGCAATTCATTCATTTTTTCCTGGGTAATTTTGCTCATTTCAATAAGCCTCTTATCAAAGAAATTCTATTGGATACGATCCGCAATAAGACTCCAGACTATGCTTCTGGAAAACTTGTAGCTTCCGAAAAGGACGGGTTTGGAGGTAACGACTCGCGTCCATTGGTTTTACGGGCTTGCTCAACGCGAGTGACCGATAATGGAGCCAGTTTTGGACGACGAGCATGGATAGGCATTTGGTGTTTTGTTTCCCCTGTCACATAGCGGGTCAGTTCGCTGACACTCAAGTGTTTGATCCCTAACCGCTCCAATGTGCGGCCCCGGCGCCAATAATCGGTTTGGTGGGCAATACAAGCCAGACGAATGATGCTTTCCATCCCTCGCACGGAGACTCCGTAATGATTCCCAAGCGATGCTATGGGCACCAGGCTCATGGGGATATCTTCAGTAAGGTAGCGATGCGATAAGGTCGCCGGTGCGTTAATGCCCCGGTAACCGGGCTGGTTGTGAATAGCTTCATACAGGTTTTCTCCATCGGCGTTATAGGCCATCTTGAGCCATTCCTTGGCTGTAACAGCCCGTACACCGACAGCGGATGCAACAGTGACGCGTTCGCGGTCCAAGACTTCCATCAGGCGTGCTACGGTTGGGGTAACACCCTCCAGGTAGAATTGGAACTCACCTTTTGTGGCTTCGATCCATCCCGCGTTGAAAATGCTGATGGTAGGATGAAAGATAGCACCGATATTGTTTAAGCCGGTCTGAAGTACATCCCCCCCATCGATGAATTGGGGATAAGCCGAAGCCAGTTTTTCTAGAACCATGGGTGTGTCTGTGGCCGGTAAGGCAGCGAGGGGCACGGCGTTTTTGATCCGAAAAATGCGAGCCTGGGCTGGGCCATCTGAACGTGAGGCATAGATGAATGTTTGGGCTTCTGCGACCGTCACCCCATTTGCACACCCTTCTTCATCGAGCACTCGGTTGAATTCGATGGCGCCTAGTGTGCGACCTGGATTGAGAACAACGACCTGCCCGGTCTGTAGGTAAGGAGCTGCTTCACGGGCAATATTATAGTGAGCGTAAGCTGGGGTTACCACCATGACAATATCGCAGTTGTCGATAGCGACCTTCATATCCGAGGTCACGCAAGCCAAACGGCCGAAACCCCTTGGGCCAGCCGGATCCTGACTTTCCAAGGTTATACCGCCTCGCGCCTGGATTGCGGCGATGTTTTCTAATGTTCGATTATAGAGCGTTACTTCAAACCCCATGATGGCCAAATGAGCAGCCATGGCCTTTCCCCCGTTACCGGCTCCAATTACTGTATAGCGTGTTTCTGTTTTCTTCATGAGTCCTCCTGGGCTACGATGTAAGTAATGATAGATTTGTAAGGTTTGCAATCCGGTCGCGCTCATTGAGGGGGCTTCCGGTGGTTGGCTCAATAGCAATACATGCCCCACGGCCATCTATGCGAGTGACGATTTGCCCTCGTCCAAAGGGGTTATTCTTGAGTTGGGGAGCATCTAAAATTCCAGTTTGGATTGCCCGTGCCAGGGTAGGCGCGTCAACTAAGGGATCAGCGACCCCTTCGGGTGCTAAATCCCGAATCGCTTCTAGGGTGATTGCTGCCTCTTGGGTTAATTCGGCCACCCGTGTTTGGATGCGTTCATCCTGAGTCATATCCGGCCCTCCCAAAGCATTCTCAACCGAACGCCGGGCCAGCTTGCAGGATTCGATCACATTCTCAGCTGTAGCCGCATGGTCGGCCTCGGTATACCCTACAACGTGGACAATGTGGGGGTGCAGGGCCATTTGCAAGTAGACACTTGCGGCGAGATGAGCACGTGCGGCATCGAAATCGACCGGATAACTCAATAAACCGGTGCGGGTTTGCCGCCAGATACGGAAGTCTGGCTTGGCTAATGATTCGATCATCTTGATAATGGCTAGCATCTTTGCCAGGTCCATGGCATCCGTGAGGCCCGGCGGACTATTGAACATCATCTGGGCGATGTAATCTTTGACCCCGAAAGCGCGCGCGTTATATGCCGACAGGTAGGCTGCCACAACAAATAAAACATCGGGAGCATCACGCATTCCCCAATGGTGAGGTTCATTGACCTCCACCGGGATGGAACGTTCCCCATACCATCTCATCAGTTTCTGATGTTCTCGAATCGAGCCATCCAGATCCCATGGCCCGCGGCCGTCCATCTTATTGAACCAGAAAATTGGAATTGCGGCCCAGGCATTATGGATCGTCTCAACGAACATCTCAGCCAGACGAATGAAATCATCTGTTCCCGAATATGTGCGCAGAAGTGGATAATTGCCCAAACGGCTGGCTATGTAGAGAGCAAGAAAATCTTCCGCGCTGCGTACCGGTACGCCTCCGGCACCGCGACGACGTGGGTTCTGCCGCTCCGGGTGGAAATAGTTTTCTTGAGCATCCTGATCGGTCCCCAAGGAAATCACATCCAGCACTTCAGAAACAGCAATTTCTTCAATTCCTTGAATAGTTGCATCTATGCTCGGTAAACCGAAATGATGGCGAAGCAGCGGGAAGGGTGATTTCCAATGAATACGCTCGATAACGGTTTGGGGGTAATCGATTTCAGTTTGTCCTACTATTTTTCCACCACGTAGATAGACCAATATCTGGCCGGGAGATTCGGTGCCATCAAAACAGGCGTCGAAGAAACCCAGTTTGCGGGCTCGTTCAGCTACCGGTGGTGTGCCCCCAAATACGAAACGCACTCCGGATGTGCGTAGTTCATCGGCGGCTTCTGCAAATTCAGCCAGCAGGCGTTCCCCATTATCGGGAGTCAGGCGGTAAGAGACACCCACCAAATCTGCCTTTTCGCGATGGGCTGCTTCCAGGATTTTTTCAATAGATACTGCCGGGCCAAGAAAGACCGTACGCCAGTTGGCTGATTCAGCCAAACGATGGAAATTTGATATCCCCGCTACATGGACGCACTCGCCTAAAGCACCGGAAACTATAGTTCTCACAGTACCTTCTTTTTAGGTAGGTGTATTTTTTTGGTTGTGTAGTTGATCATTCCGTTGATGCTCGTATATCCAAGCGAGAAGAAAATACTATCAAAACCACTTTTCATGTTTTCCCTGCCACTATTGGTCAAACATGAACCGTTCGAAATCGACAATAGCGATGCGGTAAGTGCCCTTTACACGTTTGGCTTGAAGCTCGCCGCTGTGAATATGCCTGCGCACTGTAGGAACACCAACACTCATACGCTTGGCGTTATCTTTCGTAGTCAGGTAGTTTCTTCCAGCCATAATTTCTATCACAATGTTGCGCTTGCGCTCTCTCAATAAAAACCGTCAAATAATTAGAAATGTGACTTGTTTCTATTCTTAAGTGGATCCCATCCTATTCTTTCCGCAAGTTCGTCAAACCGCTTGCCGAGATTCGCTGCCCGTTGGCTCGTTTTCCGATGGTTGGATGAAAAAAAGGTTTGCGTTCGCACTTCGATTTCTTGAAATAGACTGATTGCCTCTAGACGATTGGCTCCATCCTGGTAAAGGGTTTCTATCGAATCAAATGCCAGATCCCATTCGCCAAATCTGATCTGCCGCATAGTCATGCTCTGTTGCTGTTGGTGTTCAGTGTGCGAGGATTTTTCCTGGATTAATTGCTTGGACAGAGCTTCTTTGGCTTGATCGTGAGATATCTTCACTTCCGAGTCAGATAATTCAAGCTGCCGCAGCTCATAACGCAGCCAGCCACATAATTTAAGTGCCAGTTGCCACTGCCCATCGGTCATCGCTACAGATAATTCACTTTTCCAGATCTCAATTTGCTCACTATTGGTTGTATTTGTCACTGTGTTTGAGACTCCTTTTTGTTCTTAGATTGCTTTTCCGCAATGTAATCCATATATCGCTGAGTAACGCTCTCATATTCACTATATTCCGGCGTTCTTTCCAGAATGGTGAACTTGATCCACTGGGCAATGATCGAGTCTGCGATGTAATACTGGCGTTCATCCTTGCCAATCAGGTCGAAATCAGCCAGTCGTTTTAGATAGGAGCGCACCTCTCCCGGCGTTCGCTTGAGTTGAGCGGCGACCTCGGAGAGGGTTTGTTTACCCTCTTCAGCTAATACCAACAACACCGAGCGCAATGTGGTCTTACCGCGGGCCTCTGCCAAAGTTGTCTCCACCCGATACTGGCAGTACTGGTAGATTCGTCCATCTTGCATCAGGATATCATCATAAATTGCACGATTCAAAATATCATCACTATCATCTTCTCGATATAACTGGCGCATGGCAGTTGTCAGACAGTTTAAATAAAAGGGGTTCCCTGAAGAAAATTCAAAGAGTCGCGCGATGATCTCCGGTGTCGCGAGTCCTTCCGGCAGGCTTTTGTTGCAGAACTCGGCGGTGGCCATCTGGTCAAAAGGGGGCACATGCACAATTTGGAACTGATCGAACAGAGGTGATGTTTCAGATTGTACGACCCGCTTTACCATGTTGGTATTCGAACTAGCGATGATATACCCCACATCGATCTGCTGGCTGAGGATTGAACCTACCACACTTAGCGTTTCCTTGATATTCGGGAAGCTGTCAAATTGGGTGACGCTATGAAACTCGTCCAGGATAAGGATTGGCTTTCTGCCCGTTTTCTGTGCCATGGTCTCCAGGCATGTCAACGCTGTTTCTAACAGCAACCGTTCGTCAGGCCGGTTATTTTCCATCTCTTTGGCCATCTTCTGGGCGGTGGCGATGATAGTATCTTCTCGTGTTTGGCCAGCAATGGACAGCAATCGAGCCGCATTAATAATTCCGCCAGGCGACTCTAGATACTCTCCATCAGCTTCTATGAAGGACTGGCTGATGGATGCCATCAGCCGGATAGCGAAGACGGATGGCACAGAGAGGTTGTCGGCCACATTGAAGTACACAGGTATCAGGGACGAACGACGTTCGAAGATCTCATCTGCAAATCGTTGAGCGATCATGGTCTTGCCGATTCGACGTGGCCCAACCAGCGCCATGTTTGCCCCATTACCTTGTTGGATCAGATCAGCATTACGGTGCAGCGCTGCCAGAATCTCATCTCGGTCAGTAAAGATCGCGCGTTCGCGTTCTTTGAGTAACATATACGATGCCTCGCTCTAATTCTTGCTAACGTTTCAAAACACGCTCTGCGAAGTCAAAAGTGAGCAAGCAGAATATTATGCCAATCGGCCTAATATTGTCGATTATAATGCGTTTCCAAAATTTATGCCAATCGGCCTAATTTATAGATTAACCCCATTTGCGTTCGAGTCACAGTGGATGGTAAGGCTATGACTAACCCACATTGTTGCGGATTTGTAGTTTTTTATTTTCTACCGTACATCCAAGAAATAGGACGCGGATTACACGGATTTGACGGAATTTCGCGGATAATTTCTGCGGTAATTATATTTTTCAGATTGATCTACCCAAAAAATTTGTTTGAATCCGCGTGAATCTGCCCAATCTGCGTTATCCGCGTTCCGATTTTTAATATGTTTGCTCAAATGTACGGTAGCGAAGTTTTTTATATTAAATTTGGAGTATTTGCTTGACTTCTAGGATTCAGATAACGCCACCAAAACATATGTCCCCGTAACGCTCTGTTCGGTGAAAATTCTGGCTAAGGCGCCTTCATATGGTTTCTCATCAACCCAACCACCCATACCGCCATTTGCTGTTTCATCCCAATAGACGATTGTCGCTTCTAAGAGTATTACGTCACCAGTTTGAGGATCATAATACATAATGCCAAACGCAATGGCGTCCTCTAGCATCTCGGCAGATAAGGCAAATGAAATCATCAGGTCATCATCTAATGAGGTTAAAAATTCATCCCGACTGCTAACTTCAATAGTTAGTGCTTTGAGTATCTCCCAACGATCTATGGAGGGGATTTCAGTTGGCACCCAATTGGTTGTATTAATAAATGATCCGATATTCAGTTGGATCTCTTGTCGTAATCCTGATTCTTCAATTGTCTGGAAACTCCATTGGCCGGTGACTGGAATACCGAGTGGGCCTTCCGTATTTTTTGACAAATTCTCAATTAAAGCCAGGGAGCAGGCATCGTCCCCAAGGATCATGCGCCAACGCAAATTAAGGTCGAGGAAGTTTTTCGTATCAACAAATTGAATTTGCGCAGAGTCTCCGATGTTAGGAGGCAGTTCAACCAAATCTCCCACGCTGGGTATAAAGTGGGGACCGCTGCCAATATGGGCAAGATATTCAATTTGTTCTTCGCCCGAATTTCCTTCATTTATCGACGACAGCATATCTATCAAGACTGTGGGAATTGAACCAGAAAGCAATACCTTGCCCGTATTTGGATCAACAAGAACGATCTTTGGTAGCAGGCCAGGCAATTGAACAACAATGGGTACGGTTTCGGGGGGGGAAGAAGGCTTTGGGGGAGAAAAAGGCTTTGGAGGGGAAGAAGGCATGGGAGGTGAATATACACCGCAAGTATAGAATTCAATATCGACCAAAATGTCCAGGCCACACTGGATACCTACAGCCGTATCAACCCCGTCGCTACCCAAGAAAATATCAACTCCAGGACCGCCCACAAAGAAATCATTGTAAACGGAACCGAGTGCGCTTTCGACACTTGTAAATCCAGCCATTCCAGTCGCTTTTCTCGCTGTAAAATCAATATGCACTCCAGATTGATATAGACTGTAATCGAGCATATCACTGCCTGCGCCGCCGTTGATATTGACAGACAATCCAACTGCGTCGGGCGAAATGATGAAACGGTCATTAGCGCTGCTGCCGATTACGTGTTTGACCACGCCACCAGCATGGGCAGCAATATTGCTGCCAGCCTTGGCAACAACACTACCCAATACCAAAGTCAGGCTTTCGCTGGTGCCAGAGAAATCCATGATGTCTTCTGCTGCATCCGTTCCATCAGCGATTAGATCAATGCCCCAATCCTTGCCAAAGAACAAAGTATCAGTACCTGGGCCACCATCTAATTGATCAATGCCTTCGCCACCATATATCCGATCATTTCCACTGCCGCCAAAGATAATATCAAAACCAGCCTCTCCATAAAGCAGATCATTACCGGAGCCGCCGGTCAGCGTATCACCGCCATCGCCGCCATGGAATTCAATTGCGTAGCTGCTGCCGGTCAGTGCATCGCGACCAATGCTGCCGATGACTTTTTCTACCTGGCTGGCACCACTGAGAGCAAAGTTGGCTTCACCAGTAACCAGGTTCATTCTGACTTCAAATCCAGAGGAGGAAGTTGCAGTGACATACTGGCTGAAATCGAAGGTATCGAAACCGCTGCCGCCCGAGACACTTCCCGTGAGGATGGCCGCGTTTGTGAAGATGAAAGTATCATTCCCAGGTCCGCCATCAAGGCTAATATTTTGTGAGCTTTCAATCTGGAATGTGTCATTGTTGCTGCCGCTGTTGAGTTTATCCAGGCCGGAGAAAGTCAATGTCTTGCCGGCGTTTTGGTAGCTGGTGGTCGTGCCCATAACCCAGCGATTGGTGCTACCGAGACCGGTAAGTGAATCTCCGCCACCACCCGCAATAATCGTATCGACATTATCAAAGCGTGTGGTCACATTGGGGATCGTTCCAATAAAGCTATCAATAGAGCCCGTCTGAGTGAGGTTGATATCAAAGCCCTGGGAGTAAGCACTCAGGTCTAAGTTGTCAGTTCCGATGCCACCATCAACTGTCCCAGTGAGTTTGGCGCCATCAGTAAAGACAAATTGGTCAGCACCGGCTTTGCCGAAGAAACTCAATGCCTGACTGCCACCAAACTGATAGGTGTCAACCTGGCCTCCGCCAATCAGCGTTTCGAAACTGGAGAATTTCAAAGTGCGTCCGCCGCTGGTGTAGGTGTGATTGTCAACTGCGCTGACGTCCCAACTCCCGACTGCGTCTAAGCCCGATAGTGAGTCGAATGCCCCGCTTCCCTTGATCTCTTCAACATTATCAAAGCCACCCATAACGCCTGCCGAACCAGTCCAACCTTCTGCTGTACCATGGCCGCTCAGGGTCACATTGCGGGGGCTAATGTACAGGCTGAAATCAATGCGATCCTCTCCGGTTGCAGTATCAATAATCCCGCTCATGCTGCCGCCATTCTGGAAGTTAATTTGATCTGCACCGCTGCCGAGGAGCAGGCTTTCGATTTCTGCGCCTGAAGCACTTACTTGGGATCCGGAGCCATTATCGACAACCAACTGGCTCCCAACTGTAACTGTGAAGTCCACGGCATAGGTTGAAAAATCGATGATGTCGGTTCCTGTGGCAGAAACGATGCTGTCCGAGCCGAAATCGGCATCGAAGAAATAAGTGTTCTGATCGGCGCCGCCAGAGAGCGTGTCATCGCCGAGATTGCCATTGAGCTGATCATCACCTGCATCACCAAAGAGCTGGTCGTTGCCGGCTCCGCCATTGAGGGTGTCATCTCCATCGCCGCCCCTGAGAATATCAGCACCGCCGCCGCCTGTGAGCTGATCATTGCCTTCATTGCCTTGCAAAATATTGTTACCCAGTGTATCGGTGAGTGTATCTTCTCCGAGACCACCATTGAGGGTATCGTTATCTTCGTCACCATCGAGCTGATCATTACCGGCATCACCGAAGAGCTGATCCTGGCCAGCATTACCGTTGAGAATGTCTGCACCTTCGCCGCCGTTGAGCGTATCATTATCATCGCCACCAAGCAAGGTATCATTCCCGCCGCCGCCGTTGAGTGTATCGGCACCGGCCTGACCTTTGATCTGATTGACATTTGAATCACCGGTGAGAGTATCCGGGCCGCTGCCGCCGACTACATGTTGGATATTGATTACACTGGCTGTCCCAGTGGCCGTACCGGCTTCCAGATCAACAGTGACTGAGGTTGTATAGCCCCTGTAATCTATTGTATTTTGGCCAGGCCCACCATCGATGGTACCTGTTCCACCAGCAAGTTGAACGCCATCAACACTAAAGATGATCGTATCATCACCGGCACCGCCGAGTATTTTTTCGACACTGCTACCTGTATAGATTGTTTGATTGCCAAAGCCATCTTCGACAATGATGCTGCCTAATACGATCTGAATATCTTTGGTCACCTGGGTGAAATCGAAAATATCCGTACCACCGCCAACGGTTTCAACGACAGTGTCCACCCCCCAATTATCAGTGAAGATGTAGGTATCATCCCCAGGACCGCCGACCAGCAACTCATCTTGGGGTCCGCTGATGATGGTGTCATCGCCCTTGCCACCGATATAGTGCTCGATGTTGGCGACTGTCATGCTAATGCCACCAGCTGTGACGCTGGCTGCCCCCAGGCTCATGGAAACACTACTGGAGTAGCTGCTCAAGTCCAGGATGTCCTGTCCGTCGGCTCCATCCAGCTTGCCGCTGAAAGTAACCCCGTCAAGGATCACGAAGGTGTCTGCGCCAATCCCAGCTGTTAGGGTTTCGATATTGTCAGCAGTGTGAGTGACGTTGTTCGCGTTTACATCGGTGATGGTTAGAATGCCTGATAAGGTAAAACGCAGATCAACTGTCGCAACGCTGAAATTCAAGTTATCTGAACCCGCATTGAGATCTTCGTTTACAGTATCATCACCCCAACCATCACCGAAGAAGAATGTGTCATCACCCAAGCCACCAATGAGAAGATCGTTGCCAGGGCCGCCAGTGATGTGATTCTTTTCGTTATTGCCAGTTAGTGTATCTGCGCCGCTGCCACCAATCAAATATTGAATATTGAATACTCCAGCTGTGTTCGTGGCTGAACCGGCAATCAGATCGACGACAACTGGGTTTGATTGGCTATACGCAGCATAGTTGAGGGCATTGTTTGTACCTGCAGCTCCATCGATATTTCCAGTCAGCCCTGCCCCATCCGAGAAGACAAATTCATCTTTGCTCCCAGCACCTGTAAGATTTTCGATGGAGCTAAAGGCAAAGATTTCATTCAATGATCCGGTGTTGCTGCTGGCAATCTTGAAGGTGTTGTCTGCATTGTAGGCGGTCAACTTATCAGATTTACTGCTGCCCACCAGGTCATTGAAATTGTCGAAGCCAACGCCCAAGGAGCCTTCAGTGCCTGCGTAGCCATCTACGCTGCCAGCGCCAGTCACGAACACACCCCGAGCGCTGCCGAAGCCGCTGAAGTCCAACGTGTCTTTCTGATCGCCGCCAACCAGCTTCTCTACCGAGGAGAAGGTCAAGAGATTGTTGAGCTCACCTTCATTGTCTGCTGTCATTGCCCAGGTGTTGGCCAGATTGGCACTTATCAACGTGTCATTCTCGGTGCTGCCCACCAGGTCATTGAAATTATCAAAGCCAACGCCCAAGGAGTCTTCAGTGCCTGCGTAGCCATCTGCGCTGCCAGCACCTGTCACGAACACACCCCGAGCGCTGCCGAAGCCGCTGAAGTTCAACGTGTCTTTCTGATCGCCGCCAACCAGTTCCTCGACCGATGAGAAGGTCAAGAGATTGTTGAGTTCGCCCTTATTGGCAGCCGTCATCTCCCAGGTGTTTGCCAAATTGGCACTTGTCAACGTGTCGTTCTCTGTGCTGCCGACCAGATCATTGAAATTGTCGAAGCCAACGCTCAAGGAATTTTCAGTGCCTGCGTAGCCATCTGCGCTGCCGACACCTGTCACGAACACACCCCGAGCGCTGCCAAAGCCGCTGAAGTTCAACGTGTCTTTCTGATCGCCGCCAACCAGCTTCTCTATCGAGGAGAAGGTCAAGAGACTGTTGAGTTCGCCCTTATTGTCAGCCGTAATCCCCCAGGTGTTGGCTAGATTCGCGCTGGTCAGGGTGTCATTCTCTGTGCTGCCGACCAGATCATTTAAATTTTCAAAGCCAACACTCAATGAGTCTTCAGTGCCTGTGTGGCCATCTACGCTGCCAGCGCCTGTCACGAACACACTGCGAGCGCTGCCAAAGCTGCTGAAGTCCAGGGTGTCCGTCTGGTTACCGCCAACCAGCTTCTCTACCGAGGAGAAGGTCAAGAGATTATTGAGTTCACCCGTATTGTCAGCCATCATCTCCCAGGTGTTGGCCAGATTGGCACTGGTCAGGGTGTCGTTCTCTGTGCTGCCGACCAGATCATTGAAATTATCAAAGCCAACGCCCAATGAGTCTTCAGTGCCTGCGTGGCCATCTACGCTGCCAGCAGTTGTCACGAACACACCCCGAGCGCTGCCGAAGCCGCTGAAGTCCAGGGTGTCCTTCTGGTTACCGCCCACCAGTTGCTCTACCGAAGAGAAGGTCAAGATATTATTGAGGTCGCCCTTATTGTCAGCCGTCATCCCCCAGGTGTTGGCCAGATTGGCACTGGTCAGGGTGTCGTTCTCTGTGCTGCCGACCAGATCATTGAAATTATCAAAGCCAACGCCCAAGGAGCTTTCTGTTCCACTGTAGCCATCTACGCTGCCAGCAGTTGTCACGAACACGCTGCGAGCGCTGCCGAAGCCGCTGAAGTCCAGAGTGTCGCTCTGAGAGCCACCGACCAGTTTTTCGACTGAAGAGAATGCAAATTTGTCGTTGATCTTACCTGCATTGGCTGCTGTCACTTTCCAGGTGTTGGCCATGTTTGCACCGACCAGGGTGTCGTCATTGGAGGTGGCGACCAGGGCATCGAGATTGTCGAAACCGTTGCCCAGAACTACATGCGTTCCAGCGAAGCCATCGCTGCTGCCGTTCCCAATCAGGTTCACTGTCTGAGCCCCACTAAGGTTGCTCAGGCAAAGTGTATCCATTCCACCACGGCCATCGAGCTTGCCTGTCAGGCTGACCCCGTCGGCGAAGATGAACTCATCGCTACCGGGTCCACCGCTCAAATTTTCGAAGCTGCTAAAGGAGAAACTGTCCGCACTTCCGATAATACCGGCGTCGTTCTGGGTGATCTGCCAGGTGCTGCCTTCGTTGGAAGCCACCAGCGTGTCGGTTCCGGTGTCTGCGGTGACTGTCCATGAACCCAGGCTGGCACCTCGGGTTAGCGTATCAGAACCACTGCTCAGTGCTAAGGTAGCAGTAAAGCCTTCGGGGTCGTAATAGTAAACCGCGCGAGCCAACCCGAACCCGGTCAATCGATCCGCTAACAAAGCGCCAGTGCCATTGGAGCTGGCATCCACAGCCAAAGTGTCTGCATCCCCATTGCCATAAATGCGCAGATCGTATTGAGCGCCGCTCAAGTACAGGCCGGAAAGGGTGTTCAAACTGAACGCATCGGCATCTGCGCCGCCGCTGACAGCCAAGGCTACGTTCGTGGGCAGACTGTTGAAGGATATTTGATCGTCGCCGGCTTTTAGATCGAGGTTGACGCCTTCGATGCCGCTGACCTGCAATCCGCCGCTGCTGAAGCTGGAGAAACTGTATAAGGTCGAACCGTTGAGGGTGATTGATGAGGATGAAACTACCACAGTGTCAGCTCCGCTGGTGCCATCAACCAAGATATAGTCGGTGCCGCTGCTGTCATTGGCCGTGAGTGGGCCGCTCAAAGAGGAGGCAATCTTGTAGCTGTCAGAGCCGCTACCGCCGTCAATGGTCAGGCCGTATTTGTTGATGTCTGTCACTTTGATGACATCGTCGCCAGCGCCGCCGTAAACTGCGGAACTGCCATAAACGTTCCAGGGATTGCCAGAGATGTCGAAGCTGTCCTGGCCATCTTTGCCATCAACGACGAAGATCTCGAATGAATTGTCGTAGCGGTATGTGACGGTGGAGCCGCAAGTGGCAACGCTTTCGCCCACCGTAAAAGCTTCATCGCCGCTGGTACCGTTGATATAAAGGGCGTCGTCGCCCCACACACTGCTGTCTTTAACGAAGACGGATGTGGTTGATCCACAAACATTCAAATAGATTGTGTCGCTGCCTTCCATGCCATCGAGGACGATATCGCTCATTTCGATAAGGTTGACGGTGATGGTGTCATCACCAGCCCGGGCTGCGATGCGAATGCGCTCTGCGCCGCTGGAGGCCACATCGATGGATTTACTTCCAACGGTGATCTTGGTACCTTCGGCCAGAATGACATCACTCGAAGTTGATCCTAGAATGGTGAGTTCGTCGTACTCATCAGGATTGGTGCTGCTATCTGTGACCACGGCATTGGAGAGGCTGCCCAGGTCAAGCTCGTAACGGTCATCGCCGCCCTTGCCATCCATGGAGACTTTTCCGCCCCATCCACTTGCACGAATGATATTGTCGCTCGGTCCGGCGGTCAGCTCAACGTGATAAACGTTGCTCAAGTTCAAGCGGCCTTTGATCGGTGAAACCAGAGCGCTGCTGGCCAGGGTCAAGTCGGAGTCAGTAGCGAAAATGACTTTATCGGTCAAGGAGTTGACCCCGCCATTATATGTAAAGCTGGTGTATACCTTGGTGTAAAGTGATGCTGACTGCGCTTCGGTGAGCGGCTGACCTTCGGTGTAGCCGCTGAGATTTCCGGGGACATAATGGCCCTGTGTCGGCAGGCTGAGATCGTCTGTCTCGATAGTGAATGTATCTTCGCCTGCGCCAGTGCTGACGGTGAAATTGCGCAAACCAAATGCTTGCAAGCCATCGGAATCCAGTCTGATCATGTCAGCATGATTGCCAGCGCTGGTATTTATGGTGAAGGATTTTGTGTCGAAGAAGGTCAGGGCGGTGATATCCTGGCCGCCTGCTTTGCCCGTGATCTTATTGGATTTCTCACCTGCGATAATGGTATTGACGGCTTTGGGTAAAGTAACGGTCTGTGGAGCAGAGATCTCCGTGATGTATACATACCCTGCGCCATCCGTGTCCAGGGCATTGCCAGAGCGGCCATCCCATTGGGGGGCGCCAGCCAGTGCCAACGTACCATCAATAGCAACTGCATAACCGACATAATCCTGGTCAAAGGCATCAGAGCCGAAAAGCGGCTTGGTGACAGTTTGCAACTGCCAGCTGCCATTCTTCAGTCCGAAGGCAAAAGCGCCGCCTTCGTTGACATAGGTCGTTGTCGTGCCGCCAATGATGCGGGAAATGGATGCTTTATAAGCGCCTACAACCAAAATGTCTTTGTCAATAGCGACATCAAATCCGAAATAATCTCCAGTTGTAACTTCATAATAGGAGAATGTGCCATTGATAGAGAGCTGCTGCTGTTGGGTCCACGTGCTGCCGCTGCGCGTGAATGTATATGCGGAACCGGCTTTGCTGTCATTGCCAGGAGCGCCGACAAGGGCTGTGGGGCCATTGGTTGTTGACAAACTCAGGGCAACGGATGTACCGAAGAACTGGTTAGGCTGGCCACCGGTAGCGGTGAGTGTATCCTGTAAGTTCCAGGTATCTGCGCTGAAGGTGTAGACGGCAGCGCTGCCCGTATTGGAATTTGCTTTAGGTGCACCGACAATCAGTGTAGTATTGTCAAGCGCAACGCTGCTTCCAAAGGAAGTACTTCCTGTGAGCTTGGTGTGTTTTTCCCAAGTTCCGCTCTCACGTTCATACGTATAGGCTGCGTTCATATCAGGTGCGCCAACGACTGCTGTGTCTTTATAGATATCAACCGAGGAGCCAAAGTGGGCGCTGCTCGAAAGATCTGTCGGAGCCAGGCGCACATTCTCAAGCCAACTTGTTCCGACCCGGTCGAAGACATAAACCGCACCTTTGCCTAAGTTGGCGTCCGGAGCACCGACGAACAGACGATCTGTGTTTAGGCTTACGGCACTGCCAAAGTCATCTCCTGTGCCAGTCCCTGCTCCTTCGACCTGAGCTTTCAACGACCAGGTCTCCGCTCCAGGGTCCTGCTCAAAGATGAACGCAGCACCTCGGTTGTCGTATTGTGGAGCGCCAACCACGGCGGTGTACCCGTCAATATCGACATCAGCGCCAAACTTTGCAGTGGGCAGTTGAGCGGGGATCTCGGTGGATTTGTACGTCCACAGCGGCCCACGCTGGCGAAAGTTGAATAGCTCTCCTGCATCTCCCGTACCGACCAGGAAAAGTCCGGTGTTGACGAAGGCTACTCCGTGACCGAATTTATCCACATTGCCATCGCTGGTCAGGGTATAAGGCGTAGCTCCATCAAAAAGTGTGGCTTTATTGTTACCCGGATCTCCGGTTATTTTATAAAAACCATTGTAGACATAACTGGCGTAGTCTGAAAGCCAATCTGCACTGCTTCCATTGAAGTAAATATCCGCCGTCGAGCCAACCCCGAATTCCGCTTCTCGGGTGGTTCCATCCTTTAGCCCCGTTCTTACCGGATTGCCAAATTCTGTGGACCAATTGGAGTATTCGGTAGCAGTGCTAATATCCGTTACGCTGTACTGGCGCTTCAAGCCGCTTCCGGTGCCGATCCATACTTTGTTGCCGCTCAACTCAACGCTGGTGCCAAAGGCAGCATCATTGAGGCCATTGAAGGTGCGGCCATAAAAGACTTCAACCTTAACCTCATTGAGACGGCCTTCAGGGTGCGGCCAAACCCGAACACCGTCAGCGCAGTTACAATCATCGTTTGCTGGCGTCAACCAGTCCGTATAACTATCGTTCGTCCAGATGCCACCATCATCTGCACCGTCTGTATCTTCTACCTGAGCTTTGGTGCGAGGCGCAATTTTGGTGCCTTTATTGTCATCATTCCAGTCTGAATGAACGCCTCGCCAGTGCCAGTAGCTATCTAAATCTTGATGACCTGCATGGCACCACCAGCCATCATTGCCACTCAGGAAATCGTTGTCATCATTATCTTCCAGGCAAATCTGAGGCGTGCTCGATGGAATTGTATAGGTACTCGTGATGATCTTATGTGAGGTTGCTTCTCGGTCTGGATCGGGATCCCGCTCCCAGTACATGGCTGGCGGGAGAGTATCTGTATCGCTTAGACCCAGGAAATATTTTACTCTCGTTGTGGAAGAAAGAATGTTCAAATAGTCGGTGTATTCCTCAGTCTCACCGTCACCATCATCGAAGGTCAACATTTTATCTAGCATGGTGCCGCCCGAGGTGACTGTGGTGAAAGTCGTGAAGTATAAGCCGACATCATAGGGCATCAGGAATTTTTCTTTCGTCCAAGTCGCTCCGCCGCCGGTATACGTGAAGGCCACACCAACTTTACCTAAATTCAATTGGTAGCCAGATTTGGGCTGCCCACTGGAACTGATCCACAGGTTCGTGTCAGGAGCACCTACGGCAATGCGGGAGCCATCAATGGCCACACTGGCACCAAATCGTCCCACACCTGTGGGTCCGGTGACAGTTGACTTATAAACCCAACTGCCGCCGCTACGCTGATACACATAAAACTTATTCGCCCCTGGTGAACCTACTACCAAATTGTCCCCGTCCTTATCCATGTCAAAGCCAAATTCGCCTGACTGCGTAATGGTTTGGATCAGGCGCCAATATAGGCCTTCGTTGGTATATACATAAATTGAATTAACTCCATAAGCCGAAACGATCAGCTCTTTTTTGCCTGGGTCATAGATTACTTTTCGTCCAAAGTTGGTGCCACCGCTGAGCGCCTCCGCGCGGTACAAGCCTATATCGGCATTTGTGATGTCATTTTCATCCACGTCTCCGTCGGTGGTATAGGTGCGGATGTTTCCAATTCCCTGGCGGATGATGTTATTGGAGCCGTCGGTATGATTGAAGCCTGGCACACCTACGACCAATAATTTATCCGCTAAGGCAACTGCCTTGCCAAAGAATTCACTTTCTGCCGGTGTGCTGGAGGCCAGGTTATGGGAGCGGGTCCAGGCAACCTCATCACAGGCGCCACCACAATATCGTTTATGGCGGAAAAATACGTATACTTTGCCCTGGTTGATGCTGTTGCCGTCATAATCAGGGGCGCCCACGGCGATATAATTTTTATAGACCGCAACGCTGGCTCCAAAGTGATCGCCGGCATTGCCTTCATGGGTAGCTTCATCGGGTGGCAGGCCGCCATCTGCGGTCAGGCGGGCGACCATACTCCACCACTGATTGCCACCTTCAAAGACCCAGGCAGCACCTTGCTCGTTGTTTTCGCCTTTGTAGTTCGGAGATCCTACGACTGCTCGGACATACTCAGTGCCGATCGTGATGCCTACTGCAGCACCAAAGCGTTCCCCATCTTGCTGGCTGACAGATTTCAGGGTGGCTCTTTTGCTAAATGTTTCATCCCCTTCGCGACCATAAACATATGCTTCTCCGGTGCTGTTGGCGCTGGGCGCCCCCACTAGCACATAGCCGGTGTTGAGCAGGTCCAGCGCGATACCAAATTCTCCACTCCCACTGAAGCTCGATTTATACGGCCACTTATTGATTAATTCGCTGCTCTTATATTTATAGTAATAAATACTATTTGCGCCTGGTGCGCCTACCAGAATACGACCGTTGGTGTTATCCACATCCACAGCAGTGCCAAATTTGTAATTCGAGCTGCCACCACGCAATTTCCATTCTTGCGTCCAGGCACCGTTGACCAGCCGGTAGATATACACTGCCCCAGTATCATAGCCACGGTTGACGTCCTGAGGTGCGCCAACGGCTAGCAGAAGGCCATCGATCGCGACAGCTTTTCCGAATCCCCCGCCGCCGCCGGACAGCCGATCCTCGGGATAGAGCTTGGCAACCTCGTTCCAATTGTCTCCGCTGCGGGAATAAACGAATACTACACCCGCAATTTCGCCAACCCGATCAGCGCCGACCACCAGGGTGTTGCCGTCCTGGCTGAGGGCCAATGCCTGACCATAGGATTTTGGTTCGGGCGAATTGATTCCGGCCAATTTGACTTGCTGCCGCCAACTGATCACACCGTCAACAGTTACCGAATGCAGCACCAGGTTGGTCAGGCTCAGGTCTGCCAAATCAATGGTTTCGATAGCCAGGTCGCTAACAGCATCAGGCATGGTAACTTCGAAACTATCCATGCCATGTACCACCAAAGGTTCCAGACCGGTGAAGTTGAAGGTATTGCCATTGACAACGACTTTGCCCGCTCGTGAAACCGTGCTGCTGGGTGTATACGTTCCACCAATGGAGCCATCGCCAGAGAAGCGCAAGGTGTCTCCCTCGCTGTTGTGGGCGCCGCCGTTGAAGACAATATTGTTGATCGTGCTGTTGGGTGCGCTGGTGCTGAAATCGACGAAAACCAGGTCATCACCATCATCGCCATTGAGCGTGACAGTTTGCTGGGCGGCGACATCATTGGCGATATTGAAAGTATCATCGCCACCGGCGGCATCCACACGCAAAGGCATCTCAAACGTTCCACCACTCAACTTGAAAACATCATCGTTGTCGCTTAACAAAACACGCAGCTCGGCATCCCGCACGTTGATATCCATTTCCATGACCAATGTGCTGGGATCAGAAACCAAACCTAGCGAAACCGAGCCGTACGTGTTCGCACTGCTGAGACCATTATCATTGAATAATTTCTGGAAATCAGCCAGCCAGGTTGCGGTCTGCACTGGGAATAATTGGGCAAAAGATTTGGCGATAAATGTGAGCGTGTTAGCTTCCTGGCTGGCTGAATGATCGAAGTGGACTGCATCTTCGCCCGCCCCACCGTCGATCAGAACCCGGATGTCGATCCCATCTAAGGAATCATTGTCCTCGAGATAAATTTGATCGCCGCCGCCACCGCCGTTGATGGCGAACACAGAATTCGATCCACCCAAGGGGTCCAGCTCGAGGTGGGTACTCTTCAAGAAGATATTATCTGCCCCCTGGCCTGCGTTCAATGAAACCTTCTCAACGGTCAAATAGATGATCTCAGGGTTGCCGGTGCGCTGCAGGGTTGTTTCGTTGATCGGCAGATTAATGGTTGTGTTGGGATCATTGGGATCAGGAACTGTGATGGTGCCAGTATTTATTGAACTGATCGTGTAGGTATTATCGCTGCTGTCACCCTGGTCGTAGAAAATGAGCATATCGTTGGAATAAGGCAGTTCGCCCTCGATGACCAATTTACCCAAGATTCCGTCCAGAGAGTTGCTTGAATTTCCTACGTATACTGTATCAAAACCACCGGCCATCTTCAAGGTAGTGAGCAAATAATCGGGTGTAGTGTATACCCGGAAACTATCATTCTGCTCACCCAGGGCAATTTCTAATTTCTCAGTCGTATTGCCAAAGTAGACCGATCCAGTGATGCCCATACCGCTGACATAGCCGTTTAGGAATTGGCCGCTGTTGACCTTGTCATCTCCGCTGTCGTTGATAATGACGAAGTCTTCACCTGCGCCGCCATAAATGTGGGCTGTGCCAGCAATGAAATCGACTCGGCGTAAGGAGGCAGGATTCAGGCCGAAGGGGGTCGCCTCCACCCGAACGGTGTCATCCCCGATCCCTGTATCGAGGTAAAGCAAAGTATCTGGAGCGGTGCTGTCAATGAATACCCGATCTGCCCCACTACCCGTATATAGATAAGCGTAATCGGTGGTGCTGGAGATGGAGCCGTTCTCCGCTCGCACGCCGTAGAAAATATGCGCTTTGGCGAGATTATTCGTCCCCATATTCAAGCCGCTGATGCCGATGGCCGTCATCTGGCCGCAAGCCCAATCCGAATTGACATCCGCATTGCAGTCCGCGGTATCGCCCTCATTGTGGGCTTTGAGCGTATCGGTACCATCTTCCCCGTGGAAAGAGATCGTGCCGTCGATATCCACCAACAAATTAGACGTATTGCCGACCTCCACGAGATCGCTACCAGTTCCGCCATAAACTGTCGCAGAAACACCCTCGGGAACATCACGTACTGTGAATATGTCGCTGCCAGTTCCCAGCTTGATGTGTACTTCTTCAACGGTGGCATACTGGATACTGCCGCCAGACCCCATGGTCAGGCCGGTGATGGTGTCGTCATTGAACAGGCCGTTATCTGTTGTCGCCCCTGCGAAAATATAGAGACGGTCTTTGTACCCGCCATTTCCGGCCGTATTTCCTGTGATTGAAAGATTTCCTGTGATACCGCTCAGATCACCGCTCAACGTGCCAAAGGTGGAAAGCGTATCGTCATAAACCCCATTGGTGGTGAAACTGGAGCGATCAGCCTGGCTGGAGACAAAATATTTATCTGCTCCCACGCCGCCGAATACGCTCAGGTTGCCATCGGCCTTCTGGATGAAGAAACGGTCGTCGCCAGGGCAGGGTTCTGTGTTTGCATCACATGCTGGTGGGGTGACGTCATTGATATTATCTTTCTTGGTATCACCATTCAAAGTGGTCGTACCGCCGTGATCTTGGAAAATGATGTAATCCATCCCTGCGTCACCATAAACGAGTAAAGTTCCCCCAGCGCCAGAATTTTCTATTGTGAGGGTATCATTACCGCCGCCGCTTTGAACTGTCGTATGGGTATCTTTATGGGTGGTCTTGACGGTGAAGTCATCTTGCCCTGCTCCCAGGGTGATGAACAGTGTCTCGGTATCGGCAGAGGTTTTGTTATAGGTGATCTCGCCGCCCATGCCCGTAATTTTGGTTGCGGTCAGTGTGCCGGTAATACCTGCGGCAGCTTCAACGGCACCGGGACCCACATCCAGGGTGTCATCCCCAGCGCCCATATCGATGACTGTTGTTGCCGTAGTGCCGCGCACAGTTAGTGTGTTCTTGCCGCTCCCTAGTCTGACATCCAAGTTCTCGATAGCCCCAGCGAAACGGTCGATGGAAACAGCTGCTCCGGAGGCCATGCCAAAACCAGTTAATGTGGTCAGGTTAGCGTTGGGGCCGCTGATCAAAGTGTTCTTCAGGGCGCCATCTTCGTTGTCTGTATCCCAGGCATCATTAATATAGACAAAATCTTTATCGCCGCCGCCGTAAATGACAACATCCGCATCGATGCCTTCTAAGTTATTAAGAGTAACTGTGCCGCTCTCTGTGTCGCTGTCGTTATAGTCAGTATAAATTGTGCTTAGGTTGTTGGCTGCGAAAATGCCATCAACCTTGATGTCATCGACTGCACGCAGGTCAACATACCAGCGCGTGGATTTGGCATCGCCCAACCAAATTGAGCCTAAAGTTTCTACCAGGTAGATATATCCAGTAGTCCGAGCGTACAACTTGCCCCCGCTCGAAAGTTTCATATTTCCAGAGACACTCACCATTGTGTTGGCATCTCCGGAACTGGTCAGCACTGCCGAGTTGATGACGATATCTTTGACGTTGCCATTTTCTAATAATGTAAAATTATAAACACTGGCAGGCCCGGCAGTGCTGACCCATTCCCAAGAAACGACCTTTCCATCGACTTTGACTTCTTTTCTCTCGATATCCGTGCTGCCATTCAGCAGCAGGTCGATGTCTAAGCCAGCTTTCATTTTCTCTACGGCCACAGTAACTGGTGTGCCCAAATTGGGCTTATAGCGACGAACGCCCATTGCCAGATGGATTGCCCCTTTGGCCTCCGCTGAAATCTTGGGAGCGGTCGTTGAACTCTGTTTGTTTGTGAACTGTGTCAGTACCGTGTTAACTTTTTCGCTGTCGCCAATATTGCCCTGCAGCGCTTCCAAGGTCAACTGATTGGTGTGGATCCTGGGCAATGGAGTAATGTCATTATCCATCAAGATATCGCCCTGTCCATTTTTGACGGTTGTGCTGCCATAGGGGTTGACGATCTCACCTTCTAGGATGATGGGAGAGCCATTCGTCACTGTGGTTTGAGTATGCTTGATCAGTTCAACCGAGGTCTCTTCGTAAGATGTAGGCTCGAAGGTGTAGCTGAAGGTAAACTCGTTGCCATCCCAGGCCAGATAATGTCCTACAGTAGAAATTATCGGCGCAGCAGGCAGATCGATGGCTGAACCAGCTTTGGTTGCAGAGAGCTTGAATTTATCGCTCGCTTTCTCAATGACGTAGTAAGTTTTCCCAAGCTCAAGTCCGGAAATGGCATCATCTTCACCGCTCGTATTGCCATAGATCAAGGCCTGGTCGTTGGCAAACCCATGATCCTTTATTTGAACCCAATCGTCGGCGCCATGAGAGAAACTGGCGTTATCATTCATCCACAGGAAATAATGTCCAGCCTGAAGGTTGTCAGAACCCGCACCGAGGTTGAGATCTACGGCTGAGCCGCCCATGGTCTTGGAGATCTTGAATTTATTCTCTTCTGTATTGACCACATAATATTTTTCCCCATTGGTCAGGCCTGATATCACCGCATCAGCGGTTACATAGGTCAGAATTTGTCCGTTCCTGAAACCGTGTTTCTCAAATGAAACGAAATCATCATTGCTAAAGGAAATTGTTTGAGCATCGTAAGTAATATCCGGCTGATTGCCACGATAGATAACGTCGATATCGTTGACAGTCAGCGGCAGCATCTTCCCGCTGTAAACCACATCATAATGATGCTCGATCTTTACATATTCAAAAGCAAATTGCAGGTTTGTCTTGGTACCCTTGATGACGCCCTTGGTACTATTGTCTTCATGGTCAATCTGGTTGACATCCAAGCGCAGGACACCGCGAGTATCATCGTTGAGCTTGATATCTCCGACATCGAAACCAGCGCTGTGGTCTGAGGTATTGAAACCTACGGGTTGGGCGTATTGGTTGCGGTAGAAACTGCCATCTGCATGCCAAATTATGTGAGGGTTTGAATAGATGACGATATCGGCTTCCAGATTGATCTCTCGCTTGGGGGTCAAATTCCCGCTGGTGTCTTCAGGCCCGATGCCATCCATGTCCGCATTTTTGTAATATCTGACTACGGTCGAGCGAGCGGCAATATTGAGGTCACGAGTGACTACTGTCACCGAGTCAGGCAAACTGACTAATGCCGAAGTCGCCGTTTGATTTGCAGCATCCGCGTCACCGCCGCCAATTGCTGCTGTCAGTGAATAGGCATCTGAATATGTGTCGAGCTTTAAATGTTCGGCACGGATATCGACCAGCTCTTTGCCGGTGATATCGTTATCGTCGCCGATTTCAACATGGGTTTTCTCGTTGGTTATGCGCATGATTGAATCGGCATTGGTACCACCAACAGCGCCTCCGACAATGGCATCCGATTCGACATCCCCCTTAAGTTGCGGTGATTCTGCAATCAGCTTGATCTTGTTTCCTGTGAGGGTGACGCCAGACCTTGTCAATATCTGATTATAGGCATTCGCAGAGCCAACTTTGAAGGCAGCTCCAGCTTCAGCACCCGCTCCAACGCCGCCGGCGGCTGCATAGGCATCAGATCCACCTTGAACGCTGGACTGAGTTTGGGCGGTCAGCGTTTTGCCGGCTATCAGACTGGCATCTCTGTTTATGACAATGCTGGTTTCATAATCGATGTTGACTTCAGCATCAGCAAACATGGCACCCACCACACCGCCACCGCTCGAATCGCTATCGCTTGTTCCATCATATTCAGCTGTAGCTGTCAGGGTGATGTTATCTGCGGCATTTAATTTGGCGAGTAATCCAACAGTGATGCGAGTGTAACTGTCGAACTCAGTTTCAGAATAGAGCGGCGAAACAGCAGCACCGCCAACCGTGACACTGTTGCTCTCAGAATGGCCCTTCATCTTCGTTGTCGCCGTTACAGTGATATTATCTGAGGCCGTAATCTGTGCGCCTGTATCGATGATGGCATCCAATGTAACATCAACTGAGGCCTTGGCATCCGTACCATTCCCGGAGGCAATCCCGCCGCCCGAGGCCATAGCCTCCGCCCGTGCCTGCCCACCATTCTTATTAAACGAAGCTTCGATACTCACGCTCCCGGTGGTAGAAATCGTAGCGTAGCGGCCAATCGAGGCATCGATATCCTGCTTGATTTCGGCATAGACGAACGAAAGCGCCATCGCTGCAGCAGCCACCGCGACACCCCAAACAGCGGCATCCGCATCAATATGAGAGGTGGCTTTTACCCCGATATCCCCTGTGGCATAAATCTGGACATTGTCGCCGATATAGGCTTTCGTATCTGACTCGATATCTGCCTGACCGACATTTACTGAGCCAGCATAGACACCCTGTGCTACCGCCCAGGCATCCACTTCTACCTCAATATCCGTATTGGCTTCGACAGTCACCTTGCCGATCTTTGGTCCAGCAGATTGACCAACTTTAGTATCGTGTCCGACAAAGGCCTGTGTGTCACCAGACACATCGACCAGCGCAATAGAAGCGCCGACAGCGACCCCACCAACAGCAACATTGGGGGTCAAGGCTTCCACTTCTAATACCCTTGAAGCCCTGATCTTCAATCCGGCTCCCTGCTTGATTTGTGTAGACGTGCTGCCATCCACATACGCAGATACATCACTGTCATCATTGACGATCGCTACCGCTGCGCCCAAGGAATAAATACCGCTGTAGGTTCCAACAAACGAGGTGATATCGAACTTGGCATCTAGCTCTGCGTCTATACTGACTGCCCCCGTAGACACTACTGTTCCTGCACTAATGCTGGTACCAGAGCCAATATAAGCAGTCACGGGCGTGTTGTTATTGACGATACCCAAACCAACACCTACGCCTACTGCGCCGACACCGACACCGCCAATGGTTGATTTGAACTCAATTTTTTCACGGGCATCAATGTCCACATGCCGGCCGGCGTTGATCGTGGCATTCTCTACGATAAATGCGCTGGTTCCGCGAGGGATTGTGCGGGCAGCGTTAACGGCATCTTCACTCAGTTTACTGCTGACAACGCTGGAGGGAATGCTCGACTTTACCTTTGAGTCAACTGTCGTCGTGGTCGACTGTACTTTACTTGTATTCTTGCTGCCGGGGTCATTATTAGGATCGCTGAACTTATCCAGCATGGTCGAGTTCTTAGATTTCCCTGCCTCGCCATCCGCATAACTCGTAATTGAATTGTTGTCCTTGTCATTCAACGAGTTCCCTGATGAACTGCCCGATTTATAGGAGCTGTCCAAATTCCCGCCTAAGGTATAAACCCCAATCGAACCTGCCACACCACCAATGCCAACCCCCACGCTGATCACCTTGG